>OGQD01000989.1_pt1 | contig 19516 bp, 14 predicted proteins | sample 1553091 | NCBI WGS metagenome assembly OGQD01 (sample SAMEA2580290, study PRJEB22360) | human gut metagenome | biome: human gut; feature: human-associated habitat; material: faeces | place: Denmark | collected 2008/2010
GCGTCAGCCCTTGGGGACTTTGCCGTGCCCGCTTCCGTCCTGGGCCACCGCCATGGGCAGCGGCGAGCGGGTGGTGCTGCGCGACGGCCCGTTGAGCATGGCGATGCGCGCCAGCATGTCGGTACCGGGCCTGCTTGCCCCGGTGGAACACGCCGGGCACAAACTGGTCGACGGCGGCCTGGTCGATAACCTGCCGGTCGCCGAAGTGCGCGAGCGCTGCCAGCCGGACGTGGTCATCGCGGTGGATGTGAGCTCGCCCTTGCTGCCCAGTGACGCCATAGGTTCCCTGCTGACGGTGTCGGCGCAGATGATAGGCATTCTGACGCAGCAGAATTCGAGCCGCTCCCGCGCCCTGCTAGGCCCCTCGGACATTTACATTCAGCCCGCCCTGGAAGGCATCAGCGGCGTCGACTTCCAGCGCCACGACGCCGCCATCGCCAGCGGCCGGGAGGCAGCGAAAGCCGTGCTGGCGCAGTTGCATACGCTGAGCGAAACGCCAGAACGATACGCCGCCTGGGAAGGCAAGCTGCGCGTGCCGCGCACGCGAGCGCAGCCCATCGATGCCGTCGAAATCGTCGGCCTGCGCCACACCAATCCGCTGGCGCTGGCGCGTTTCATGACGATAGAAGCGGGGGACACGCCCTCGGCGCAGCGCATCGACCGCGACTTGCTGCGCATTTACGGCGACGGACGCTATGAAAGCGTCGATTACACGGTGCTGCACGAGCGCGATCGCAACATCCTGCGCATCCTGCCGGTGGAAAAACCCTGGGGGCCGGATTACCTACGTTTTGGCCTCAAATTGCAGGCCGACACCAGCGAAGGCAGCAACTTCGGCCTGCGCGCCGCCTACCATCGCACCCAGTTGAACGCTCTGGGCGGCGAACTGCTGGCGCACACCGAACTGGGCACGCAGAACCGCCTGCTGTTCAATCTGTACCAGCCACTGGAGGCGCGCCAGCAATTTTTCGCCGAGGCGGAAATCGGCTACCTGCAGGAACGCATCAATCTCTACGAAAACAACAAACGTTTTGCCCAATACAAGGCGCGGCAGGAGCATCTCGGCCTGTGGCTGGGCCACAACGCGCGTACCTACGGCACCGTCCGTCTCGGCTGGCGGCAGAGCCGGCAGCGTTACACCCCGGACATCGGCTCGCTCAGCCTGCCCGACGTGCACACCAACGTCGGCGGCTGGCAGGTCGATGCCGATTTCGACCGCTTCGACAGCCTGTATTTCCCCAGCCGGGGCTGGTCGACGAACATGCGCTATTTTTCTTCGGGGAAAGAGGATTACAGCCGTCTCGATCTGGAGTTGCGCGGCGCTTTCAAACTGAAAAACACCGTTTTCAACGCCCGCCTGGCAACGACCGATTCACCGCGCGGCAATCTGCCCATCTACGACGCCGCGCGCCTGGGCGGTTTCCTCAACATGACGGCCTTTACGCCCAACCAGTTGATGGGCGACAAAATGCGCTACGCCGGGCTGCGCATGGAGCAAATCGTCGGCCGCCTGCCGCTGGGCCTGCGCGGCGACATGCGGGTCGGCATCGCGGTGGAAGCAGTACGTCTGGGCAGGCGCTACAGCGAAATCCGGCGCGACGACTGGGTCGACTCCACCGCCCTCTATCTCGGCGGCGAAACGCCGTTTGGCCCGGCCTACATCGGCCTGGGCTACTCCGGTAGCGGCGTCACCAACTTCTTCCTGTTCATCGGCACGCCATGATTTCCGACACCCTTTATCTGTGCGCCACCAGCCGCCTGGCCCAGACATTGCGCCAAAATCCGCGCCAGGCTGGCGGGAACGAAACCGGCATCTGGCGCACCCCGGCAGCGCTCACGCTGGCTCAATGGCAAGCGCAAACGGCGGAGGAGCTCCTGCTCTGCGGCGAGGCCATGCTGCCACCGGCCCTGGATGCCGACAGCGAACGCCTGCTCTGGGAAGTGGTGCTGGCGCAGGCGATCAGCACCGAAACCACTGCCGAACTTTTCGACCTGCCCGGCCTCGCCGAAGAAGCCATGAACGCGCACGCCCTCTGCGTGCAGTGGCGGCTGTCTGCGCCGCCCTCCACCGGCAACGACAATCCCGCCGTTGCCGAAAACCGCGCTTTCGCACACTGGCAGCGGGCTTTTCTGCAGCGCTGCGAAAAACTGCAGCGTCTGGCGCAGGTCGACCAGCTCGAGCGCCTGATCGGCCTGCTGCGCGCCGGTCATGCCAGTCTGCCGCAAACCGTCGTGCTGGCGGGATTCGACCGCTACACGCCGCAGGAAGAGGCGCTTTTCGCCGTTTTTACCGCGCGCGGCGTCACGCTGGAGCGCCACGATTTCACGCGCACCGAGGAGGCCCGCCTCACCCACCAGGCCTGCGCCGACAGCCTGGCCGAATGCCATGCCGCCAGCGCTTGGGCGCAAGCGCATCTCAAAGCGAATCCGCAGGCGCGACTGGCCATCGTCGCTCCCGATCTCGCCAGCGTGCGCACGCCCCTCACCGCCCTGCTCGATGCCGCGCTCCATCCCGCCACGCTGCGCCCCGATGCAGGCGAAACACCGCGCAGCTACAACCTCTCGCTCGGCGAAGCCCTGGCTCAACAGCCGCTGATCGCAACGGCACTCGCCTTGCTGCGCCTGGCGGGTCGGAAAAACGAGCAGATCGCGCAAGCCGACCTCTCCCCCTTGCTGCTCGGATCGTTCTGGGCGGGCGACCCCGGCGAAGCCGACACCCGCGCGCTGGGAGAAGCCCGCCTGCGGCGCAAATTGCCGGCAACGACCAGCTGGCCCGCCGTCCTGCGCACGCTGGCGGCCCAGGGCATGCCGCGCACCCTGCACGCTCTGCGAGCCGCCATGCAGGCCGCGCAAGCCGCCCCCAGACGTCAACTTCCCAGCCAGTGGGCGCAAAACCTGGAAGACGTGCTGCAGGCCGCCGGCTGGCCCGGCGAGCGAACGCTCACCTCCCTGGAATTCCAGGCACAACAGGCCTTCCTGCAACTTTTATCCGAGCTTGGCCGCTACGACGAACTCCTCGGCCCCCAGCCCTTTTCAGCGGCCCTGCAGCGCCTCGGTGACCTGTGCCGCCGCCGGCTCTTCCAGCCTAAAACGCGTGGCGAGCCGCGCATCCAGATTCTCGGCGTGCTGGAAAGCGCCGGCCTGCGATTCGATGCGCTGTGGGTGATGGGTATGAACGATGAGCGCTGGCCGCCGCCCGCGCGCCCGAATACACTCCTCTCCACCGCCGTGCAGCAGGCGGCCGGCTGCTCCCGCTCCAGCGCGGCGGTGGAGCTTGCCTTTGCCCGCAACGTGCAGGCACGCCTGCTGCGAGCTGCGCCGCAGGTTACCCTGTCCTGGGCGGAGAACGACGGCAACCGCATGCTGCGCCCCAGCCCGCTCCTGCAGCCTGGTGCCGTGCCGCCCAACGCGCCACCCAATGCGCCACCTGAGCGTATCGCCACCCTGGCCGCCACCCGTGCTGCCTGCACCCCGCTCGAATGCCTGGCCGATGCCAAAGCCCCCGCTCTGGAGGCCGGCGAATTGCTCGAAGGCGGCAGCGGCGTCCTGCGCGCGCAAGCGCTCTGCCCGGCCTGGGCGTTTTATCGCTACCGCCTGGCGGCTGCCGCACTGGAAACGCCCGTCGATGGCCTGGATGCGAGCTTGCGCGGCACCCTGGTGCACCGGGCGCTGGAACATTTCTGGCGGCAGGCCGGGAATCAGGCCAATCTGCTGGCCCAGGATGAAAACGCGCGCGGCACCGCACTGGCGGCCGCGATCGACAGCGCCCTGAGCGATTTTGAAAAAACCGAAGGCATGACGCTGCCGCCCGCCTTCCGCCAACTCGAAGCCAAGCGCCTGCACGCCCTGCTGCTGCGCTGGCTGGCGATCGAAGCCGAACGCCCCAGCGCGTTCACGGTGCTCGCCTGCGAAAAGGAAAAAACCCTGGCCGTCGGCAACCTCAGAATCCGCGTGGTGATCGACCGGCTGGACCAACTCGCCGACGGCAACCTCGCCGTGCTCGATTACAAAACCGGCACGGTGGATACGAAAAGCTGGACCGCCATGCGCATCAGCGAACCGCAGCTGCCGCTCTATGCGGCCTTTGCTGCAATCGGCAGCGATGCGCACATCAACGACAGCGCCACGATACAAGCCGTCAGCTTCGCCAAGGTGGTGCTCGATGAGCCGGGTTTCAGCGGCATTTCCGCCATTCCAGAGCAGTTACCCAAAGTTGCTGCCGTTGGTAGTGAAAAAAACAAACGCTACGCCGAAGCCGGTCTAAACACCTGGGAAGCCCTGATCGCCCACTGGCAGGAACGTATCGGCGAACTCGCCGCTGAAATCGAACAGGGTGCCGCTGCCGTGGTTTTTGACGATGCAGACGGACTGCGATACTGCGAAGTCCTGCCGCTCTTGCGTCTGGCAGAACGGCAGCGCTTGTGGCAGGAAGAGGTTTCCTGAAAGCGCCTTACCTGGGAGCATCTCCCGCCTGGGAGCGCCGCCACCCTGGCGGCCATTCGTCCCCTCGCTAAGGAAGTTCTGAATAAATCAAAACCGTTCGGGCTGAACCTGTCGAAGCCCTTGATGTTGCAGGTGATGCCCTTCGACAAGCTCAGGGCGAACGGATTTGTTCAGAGCTTCCCTAACTTGTGCCGGCGGGACGCCGGCGCTCCCAGTTGTCACCAGTCACGACGGCAAGAACCATATCAACCGCCGGGTGCACAGCACGCATCAATCGCCGCGCCGATTTGCGCCTCGCTGGCCACATCGGACAAAACAGCCCGGCCCAGTTTTTGCAAAAGCACGAGGCGCAGTTGCCCGTCCTGCACTTTCTTGTCGTGCCGCATCAGTTCCAGATAACGCGCCGCGCCCAGAGCCGGGCCGCGCACCGGGAGCTCGGCGCATGCGAACAGGCGGCGGATGCGCGCCACTTCCGCATCATCCAGCCAGCCCAAGGCGCGGGAAAGTTCGGCGGCCATCATGCTGCCTGCGGCAACCGCTTCGCCATGCAGCCACGCGCCGTAACCCAGGCCGGTTTCTATGGCATGGCCGAAGGTATGCCCGAGGTTGAGCAGCGCCCGTTCACCGCTTTCGCGCTCATCGGCGGCCACCACTTCCGCTTTGTGCGCGCAGGAGCGGGCCACGGCTGTCATCAGGGCGCTTTGCTCACGCGCCAGCAGGGCGGGCATGTGCGTTTCCAGCCAGTCCATGAAAGCCGCGTCGCGGATGAGACCGTACTTGATGACTTCCGCCAGACCTGCCCGCAATTCTCGATCAGGCAGCGTGGCTAGCGTGTCGATGTCGGCCAGCACCAGGCGCGGCTGATAGAACGCGCCAATCATGTTCTTGCCCAGCGGATGATTGATCGCCGTCTTGCCACCGACGGAGGAATCGACCATCGCCAGCAGCGTCGTCGGAATCTGGATGAAGGGCATGCCGCGCTGGTAGCAGGCAGCGGCAAAACCGCCCATGTCGCCGATCACGCCTCCGCCCAGCGCAATCAGCGGTGTGCTGCGCTCGCAGTGACTGCCGAGCAGGGCATCGAAGATCTGGTTCAGCGTTTCCCAAGTTTTGTATTGCTCGCCATCCGGCAGGATCACCGGCAGCACGTCGATGCCGCCCGCGCGCAAGGTGGCGCTGATCGTTTCCAGATAGAGCGGGGCCACGGTCGTATTGCTGACCACCACGGCCTTCTTGCTGCGGATGTGCGGCAGGAGCAAGTCGCCACGCTGCAGGAGGCCGCTGCCGATATGGATGGGATAGCTGCGCTCACCGAGAGCAACTTCCTGGGTAACTAGGTTCGCGCGCATGCGTGATTGAACTCCCTGAGGATGTGATGCGTGATGCCCGAAGCCAGCATCATGCCGCCCTCGACGACGAGATGGGCCGTTGCGCGATAGAGCGGATCGCGCACGGCATGCAGGCTTTCCAGGCGGGCCAGCGGATCTTCCACCTGCAACAGCGGGCGGTTACGGTCGTTGCGGGTACGCTGGTGCAGCAGCAGGGGCGGCACGCTGAGGTAGACCACCCAACCGCTCTCGCGCAGACACTGCCGGTTTTCTTCCGCCAGCATCGCGCCGCCGCCGGTGGCCATGACGATGCCGCGCAACTGGCTCAGTTCGGCGATGGTCTGGCTTTCACGGCGACGAAAACCCGCCTCGCCTTCGATTTCGAAAATGGTCGGAATGGGAACGCCGGTGCGCGCCACGATTTCATGGTCGGAATCGTAAAACCGCCGCCCCAGCCGCCGCGCCAACTGCCGCCCTACCGTCGTTTTGCCAGCCCCCATCAGGCCGACCAGATAAATGTTGGTATTCGTATCCACGGCGAAATTCTAGCCGAGCTCACCCGGTTCACGAAAAAAAAGGGCGGATCATCGACCCGCCCTGCTGATTCAGCCGAACATCGATCAGTTCAGATTCATCTTGTCCGAAATGATGCGTGGCGTCACGAACACCAGGAGCTCGCGCCGCTTGGAATCTTCCTTGCGGTACTTGAACAGCCAGCCCAGCGCCGGAATATCACCCAGCAACGGCACTTTTTCGACATTGCGCTGGGTATCGGTGATGAATACACCTCCAATCACAACCGTACCACCATTATCAACTACGACATTAGTTTCAACAATAGAACTCTTAATTGGTGGGTGGGCGTACGGTGATCCGGGAAGAACAACAGCTTTACTCCAATCTGCTTCCTCTTTCTTAATTTCAAGCTTCATCCCAACCGATCCCTCCGGCGTGATCTGCGGAGTTACCTTCAAAGCTAATTTAGCTTTCTTGAAAGTCACCGTTGCTGTTGCACCTGTTCCAGAATTACTCTGGTACGTGACATACGGGATTTCCGTACCATCTTCGATGTTAGCTTCAGTATTATTCGCTGTTACCACTCTTGGGCTAGAAATAATCTTACCCAAACCGTCGCCTTCCATGGCGGCAATTTCGAGGTTGAGAATACGCGTCAACGAAGAGTTGAAGAGAGAAAGAGCGAGATTGCCGCCTTTATCCGGCAGAGGAAGATTTGTACCAGCCAACCCTTGAACAACGCTTTTCGCTTCGTCCAAGGTTGAAACAGTCCCGCCAGAGGCTCCCCAGCCATCACCCTTGAGCCGTCCCTTAGTGAGCAGCCCGAGTTTTGCTCCAATCTCCTGTTGAAAACTATCCTGCGCCTCAACAATCCGCGCTTCAATCAGCACCTGGCGCGCGCCAATATCAATCGTCTTGATGAAAGCACGAATCTCTTCCAGCTTGCTCGGGATGTCCGAAACAAACAGGATGTTCGATTGCTTGTCAGCAACTGCACTGCCACGCTTGCTCAGGATACGCTGGGTGGCGCTGCCGGAATCAGTATCCGAACCACCGCCAGGCCCGCCAAGGAGCGCCGCCACTTCGGCAGCTTTCTGATAGTTGAGCGCAAATTGTTCGGTAGACAAAGGCTCCAGTTCACGAATCTGCTGGCGCGCCTCGAAATCGAGTTTCTCGCGGGTGGCGATTTCGTCACGCGGGGCAATCATGATGATGTTGCCCTTCTTGCGCATGTCCAGGCCCTTTTGCTGGAAGATGATGTCGATCACCTGATCGGCCGGCACGTCCTTCAGCACCAGCGTGGTCGTGCCTGTCACCGTCTCGCTGATGACCGCATTCAGGCCCAACTCCTCAGCCATCAGACGCAGCAGGGCGCGCACGTCGCCGTTCTGGTAATTGATGCTGACGCGCGGGCCCTGGTAGCCGATCTTGGTGCCTTGCACCAGCTTGTTCGGGTCTTCGACGATTTTCTTCACTTCGACGATAAACTGGTTATCCGCTTGATAGGCGTTGTGCTCCCAGGCACCCTTGGGCGAAATCGTCAGGCGCGTGTTCTGGCCCACCGGCTTGGCTTCGACGGCAAATACCGGCGTTGCGAAATCGGTCACGTCCAGTTTGCGGCGCAGGTTTTCCGGCAGGGTAGTCTTGATGAAGTCCACCACCAGATTTTCGCCCTGCTTGCGGATGTCGATCGCCGTGCCGGGATCGCTCAGATCGACCACAACGCGCCCCTCGCCATCCTTGCCGCGGCGAAACACCAAGTCGCGCACGGCATGGCCGGTGCTCAGCGGATTGGCCTCCTGGAAGCGCTGGGTACGTTCGGCCGCCACGTCGTTGACACGCTCGATCGGCGTCAGGGTGACGTAAAGCGAGCTGCCATCGACCCGGGTGTTGTAGTTCATGGAACGCACCAGATTGAGCACCACCCGGGTCTTGTCGCCCACCTGCACCACGTTCAGGCTGCGCAGATCGCCTTCATTCACCTGATGCGTGGTTTTACCCAGGGCATTGGCCGTCCCCAGGAAATCCAGCGCCACCTTGGGCGGATTGGAAATTGCAAAGCTGGCGGGGGGCGATGCCATATGTTTGTTAAGGTCGATCTTGATGGCGATCTCGTTGCCATTGCGCGAGGTATTGATCGCCTCGATTGCATTGGCGCTGGCACTTGCGCCGGCAGCCGTCTTGGCTTCCTCTGCCTGCGCGCCAGATGCCAGCGCGGCGCAGCCCACCCAGGCTGCGACTGCATAATTAACCCATTTCATTGGCTACTCCCCTCCGTGGTCTGCAGGTGCAACGAACTCTGCCGTTCGGTCCAATCACCTGCAGAATCCTGAATCAATTCACGTAATTTCACTTCGTTTTCGGTAATTTGCGTCACCATGCCGAAATCCAGCCCGATGTAATCGCCCACCTTGACTTGGCGAACGTTGTCTTCGTACTTGATGACGGCAAGCGGCTGCTTGTTTACGATCAGGCGGCCGATCATGGTCAGCGATTCCAGGGGGTATTTCTCCAGCACGCTGTTACGCAGTTCGCGCGCTTCGAAATCGGGGCCGCCGCTACCGCCCGTCTGGCCACGCCGGGAAGCGGGCTCGATCTTGCTGCTCTGGAAAGGATCGACCTGATCCGCCACCTCGTAAGGGATCGGCTCATAAGGTTTGACTTCCGGCAAGGGCTCGATGCGCCCGCGCAGGTCGCGGCTGTTGTCTTCCATCCACTGCCGCAGATCCTCGTGCTCGCCGCCAGCACACCCGGCCAGCGACAGGCTCATGATCAGACCCAGGGCCGGTACAAGTGTTTTTCTCACTTTTTCGCCCCCTTCTTTTCACTCTGCTTTTGCTGCGCCACTTCGGCCTCGTCGAGATAACGGAAGGTCTTTACCGTGGCATCCAGCGTCAGCGTACCGCCTTTGGCCGGCGCAATGGCAATGCCATTGAGCGTGACGATGCGCGGCAACTTGCCAATATCCGCAGCGAAGGCTCCGATATCATGGTACGGCCCGTTGATTTTCACTGTAACCGGCAATTCCGCGTAGAAATCCTTGACCTGCTCGGCAGCAGGGCGGAACAGTTCAAACTGCAAACCGCGCCCCAGACCAGCCTGGTTGACTTCGATCAGCAAGGCTTCCATTTCCGACTTGTTGGGCAGTTGCTTGAGTAGCGCCCCGAAGGAACGATCGATTTCCGCCAGTTGCTGAACGTAAAGATCGAGATTGACTGCCTGACGCTTTTTCTGCAAATACTGGTCTTTCAGGGTCTGCTCTTCGTTTTCAGCCGTCGTTAGTGCCGTCAGTTGATCGTCCCACAGGAACCACCAGCCACCGACCAGCAGCAACAGAAGAAAACCGATCAGGATGACGATCTTGGGAATCAGCGGCCAAGCACCCGGATCGTTCGGATTCAGATGCCGGAAATCTTCCAGAGCGGCCTGAACATCGATTTTCCCGAGGGATTCCTTGAGGCTGGGCGACTTTTTACTCATTTCGCTCCCTCCCCGGTCTGGGCATCAGAAGAAGCCCGTGTCAGCGTGAAATTCATGCCAAACTCATTGACTCGCCGGCCATCCAGGACCACGGCCTTGGTTTCGATCAGCACGGGGGTTTCCAGCCAGGGCGACGCCTCGATGTTGCGCATCAGGGCAGAAACGCGCGCATTCGATTGGGCATAGCCGGTAATGTTGACCTTGAGTCCATCCTGTTTGAGCGACTTGAGGTAAACCCCCTCCGGCACTTGCTGCGTCAATTCACTCAGCAGATAAACCGTTTCACCCCGGTCGCGCTGCAGATCTTCGATGACTTTCTTGCGTGCCAGCAAGGACTGGGTTTTTTCGCGCAGTTGCTTGATTTCTTCCAGCTGTTTGTCAAGCACCGCAATTTCCTGCTTGAGGAAATCGTTCTTGCGGTTTTGTTGCTCGATCTGCGTTTCGATCAAGGTGTAAATAGCAAACACGATCACCGCAGCCAACAGGGCTACCAAGCCGAAGAGCACATAAAACTGCTCACGCCGGGCTTTCTTGGCCGCCTCCCGGTGCGGCAACAGGTTGATCCGTATCATGCTGTATCAAACCTCCGCAATGCCAGGCCGCAGGCCACCATCAAGGCCGACGCATCGGTCAGCAGCGCGCGGGCACGCACCCGGTCGGACAGCACCATGTTAGCAAATGGGTTCGCCACCAAGGTATCGAACTGGGTACGGGTCGCCACCACTTCGTCGATACCATGAATCGAGGCGCAGCCGCCGGCCAGCACGATATGGTCGACCTTGCTGAACTGGGTGGACGTAAAGAAGAACTGCAATGCGCGCGACACTTCCAGCGCCATGTTCTCCATGAAGGGCACCAGAAGTTCGGTTTCATAACCTTCCGGCAGGTTGCCAACCCGCTTGGCCGCCTCGGCGTCTTCCTGATTCATGCCGTAATGCCGGGCAATGTCGAGCGTCAATTGATTACCGCCAAAAGCCTGCTCGCGAGCATAGACCTGCTGGCCATTCTTCAGCACCGTCAGGTGCATGGCGTTGGCGCCGACGTCCACCAGGGCCACGATCTGGTCGCGCCCGCCTTCCGGCAACTGGCGCTCGATCAGTTCGAAAGCGGCAAGCTTGGCCAGGGAATCGACATCCACCACCAGCACCTTGAGGCCGGAAGCTTCCGCGGCGGCCACCCGGTCTTCGACACGCTCCTTCTTGGAAGCGGCGATCAATACCTCGACTTCGTCCGGCATCGAAGGTGCGGGACCGATGATCTGGTAATCGAGATTGACGTCATCCAGCGGAAAGGGAATGTACTGGTTGGCTTCGGTTTCCACCTGCACCTCCAGTTCCTCCTCGCGCAAGCCGGCGGCAACGATGATTTTTTTGGTGATCACGGCAGACGCCGGCAGCGCCATGGCGACGTTGCGCGTGGACGTGCCCAGACGCTTCCATGCGCGCTTGACGGCATCGACCACCACATCGAGATTGGTGATGTTGCCGTCGGTCACGGAATCTTTCGGCAACACTTCAATGGCGTAGCGCTCGACGCGATAGCCATCTTTCCCATTGGCGGAGAGCTCGACGAACTTGACGGCGGACGAACTGATGTCCAGGCCAAGCAGTGTGCGCGCCTTGGGATTCAAGAAAGCGGAGATATCGAAACCCACCACACCCCCAAAAAAAATACTTATAGATTACGGCGTTAGAAACAAAATCAATAATTCACTTGAGATGCTAACAGCAATTTTGAAGGACTGTAAAGCACTTTTGGGCCCGCCAGAAGGCTGAGCGTATAATTCCGCCACATTTTTCTTTCTGACGCCAGCCCGGTATGCCCTTCGCCCTGCGCATCCTCATCGTTTATCCCTTGCTTGCCCTTCTCGGCCTGGCTGCCGTCGCCGTTGCCATTGTCGCCATCGTCATTGCACTCGCCTATCCCAACCTGCCATCCCTGGAAGTCCTGACCGATTACCACCCCAAGATCCCGATGCGCATTTACACCGCAGACGGTTTCCTGATGGGGGAATTCGGCGAGGAACGCCGCGCCGTGGTCAACATCGACGCGGTGCCGACGATCATGAAGCAAGCCATCCTGGCGGCGGAGGACGATCGCTTTTACCAGCATATCGGCATCGACTACATGGGCATCCTGCGCGCTGCCAGCGCCAATCTGTTGCGCGGCTCGAAAACGCAGGGCGCATCCACCATCACGCAGCAGGTGGCGCGCAATTTCTTCCTGACTACGGAAAAAACCTATACCCGCAAGCTCTACGAAGCCTTGCTGTCACTGAAGATCGAAAGCAGTCTGAACAAGGACCAGATCCTGGAGCTTTACATCAACCAGATCTTCCTCGGCCAACGCGCCTATGGTTTTGCCGCCGCCGCCCAGATTTATTTCGGCAAGCCGCTGGCGCAGATTTCCATCGCCGAAGCCGCCATGCTGGCGGGGCTGCCGAAGGCGCCGTCGGCCTACAACCCCATCGTCAACCCGCGCCGGGCGAGAATCCGTCAGGAATATGTCCTGCGGCGCATGCGCGAACTCAACTACATCAATACGACACAATACGAAGCAGCGCTGAAAGAGCCGCTAATCATCAAGCGCGAACTTTCGGAATTTGCCGTACACGCCGAATACGCCGCCGAAATGGCGCGCCAGATCGCCGCCGACAGCTTTCCGGAAACCGCTTACACCGCCGGTTTGAAGGTGTACACCACGCTCGACAAGACCGAGCAGGAAGCCGCTTACCAGGCCTTGCGCAAGGGCGTGCTCGACTATGACCGCCGCAATGGCTACCGGGGTGCCGAGGCTTACCTCGATCTGAAAGACGTGACTTCCGACCAGGATGAAGCCATCGACGTGCTGCTGCAAGACATCAGCGACGCCGGCGACCTGCGCCCGGCGCTGGTGCTGGCCGCCGACAGCAAGGCCATCCACGCCTACGTCAAGGGCGGCGAAAACGTCACCTTGCAGGGCGACAGCCTGAAGTTCGCCGCCCGCATGCTCGACAACCAGGCGCCGCCCAACAAGCGCCTGCGCCGTGGCGCCATCATGCGCCTCATCAAGAACGACAAGGGGGAATGGCAGATCAGTCAGTTGCCGGAGGTAGAGGCGGCCTTCGTCGCCGTCGCTCCCCAGGATGGGCACATCCGCGCACTGGTCGGCGGTTTCGACTTCAACCGCAACATGTTCAACCACGTCACCCAGGCTTGGCGCCAACCCGGATCGAGTTTCAAACCTTTCATTTACTCTGCCGCCCTGGAAAAAGGTTTCAATCCCGGTAGCCAGGTAGCGGACGAGCCCCTGGTCATCTCCGCTGGAGAAACCGGTTCGCAGGCCTGGGAACCGAAGAACTACGACGGCAAATACGACGGCCCGATGAGTTTGCGCACCGCGCTGGCGAAATCGAAGAATCTGGTTTCCGTCCGCGTCCTGCAGGCCATCGGCACCCGTTATGCGCAGGATTACGTGACCCGCTTCGGCTTCGATGCGGACAAGCATCCGCCCTACCTGACCATGGCGCTGGGCGCCGGTTCGGTCACTGCCTGGCAGATGGTGGCGGCCAACGCCATTTTCGCCAACGGCGGTTTTCGCGTCACGCCTTACGTCGTCAAGGAAATCCGCGACGGCAAGGACCGGGTGATCGCCAACAGCCATCCCCCGCAAGCCGGTGACGAGAGCATCCGCGCCATCGACGCCCGCAATGCCTGGCTGATGGATTCCATGCTGCGCGACGTGACCATTTCCGGCACCGCCGCCCGCGCCACCGCACAATTGAAGCGCCGCGATCTGGCTGGCAAGACCGGCACCACCAACGATTATTACGACGCTTGGTTCTGCGGCTATCAGGCCACTGTGGCCGGCTGCGCCTGGATGGGCTACGACCAGCCGAAGAAACTGGGCAGTCGGGAAACCGGCGGTGTCGCCGCCCTGCCGATCTGGGTCGGCTACATGCAAACGGCGCTGCGCGGCGTGCCGGAGAAGATTCCCAGCCCGCCCGGCGGACTCAGCGCAGAGCCTGGAGGCGACGGCCGCAACCTGATCTACACCGAAAATCTGCCCCTGTTGCACGCCGAAGAGGAAGGCGGTGGCGAAGAAACCGGCGGGCCATCATCCGGCGCACCGGCCACGAGCACGCGCGAGAGTCACGCGCCACGGCCAACCGGCGTGCTCCCGGCCGTTACCGCCGACCTGCCGACCAATTACGGTCAGCACTGATCCAACTTCATTCCCAGCTCAGATGTACCGTTTCCCCGGCCTGCTGCGTCAGCAGGCCGGAAAGCTTCTGCAGCAACTCGGCGCCATCTCGCGTATCCAACCAGACGCCGTCCTGCAAACGGAAATGAAAGCCGCCAGCGCGCGCGGCCACCCAGATTTCGCGGTTCACCACATGCCGACTGACGATGACCACGCTGTCGTCCGGGCAGGTGATTTCCAGATTGCCGCCCGCCAGCCGCTCACAGTCGAGCGCCTCGTCGTTCGCCTCCAGGCCGCGCTCGATGCGTACAAAAATCTGTTCGCTCAAATCGTTGAATTCGCGCTCATCCATGCTGTGCTACCATCCCTTCCCGATTTTTTTTCCGCACGGCTTTCGCCGTCATTGCGCCATGTCCCGTTTTGCCCCGCTATTACTGGCCTTCGGCCTTGCCGCCTGCGGCATGAAAGGCCCGCTCGAACTGCCGCCCAAGGCAACTCAGGCGACCAAGGCCACGGCAACCCAGGGCGGCGATGGTAGCACGCCCGCCCCCTCTTCCTCCTCCGCCAGCAAAGACCCCAAACCATGACCGCTTTTTCCCTGCAAAACGGCGTCCTGCACGCCGAATCCGTCGCCCTGCCCGCCATCGCCGAACAATTCGGCACCCCGGCCTACGTCTATTCCCGCAGCGCCCTGAGCGCGGCCCTGCAGGAATTCCACGAGACGCTCGCCGCCCATCCGGCGGGGGCCGGAGCGCTGGTCTGCTTTGCCGTCAAAGCCAACCCGAATCTCGCCATCCTCAACCTGTTCGCCCGCCTGGGCGCGGGTTTCGACATCGTTTCCGGCGGCGAGCTGCAACGTGTCCTGGCCGCCGGCGCCGACCCGAAAAAGGTCGTCTTTTCCGGCGTCGGCAAGACGGCGGCAGAAATGCGTCAGGCGCTGGAAGCCGGCATCTTCTGCTTCAACATCGAATCCATCCCCGAGCTCGACCGCCTCAACGAAGTTGCCGGCGAACTCGGCAAAAAAGCGCCGATCAGCCTGCGGGTGAACCCCAACGTCGATCCGAAAACCCACCCCTACATCTCCACCGGCCTGAAAGCCGCCAAGTTCGGCGTCGCCTACGACGACGCGCTCGCGCTCTACCGCCGCGCCGCCGCGCTGCCGCACATCGAAGTCGCCGGCATCGACTGCCACATCGGCTCGCAACTGCTCGATCCCTCGCCCTTCGCCGAAGCGCTCGACCGCATCCTGGCGCTCATCGACCAACTGGCGGCGGAAGGCATCCGCATCCACCACGTCGACCTGGGCGGCGGTCTGGGCATCAAATACCGCGCCGATCAGGTGCAGCCGACGGTGGCCGCCTACCTCAACCCGCTGCTCGACAAACTCAAGGGGCGCGGCCTCAAGGTGGTGCTGGAACCGGGCCGCCGTCTGGTCGGCAACGCCGGCCTGCTGCTGACCCGCATCGAATACCTGAAAGCCGGCGAGGAAAAGAATTTCGCCATCATCGACGCCGCCATGAACGACCTGATGCGCCCGGCCCTCTACGAAGCCTGGCACGATATCGTGCCGGTCACCCCGCGCGACGGCGCGACGCAGGATTACGACGTGGTCGGCCCGGTCTGCGAAACCGGCGACTTTCTCGGCCAGGCCCGCCCGCTCAACGCGCAGCCGGGCGACCTGCTGGCCGTGATGTCCGCTGGCGCCTACGGCATGGCCATGGCCTCCAACTACAATGCCCGACCGCGCGCGGTGGAAGTGATGGTGGATGGCGCCAAGGTGCACCTCATCCGCCAGCGCGAAACCGTCGAACAGCTTTACGCCGGCGAATCCGTGCTGCCCGAGTGACTGGCATCCGCATCGACAAGTGGCTGTGGGCAGCGCGCTTCTTCAAGACGCGCAGCCTCGCCACCGATGCGATCAGCGGCGGCAAGGTCAAGCTCAACGGCGCCGCCAGCAAGCCGGCGCGTGAAGTGAAGATCGGCGACCGGCTCGCCATCTTCAACGGCGACACCCGCTGGGAAATAACGATCCTCGGCCTCTCCGACAAACGCGGCCCGGCCAGTTCAGCGCGGCTGCTTTACGAGGAAACCCCGGACAGCATCGCCGCCCGCGAAGCCGAGCAGATGCGCCGCAGGTTCACCCAGGACCCCGCCGCCGACATGCACGGTCGACCGACCAAGCGGGATCGGCGGCAGATGGATCGTTTCGGTCGCTGATCGGCAGCACGGTCGCCGCGCGGCGTTTTTTCCATACCCCTGCGGGGCGACCGCAAAAATCACAGCGCCAGCGGCAACAAGCTCGGTACTGCCCACGCGCTTACTACTTTTTCGCGCCGAACACGCCGGAAATCGCCTTGTCATCGGCAAAAAGATAGAAACCTCCGCCGACCTCCTGCGCTTTTACCCCGTAAAACTTTCCATATACAGCTCCATTTCCCGTCGCATTGACCGGGACGAGTTGCCCATGAAAATCGCTCCCAACAATCGCACTACCCGCAGTCGGCATGGCCGCCGTGGCCAGGGGCGAGCCGTCGCCACGCTTGAACGCAAAACTGCCGCCGATTTTCCCGGTGTTGAAGTTGGCCGTCAGATTGACCGCGCCACTCAGATCACGGTGCATGACACCACCACCTTCGGCATATTCTCCGCGCACGGTACCGCTGTACGTTGCCGTCCCGGCCTTGGGCATTTCCTGCACCGTCGTGACACGACCGACAATGAAGCTGCCTTTCGTGAACGCCTCAGGCACACCATTGACCTCCACCTCTCCCAGCCAATTCCCCCAACTCATGTAATCGAATTGGGATGGCTGATGGATGAGCTTGACTTTTGGCTGATCGGAACCGAGCAGCACCGTTCCCTCTGTGTGCCGCATGTTGGCATGTTCGATCTCGAGTGACAGCGATGCCAAATCACGGCGACCTGGCGTAAGGAGCATTGCCGTCAACTCGCCGTCGTACTCCGTACCTGATGCATTGCTGTTCTGGCCGTCTTCAATTTTTTTGGTGTTGTCGGCGACTTTGTCACGGAGAGGATCGTCTTTGGTCGTGTTCTCCTTGCCGGTGGAACCATTCACCAGGGATGGAGACTCCCAGTGTGACGTACTGCTCGGCCAATAATCGAACGCGGACACCGTGTCAGCCATATGCTCATTCATCAGGGCAAGGTATTGCCTGACACCGTGAGGCAAGTAAACGTCAGCCGGGATATTTCCCCCATAGGCTTTTCTTAATTCTGCAACGAAGAACTCCATTTTTGACAGCCAGGATTCAAGATTTTCCTTATCTCCCACAGCAACAGAAATATCATCTTCCAAATCGTAAGCGCCTTTCACGACACCGCCGAATTTATCGAAGACGATATTCGAGATCGAAGAAAGGATCTGATCTGTTGCGGAAACGTTACCCACCAGAAATGCAATGGTTTCTGATCGTGCGGCAAACCCGGCAAGCTCCCTGTCCGTTTCCATCACATCGAGCGCCTCTTGAAAGATGTCGATGACAGGCACTTTCTTGAGTACGCCAGAAAATAGCTCAAGGGCCTTTTTTGAGGTTTTCTTGTCGTAAATCTCCGAAAGCGTGTTTTTGAACTCCTTTTTTGCATTCTCAAGGTCGGAAATCAATTTTGCATTCTCAATACTTTTTCCACCAGCCTTCATTTTTTCTACCAGCAAGTCTATCTCGGCATTGATGAGCTCGATTCTGTCTTTCAAAATCGCTTGCGTTGCCTTTTCAAAGCTCCCTTTTACCGCCTCATCAAACGCCCTCATGGTATTTTCTGAAAAGGTCACATTATTCGATGCACTAGCCGGAATAGACAGGGCGAGCAACACGAGCAATATCATCTTCTTAAACATCATCATCCCCGGGTCAATCAAAAATATTTTGTCAAAGAAACCATCGACTGCTGCCGCTTGTAGCGGTACATCTCGATGCTCGACCGATTGTCGGTCGCGGTAAATGACAGCGACAGATTGCTGTTCCAAGGCTCGATCAGGTAATTCAGGCTCGCCGTCAGATCGGTGCGCCGGTCTTTTCGATCCTTCTGGTAGGCCGCTTCGGTGCCGTCGTAGTCGGTGCGGCTCCATGCCGGCGACAGGTGGAGGTTCAGGCGTCTGCTGAACGCCTTGAAATAGCCCAATTCGATGCCTTGGGTACGGTTGCGGCTGGTTTCGATGCCCGAGGTTTCGCGCCCGACGTGTCCGCCCAGGCTGAGGTGGCTGCTGTTGTCCAGCGCATAGCGCAGCGATGGACTGAAGATCAGCGCCTTGCCGTCGCGCGGGCGGTTGTCCTTGTAGCGCCGATCCTGCCAGGCCAGCGTGCCCTGTACCAGCAGGCGTGGCGATACCTGATAGCCGGCCTGCGGAGCGATGCCCTGGCTGATCATGTAATAGCGCTGGTCATGGCCGATACGCACGGTGTTGAACACGTAGGGCAAGGAAAAGCTCCAGTTCGAGCGTGCCCAGCTCGGCCCCGCCGAGAACGACAGGTTGAGCGTGTCGAAGCCGTCGATGCGCTGGTAGTCGGTGTAGTTCAGGTGCAGCCCCGCCTGCAAGGCGAAATCGTCGGACAGGGCATGGGTATGGCTCACCCCCAGGCGATACAAACGCGCCCAGTCATGATTGCCCTTGGCATCCTTGTCCAGAACGAAAGGCAGGTTGTAGATCAGAACGTTGTCGATATCCGGCCCCTGGTTGGCATTGGTGTCGTACATCAGGCCGACGCTGGCGTAAGCGCTCCACGCCTTGGGCGCGCCGGATTCGATGAAGGCCAGGAAAGCCGCGATGTTTTCACCGACCTTTGGCGGCGGATTGGTCGCCTGGACTTCGCGGAGCAGTTGTTTTGCCTTGCCTGGCTGGCCGCTGCGGTAATGCACCTCGGCCAGTTCGAGCTTGGCCCGCGCGGCGGTCGGTTCGCGCTGCAGCAGTTCGGTCAGATATTTTTCACTGGCCGCCCAGTCGCCCTGTTGTTTCGCCGACATGGCGAGCAGGAACAGGGTCTGGCTGTCATGGCTGCCGGCACGGTAGGCAGACAACAAGAGCGCCTGGGCCTGTTGCGGCTGGCCAGCCTGGAGAGCGGCCCGAGCCTGGCTCAAGGCATCGCTCTCGGCGGCACTGGCCGGTGATACGGTCAAACCGGCGGCAAATCCAAACGCAAGACACCGGACAAGCCGGGGGAAGGTATTCATGCTGCTGTTCCTCCTGGGTGAATGGGTAGCGGGAGCATCGACGCCGACGGCGCAGAAATTTAAGTAAAACTCGAATTTTTGCGTGATTATACCCGCGATGCGAGTGACTATTACGCTACAAGCGTAATTTTTCCGCATGGAAAAACTCAAATCCGAATTCGCCGCGCGCTTGCGGGCCGCGCTGGAGCGTGCCGGCGTGCCGTTGCGACCAACCGTGATCGAGCGCGAATTCAACCAGCGTTACTGGGGCAAGCCGATCACGTTGCACGCGGCGCGTCTGTGGTTGCGCGGCGAAACCATCCCGACCCATGACCGCCTGCTGTGCCTGGCCGAATGGCTGGGCGTCGAGCCGCAGACGCCGGGCCACAGCATCTGGCGGC
>OGQD01000995.1_pt1 | contig 19487 bp, 17 predicted proteins | sample 1553091 | NCBI WGS metagenome assembly OGQD01 (sample SAMEA2580290, study PRJEB22360) | human gut metagenome | biome: human gut; feature: human-associated habitat; material: faeces | place: Denmark | collected 2008/2010
AGACGACCGGCGAGACGGCCAGCAACCACATCCGCCGGTTCGTGATCCAGCTTGCCAAGGACGGACTCTCCGCCGGCGAGAGTGTCGCGCAGGTGGCCGACCGCCTCGGATTCGAGTATTCGCAGCACTTCAGCCGCATGTTCCGGCGGCAGGAGGGGATCACTCCCTCGGAGTACGGCCGCAGGCGGCGCTCCTGACAAACAGCCGGTCGGCATTCCGTCCCAGAATCCGGTCGGCATACCCGGCCAGCTCGCCGTCGGCGGCCCATGTCGCGTGCTTTTTAATGCTCCTCCCGGCCTGCTCCGAACTCCTCCAGCCAGGCCGGAATACGGGTCGCCATGCTGCCCAACGAACCGGAGGTGAGCAGCAGCGACTCTTCGAACGTGGCTTCGGGAACCAGCGTGGCGGCATCCCGTTCGGAGGTTCCGATGCCGCTGCTTCCACTGCTGGCAAAGAGAGAGATCCGCTTTCCGACCAGCGAAGCGGCATGATCGTGCAGGAATGCCTGCATCGGCGAGGCTATGTGCCCGAACCAGATCGGATAGCCGACAAAGATAATATCATATTCGTCAAGACTCTCGACTGAGGTGGTAATGGCCGGGAAATCGTCTTGAGCAATGGCCTCCAGCTCCGTCTGTGCGCGGTCGAGCATTGCGTCGTAGTCCGCATCGTAGGGCACAGCCGGCTCTACCTCCGCCATCTCGCAATCCAATGTGGACTGAATGGTCCGTGCCATCCGCTCCGTATTGCCCGTGCGCGAGCAGTAGAGGACAAGGTAACGCCCGTTGGCTCCGCTCACGTTGCCGTCGTCCTCGTTGCCTCCGTTGTCTCCGTTGCCCCCGTTCCCAGTGCCATCGGGCCGGGTCTGTTCCGGCTCGTCCGATGACGGATGGGGTTCGCCGCAGGCCGTTGTCACGGCAAGTGTCGCCAGCAGCATCCAGGGGATCAAAAACAGCTTTTTCATACGCTTTTCTTTTAATGGTTTGACGCTTTTCCAAAGTCCGGATCGGGAATCGACTATCTGTACGACTCCCGGTAGATGCGCACGATCTCCTCGTCGCTCATCTGCACCCGGTCGCTGGTGAACATGACGCCCATCACCTCACGCGTGTTGCGCATCAGCGTCTCGAATTCGTCGGGCGTGATGCCGTAGTCGGACATCTTCAGGTCGGCCACGCCACAAGCCTCCTGCAACCGGGTGAGAGCCGTGAGGAAATCTTCGGGCTTCGAGGCTTCGGGCATTCCCATGACCTGCGCCATGCGGATGAAACGCTCGTCGCAGGCGTGGTGTTCGATGAAGTATTTGTAGTAGGCCCGGCTGATCATGATCAGCCCTGCACCGTGAGGCAGTGCCGGATGGTAGGCCGACAGGGCGTGTTCCAGCGCGTGTTCGCTCGTGATCAGCGTCAGGCACATCACCACGCCCGACAACGTGTTTCCGAAAGCCACGTGGGTGCGGGCCTCCATGTCCTTGCCATCCTTCACGGCTCGGGGCAGGTACGTCGCCAGATTCTCGATGGCCGTCAGGGCGTACATGTCGCTCATCAGGTTTGCTCCCCGGGCAATGTAGCCCTCGGTACTGTGGAACAGGGCATCGAAACCCTGATAGGCCGTGAAGGTCGGCGGCACGCTGGCCATCAGCTCCGGATCGACGATCGAGAGGACCGGGAAGAGCGAAGCATCGCCCACGAAGGCCTTCTCGAAGGTATCCTCCCTGGTGATGACGCCCGAGTTGTCCGTCTCCGAGCCCGTTCCGGCCGTGGTGGTGATGGCGACGATGGGCAGCGGCCGGACGGCAATCGGTTTGCCTTTGCCCGAACCGATGGGCACATAGTCCCAAAGCTCCCCGTCGTTGGTCGCCATCACGGCGATGGCCTTCGTGCAGTCCATCACGCTGCCGCCGCCCAGCGCCACGAGGAAGTCGCAGCCGTGGTCACGGGCGACCTTCGCCCCGGCCTCGACATTGCCGACCGTCGGGTTCGGCATCACGCCGTCGAAGAGGGCCGTCTCCACACCGGCCTTGTGCAGCTGCTCCTCCGTGCGCGAGAGGTAGCCGTTGACACGGGTCGATTTTCCGTTGGAGATCACGATCAGGGCGCGGCGTCCCGGCATCGGCTGTTCGCTCAGTTTGTCCAGCATCCCGGCCCCGAACATCACCCGGGTCGGAACATACATGTCGTACATAAGATTGGTTTCCATCTTTAGAATTGTTTTATGTGAGAGTATCTTGTTTGTCTGTCTTTATTTTCCCATCGTCTCCCGGACCCGGGCCAGCAGGTTCGGGATATCGAGATGTTGCGGACACTTGGCCAGGCATTCGCCACACGCGACACACGAGGAGGCCGGATCGCCGCGCTGAACGGGCGACATCGACACGGTATAGTCGGCCAGCGCCCGCTGCAGATTGCCATGCAGCAGGTAGTTGTTGTACACATAGGCGAAAATGTAGCCGATAGCCACGTTGTGCGGGCAGGGAATACACTGGTAGCAGCCCGTGCAGTCGATATGGCCCGGCGCTTGGCGGTAGGCCTGGATGGCAGCCCCCAACGCCTCGCGCTCGGCCGGCGTGAGCATGTTCGGCCGGGCCTTGGCGGCATACCTCAGATTCTCCTCCACATCCGCCATGGAACCCATGCCGCTGACCGCCACGCTTACCTCGGGAATATCCCACAGATAGTCCAACGCCCACTCGGCATCGGGCTTGCGGATCCCCGTCGAGGCCAGTGCATCGTGCATCGTCTGCGGCAGACGGGCCAGAAACCCCGTGCGGACGGGCTTCATCACCGCCAGCCCCATCCCGTTGGCGGCGGCATACTTCGGGCCGAGCACTCCCGCCTCGTATTCGTAATCCAGGTAGTTGTGCTGAATCAGGCAGAAATCCCAGGCCGGGGTGTATTCCACCACCTTTTTGAACAGCTGCAGGCTGTCGTGGAACGAGAAACCCATGAAGCGGATCTTGCCCTGGGCCTTCAGCCGCTCCATCTTTTCGATGAGCCGGTAGGGCAGCACATAATCCTTCCACGCGCGGTGCATGATCATATGGATGTGGTAGAAATCAATCACGTCCGTGCCGATGGTGCGGCGCGACTGGTCGAAGAACTTTTCGAAATCGTCCGCCGACCGCATCTCCCACCACGGCATCTTGGAGGTGACATACACCCGGTCGCGCCAGCCTCCGGCCAAAGCACGGCCCACCGCCTGTTCGCTCTCTCCGCCCAGGTAAACACGCCCCGTATCGATGTAGTTCACACCGCCTTCGATGGCACGGCGTACCATGGGCGTAGTCTGGTCGAAATCCACGTGACCGTTCTTCATCGGCAACCGCAACATGCCGAAACCCAGTGCCGAAACGTTCACGCCGGTTCGCCCCATCGGGCGGTACTGCATCTGCGGATTGTAATTGAGGATCTCTCTCGACAATCGCTCCCGTATGGCTTGTTTTTCAACCTCCTGCGCCAGAGCTTTCGGACCGATTATCGCACTGGCAGCTGCGGCAAAAAGTCCGCTTTTAAGAAAATCGCGTCTATCCATGTCGCTTCCCGTTTATCTGTTCCGACCCCGGTCAAACAGAATTATGACCGCGGTGTCTGCTGCAAAGGTAATCCGGCGGGGAGCAACCCGACGTAACGATTTCATGGAAGAATGTGCAGCTTTTACGGATTATGAATCCCTATAAACTGCGGCGGCGAGGATTCTATTGCAGACCCTCGCCGCCGCGTCTTCGTTTTTTCAACTCGACAACCGATTTATACCGTCAGCACCTTGCCGATACGACGCATCTCGCGGCTGATGTTCGCCTCGGAGATCTTCGCATAGCGTAGGTATTCAATCCGTCGACGTAGGCGTAGTGATGCGGGCATAGATCGGGGCCTTGCCCTTTTTCGTGACTTTGGTCTTCTTGCAGAAGAAGACGACGCTGAAGGTGGTTCGTGGCAACTGGCTGCTGGTTTTTGGATAAATTAAACGTCTTCAGCATCGGAATGTCGCAGGGCAAAATGATGCAAATCAGCGAAATAGAGATAAATCGCGACCTGTTTTCGGTCCGGGCAAAACAGGTCACGATTAAGGCGTGAAATACTTGCTGCCTTTTGCGTCAACAGGAGTGGGAGAATAAAAGAAAAAGCCTTGTATATCGCTGATATACAAGGCATCCTAGAATTTGGCCAGATCTCTGCTCACCCCTTTTTCTGACCCGGAGAGCGGAAAACGGATTTCCGACCCAAGCATATTCCTCGTTTACAATCAGCGCATTACGTGAAGTATTTTCTTCGAAGGTCACTCCCGCGATGCAGTCATCATGCACTCGTTTGCATCCCAATGCTTTCGACAAAGATAATGGAAAACTCCATTTAATACAAGCAAAAATAGGGACAGATACTATTTTGTAGTGGAGTGGATAATGAAGCACATACTACAAGATTTTTTCGGTCACAAATCCATAGATTGCAAACATGAAAAGGTAGATACCCCAGGCAACAGTCCATGCATAACAGAGTTTCTTCTTTGCGATCTCCCAACTGGGATTGGCCCAAAAATCCCGTGGGGCAATGCTCATTTCGACGCTGTACTTATACGCGATCAAGAACCCAATTAGAGGCAATATGCAGGCAAGTCCCGCCTGCCAGCACCAGAATCCCCACATGATTACATCGATGACAATAAGGATAATGATGCTCAAAGCCAATAATATAAAGGTTAAACAGCCTACCATGACATTTTCCTTTTATGATTTGACAGGGGTTTGTTTCGCAGATGGATTCTGCAGAAAATCGGCAATAGCCTTCGAGATTTTTAATCCGACAGCCAATTCAATCCACAGCCATTGACCGTTGGGGTTACATTCGAGGAAGACGTACTCGCCCGAGGGGGTAACAATAAAATCAAAACAACCAAAATTAAGACCCATTCGACGCAAGAACGTCACGCATTGCGAAGAGATAGAGTCTGGCAAGGCAAACACGTCCTGCCTCAGCCCATGCTCATATCCTTGGCGCCAGTCGATACGTCCGGTATCATCCTGCTGCGCCTATGAGTCGATTTTGCAGGCAAAAACCTCTTCTCCGACCACCGTAACCCGCAATTCGAACGCCTTTTCAATGTACTCCTGGACGAAACTCACTGTTTGCGAGAAGGCTTCGTCCGGAACCTCCCGCAGAGAGGCCGCCGGGGTCTTCTGTGCGTAGAAAACATAGTCCACACCCTGCTTCTCATCCCAAATATCGCACACCTCAATCGGCTTTAGAATCAGGCCGGTGCACTCCCGAGACATGTCCAGAAACAGTTCCTTGACGTTGGAGAAACAGCTCCTCGGAATTTTGAATCCGACTTCGCGGGCGATTGCATATTGCAACATCTTGGATACTGCCGGACGGTCGTTGACAATGCTGCCGATGGAGGGGATCTCCTTGAGCCAGTAGCGTAGGAATACCAGGAAACCGAGTGCCTCCTCGCGATTGTGCCGGTCAATCTCCGTAGTGCTCGGGTAGGAAAGCTTTTCGGGCTTTTCGGGGCGACGGTCCCAAACGGCCGTTATCTCCCTGCCGGTCGTTTCCAATCCGTTCAGCCGGCAACGAATCCAGAAAGTAATTTCACCGACGGCATCAACCTGCCAGCCGAACTCGTAATCGGTGAGCAGCGCCTCCGTATTCAACCGGAAGACCGGCACGCCCCGCGCCGACAATCGCTCGATTACCGGCGTAGGGTGTGCGTCCTCCTTGTTGGTGATGATCAGAATCATGCTGTTTTCTTGATTTTCTTGTAATTGAGATGCATCATTGCACATCGTACTTCTGCAGCATGTTGTTTGCTCTGCCGGAAGTATTTGGTTTCGCTCGAATCTGTTTTACAAATGCGGTTTCCTGAAGAGTTTGGTGATAAGATATTCAAATTTCCCAACTCCAATCATACGCTTGGTTACAAGAACCTTACACGTGTCGACGTCGTCAGGAATGATATAGAAGTCATATGAAACATCGCTTTGCTTGAACAAACGGCGAAAGGTGATGCACAAACGCGTAATGGGTATAACGTAATGATGCTCCTGTCGGCAAATGAAGCCTTTTCCTATTTGCACGCATTCCTGGTTCTTTTTATATATGTCCAAGAGCCCGATTTGCTTGAACTGTGCCTCTATCTCCTGTGTGGTGTCTTTTGCTTTTTCCTTGCTGTTCTTCATCTTCAGACTGACATATTCTTCATTCCACACAGCATGTTGAATTTCTGTTTCTATTTGTTTATAGATCATGTACCTGTGACTATTCCCATATGTAGTAAAGTTATCCATCCACGGAGAGGCGTAAGCAATACTCGGCACTTGTTTAATAACCTCGTCAACATATTTTTCGACCGAGTAATTCGGCGCAAATATTTCGATTTTCCCCAGCCCGTGACATTCCTGGCAAGGGACAGAACCACTGCCGTGGCATTCCGAACAAGACCCTGTCTTGATGCGTTTTTTGCCCGAAGCGAAATAACCATCCACAAACTTTTCACGGCCGGAGCCACCGCAGGCCGTACATTTTATCCTGCCTGATCCATGGCATGTCTCACAAGGTATAAAGGGTTCATGTGAGCGGGCTTTGTGTTCCCGATAAAACGTGCATTCGCTTTTTATTCCATTTCCATTGATGAGACTCTGGGATGGCTCTTGTTCCAGAAAGTCATAGTTATAATCCGCATATTGCGGTGATTCCGTGGATTCAGGAGCGAAGATATCCTCAACAATGCGAGTCTGAATCTGCGAGTCCCGCTGACAATAGCTGTCACAAAAGAGGCTGACGAGTAGTTGACCTTGTTCGACTTGTATGGAGGTCCCTATATTTCTCAGTATATCTACTTTCCTTTGCACGTCTGGTTGTTTGATGCTGTTTTTGACAGCTTTGAGTATTTTCGGTAAGAAGGACCCTATCGAGTTACTATCATTAGGGTATCTGTACCGTCGCCAAACAATATTGGGCAAAATATCTGTGCAGTTTTTGGGGAAGAATGCCGAATGTCCCTTCTTCTATGTTCATCTTAATATCTATTGATATTCAATTAATTATTGTTGTAATATTACTTTTATTGTTGTAATATTACTTTGTCAGGATTGGTTCAGATTCGTTGTGTAGACAACCTGTACGGAGTATATCCTCCCGGCAGCATCGGTCCAGCCGCCCCAATCCGCAACCGGCTCGGTTTCAATCGGAAGACCAACACGCCCCGCGCCGATAACCGCTCGATTACCGGCGTAGGGTGTGCGTCCTCCTTGTTGTTGATAATCAGAATTATTTTACGTTCTTGCTGTCGTCTATCTCATTTTTACGATCCGCCTTAACACTATAGCCACTACCCACCTTAATTCTTGTGTTAGACGTTTTCAATGACCGGGTTCCGTCAGTTCGCATATCATAGACGACCGTCTGTTTGACCGGATCATAGACAATGGGCTTTCCCTGCGGGAGAATCTCGATCGGCTGAGGTTGGGTACATCCCATCAGCAACGGCATCACCGTACCGCATCTCGTTTTTGTTTGGTTGTAAATCATAGTTCTGAAACTTAGGTTTTCATGATACAGATTCATTCTCTCCGGTCAGGGCCAAAGGTAGCCCACACATAGGAAAAATCTAGGCTCATGTTCCCATGAGTCGGCTAAAATACTCCTATATCGAAACATGTCCAGCGGTTTGTTAATTGAATCCTTTGACCCTTCTAAATAAAAGAATACGGCAGGTATTCTGTTTGCTATTGCGACATGTCTGAGTATAGATATCCCAAAGGCTGTTTTTCCCATTGAAGGGCGGTCTCCAAAACAATTAAATCACTATTATATTTGTTATTTTATCCAATTTAGTAAAACCTGATGGCATATTCCACTTAAACTTGTTGCTTGCAAGACAATTTATTTTCCCCTTGATTTGCGTATCATAAAATCAGATGCTCACCGCCTGAAGCGATGAAATGACAATGATTTTTGCATTTCCGCTAGTTTACCACAAAACAAAAGAGATGATGTGTCAAATCGTTACGCAACAAAGCACCTGTTACTGAAAATCATTCTTTCTCGAAATGAATCCTCCTATTTCCCAATTTTCTTTGCTGGATACGGTTCGCATGGTGATCATAATACCAACAGACGTCGAACTGAGCAAGTACCTCGCTGTTTCCGCTCCAACCAACCTCCAATGAATGGAACCGCGTGTTACGTTCCCGTACCCCGTTAATGGCAGTTATAGTTTCCAAGGAAAGATCCCTGACTTCAAAATCGGAGATCACAAGTACATCGGCTAAAGAATACTCATCGCATTGTAGCATTCGCAATGCTTCTTTCAGGGCTGGCTCTAGATCTGTCCCTCCATGAAATGAATAAGACAGAAAATTGACGATCTGGTCCTGCTGTTGCTCCCAGTCGACCAGGTTTAACACTTCGATATCAATTGAATAGGAAATAAGATAACAAGCCCGTTTTTCGGCATGGGAACGCAGTATTAATCCGTAGCAGATGGCTTTGGCCACTTTTTCGGGGAATCCCGACATTGAACCACTTGTGTCGAGGCAAACGATATAGGGACCCGGCCCCAAAGGTGTAGTTTTCGATTGTTCAACCTGTACCTTGACTGGTGTTTGCGAGCGGAAATCGAAAGTTTGCAGACGTCGTTCCACATATTTTTTATAAAAAGTCTGCTCAAGAGAGGAATCTCCGAGTAGAGCGATCTCTGTCGGCAGTAGCGCATTGAGGCGGTTACTTTCCGCAATACCGTCAATATCGGGACGTGAGGCATGGGAAAATTTCATTACCCGAGAGGATGTCTGTTCCTCAAGTCGGACTTGACGTTCTTGTTGCCTCCCACTGCCACGTCCCAGTGCATCGAGCAGTATTTGAATGGTGGGATTCCTTTTGCAAACAGCCGACAACATTTGCAGCAGATTGAACGTTTTTCGTTGCCACATTCCCGGTTGTATACCCCAGAAAAGCCCCAATTCCACAGACGTATAGTTACATCCATAAAATATTTTGACACGTTCTGCGATATGTCTCTCAATTTGTTTTCGAGCACGGTCCAGTATCCCTAATTCATAGGCAATCTCCTTGCGCAACAAAGCACTTTCCCAATCGGACAGAAACTCCATTCGCAGATAGGTGTACTCTTCCATGCCGATGACAGGAAATTCATTAATATAAAACGGGAGGTTTAGTTCCTTCATGACATAGCGCTTTTGGAGATAAGGATACAATAACTCCCAATGTGCGGCAAAAGTTTCGTTGTCGAAAGCTGTGCAGCGAGTCAGCAACTCCTGTTCAGAACGACATGGATTGTGTTGCTCGATGTATTGACGTGTACTGTCGATAAAAGTCGCAATATCTTCAACTACCAAAGACGCCATGCCGTCTATGGTCCTGCTTCCGTAAAGAATATGAGCATTTTGAGCAATGTCATCGAGTATCTGTCGGTAGTTTCTCTGAAGTTGAGTTGCTTCTTTCACGATAGTCTTGTCCTGTAAATCTTCGGATACAACAGAGCCCTCGCCGGGCGAATTACCGGCAGATATCTGCTGTTTCAATTTTAACATCAGATAGATTTTGTATTGCTCTTTGTCATTCATCTTGGGAAAGATAATAAAGCTGTGGTTTCAATTTTCGGATACGCAATATCAGTCGAGCCAATTCGGATTTCAGATGTTGGAACTGTGAATCACTGATAAATGGCGATCGGGTTTTATTTTCCAGGTTGTCACGGGAATATGCCTCTATCCGTGCCACTAATGTATCGAGCCGTTTGTCCAACTCCTGCAGCCATTCGAAAGCCTCTGGATAGAATTTTTTCAACGGATTCTCGGCTGAGAATTCCAGCGGATAAAAAATATCGTTGATTTTGATTCCGTTCATTTCTTTGGTTAGATTAACATACATTTCTCGGGGATGAACAGAACCTCGTTGAGCCGAAAGCACCTGTACATTTTCAGCGTGTTCCATAAGAACAGCCTGTCGTGCCTGATGCGAAGAGATGGATTCGTATTCTGAAATGTCAATCAATGTATCTCCGTTTGAATAGCCCACAAGGTTATAATATTTCCCGTTGACAACGCGATAATTTGGCACGAGGTGTCTGATCGCACCGGGTTTCTTCATGACGATGAGCCGAATCTCTTCCCGTTTCGAAAGGATGAGTTGGTATTCTTCCTCAAAATCGGAAACAATGCTGTCGATGATCATCTGCTCAATTTTCGGAATGACAGTATCCAGCTGATCCGAATCGTCCCATAACGTTGTAGTCATCAGTAAACAATCAATCCGTTCAACTTGATTGCGGCCATTGAGAAAGGCCGCCGTCCGCAGTAACCGGATGACTTTTTTCCACCGACGGTCGGAGACATAAACAGGCTGCGACACCTCATCATTTTCATTGCCAATAGGTTGCTTTATGAATCCTCGTATTTTGGAGATCAATCCCAATATACAAGATGGTACCGTGATCCGATCAATCTGTATTTGCCATTCGGCATATTCTTCAGCTGTAATTTGCAAGGCTTCGGACAGGTCTATTCCTGTGTCTCCAATTCCCAGAATCATTTCATAAAAAGCTTTTTCTGACATCAATGGCGGCACCACAATCCGAATAAGATATCGATCCCACAAGGCTTCCAACCCTTCGTCTTGGGCCGGAAGTTCGTTTGAGGCTGCGATAATCCCTTTTAGCGGCAAACGGAGTTCATGATCGCCGTTCCGGAAAAGTTTTTCGTTCAGTACGGTCAGTAACGCGTTCTGAATCGATGGCCCGGCCTTCCAAATCTCATCGAGGAAGACCACATCGGCCGTCGGCAGATAACCCTCGACCAACCGTTCATAGGTATCTTCATCTTTGAGTTTTGAGATCGAGACCGGCCCGAAGATTTCATCAGGCGTACTGAAACGGCTCATCAGATATTCAAAAGACTGCGCATTCCGAAAGGCCAGCTTCAGTCGTCTGGCGATGAGACTTTTGCCTACTCCGGGTAGCCCTAACAAGAAGATGCTTTCCCCCGCAATGGCCGAAAGAAAAGCCATGGCCAATGCATAGTCCCGTTCGTAAATTCCGGCAGCCAGTTGCGTCAATAATTGCCTGATTCGTTCCTGACGTGGACGACAAAGAGTATCTTGTTCCATGAAGATTTACTTTTGTCTCCAAAGATCAGATGAGCAAGAGCCAAATCGTGACATAACAAGTGAGGATATTTTATTGGAAAATTTTTTCGTAAAACTTTAACTTGTGCTATAATTGAGCATTACCTTGTGTTTATCTTTGTCTATAAATCTATGAAGCCAATCAATATACTAGGGTAATATGGAAAATTTACAACGATTGTTGGATGAGGTCAGACTTATCCTGAAAAAAGCAGAGGTTAAAAAGAAAGAGGCGGACAGACGCGGAGAGAACTTCAACATATTCAATGTTCTAGGCTTGACTTCCGACGAGACACGAACTCACTCCGCATTTATTGCAGAGTTGTTGGACCCCAATGGCAGTCACGGCCTCGGAGATCAATTTCTCCGATCATTCGTCGATACAGTTGATTGTTTGAGGTCTTGGAATTTCGACACGAAATCGGCCAAAGTTCACAAAGAGTTAAGCATTGGAGGTAAAAATGAGGATTGCTCGGAAGGAGGCAGAATCGACATTGCGGTTGAGTCCAATGGCAAGGCAATTATCATCGAAAATAAAATCTATGCCGGCGACCAGGAGAAACAACTGGTGCGGTATTACAACTACGGCACAAAGAACTGTTCGAATGGGTTTCGATTGCTTTATCTGACTTTGAATGGAGATGATGCTTCAAAGTATTCCCGCGAAAAGTTGGTCGTGAACGAGGACTATTACACAGTCGCCTATAATCATGAAATTTCCGATTGGCTGCAACGCTGCATAGAATTTTCCGTACGCCGACCCCTCATTCGGGAGACATTAATTCAATATCAAAGCCTGATTAACCAACTAACAATGAACAGCATGGACAAAAATAGCCAGGAAGAGTTGCTCAAACTCATGTCCGACCCGAAGAATATCGATTCAATCTGCAGCATTCTCAATCTGGAAGCGAGATGGCGGGAACGTATCTTCAATGTATATGTTCTTACTCCCTTGAAAGAGAAATTTAAAGATCTGGACATTGAACTTAAGAACAAAGGTGTCAACATAAAGCGCCCTGAATGGACGCAATATATTCGCCTGGATTGGGGCAATACGTTGGGTAATCATGCAGCCATTGGAATTACTACCAACATTGCCGACCCCAAAATGAAGCAAAAAATAGATTGTTTTAGTGGTCCTAAAAGTTATGCTCCAAATGATTGGTGGCCTTATGGCAGGAAGGATTTGGACGGAAAGTATTGGGAAATACCTCAAATGGTCAATGGCGAACTTGTCGATTATCTGTATCGTAAAATTCTCTCTATTTTGGAGGAGATAAAGGAACAGCAACTCCCCATGTAATATCGTTCTGATAGATAAACTTGCTCGGCTCTGTCGTATTTTGGTGGAGGCGAGCGTTTTTTTGTGTTTTAAGTTCCAATAAGGCGCAAGGTCAATGGTATTTTTGTATATTTGAAGAAAAGTTCAGTATCCCATTCTATCGAATAGAATATACCTATTAATTAACCTGGTCATTTATGAAAAAAGGGCAATTAACACAATATAAAATCATAACCATAACCGCCGTCCTGGTCGTTTTGGCTTGTTCCTTTGCCATTTACCTGCGTCTGTTTACCGAAAAGGAACTCTGGTATGAGATGTTTGCCGCTGTTCTTGGAGTAATTATAACCGCAATCATCACGATGATTTTGCTCCGTGGCCAGAGTGACAATGACGTGGAAAGGGAAAGGGCATCCAAGATATTTGGAGAAAAGCTCAAAATCTATCAAGAGTATCTTTCCACGTTGTGCGATGTAATCAAGGACCGGAAACTGACCGATGAGGAAAAAATCCGTTTGGAATTTCAGACGTCCTATGTCGCGATGCATTGTAATCCAGCATATATAGTAAAAATAAGTGAGGCTGTACGTGACCTTATAAAATATTGCTGCCCGGATGAAAGCGATGGAGGCCAAAAACGGATAAACCCTAATTTGTCCATGAGCGATTCGCCGGATCCGTTGTTGAACAGTCTTTTTTGCATTGTTGAAGCCTTCAGAAAGGATTTGTATGGCGATAACTTCAATTTCAAATACGAAGATACGATGGCCACGCTAGTAAATTTCTCAAGTGCTTACCGGAATGCCAAAAGCGATGATGACAATGAGGGAGACGAGATTGCCCAGCAAGTCGAGGCTACCACGCAAAATTATGACGCCGATCAATGGGACGATGCCTTACAGAAATGGGAAAAGCAAGGGTGGAATCTTGAAGGCCTCTCTGACCGGTACGATGGCTTTAGGCTTGTAAACAGAACTGGAAATCCAGGAATCATCAATGTTGGATTCTGGCATGGACATTATTATATTCAAGCTTCATATCGCAACGACTCTGATTTCTCAAAGCCTTTGAAATGGGAAAAGGGAGGGCGTAGAAACTATGGACAATGGTGGCAATACCTTGCTGAACCCTACTATGATATTCCGGAAAGACAATTTGTGGAGACCTTTAAGTCCAACAAGAATCTTCAACAGTATATCACTGATTATATGAATTTATTGATAGATATCGAAAGTCGCCATCATCGTACTGTGACCTGGAAAGATAAGGTAAAGAGATACGAAAACTGGAAAATATTCATTTGGTATTGGGATATGCTGGCTTGTGAATACGAGAATGAGGAGGAAGGTATTCCCTATATGGATATTATCGAAAAAGACAAGAGTGGAATTGTGCTTATTCAACTCGCCAATCGTCAAAACGACATGGCGAAACTGCGAAATACATTGAAACGGATTGGATGTGAGAATAAGGAAAAGCAGGAGAATGGCTATGTAATTCTGGAGGAAGTTCATTCTGTCATGGCGGAAGATGTCGCGGCAAGAGTAAACTATTGGATTGACAAGATCAGGCTCTAATTTTGCATTCAGTAATATTTGATTAAACCAAAAGAATCCGGCTTATTCAGCCGGATTCTTTTGGTTTGCGACACGGTTACAATGCCGGAGCATGTCGTCCTTTATGAGGTCCGTTGGGGTGTCGTAAACAGTAGCCGGAGGTCAAGGATGAAATGCTGTTGGACGATTGCCCGCAGTATTTGCAGGTGTATTTGCTTTTCTCACTTCCTTCATAGAGTTTATGTCTACCCTTATGAGGACCATCCGGATGTCGTATGCAATAACCGGCGGTCAAAGACGAAACTGAGGAGAACTTCTGCCCACAGTATTCACAATAGAAATTTGCCATAGCACTTGAGGTTAGTTTGGTCCATCAAATATAATGTTTTTCTGTCAGAAAATGTCGACCATGCTCTTGTCGAACTCTCACGGGAACTTTGCAATTCAAAATTTTCCTGCTGTAATTCGATTGATCGTATCATCCAACTCGAGTCTCGCATCAATTCTTCCGAGTAATAATCCCGTATGCTAACCTATATTCAGAGATATAACAGTCTGCTTCATTCCCTTTTAGCAAATCTATCAACCGGATATGCCAAACGAAAGCCGAACAAATCAAAAAATTATTTTAACCGCCCGATAGTTATGCCATAATTTGACATATCTTTGTTCTATCTTTGCTACAGACAACCTGTTCAAGGGAACAGATGCATGAAACAAAACCATACAATCATGTCAAAGAGTAGAAAACCGCGTTCCTCGTCGAAAAGCAACGCCGCCACGCTTTTCAACCGTTATGTCTGGCTGGTCGATACTATCTACCGTGCCGGGCGCATCACCTTTGAGGAAATCAACGAACAGTGGCAGCGCTCGTCACTCAACGAAACCGGCGAGGAGCTGCCCTTGAAGACCTTCCACAACCACAAGAACGCCATCCAGCAGATGTTCGACATCAACATCGAGTGCAACCGGCGTGGTGGATACCTCTATTACATCGAGCATGCAGAGGATATGGAGCGAGGCGGCGTGCGGACCTGGCTGCTGAACACCTTTGCCGTGAACCACCTCATCAACGAGAGCCACCACCTCAAGCGGCGCATTCTTTTCGAGGAAATTCCCTCCGGACAGCGATTTCTCACGCAGATCATTGAGGCGATGCGTGACAACCGGACGTTGGAAATGACCTACCAGGGTTTCTGGAGCGATACGCCCCATACGTTCGAGGTGGCACCTTATTGCGTCAAGGTATTTCACCAACGGTGGTATGTCGTGGCGTGCAGCACGAGCGATGATCGGCTGCGTATCTATGCGCTGGACCGCATCCGGGAACTCCGCACGTCGGAACATCTGTTCATCCTGCCCGACGATTTTGACCCACAGGCCTATTTTGCCAATTCGTTCGGCATTGCTGTCGATGAGAATTACAAACCAGAACAGGTGCGGGTTCGCGTATCGGGCATCCAGCGGCACTATCTTCGCACGTTGCCGCTACACGCCTCACAGCAGGAGACCGAAATTACGAACGATTCTTCCGTTTTCGAATTCTACCTGCATCCGACACTCGATTTCCAGCAGGAGCTGCTGACGCATGCCGCCAACACCGACGGGCAGATTGAGGTACTGAAACCGCAATGGCTACGCGAACAGATGGAACAGATCGGATTAAATTTGTTCAACACGCATAGCATCAAATAATATGATTGTAAATCCTGCACATGTCACCTCGCTTCAAGGCGGTTACAAGGGTTATGCGGTTTTTGGCATAGGACAGGGACGCAACCAAAGATTCGGTCTGATTGACCGGAATGGAGAGATTATAATTCATCCAGAATTTCCAGGATTTTACGTTAGTGACGGAAGTCGATATGTCGAATTTTTTACAACACATTCGTATATGCGACCCCGTTACTTTGACTTGGCCACAGAAAGATGGATCAATCATGATGACAAGCACCTACTTTGGCCGATTAACGGGAGCGCCGGCAGATATTTTCGCATTTTCACCCGTCGTCGCTCCGGTATTATCGATTATACGGGCCGTCAGATTCTTCCGATGAAATATGGGTATGTCGGATGTTGTGGAGGAAACTTTATCGTACAAAATCCCCGAAGCGGACTTTTTGGAATTGTAACACCTGATGGAGAAGAGGCCATCCCATTTTCCCGAAAATACGAAGAAGTAGTTCCCGGAGACTTGGATGAGCCGACCCTTGTAGAAGAAGATGGTAAATGGTTTTACATTGATTGTCAAGGTGAAATCATTGCGTCGAAAGGAATGCCCGAATTACCGACAAAGGTTGCATCGATATATTCTACAAAACAATATATCATATACAGTATTGAACGGGGAGGGGTAATAAAGTGTGGGATGCTCGATAAAAATGGGTATGAGATTATTCCTCCAATTTATGATAATATATTTCCATTCAATGGGAAATATGTCAAGACTTGTATGTACGACTCGTTGAAAGACGGTTTAAAAGAGGGTTTGAAAGATTTATCTGGGAATACGTTTTTTCCGACAGAAAGCCACAGGGCATTGAACCCTATTTCGGGTGATGACAATCTGATTATTGTTGGTGTGCCGAATCATACAAATCCGACATACAGTGATTGTGGGATTGTCCGAGTCGGTACCGACAGGACCATCGCCGAGGTCATTCCACTACGGTACACAATCCCAGATTTCAATGGACAAGGTCCCGGCTGGATCGTTGCGGCCGAACGGGAATTTACTCGTGGTCGGACAAAGCCAACTTTCCGTTATGGAATCTTCTCGCTCGATGGACAGTTGATCGTGCCGTTCGAATATGACGACATTCATGCAGGCGACGATCCCGAACGGATTGCTGTCTGCAAAGACGGCAAATGGTTCTTTATAAACTTAAAAAACGAACGAACCTTGTTTTAAGTTTCTCATCAAGACAAACGAATATGATTTACCTTGCATCTTTTACCTTGCCATCGCAGGAATCTGAAGAGAAATATTTGAATAATTTCTACTGTAAGTCTCCGGGAAATAACTATTATGATACGCTCTATCCGTTTACTATCTTTCCTGCAATATGTCTGCGTAAAATTGATTTTGACCATATTACAATTTTTTATGGAGTAATGGCAGCGGCAAGTCGACCCTGTTGAATATTTTATCTCAAAGAGTCAAGGCCAACCGCAGTTCTCCCTATAACACCAGCGTTCATATGAATAAATATGTAGAGCTATGTTCGGTCCAAACGGATATGAGATGGTGCGGTGAAGAATTCAATTTGACGGGAGAACGTTCGTCTCAATATGATATTGGACATATAACCCGTGTCATAACAAGCGACGATATCTTCAAATCATTGCTCGCCGGGAGGATCAAGCACGAACAAATCCAGGTTAAGGCAAATATGTTGATCAAACGCAATACGGTACTAAAGTATGATGCGGAAAGCAGTCTGAAGATACCTCGTCATTTGGACTTTGAAAGTGGTGCAAATGTTCACGAATACATTGATTTCGTAGAAGCTCGCAATAAATCCCATTCTCGTTACCTCAGGGATAAATTGGGCAAGGAAGAACCTGGGCTCTCCAATGGCGAGAATAGTTTTCTGCAAATTTCACAATTAATGGAAGACGAAGGTGTTTACATACTGGATGAACCGGAAAACAGTTTGTCATCGGAAATGCAATACAATTTGTCACAACTTATCCTCTACATGGCCCGTTACAACAATTCGCAAATTATCATGGCGACGCATTCTCCGTTTTTATTGGGTATCGAGGGAGCAACAATTTATAATCTTGATGAACGACCAGTCAAAGTGTGCAAATTTGAAGAGCTGGAATCGGTGCGATTTTACTATGATTTTTTGCGTGAACGGCTGAATGAGAAAAATTGAGATATAATATCCGGATATAGACGGCATCCTCTAGTCTAAATATTTGGAGCGAGCCACCCTGATGCCATGCAGATTAGTTGGAAAACAGCTCCATACATAAAGATATCATTATCCATCTCTGGAGGCAGTTCGCGGCAACATGGATGTTTTTGAAGATGAAACATCTTCAGCGCGGGAATGTCGTGCAGCTACAGGATACAAGTCCAATCCGTCTGTTCCCGAATACACCCCACAAAACCGTGTCGGACAAATATTCCGGGTTTCCTTTGCCGGGGAATTTTTTTGCGTATCTTGCAAAAAACGGTTCTGCCATGAAACGCTTCATCTTTCTGTGCTCCCTCTTTACAGTTTTTCTCGTCAAAGCTCAGGATTCCGCATCCATTCCGACGCTCCACCACGGTACGGAGTTTATCATCAAGGTCGTGGCTGCCGAGGGCGGACTCTACAGCTACTCCATCGTGCACGAAAAAGAGATCGGGAGTAAGGTTCTCATCTCAACGTCGGATCCCTTTCTGAAGGGGCAGATTCCCAATGACGAGATTCGCGGACAGTTCGGGACAATCGAGTCAGAGAAGGGGACTCGGACACTCCTGCGCATAAAAAGCAGAATTCCCGAACCTCTGACATTTGTAATCGCGTTGTTGCAAGACGAGATAAATTACGATGTGCTGGATCTGGACCTCTATCCCAATGTCCTGCAAAACGACTTTTGGTCCGGCCGGTTCGAAAAGATTCTGATCGGGGACCTCCGCAAAAAACAAGTACAGCTCCAGTTTGAGATCATGCGGGATTCCACCTGCATCAAGAATCTGGGTTTAGACCCGGGAAAGGCCGACACTCTCATCCGCAAGCAGCTCCGCCTCATCCGGAAGACCTTCGATGCGGACGAGGATCTGTTGCTATCGGGGATGGAAGAGCTCGGGCAGCAGTTCGCCTCCCGCCGTATCGAGCGGAGCTACAATCAAGGCATCGGCACCGATCTGTATCTCAATCCCCGGGCATATACGCTTGATCCACATCCGAAAGAGTATCTCCGGACAGAATGTCCCTATCTCTCGAATAACATCATTTATTTTACGGAGCAAGGTACCGACCGGATTCGCGTGATCTACTGGGAATGGGAAGAATTCTCGGAAATGGGCTTATGGTCGGGAAACGGGATCGACGAGGCTCTCTTCCATGAGAAATTCGAGGCATTGCAAACTGCCATAACCGACACCATGGGGCAACCCGAGAGCGTAGAGATGGGATCGGAAGCCCCCACGGCGAAGCGATTCCAGAATAAGATCATCTGGCACATAGAAAACGGTACGAACATCCGGCTATCTCTCTTCGGAAATGTCGACAACAATTTCCGCAAATTAAGCATGTGTATCTACCGGGACTGACGACACACCGCAACAAAATGTGTTGACGCCAAAGTGGAGAGGTCTGGCTGAACGAGCCCCTAAAATCCGATTCTGCGCCGCGACCGCTCCGGCTGACCGAGCATCTCCGAACGGCAATATTCATCGAGTTGCTCGATCGAGGGCTCCTCGTCCCGAAGAATCATATCAACCATCCGTTTGTAAGCAACCGGTGAATACCGTATTGATTTGACAGAGAATATTACTATTAGGTC
>OGQD01001000.1_pt1 | contig 19403 bp, 21 predicted proteins | sample 1553091 | NCBI WGS metagenome assembly OGQD01 (sample SAMEA2580290, study PRJEB22360) | human gut metagenome | biome: human gut; feature: human-associated habitat; material: faeces | place: Denmark | collected 2008/2010
CGTCCCTGCTCCGGCCGCGCAACGGGTGGGGCGCCGCTGCCGATCATGCCCAGGGCATCCACGGCTCTGACGCTCCAGCGATCGCCAAGCAGCGCAGCGAAGGCCGGCGCAAGTCGTTGCGCCTGGGTGCGGATATCGGCCTGCGGCCGGCTGAGCAAGCGCAGGCTGGTAAGGCGCTCGGCGAGGCGGTCGGGGTCGCGGTAGAGATTGAGCACGGCCTCCAGCGCGGCAAGGGTCAGCTTGTCCACGCGCAGGGCGCGCTTGAGCGGGTTCTTCTTGATCCGACCGATCAGCTCCCTGCTGCCCAGGATCAGCCCGGCTTGCGGGCCGCCAAGCAACTTGTCGCCGCTGAAGGTGACGATGTCGGCACCGTCGCGCAGAGCCTCCTGCACGGTCGGCTCCTTGGGCAGGCCCCAGCGGGTGAGATCGACCAGGGTGCCGCTGCCCAGATCCTCCAGCAGCGGCAAACCATGGGCGTGGGCGATCTGTGCCAGTTGCGGCGTCGACACGCTGGCAGTGAAGCCCTGCACACTGTAGTTGCTGGTGTGCACGCGCATCAGCAGGCCGGAGCGCGGGCCGATGACGGCTTCGTAGTCCTTGGCGTGGGTGCGGTTGGTGGTGCCGACCTCGACCAGCTTCACCCCGGCGCGGGACATGATATCGGGGATGCGAAAGGCGCCGCCGATCTCGATCAGCTCGCCACGGGAAATGACCCCTTCCTTGCGCGCGCCCAGGCTGTTGAGCGCCAGCAGCACGGCGGCGGCGTTGTTGTTGACCACGGTGACGGCCTCGGCGCCGGTGAGCTCGCGGATCAGCCCGGTGATGAGGTCGTCGCGGTCGCCACGCTTGCCGGTGGCGAGGTCGAATTCGAGGTTGAGCGGGTAGCGCGCCGCCATCGTGATGGCTTCGATGGCCTCCTCCGGCAACAGCGCGCGGCCGAGGTTGGTGTGCAGCACGGTACCGGTGAGGTTGAACACCCGCCGCACGCGGCTGGCGTGGTGCGCGGCGAGGCGTTCGCCGGCACGGCCGGCGAGCACGGACTCTTCCAACTCGACTGCTGCCAGTTGGCCATGGCGCGCGGGGTCACGCAGCTCGTCTAGCAGGTCGCGCAGGGTCTTGAGCAGGGCCTCACGGCCATAGCGTTGCTGCAAAGGCTGGCAGGCCGGGCTGCGCAGCAGGCGGTCGATGGAGGGCAAACGTACCGAGGTCATGGACGAACCTTAATGCGGAGTCGATGGCTGGAGTCAGTGTAGGGCGCATAACGCGGAACGCGTTATCCGCCGTTGTCGCTCGGCGTTCATAGGATGGGTGGAGCCTGCGATACCCATGCTGTGCTTGATGGGTATCGCTTCGCTTCACCGCATCCTACGAAGAGCCACCCGGTGCGAGCAGCAGATTCGGTGCGGTGCGCAGATAGCCGTCTTCGGCGAGGCGAATGTCCAGGGCGAGGCTGGCCAGGTCGTCCGCCTGGGGTTCCGCGTGCTTGTCGTGCTGCAGGTAGAACTGCTTGAGGTAGGACTGGCAGCCAGGGCAGGTTTCGGCCTTGAGCGGCGCCTGGTCGCTGGCCACGCCTTCGCGCTGCAATGAGTAGTAGGCCAGCCCCTTGCTCTCGGCGCAGTGGCTGCACTTCACGCGCACGTAGTGCCATTCGCAGGAGCACAGCGAGCAGGCCAGATAACGCAGCCCGGCGTGCTTGCCCTGGTGGCGGATCATCCCGGCCACCGGCGGCGCGCCGCAGGCCGGGCAGAGGGCCTGGCTGTCGGTTTCCACCAGGGTGTCTTCCGGCAGTTGCAGCAGCCACTGGCTGAAGGCGACCTGCAGTACGGCGCCGAGGAAGGGCACCAGGGCTGGCGGCAGCAGGTCGAACTGGCCGTTGAGCAGGCCCAGTGCCCAGGCCTTGCGCTGGCCGGAGTCGGCGTTGCGCAGTGTCTTCAGCGCCTCGACCACGGCCGGGTTGGCGGTGAGCTCATAGGCATCGAGGAAAGCATCCAGCAGCGGCAGCCACGCACCTTCGCGCACCAGGACTTCGTAGGCCAGCGGCGGCATGCGGTGTTCCTGGCTGCGGGCCAGCGCGGCGGCATCCGGCGTGGGCAGGAACAGCTTGCGGTCCAGCAGCACCTGCTGAGCGTCGCAGACCCCGGCAATCAGCTCCAGGTAGCCCTGCAGCGGATTATCCGGTGCCAGTTCGCGCAGGCGTGCGGCGCGGCGGGAGAACAGGTCTTGGAGAGGTAGATTGAACAGCGGCGGGATGTTTGCGGCAGCTTCGATCTGCCCGGGTTCAAGAATTCGGCCTGACACGCAGGACTCCTTGTTGGGTTCGGAGCGGGGCCTGAATAGCCCCTCTCCCTAGCCCTCTCCCGGAAGAGAGAGGGTATGGTTCGTGCCGGCGAGTGCACTGGCCTCAGCCGGCGATTACGTCGAGGGTCAGTGGCCCTTGCCCTTGTCCACGTCCTTGAGCCAGGCAGCGTGGTGCTTGCGCGCCCAGCCGCGGCTGACCCAGCCGTAGAGCATGGCGCCCATCGAACCCTTCACCCAGAGGCCGGCGTAGATGTGCACCAGGATGCTGCAGATGAGTACGAAGGCGGCGAAGGCATGCAGCAGCGAGGCGATGCGGATGATGTCGATGCCGAAGAAGTGGCTGAAGTACGCCCGCCACATCACGAAGCCGGTCACCAGCAGCACCAGCATGCACAGCAGCAGGGTCCAGAACAGCAGCTTCTGCCCGGCGTTGTAGCGCCCGACCTCGGGGAGGTTCTCCTCGCGGTTGGTCACCACGTCGCGCCATTGTTTCAGCCACTGCACATCGCGCTTTTCCACCAGGTTGTGGTGGGCAAAGCGGATCACCAGGCCGAGGAAGAACAGGAACATCGCCACCCCGAGGAAGGGATGGAGAATGCGCGTCCACGGCCCGCCGCCGAACAGGTTGGTCAGCCAGAACATGGCCGGATGGAACAGCGCCAGCCCCGAGAGGCCGGCGAGGAAGAACAGAATGGCCACCATCCAGTGGTTGCTCCGTTCGTTGGCGTTGTAACGCTGGATATCTTTTTTCATGTCGTCGGGCTCCTTGCTGCCCTTTTCCGCCCCCCCGCGAGGAGGGCGGACGTCAGTCAGCGGGGATCGCGCGGATCATAGTCATGCACCGATGGGTCGACCTTGTGCACCGGCGCCTGCGGGTCGGGGCCGTCTTCCTCGTCCTCCTCGACCCGGTTGGGGCCGATGCGGGTGTAGTGGAAGAACCCGGCCAGCACCACGCCGGCCATGGCCAGCAGGCCCAGCGGCTTGGTCAGGCCTTTCCACAGGCTGACCAGCGGGCTGATCGCCGGTTTGTCGGGCAACCCGGCATACAGCGACGGCTGGTCGGCATGGTGCAGCACGTACATCACGTGCGTACCGCCGACGCCTTCCGGGTCATACAGGCCGGCGTGCTCGAAGCCACGGGACTTCAGGTCGACGATGCGCTCGGCAGCGTGTTCCTTCATGTCCTCCTTGGTACCGAAGACGATGGCGCCGGTCGGGCAGGTCTTCACGCAGGCCGGCTCCATGCCCACGGCCACGCGGTCGGAACACAGGGTGCACTTGTACGCCTTGTGGTCCTTCTGCGAGATCCGCGGGATGTTGAACGGGCAGCCGGTGATGCAGTAGCCGCAGCCGATGCAGTGGTCCTGGTTGAAGTCGACGATGCCGTTGGCGTACTTCACGATCGCCCCGGGGCTCGGGCAGGCCTTCAGGCAGCCGGGCTCGGCGCAATGCATGCAGCCGTCCTTGCGGATCAGCCATTCCAGGTTGCCGGCTGGCGCTTCGTACTCGGTGAAGCGCATCACCGTCCACGACTGGTCCGTCAGGTCGATGGGGTTGTCGTAGGTGCCATGGTTGTGGCCCACCTCGTCGCGCAGCTCGTTCCATTCCGAGCAGGCGACCTGGCAGGCCTTGCAACCGATGCACTTGGACACGTCGATCAGCTTGGCCACTTCCTCCTCGTGACGCACCGAGGGTGACGGCAAGGTGGTGGCGGAGCGGGCGTAGATGTCTTGGCTACTCATGGGTCACCTCACGCCTTTTCCACGTTGACGAGGAAGGACTTGAACTCCGGCGTCTGCGTGTTCCCGTCACCCACGAAGGGGGTCAGGGTGTTGGTCAGATAGCCGTTGCGCGCCACGCCGGAGAAGCCCCAGTGCAGGGGAATGCCCACGTGGTGCACGGTCTGGCCGTTGACCTGCAGCGGACGAATGCGCTTGGTCACCACCGCCACCGCCTTGATAAAGCCGCGGTTGGAGGACACCTTCACGCGGTCGCCGGCCTTGATGCCGATTTCCTTGGCCAACGCCTCGCCGATCTCGACGAACTGCTCCGGCTGGACGATGGCATTCAGGCGGCAATGCTTGGTCCAGAAGTGGAAGTGCTCGGTGAGCCGGTAGGTGGTCGCGGCGTACGGAAATTCCTTCGCCGTGCCGAACAGCTCCATGTCGTTCTTGAACACCCGCGCCGCCGGGCTGCTGATCGCCTGCGGGTTCTTGTGCAGCGGGTTGACGCCGATCGGCGTCTCGAACGGCTCGTAGTGCTCGGGGAACGGGCCCTCGGCCATCTTGTCGACGGCGAAGAAGCGCGCCACGCCTTCGGGGTTCATGATGAACGGGTTCATCCCCGCTTCCGGCGCCGAGTCGGGCTTGAAGTCCGGGATGTCGGTGCCGCCCCAGGCCTTGCCGTTCCACCACACCAGGCGCTTCTTCAGCGGGTCCCACGGCTTGCCGCTGACGTCGGCCGAGGCGCGGTTGTAGAGGATGCGCCGGTTGGCCGGCCACGCCCAGGCCCAGCCCAGGGTCTGGCCCATGGCGTAGGGATCGCTGTTGTCGCGGCGGCCCATCTGGTTGCCCTGCTGCGTCCAGGAGCCGGCGAAGATCCAGCAGCCACTGGCAGTACTGCCGTCGTCACGCAGCAGCGCAAAGCCGGGCAACTGCTCGCCCGCCTTCGCCAGTACCATGCCATTGGCGGGGTCGACGAGGTCGGCCAGTGCCTTGCCGTTGTACTCCTTGGCGATCTCCTCCGGAGTCGGTTCGTCGGGCGTCAGGTACGGCCAGTCCAGGCCCAGGATCGGGTCTGGGAACTTGCCGCCGTCCTTGCGATAGGCTTCGCGCAGGCGATGCAGCAGGCCGCTCATGATGGCGATGTCGGTGCGCGCTTCACCCGGCGGCTCGGCGCCCTTCCAGTGCCATTGCAGCCAGCGGCCGGAGTTGACGATGGAGCCGTCCTCCTCGGCGAAACAACTGGTGGGCAGGCGGAACACCGTGGTCTGGATGGCCTGGGTGTCGACGTCGTTGTGCTCGCCGGCATTGCGCCAGAACTCGGAGGTTTCGGTGGCCAGCGGGTCCATCACCACCATCCACTTCAGCTTGGCCAGCGCAGCGCTGACCTTGGCCTTGTTGGGGAACGAGGCGATGGGATTGAAGCCCTGGCAGAAGTAACCGTTGACCTTGCCCTGGTACATCATGTCGAAGTAGCGCAGCACGTCGTAGCCGGCGCCGGGCATGTCCAGCTTGGGCAGCCAGTCGTAGCACCAGTTGTTTTCCTTGGTCGCGGATTTGCCGAACCAGGATTTCATCAGGCTGACGTGGAACTTGGGATAGTTCTGCCAATAGGACAACTGCCCCGGACGCAGCGGCTTGGACGTACGCTTGGCGAGGTATGCGGTGAAGTCCTGCTCGGCATCGCCGGCCAGGGTCAGGTAGCCGGGCAGCGAGTTGGACAGCAGCCCGAGGTCGGTCAGGCCCTGGATGTTGGAGTGACCGCGCAGGGCGTTCATGCCGCCGCCGGGCATGCCGATGTTGCCCAGCAGCAGTTGGACCATCGCGCCGGTACGGATCATCTGCGCGCCCACCGAGTGCTGGGTCCAGCCCAGGGCGTACATGATGGTCATCACCTTGCCCGGTGCGGCGGTGGTGGAAATCTCCTCCCACACCTTGAGCATCATGTCCTTGGGCGTGCCACAGATGTTGCTCACCACATCCGGCGTATAGCGGCTGTAGTGCTGCTTCATCAGGTTGAACACGCAGCGCGGATGCGTCAGGGTCGGGTCGACCTTGGCGAAGCCGTCCTCACCCAGCTCGTACTGCCAGGAGGACTTGTCCGGGTAGGTGCGCTTCTCGGCGTCATAGCCGTTGAACAGACCGTCGTCGAAGCCGAAGCCTTCCTTCACGATGAAGGAGACGTCGGTGTAGTTGTGCACGTACTCCTTCTGGTACCTGTCGTTTTCCAGCAGGAAATTGATCAGGCCACCGAGGAAGGCGATGTCCGTGCCGGTACGGATCGGCGCGTAGTAGTCGGCCACCGAAGCGGAACGGGTGAATCTTGGGTCGACCACCAGCAGGCGCGCCTTGTTGTGCGCCTTGGCTTCGGTCACCCACTTGAAGCCGCACGGATGCGCTTCAGCGGCGTTTCCGCCCATGATCAGAATCAGATCGGCATTCTTGATGTCGGTCCAATGGTTGGTCATGGCGCCACGGCCAAACGTCGGGGCAAGACTTGCCACCGTCGGGCCGTGTCAGACACGCGCTTGGTTGTCGAATGCCAGCAGTCCCAGGGAACGCATCACCTTGTGGGTGATGTAGCCCGCTTCGTTGGAAGACGCCGACGCGGCCAGGAAGCCGGTGGTCAGCCAGCGGTTCACCGTCTGGCCCTGGGCGTTCTTCTCGATGAAGTTGGCGTCACGATCTTCCTTCACCAGTTTGGCGATGCGGTCCAGCGCTTCGTCCCAGCCGATGCGCTTCCACTCGCTCGAACCCGCTTCGCGAATCTGCGGGTACTTCAGGCGATTGGGGCTGTGGACGAAATCGAGCAGGCCGGCGCCCTTTGGGCAAAGCGTGCCGCGGTTGACCGGGTGATCGGAATCACCCTCGATGTGGATGATGTTCTGCGAGACGTTCTTCGCCGCATCACCCTGGCTGTACATGAGGATGCCGCAGCCTACCGAGCAGTACGGGCAGGTGTTGCGGGTCTCGACGGTGCGCGCAAGCTTGAAATGGCGGATCTGGTCGGCGAATGCATCCGGGGGTGCCATCCCGAGTGCCGCCAGGCTCGATCCTCCAAGGCCCACGGCGCAGACCTTGAAAAATTGCCGACGGTTCATATCCATCGTGCGTCTCCTGATCAGGCAGCGTACGTCCGGTGCATAGCCGGACCCTTGCTGCTTAAAAGATAGCCAAGCGGACGCAATGCGCCAGCTTTGAGCGGGGCAGACCATGCACGCGGAGACTTTGCGGCGCATTGACGCGCGTCAGTGCGTCACTCAGAACGGACTGGCGAGTACCCCTAAATGGGCAACGGGCGGGTAGGCGCAGGAGATAGAGGCCCCATCGAAACGACAGGCGGACTGCGCGCGATCCGGCTGGAGGGTTTCGTGCAGTCCGAGCAGTGCCACACCGATGAGGGCAGCGAGCAGGTAATGGCGCGCATGTCTTGTTCTTATCGCTTTCATGACGACCTCCGTCACTTCAGCCAGCGTTCGGGGCACGAAGCCCTGCCATGGGACAAGTCTGGAACCTGTGGCCAGTCTGTCAAATCGAAACGCTTGACCGAAATGCCCGAACGGAACGGCAGCCGGGCCGTTAACCGACCCACCGCCGGCCCATTAGGGTGGCAGGACCTGATTGCCCATGAGTGCTTCCATGCCGTCCGCCGCCTCGCCTTTTCCTCACCTGCTCGCCCCGCTCGACCTGGGCGCCCTCCAGCTACGCAACCGCGTGGTGATGGGCTCGATGCATACCGGGCTGGAAGATCGCCTCTGGGACTTCGGCAAGCTCGCCGCCTACTATCGAGAGCGCGCGCGCGGCGGCGTCGGTCTGATCATCACTGGCGGCTTCGCCCCCAACCGCGAAGGCTGGCTGCTGCCGCTGGGCAGCAGCCTGACCAGCGGCCTGCAGGTGCCGGCGCACCGCCGCCTGACTCAGGCGGTGCACCGCGAGGGCGGGCGCATCCTCCTGCAGATCCTCCATGCCGGGCGCTACGGTTATCACCCGCTGGTGGTCTCGGCCTCGCCGCTGAAATCGCCGATCAGCTGGTTCGCCCCGCGCGAGCTCTCCGAGCGCGGCATCCTGCGGACCATCGCCGCCTTCGTGCGCTGCGCGAAGCTCGCCCACGCCGCCGGCTACGACGGCGTGGAGATCATGGGCAGCGAGGGCTACCTGCTGAACCAGTTTCTCTGCCCACGCACCAACCAGCGCCACGACCGCTGGGGTGGCGACCTGGGCAACCGCATGCGCCTGCCGCTGGAGATCGTGCGCCGCACGCGTCGCGCGCTGGGCGAACGCTTCGTCATCAGCTACCGCCTGTCGCTGCTCGACCTGGTGGAAGGCGGCAACAACTGGGACGAAGTCCGCACCGTTGCACGAGCCCTCGAAGGCGCGGGGATCGACCTGCTCAACACCGGCGTCGGCTGGCACGAGTCGCGGGTGCCGACCATCGTCACCTCGGTGCCGCGCGCCGCCTTCGCCGACGTCACCGCACGCCTGCGCCGGGAGTTGCGTGTGCCGGTGATCGCCAGCAACCGCATCAACACGCCGGAAGTCGCCGAACGCCTGCTCGCGGAGGGCCACGCCGATCTGGTCTCAATGGCCCGTCCGCTGCTGGCCGATCCGCAGTTCGTGGAAAAAGCTGCCGCCGGCCGCGCGGAATCGATCAATACCTGCATCGCCTGCAACCAGGCCTGCCTGGACCACGCCTTTGCCAATCGCCGCGCCAGTTGCCTGGTCAACCCGCGTGCAGCCTTCGAGACCGAACTGCGTTACCGCAAGGCGCGCGTCCACAAACGCATCGCGGTGATCGGCGCGGGACCGGCCGGGTTGTCCGCCGCCTGCGTCGCCGCCGAGCGCGGCCATCGCGTGACGCTGTTCGAGGCTGCCGGGGAGATCGGCGGGCAGTTCAACCTTGCCAAGCGCGTGCCGGGCAAGGAGGAATTCCACGAGACATTGCGCTACTTCGCCGTGCGACTGGGCGAGCTGGGCGTCCAGGTGCAACTGGGCCGGCGTATCCAGCGCGGCGAACTGAGCGGCGAGTACGACGAGGTGATAGTCGCCACCGGCATCCAGCCGCGCACGCCGTCGATCCCGGGCATCGCCCACGCCAAGGTGCTGAGCTACCTCGACGTGCTGCGCGGCGCACCGGTGGGCGCGAAGGTCGCACTGATCGGCGCCGGCGGCATCGGCTTCGACGTCGCCAGCTTCCTGCTGACCGACCGCGATGGGCCGCAACCGCTGGGCGAATGGCTCGGCCAGTGGGGCATCGATCTGGACAATGCCACGGGTGGCGGGCTGATCCCGCCGGTCGCCGCCGCTCCCCGCCGGCAGCTCTGGCTGCTGCAGCGCAAGGCCGGGCAACCGGGGGCCGGGCTGGGCAAGACCAGCGGCTGGGTGCACCGCGCGCACCTCAGGCATCACGGTGTACGAATGCTTGGCGGCGTCGAGTACCTGCGCATCGACGATGACGGCCTGCACATCCGCATCGATGGCGAAGAGCAATGCCTGGCCGCGGACAATGTGGTGATCTGCGCCGGCCAGGAACCCCTGCTGGAACTGCAACCGACACTGGCGGCGGAGAACCTGCGCTACCACGTCATCGGCGGCGCCAGCGTGGCGCGGGAGCTGGATGCCAAACGGGCCATCCGCGAGGGCGCCGAACTGGCCGCGCGGTTGTAGGACATGCGCCCGGCCAGTGAAGACTTCCCACAAGTATCTCAGCCAGGGAGACTGTAATCTGTTAGATTACAGTCCAGCGATGTTCAGGAGCTCCCGCCACAAAGGGCTGCGCGCCCTTTATCAGTACGGTGATCCTCGCGGCGTGCGGGCGCAACGCATCCTCGCCGCTCTGGATACAGCCAATGGCCCCAGAGATATGGACCTGCCCGGTTACCGCCTGCATGGACTCAAAGGCTCGTTGGCCGGTTACTGGGCCGTCAATGTCTCGGACAATTGGCGGGTGATTTTCCGCTTCATCGACAGCGACGCAGAGTTGCTGGACTATCTCGACTATCACTGACCGAAGGAGCAGAGCATGGCGATGCATAATCCGCCTCATCCCGGAGAAGTCCTGCTCGAGGATGTCTTGCCGGAGCTATGCCTGTCCGTGACGGCACTGGCAACCCACCTCGGCATAAGCCGCCCGCACCTGTCCAAGGTTCTCCATGGCCGCGCGCCGATCAGCGCCGACCTGGCCTGGCGCCTGGAGCAGGCGGGCCTGGGGACTGCCCGCCATTGCGGCTGATGAAGCGGCCCGGGGGGGGGGGGGGCGGGGGGCCTGCCCGCCATTGGCTGGCCATGCAGGCCGCATACGACCTCTGGCAGGTCAGCCAGCAAGCTCACCCGCCCATCGCTCGGCTGAAAGCCGTCGCCTGATCCCGCTGATTCACGCCGACTCAAGCAATACCTTGATCGCCTGCAGGTCGCGCTCCACCCACTGCGCATCGCGCTCGAAGGTGGCGTCGTCCATCTGCGGCTGACGCAGCAGGGTCAACTGCAACTCGCAGCCATCGCCATTGGGGATCAGCCGCAGCGGGATATGAATGGCCGGAGCCTGCTCGGGTAGCACGTCGTGGTCCAGCACGCCGAACCCGTTGCGCGGCGAAAAACGCACGCGCAGGGGCCCCTGGGGTGTCTGCGCCAGCCACAGGTCGCCTTCAAGCGGCGCGATGGCGCTGCACAGCCCGGAAGCCCAGTAAGGGAAGTTATTCGGGTCGGCGAGGAAGTCGTAGGCCGCATCGCGAGTCCGCTCGATGCGGACGCTGAGGACGCGGGAAGCGCGGGTGGCCATGATCGGCACCTCCATCGGGACGGGAGCAATGCTCCGGTCTGGTGCATACTACGCGGCTACATTTCATCGTTCGATCGCAGGACGGCCCTTCGCCGCCCTGCCCGCGAGCCGTTTCCGGAGTTTCCCATGCCTACGCCGCCCTGGTGGATGTTCGTCCTGCCGCTGATCGCCGGCGCCTGCCTGCCGTTGCAGGCGGGCATCAACGGTCAACTGGCCAAGCAAGTGTCCAGCGTACTGGCCGCCGCGCTGATTTCCTTCTTTGTCGGCATGCTCGGCCTGCTCGCGCTGACCCTGGCCAACCGTGAATTCCCCAGCCTCGCAGCGATGCGCGGGATGCCCTGGTGGCAGTGGTGCGGCGGTTTCCTGGGGATGTTCTTCATCTTCATCGCCGCCTTCGCCGCGCCGCGCGTCGGTGCGCTGATGTTCATGGTGCTGGTGCTCGCCGGGCAACTGGGCATGGCGCTGGCCCTGGACCACTTCGGCTGGGCCGGCTTCAAGGAAGCGCCGGTCAGCGCTATGAAGGTCGCCGGCATGGTCGCCATCGCCATCGGTATCTGGATGATCCGCAGGGGCTGAGCGGACCGACGGGCGGGCCCGACAACCAAGCCACACTGGCTATGCTGCTGGGACCCGGACCGTGCCGAGTCACGTCATGGATACACTCCCGCACAGCGACGAGCCGTCGGAATGGCTATTCGGCTCCCGCACCTTCAACCTGCGTCGCGACCGCCTGCGCTGGCCCGGCCGTGACGAGCCGGAAACCGCCTACGTTCTCGAGTACCCGGACTGGGTCAATGCCACGGCGCTGACCCGCGATGGCGAGCTGCTCCTCGTGCGCCAGTACCGCCATGGCGTTCGAGGCTGGGTAGTGGAGCTGCCCGGCGGCTGGGTCAAGCCGGACGACGCCGACCGCGAGCAAGCCATTCGGCGCGAGCTGCTGGAAGAGACCGGCTATGTGTTCGACCAGGTCGAGCCGTTGCTGTCGCTCTCACCCAACCCCGGCACCCATGACAACCTGCTGCATGCCTTCCTCGCCACAAGCGGGCAACGCGTACGCGAACCGCAGCCGGACGACGACGAGCACATCGTCGTGCTGACGCTGCCGCTGGCGGAGGTGCAGACGCGCTTGCTGGACGGCTCGCTGCTCGACAACGGCCACCTCAGTTGCCTGCTACTGGGTCTGATGCGTCTGGGCCGGCTGCGTTTCGGATTCCCCGAGGGAGATCTTGCATGACGGATATCCAGGTGATTCTGGTCGACGAGCACGACAACCCCGTCGGCACACTGGAAAAACTCGAGGCGCACCGACAGGGCCTGCGGCATCGGGCAATCTCGGTCTATCTGTTCAATCCGGCAGGGGAACTGCTGCTGCAACGCCGCGCGCAAGCCAAATACCACTGCGGCGGACTGTGGAGCAACAGTTGCTGCGGTCACCCCTACCCCGACGAAACCGCCCTCGACGCCGCCGAACGCCGGCTGGGCGAGGAGATGGGTGTCCATGTACACCTGCACAAGTTGTTCGAGTTCAGCTACTGCCTCGAGCTGCCCGGCGGCCTCATCGAGAACGAGTACGGGCATATCTTCGCCGCCGTGGACGATCAGCCACCCCACCCCGATCCGGAGGAGGCCGACGATTTTCGTTACATCACCCTGGCCGACCTGGAAATGGAAATGGCCGCCGCCCCGGACCGCTTCACCCCCTGGTTCCGCCTCTGCTATCCAGCGCTCAACGCCCACCTTCGGGAGCACGGCGGGCTGACGGCACTCTGAGGCCCTTCGTCGAAAGAGCGCGCAATTGCCCTGCCTCACCACTATGATGCGCACCTTTGCAACGCCCCGCCGAATGCCCCCATGAGAAAACCACCGCTGATCGCCAACGCTGAACTGGACCGCCTGGAAACCTGGGCCAAGTACACCTCGGGCCTGTGCAAGGACTGCAACGCCACCTGCTGCACTATGCCGGCGGAAGTCAACGTCAACGACCTGATCCGGATCGGCGTCGTCGACGAATTCGAGCGCGACGAGCCGGCAAAGAACATCGCCAAACGCTTGCTGAAGGAAGGCATCGTCGAGCGCTTCAACCAGAAGAGCGGCATCTTCACCCTGACCCGCACCAGCAACGGCGACTGCTACTTCCTCGACCGCAAGACCCGCCTCTGCAGTGTCTACGCCAAGCGCCCGGACACCTGTCGCAACCACCCGCAGGTCGGCCCGCGCCCTGGCTACTGCGCCTATCGCAAGAGAACCGGCTGACCTTCGTCCGCTGAAATCGGTGGCTCCCGGCTCGCTATACTGCGGGCCTGCTCAGGAGCCCCGAATGAATTCCCTGCTCGAAGCCTGGCGGCATTCGCCAACCCACCACCGTGTCTGGGCGCTCGCCGCGCCGATGATCCTTTCCAACGTCTCCGTGCCGCTGGTTACCCTGGTCGACAGCGCGGTGATCGGTCACCTGCCGCACGCGCACCAACTCGGCGCGGTGGCCGTCGGCGGCGGGCTCTATACCCTGCTGGTGGGCGTACTGGGCTTCCTGCGCATGGGCACCACCGGTTTTGCCGCGCAGGCGACCGGGCGTGACGATGGCGGCGCGCTGCGGCGGATACTCGGCCAGAGTCTCCTGCTGGCCCTGGGTCTGGCGCTGCTGCTCGGCTTGCTGGCGATCCCGCTGACCGGCCCCGTGCTCGCGCTGATGCGCCCCTCCGCAGAGCTGGACTCCCTGGCTCGCGAGTTCTTCCACATCCGCCTGTTCGGCCTGCCGGCAGCGCTGGCCACCTACGCGCTGGTCGGCTGGTTCCTCGGGACGCAGAACGCCCGCGCGCCACTGGCGATCCTGCTGACCACCAACGTCATCAACATCGTTCTCAGCCTCTGGTTCGTGATCGGCCTGGGCTGGGGCGTCGCCGGTGCGGCGAAGGCCTCCGTGCTCGCCGAATGGAGTGGCGCCCTGCTCGGCCTGGCGCTGACCCGCGGGACCCTGGCGCGCTACTCCGGCCAGCCGGACTGGACTCGCCTGCGCGCCTGGGCCAGTTGGCGCCCACTGCTGATGGTCAACCGCGATATATTCATCCGCAGCCTGGCGCTGCAGGGCGTGTTCTTCCTGCTGACGGTGCAGGGCACCCGCCTGGGCGACGCCACGGTGGCCGCCAATGCCTTGCTGCTGAACGGGCTGATGGTCACCTCCTACGCCCTCGACGGACTCGCCCATGCGGTGGAGGCCCTGTGCGGGCATGCCATCGGCAGCCGCGACCGCACCGCGCTGCGTCGTTCGCTGGTGGTCGCCTGCGGCTGGTCACTGATCGCCAGCCTGCTGTTCGTTGCCCTTTTCACCTTCGCCGGGCACCTGTTCATCGCCCTGCAGAGCGACATCCCCGAAGTACGCGCCACCGCCGACCAGTACCTGCCCTACCTCGCCTGCCTGCCGCTGATCGGCATGTGGAGCTATCTGCTCGACGGCCTGTTCATCGGCGCCACCCGCGCCCGCGAGATGCGCAACGCCATGCTGCTCGCCTGTGCCGCCAGCCTGCCGCTGGGCATCGCGCTGCAGGGCTGGGGAAATCACGGTTTATGGCTAACCTTCCTATGCTTCATGTTGCTGCGCGGCGTGATCCTCGCCCTCTACGCCTGGAGGCTCACGCGCCAAGATGCCTGGCAGGTGCCTGCCAGCCCCTGACCAGTTGAGGAGACGCCATGCCGGCTTGTCCCATTCCCGTTGACGAAACCCTGCGTCAGCAGACCCTGGATGAGATGAACCTGCTCGACACCCCGGCCGAGCACTACCTGGACACGCTGGTCCAGCTGACCCAGGACCTGGTGAAGGTCGACACGGTTCTGATCAGCCTGATCGACCAGGACCGCCAGTGGTTCAAGGCCCGCGTCGGCCTCGACGCCAACGAGACGACGCGCGACGTGTCCTTCTGCGGCTACGCGATTCTTGGCGAGGACACCCTGCTGGTACCCGACGCCACCCTCGACGCACGTTTCGCCGACAACCCGCTGGTGCTCGGCCCGCCCTACATCCGCTTCTACGCCGGGCGCCCGCTGCGCGCCGGCAATGGGCAGGCCATCGGCACCCTGTGCATGGTCGACCCGCGCCCGCGCAGCATGACCCAGGCGCAACAGGCAAATTTCCGCGACCTCGCCACCCTAGCCGAGGGCTACCTGCAACTGCGCACACTGATCCAGAACAACCGCGACCTGCGCGTGGAGATGGACCGCGAACAGCGCAAGGCCCTGCTCGACCCGCTGACCCAGCTGTGGAACCGGGGCGGCCTGCTGACCTTCCAGGAGCGCGAATGCCGGATGGCGCGGGAAAGCCATGCGCAGCTGGGCGTGCTGTATGCCGACCTCGACTTCTTCAAGTCGATCAACGACCAGCATGGCCATGCCGCCGGTGACCAGGTGCTGTGCGAATGTGCCCGACGCCTGCGCGCCGCGCTACGCCCCGACGACCTGCTGGTGCGCCAGGGCGGAGAGGAATTCGTCGCGCTGCTCAAGGTGAAGGACGGCGAGGAATTGCAGCGGGTCGCCGAACGCGTGCGCCAGTTGATCGGCAACGAGCCGGTGCCGTTGGCCAGCGGGCCACTGCCGGTGAGCCTGAGCATCGGCTGCACCCTGCTGGTCGGCGAGGAAGCCGTGGACCAGGCACTGGAACGCGCCGACGCCGCGCTTTACAGTGCCAAGCAGGCCGGACGCAACCGGGTGGTTTTCCACGCGTCATCGGCCCAAGCCTGAATCCCCAATAAGAAGGCCCCATCCGAGGAAGCCTCCATGGCCCAAGCCATTGCCGCGTACCTGCACTACCTGTCGATCTTCATCCTGTTCGCCCTGCTGGTGCTGGAGCACCAGTTGTTCCGCCTGCCCCTGGACCTGTCGCGGGCGCGCAGCCTGGTCATCGTCGACCTCGCCTACGGCGCCTGCGCCGGCCTGGTCCTGTTGACCGGCGCGGCACGCGTGGTGTGGTTCGCCAAGGGCACCGAGTATTACCTGCACAACAGTATCTTCCACGCCAAGATCGGCCTGTTCGTCCTGGTGGCGCTGCTGTCGATCCTGCCAACCATGACCTTCCTCAACTGGCGCAACGAGCTCAAGGCCGGGCGCGTGCCGGCGCCCAGCGAGCGCCAGGCGAAGCGGGTGATCATGACCATCCGCGTCGAACTGCTCGCGCTGCTGATCCTGCCGCTGCTGGCGAGCCTGATGGCGCGCGGTTTCGGGATGATCGGTTGAGCCGAGTCACATGACTCGTGCGGTTTGCCACTTTCCTACATTTGAAAAGGACTGATCCGCTTCAGGCGCTTCCGCGAGGAGTGGATGCTTCTGCGCAGCTACGACTGCCGCAGGCTTCATACATGCCCCACTTCGCCTTCCGCTTCAGTATCCTCCTGGCCTTCGCCGTCCTGGGCGGCTGCGCCAGCGATGAATTCACGCTGGAAGCAGACCTGCCGGGAGACTTCCAACTCCGCGGCGACGCCCAATATCTTCCGTCCCCAGGCGGTACCTGCTCCGGAGCGACGAAGCAGAGCGTCAGTCATCACCTGTTCAATACGCCGGGGCATGCTGCGCGACCCCAGCGCGTCAGTTTCCAGGTGCCACTGATCGCTCGCGCTGACGGCTGCACGCGCCAGCTCAGCCGCATCCAGATCCAGCTCGACGGTGAGTCCGCCTCTCACCCCAACGATGTGGTCCAACCGGACCAGGCCTTCGCCATCCTGTCATTCCGCGATCACCTGCCTGCCTCCGCCTGGGAACCACCGCGCCAAGGAGCGATCATCTTCGATGGCCAATGCCGCTGGCTGTTGCCGCCGGCCGAAGCGGGCAGCACCATCGAGCGGCGACTGCAATGCAGTGCATCAGACCTGCAAGGCCGCTGGTTCGATGCCACGCCGGGCGGTACGCTGCGACGCAGTGACCTGGCGGGCCGGACCGTGCGCCTGGCCATCGGTGCGGCACCCGACGTACCCGCCACCGTCACCGCTTCCGGTCAATAACCCCTCTCAGCTGTTCGGCGGCAACAGTTGCGCCAGCCGCATGCGCAGGGGCTCGATCTCTGCCGGCACGGGCTGCAGGTGGAAGCGCTGGCGCAGGACTGCCAGCAGTTCATCCACATCAGCGATGTTGGACTGCTCGACATCACCTTCCGTCGTCCGCCGGCTGAACTGCCCGTTGAGCAGCGACAACCGTGCGCCCTCTTCGCTCAGCGCCACGCGCAGGGAATTGCGGAACACGCTCTGCGGGTAGGTCGAGGTGTACCAGTTGCGCATGGTGTAATCGGCCCAGTGCTGGGCCTCCAGGGTGAAGCGGTAAAGCGTCTGCCAGCCGGAGGCAGAGCGCGTCGCCATCGCCAGTTCCCCATCTCCCCTCTGGCTGATGCGCCACCCGCCGGGCAGCTCCACATCCACGCGCAACGGCAGGGCACGCGGCGAGGCCGGACCGCCGAAACCGATATCCACCAGGTGCGCACCTTCCTCCAGGTCGACCCGCAGCAGCAGGTGGGTCTGCGGCGTCAGCGGCGCATCCGCCGCAAGCCCCCAGCGCACCCTCGCCACCAGCAGCGTCACCCGGTAATCCAGGCTGTTCAGCAGGCGCGCGAACAGGCTGTTGAGCTCGAAGCAGTAGCCGCCGCGATGGCGCTCGACGACTTTCTCGAACACCGCGTCCGGCTCGATCAACACCGGCTTGTCCAGCAGGACGTCGAGGTTCTCGAAGGGCAACCGGTGCAATGCCGCAACGATCAGCCGGTCGAGGTTCTCCAGGGTCGGGGCGGGGCGCTCCGACGACAGGCCAAGGCGCGCCAGGGTGGCATCGAGCTGGGCGGTGTCGAAGGGGGTGAGCGGGGTCATGCGAGTCTCCTTTCGCGAAGCATCAAGGCGTGCTCCGGGCAGTGGGTTCGGGAATCACCAGCGGCCCGCAATTCTCCTCGCTGACGATCACCGCCAGCAGCCGCGCGGGTTCGCTGGCGCTGGGGTTCTCGGCGAAGAGGTGCAGCTCGCGGCTGGGCTCGAACCAGGTTTCCCCCGGTCCGTAAATCTGCGCCGGCAGGCCCTGCATCTGCGAGCGGACCTGGCCGCTGAGCACGATGGCAGTCACCGCGCCGGGATGGCGGTGAGCGGGCGTGAAGCCCCCGGGCGGGAAATCCACCTGCAACGTGGTGACGACCTTGCCGGGCATATCCGCCAGCGGCTCGCAGGAAAGGCGCTTCACCTGCGTAGCCGGCCGCACGTCGGCGGAGTGCCCGCCATGGCTTTCGGCAAGAAGCATCACGGGGCGCGATGCGGGATGCCAGAGCAATGCACCCGCCGCAACAGCTGCCGCCAGCGCCAGCCCGATGCGCCACTCGCGGCCCGCGGCCGGATTCATGCCGGTGTCCCCGCCAGGCGAAAGCCCGGCTGCCAGCCAAGCCGGTGGCGGGCCTTGGCAGAGCTGACCTCGACGTCCTGCTCGGCGATGTTGTAGACACCGTGAGCGCCCCACTCCAGCGCCAGCAGCGCGGCACGAGCCGCGTCATCGACATGCACGGATAGCCGCGGATCAGCCGTTTCAGCTCCTGTTCCGGGACCATAGAGCCGGCCGTAGCGCAGCACGATGCCTTCCATCGGTTGGGCGCCGAGCACGGCATTTTCCAGCGCTGCTACGCCGCCGACACTGATGGCGCGCGGGCCTTCGGCGCCAAGGTCCAGCGGTTGCTCCTCGTGCAATGGCTGCTCGCCGGCCCGGTAGGCCCAGGCGATGCTCTGCGCGACCATGCGCTCGACGCCGGCGGCACGCGCAGCCGCCACCAGGTTGGCAGTGCCTTCGCGGCGCACGCGGGCATTGCGCGGCTGGGCGGCGGGCATCTGCGCCGGATCAAGACCGGCGGGCAGATCGGTCAGCTGATGGATCACCCAGCGCGGTCCGAACGCCTGTACGGCGTCCCGCAGACCGTCGCCATCGAAGACATCCAGCACCAGCGCCCGAGCGCCGGCAGCCTCGATGCGAGCGGCGCGCTCGGGCGAGCGGCTCATCGCCAGCACCTCATAGCCACGCTCCAGCAACAAGGGCAGCAGGCGCTGGCCAATGGCACCGCTGGCGCCGGCGAAAAACACTTTCATGCACATGGTGGACCTCGACTCGGGCAATTCAGGACATGGCCTCACTCTAGGAGCGTGATGCCCTACCCCACAGAGCCAAGATCGCGCCGAATGACTGGGACATGCGACCGGCCTTCTTGATCCAGGTCCGGCCAGGACCGCCGGCATCGTCTATAACAAACGACTCAACTACCGCTTTCCCGAGGAGTCGTCATGAGCCAAGTCTTCGATGTTGCCGTGGTCGTCGGCAGCCTGCGCAAGGAATCCCTGAATCGCAAGATCGCCAAGGCATTCGCCGCACTGGCGCCGACCAACCTGAAGCTGGAAATCGTCGAGATCGGCGACCTGCCGCTGTACAACGAAGAGCTCGACGCAGGCACCCCGCCCGCCAGCTACGCTGCCTTTCGCGAGCGCATCGGCCGAGCCGACGCGGTGCTTTTCGTCACGCCCGAGTACAACCGCTCGGTGCCGGGCGTGCTGAAGAACGCCATCGACGTCGGCTCCCGGCCGTACGGCCAGAGCGCCTGGGACGCCAAGCCGCCTGCGGTG
>OGQD01001001.1_pt1 | contig 19389 bp, 18 predicted proteins | sample 1553091 | NCBI WGS metagenome assembly OGQD01 (sample SAMEA2580290, study PRJEB22360) | human gut metagenome | biome: human gut; feature: human-associated habitat; material: faeces | place: Denmark | collected 2008/2010
AGTCGTACCGGCGCCAGCGCCGACTGTCACGCCTGAACCCTGGGCATTGCTGCCGATGCCCACGCCAGCGCCGGCGACCAGGCCGCCACCACCGGTGAGGCCGCTGGTCAGGCCACCGACGGTTCCGGCCACGCCGTTGACCAGGCCCCCGACCGGATTGCTGCCGCCAGAGGCGCCACCGAGGGAGCCGGTGATGCCGCCGACCGCGCCAGTCACACCGCCGACCAGGCCACCCACCGGATTACTGCCACCGGTAGCGCCGCCGAGGGAGCCGGTGATGCCGCCGACTGCACCGGTCACGCCGCTGACCAGGCCGCCCACCGGATTGCTGCCACCGGTAGCTCCACCCAGGGAGCCGGTGACACCCCCGAGCAGACCACCGCCCGGGTTGCTACCGTTGACCAGGCCGCCGGCGGCACTGACTGCCTGACCCGCATTGCTGACGATTCCGCCGACCGGTGCCAGCGCCGGATTCTGGCTGGCGACCTGGTTGCCTGTCTGGGTCACAACACCGCCGACGGTGGTCAACAGGTTGTTCACCGGCGTTCCCAGTCCGGTGGCGGCGCCGACGCCGCGGGTAGTTCCTTCGACTTTGCCGACCAGGCCGGCGGTGGTACCGCTGAGCTGGGTGGTCAACTGGCTCAGCGGGCCGGTGGTGACCGCGCCGCTGAGCGAGTCGCCGAGCATGGTGATCTTGCCGCCGACACCATCCACCAGGCTGCCCACCTGGCCGGTCAGGCCGTTGAGCGGGGTGTTTGCCAGCACCGGTGCATCACCGATGGCCGCCACGGTGTCACCCAGGCTGCTCACGGCGCCGCCGGTATGGCTCACCAGGCCGGTTACGCCAGCCACGGTAGTGCCTACTGCGTTGGGGTTGTTGCCCAATTGGCCGAGGCCGTTGGTCACGCCGGTGCCGACACTGTCCACGCCTGCGCCGACTTGCTGGACCAGGCTGCCGGCATTCTGCGTGACGCCATTGCCCAGCACCGGCAGGTCAACCGTTTTCACCACGGCGCCCACGGTGCTGACGGTGTCGCCGACATTGGAGACCGCCTGGCCAGTGTTAGTCAGGATATTGCCGGTGGTGCTGGCCGGCGGTGTGGTGGTGCCGCCGCCATCGGTCCCGCCGCCATCCGTGCCGCCACCGCCAGTTCCTCCGGTCCCACCGGTCCCACCGGTCCCACCGGTACCGCCAGTTCCTCCGGTGCCGTCGGTGCCACCAGTGCCACCAGTGCCGTCGGTACCGCCTGTGCCGCCAGAGCCACCGGAGCCATCGCCGCCGGAACCGCTGTCGGCGGGTTGTTCGGAACTGCTGCCGGAAGAGTGGTGGCTGCTGCCGCCCTTGCTGCTGCAACCTTGCAGGGAGAGGGCAACGACGAGAAGGGAAAGCGCGAAAACACGGATCGGGCCTGACATGAGAAGTTCCTCCATGAGAACGTCAGTCAGCGGGCTTCCCGGTCGGTATCCGGCGCGTCGCTGAGCTGCTCTGGAATCAGTTCTAGAGGTTTGTTTTCAGGCGCGAAATTGGAACTTGTATATAGTCGTTTTGTGAATTTTAACTATCTGATTTTAAAGTGAAAACTAAAGGATTATGACCGCCCGTCAGGGTTTTTTAATACCTTGGATATAGCGCTTTTCGCACGATGGTTCCGTTTTGCTTTTTCCGCGAGCGTTCATTTGCCCAGAAATCGACCCTCGCGGCGCTCCAGCATGGCATTCAAACCCTCTTTCGCGTCCTCGGTGGAGAGCAGTTCGCTGGCCATGGCCGGCAGCAGTCTTGCAGCTGCCTCCTCGCCCTCGTCGAGGCTTCTCCGAGCCGAGGCCAGGGTTGCGCGGATGCCCAGCGGTGCCTGGGCGGCAACGCGCTGGGCCAGCCAGAGGGCGCGGGGCAGCAGCTCTTCCGGCGCGGTGACCTCCTGCACGAGGCCTATGCGATAGGCCTCGTGCGCATCGAAGGGGTCGCCGGTCAGCAGCCAGCGCATCGCATTGCCCCAGCCGGCCACCTGGTGCATGCGCAAAGTGGCCCCGCCGAAGGGAAAAATGCCGCGCTGTACTTCGAGTTGGGCGAAGCGCGCGTTGCTGGCGCAGAGATTGATGTCGGCGGCGAGCATCAATTCGATGCCCAGGGTGAAGCAATAGCCCTGCGCCGCGACCAGCAAAGGCTTGGTCAGGCGCCGCCCACCGAAGGTGCCCCAGGGGTCGGCGGAGCCTTCGGGCATGCTCCAGCCGGTGCGGAAGGTCTCGCCGATGCTGGCCAGGTCCAGACCGGCGGTGAAATGGTCGCCGTGGGCGAAAACCAGTGCGCAGCGCAGCTCGTCGTCGCGCTCGTACTCGCCAAAGGCCAGCACCAGTTGGGTGAGCATTTCCAGGTCGAAGGCGTTGCGCTTCCCGACCCGGTTCAGGCCCAGCAACAGGACGTGGTCATGGCGTTCGACAGTGATGCGCGGTTCGCTGCTGGCGGTCATGGGCGGGCTCCGGTCGGGTGGCTTGCACGGTATAGCTGGCAGGGGCGGGGTTGTCTATGGGACGACCGTTCGCCGGCCCTGTTCCGAAAAGAAACACATCGGTCAGGATTTTCCGGTATGATACGCGCCGGCCAAACGCTGGCCTCGTTTCGGATCCCGCATTTTTCCGCAGCTTTCACGCTCGGGCTGTGCGTCCGCTGTGCGGACTTCCTTGACGCATTCTTCCAATCTTCATTTCGCAAATCCCCGCTTCCAGCTGCCTGGGTGACTTCATCGTCGTACAGGGCATGCGCAGCTCGGCTATTGGGTCTTTGCGGATGTACTTAGAGGCAAAACCCATGACCCAGGAAACCGCCGGCTTCGCCGCGCTCGGTCTTCACCCCAATGTTCTCGCTGCCATTGCCGCTGTCGGTTATGAAGAACCGTCGCCGATCCAGGCCCAGTCGATCCCGGTGATCCTCGAAGGCCACGACATGATCGGCCAGGCCCAGACCGGTACCGGCAAGACTGCCGCGTTCGCGCTGCCGTTGCTTTCGCAGATCGAACCCAGCCGCCGTGTCCCGCAGGTGCTGGTGCTGGTTCCGACCCGCGAACTGGCCCTGCAGGTTGCCACCGCTTTCGAGACCTACTCCAAGCAGATGCCGGGCGTCGGCGTCATTGCCGTCTACGGTGGTGCCCCTATGGGCCCGCAGCTCAAGGCCCTGCGCCAGGGCGCCCAGGTCGTGGTCGCCACCCCGGGCCGCCTGTGCGACCACCTGCGCCGCGACGAAAATCTGCTGTCCACCGTCAAGAGCCTGGTCCTCGACGAAGCGGACGAAATGCTCAAGCTCGGCTTCATGGATGACCTCGAAGTGATCTTCGAAGCCATGCCGTCCAGCCGTCAGAGCGTGCTGTTCTCCGCGACCCTGCCGGCTTCGATCCGCAGCATCGCCGAACGCCACCTGAAAGAACCCAAGCACGTCCGCATCGCCGCCAAGACCCAGACCGTCGCCCGCATCGAGCAGGTGCACCTGATGGTCCACGCCGACCAGAAGCCGGCGTCGATCCTGCGCCTGCTGGAAGTCGAACAGTTCGACGCCCTGATCGGCTTCGTCCGCACCAAGCAGGCCACCCTGGATATCGCCGAGCTGCTCGAGCGCCAGGGCTACCGTGCCGCCGCGCTGAACGGCGATATGCCGCAGGCGCAGCGTGAGCGCGTGATCGAGTCCCTCAAGGATGGCTCGCTGGACATCGTCATCGCCACCGACGTTGCTGCTCGCGGCCTGGACGTGGCACGCATCACCCACGTACTCAACGTGGACATGCCCTACGATCCGGAATCCTACGTGCACCGTATCGGCCGTACCGGCCGTGCCGGCCGCGAAGGCCGCGCCCTGCTGCTGGTGACCCCGCGCGAACGCCGCATGCTGCAGGTGATCGAGCGTGTGACCGGGCAGAAGGTCGGCGAAGTTCGCCTGCCGGACGCCGAGACCGTGCTGGAAGCCCGCCTGAATCGCCTGGCCACCGGCCTGCAACCGCTGCTGGCCAACGCTGTGGCCAACCGTGGCGCCGTGCGCGACGAGCTGTGCCGTCGCCTGGGTACCGACATGGACACCCTGGCCGCCGTGCTGCTGGCCAAGCTCACCGAAGGCAAGGCGTTGGACCTGGAAGCGGTCCGCCGCGAACAGCCGCTGACCCCGGCCGCTCCGCGCGAGCGCAGCGGTGACCGTTACGAGCGCAGCGAACGTGGCGATCGCCCCGAGCGCGGCGACCGTCCGGAGCGCAGTGGCGAGCGTCGCACCATGGCTCCGCCGTCGGAAGGCAAGGCCCGCTGCCGTACTGCCCTGGGCGCCCGTGATGGCGTGCAGGCGAAGAACCTGCTGGGCGCCATCCTCAACGAGGGTGGCCTGTCCCGCGAGGCCATCGGCCGCATCCAGATCCGCGAGACCTTCAGCCTGATCGAGCTGCCGGAAGAGAACCTCGAGCGTCTGCTGACCAAGCTCAAGGACACCCGCGTCGCCGGCAAGGCCCTGCGCCTGCGTCGTTATCGCGAAGACTGATTCGTCAGTCTCCCGCGTATGAAAAAGCCCCGCCTTGGCGGGGCTTTTTCGTTTCCGGCATCGGCCGGTGCATGCCCTTTAGGAGCGAGCTTGCTCGCGAACCGCCCAACTCCGACGCTGTAGCGAGAAGTTCACGAGCGAGCTCGCTCCTGCAAAAGAGCAGTCAGTCGAAGCGGTAGATATCCATCCCCAGCGCGCCAAGCGTGAAGCCGGCGTGCTCCACCGTCATCGCCGAACCGCCGGCGCCGCGGGCGAAGTACAGCGGCAGCAGGTGCTCGTCGCGTGGGTGGTTGCGTACCGCGTAGGGAGCCTGCCGGCGATAGTCGAACAAGGCGGCTTCGTCGTCGGCTTCCAGCCGCGCCACCATCCAGTCGCGGAACGCCTTGGCCCAGGGGGTGATCACCTCGGGGCCTGCGTGCCAGTCCAGTTCGCCCAGGTTGTGGGTGATGCTGCCTGAGCCGATCAGCAGGATGCCTTCATCGCGCAGTTTGCGCAGGGCAGCGCCGACCCGGTGCTGCATGGGGGCGCCGAGGCGGCTGGGCAGGGACAACTGCACGACGGGGATATCGGCTTCCGGGTACATCAGGCTCAGCGGCACCCAGGCGCCGTGGTCCAGCGGGCGTTCGGGGTCGAGGGTGGCAGGCAGGCCGGCCTCGGCCAGCAGCTCAGCGACCCGCTGCGCCAGCTCCGGCGAGCCGGCGGCCGGGTACTGCACGGCGTAGAGCTCGGGCGGAAAGCCGTAGAAGTCGTGCCAGGTGTCCGGCATGAGTGACGCGGTGATGCGCAGGTCGGGCGTTTCCCAATGGGCGGAAACCACCAGGATGGCCTTGGGGCGCGGCAATTCGCGGGCCAGACGTTTCAGGGGGGCGTCGCTGGCGCCGGGATCCAGAGCCAGCATGGGGGAGCCGTGGGAGATGAAGAGGGCGGGGAGCATGGCGAACCTCGCTACTTGAATGCCTCTATGTTTACGTGCTAACAGATCGAAATCCAGTATAGGTTTTTGACTTTAATGATCGTAAGAATCGATGTTTGACGCGATATCTTCCGCAGCGTGCTTCGCTGCAAAAGTGCCAACTGGGTTGCAGAGTGGCGGAGCCAGCCGCCATAAGACGCTTTGAGGGGATGTCAGTCGGACTATGCGTTAGAGTTTGCGGAAATTTCCGAAACAGATGGCGAATTCAGCTATGCAGCAAGGCGAACAAGTCCTGATGCTCGAGATCGGCGACTGCCTCCGTCTGGAGGACGGCACCGAAATCTGCGTGCAGCGGGTCCGCGGTGATCAGGTGCGGCTGAAGATTCTCGAGGCCGGAGAAAGTCAGCGCGAGCGGCGCGGCGCCTGGTGGCGCTGGCTGTTGCCCCGCGCTTTGCGCAGTGTTTGAGCAGGTGATCTATGCAGCATGAGTTCTGGCAGTCGCGCTGGGCGCGCAATGAAATCGGTTTCCATCAGCAGTCGGTGAATCCCGGACTGCAGCGCAACTGGCCGGGCCTGGGGTTGCCCGAGGAGTCGCAGGTGCTGGTGCCGCTGTGCGGCAAGAGCCTGGACATGCTCTGGCTGGCCCAGTGGGGATATCACGTGCTGGGAGTCGAACTGGCCGAGCGCGCTGCCGTCGACTTCTTCACCGAGCTGGGTGTCACTCCGCAGGTCACCGAGGATGGCGCGCTGCGCCGCTACAGTTTCGAGCGCCTGGAGATTCTCCAGGGCGATTTCTTCGATGTCACCGCTGAACAGGTGGCGGGGTGCAGCGCACTGTACGACCGCGCGGCGCTGATCGCCTTGCCGCCGGACCTGCGTGCTGACTATGCGGCCCATCTGCAGCGCATCCTGCCGTCTCGCTCACGCGGGCTGCTGGTGACCCTGGAATACCCTCAGGCCGAGATGGATGGCCCGCCGTTCGCCGTGCTGGCGCCGGAAGTGCACGAGCTCTTCGCCGAGGACTGGGAGGTGACGGAGGTGGAGCGCCTCGATGTGCTGGCGGAGAACCCGAAGTTTCTCAAGCGTGGCGTCGGTCATCTGGACGAAGTGGTGTTCACGCTCCGCCGGGGCTGAATCGCAGGTATGAAAAAGGGCGACCCGAGGGTCGCCCTTTTTTGTCGGGTCGAAGCTTAGCGGCCGGCGGCGCGCAGGGCTTCGATACGGTCTTCCAGCGGCGGGTGGCTCATGAACAGGCCGGCGAGGCCATGCTTGAGGTTGCCGTTGATACCGAAGGCCTGCAGCGAGTCGGGCATCTGCACCGGCACACCCTGTTCGGCGCGCAGACGTTGCAGGGCGGCGATCATCGCGCCGGTACTGGCCAGGCGGGCGCCGGCTTCGTCGGCGCGGTATTCGCGTTTGCGCGAGAACCACATGACGATGATGCTGGCGAGGATACCCAGGACCAGTTCGGCGAAGATGGTCGCGACGAAGTAGCCGATGCCCGGGCCGTCTTCGTTCTTCAGGATCACCTTGTCGACGAAGTTGCCGAAGATGCGCGCGAAGAACATCACGAAGGTGTTCACCACGCCCTGGATCAGCGCCAGGGTGACCATGTCGCCGTTGGCCACGTGGCCGATCTCGTGGGCGAGTACGGCTTTCACTTCCTCAGGCGAGAAGCGCTCCAGCAGGCCCTGGCTGACCGCGACCAGCGCGTCGTTGCGGTTCCAGCCGGTGGCGAAGGCGTTGGCCTCGTAGGCGGGGAAGATACCCACTTCCGGCATCTTGATGCCGGCTTCGCGGGACAGCTCTTCCACGGTCTGCAGCAGCCACTGTTCATGACGGGTGCGCGGCTGGCTGATGATCTCGGTGCCGGTGCTCATCTTCGCCATCCACTTGGAGATGAACAGCGAAACCAGGGAGCCGGCGAAGCCGAAGACGGCACAGAAAATCAGAAGGCTACCGTAATTCTGGCCGGTGAATCGGTCCACGCCGAGCAATTTCAGGGTGATGCTGGCGATCACCAGAACTGCCAGGTTGGTGGCCAGGAACAACAGGATGCGCATCATGGCGTAAAGCTTCTCCTCACGGTGACGGGGCGAAAGCCGCCTTGGAATGCGGCTTTCCGGATCGCCGGGCGCAACGCGCTCGGGATCGCTGAATAGTATGCGGGGTATATACGGATGGCCCCCAGGTGATTCAACTCGGGGACTATTTCAACTTGTGTCGTCTGCCTGTACTACGAGCGCCCCAGGTCGCTCTCGAAGAGTAGACGGGTCAGCCGGGCGATGCGTTCCCCGTGCCGGCTGGCCAGTGCATCGCGCAGCTGGTTGGCCAGCGTGGCCTGGTCGCGGCGCACGCTGGGCGGCAGTTCCTGGTCGTCGCGCACGGCATGGGGGACGAGGCGGGTCAGGCGCAGGAAGGCTTTTTCGCTGAGCACCGCCTGGTCCAATGCTTCGTAACGAATGGTTGCCTCGAAGCGCAGGTAGCCTTCTTCGGCCAACCACAGCAGCGCGCCCAGACAGCTCTGGTGGCGGGTGCTGGGCAGGCCGAATTCGTCGGGCTCTTCCCGGCCGATCAGGTCCTCGACGTAGAGGGCGATCTTGCGCGGGAAGGCCTGGTAGAGCGTCAGCAGGCCGCCGGCTGCGTCCTTGTAGAAGTCGTCGATCTGCAGATCCATCAGTTCACTGGCGATGATTTATTGGCGATAGCTTTTCAGGAAGTTGCCGATGCGTCCGATGGCCTGTTCCAGGTCATCGAGTCGAGGCAGGGTAACGACCCTGAAGTGATCCGGCCAGGGCCAGTTGAAGGCGGTGCCCTGAACGATGAGCAACTTCTCGGAAAGCAGCAGGTCGAGGACGAACTTCTCGTCGTTGTGGATCGGGCAGACCTTCGGGTCGATGCGCGGGAAGGCGTAGAGCGCGCCCATGGGTTTCACGCAACTGACGCCGGGAATGTCGTTGAGCAGCTCCCACGCGCGGTTGCGCTGCTCCAGCAGTCGGCCGCCCGGCAGCACCAGGTCATTGATGCTCTGGTAGCCGCCCAGCGCTGTCTGGATGGCGTGCTGGCTCGGCACGTTGGCGCACAGGCGCATGTTGGCGAGGATATCCAGGCCCTCGATATAGCTTTGTGCCTTGTGCTTGGGGCCTGAAATGGCGATCCAGCCGGAGCGGAAGCCCGCCACGCGGTAGGACTTGGACAGGCCGTTGAAGGTCAGGCAGAGGACGTCCGGCGCCAGCGACGCGGTGGAGATGTGCTGGGCCTCGTCGTAGAGGATCTTGTCGTAGATCTCGTCGGAGAACAGCACCAGATTGTGCTGGCGCGCCAGTTCGACGATGCCTTCCAGCACTTCCTTGGAGTACACCGCGCCGGTCGGGTTGTTCGGGTTGATCAGGACGATGGCCTTCGTGTTGCTGGTGATCTTGGCCTTCATGTCGGCCAGGTCGGGGAACCAGCCGGCCTGCTCGTCGCACAGGTAGTGCACCGGCTTGCCGCCGGAGAGGGCCACTGCGGCGGTCCACAGCGGGTAGTCGGGCGCCGGGATCAGTACTTCGTCGCCGTTGTTGAGCAGGGCCTGCATGGCCATCACGATCAGCTCGGATACACCGTTGCCGAGGTAGATGTCCTCGATGCCGACACCCTCGATCTGCTTCTGCTGGCAGTACTGCATGACCGCCTTGCGAGCGCTGAACAGGCCCTTGGAGTCGCTGTAGCCCTGGGCGGTGGGCAGGTTGCGGATGACGTCCTGGAGGATTTCCTCGGGGGCCTCGAAACCGAACGGCGCCGGGTTGCCGATGTTCAGCTTGAGGATGCGGTGGCCTTCCTCTTCCAGGCGTTTGGCGTGCTTGAGCACCGGCCCGCGGATGTCGTAGCAGACGTTGGCGAGCTTGTTCGATTTGCTGACCTGCATGATGCTGTATCCCGAAATGAAGAAGATGTCGCTGGCGACGCGGGAAGGATCGATCCGTGCCCGCCGTAACGCGGCGGACGGACTGGCGTCCAAGGAGGGACGCATGATACGTGCGGCCCGATGCCCGGAAAAGGTACAGGCCGGGCTTTTTTCTGCCCCTGAGGTGTACTCCATGGAAAAGATCGAGAAACCCCTGGAAGCCTGGCGCGACGAGCTTTCCGACGCGCAGTTCCACGTCTGCCGGCTGGGTGGCACCGAGCGTGCCTTCACCGGCGAATACCACGACAGCAAGGTGCCCGGCATCTACCACTGCGCCTGTTGCGGCGAGGCGCTGTTCGACTCCGACGCCAAGTACGACTCCGGCAGCGGCTGGCCCAGCTACTTCCAGCCGGTCGGCGACACGGTGATCGCCGAGAAGGAGGATTTCAGCCACGGCATGCACCGTATCGAGGTCAGATGCGCCAAGTGCGATGCTCACCTGGGCCACGTCTTCCCTGACGGCCCCCGGCCGACCGGCCTGCGCTACTGCATCAACTCGGTGGCGCTCAAGCTGAAGCCGAGGGACAGCTAGCGCCCTGGGGCGCCCCGCTGCTGGCGGGATTCGAGCAATTGAATTGTGTTCAATTCAATTGCTCGCTATATTCCACGCTTTCCACCGCAGCGGAGCCGCAGGCCATGAGCGACAAGCTTTTCGATATCCCGGTCACCACCATCAAGGGCGAGCAGAAGACCCTCAAGGACTTCGGCGGCAAGGCCGTGCTAGTGGTCAACACCGCCAGCAAGTGCGGCTTCACCCCGCAGTACAAGGGCCTGGAGAGCGTCTGGCAGCAATACCGGGACAAGGGGCTGGTGGTGCTGGGCTTCCCCTGCAACCAGTTCGGCAAGCAGGAGCCGGGCGACGAGGGCGCCATCTCCGAATTCTGCGAGCTGAACTTCGGCGTCAGCTTCCCCCTGTTCAAGAAGGTCGACGTCAACGGCAGCGACGCCCATCCGCTGTACGTCCAGCTGAAGAAACGCGCCCCGGGCCTGCTCGGCAGCCAGGGCATCAAGTGGAACTTCACCAAGTTCCTGATCAGCGGCGACGGTGCCCAGGTCAAGCGCTTCGCCCCGACCACCAAGCCGGAAGAGCTGACCGCCGAGATCGAAGCCCTGCTGAAATGAATGCCCCGCAAGACATCGATGCGCAGCTGCTGCTGGACAACCAGCTGTGCTTCAAGCTGTACGCCGCGTCGCGGGCGGTGATCCGCGCCTACAAGCCGATGCTCGACGAGCTGGGCCTGACCTATCCGCAGTACCTGGCGATGCTGGTGCTGTGGGAGTGGCAAGCGCGGCCGCCGGAGCAGGCCACGGTCAAGGCCCTGGGCGAGCGCCTGATGCTCGATTCCGGCACCCTGACGCCGCTGCTCAAGCGCCTGGAGCAGCTGGGCCTGGTCCAGCGCCGGCGCTCCAGCGTCGACGAGCGGGAACTGTGCCTGGCGCTGACCGACTCGGGGCTGGTGCTGAAGGACAAAGTGCTACCGCTGAAAAATCGCCTGCTGTGCGAGAGCGGGGTCGACATGACCGAGCTGGAAGGCCTGCGCCAGGGGCTGGGGCAACTGCTGACCCTGGTCACTGCTCGGTCGTGAGCGGCAGCCAGGTATCCAGCAGGGCGGCCAGGTCCTCTCGACGGAAGGGCTTGGCGAGGTAGTCATTCATGCCGGCGGCCTGGCAGTGCTCTCGCTCGTCCGGCAGGGCGTTGGCCGTCAGGGCGATGATCGGCAGTCCCGCCCACTGGCCGTGCTGGCGGATGCGCCGGGTCGCTTCGTAGCCGTCCATCACCGGCATGTTGCAGTCCATCAGCACCAGGTCCACGGGGTGCTGCTCCAAGTAGGCGATGGCCTCGCCGCCGTGGCCGGTCACCGCCACCTCGCAGCCCAGCTTGGTCAGCATGCCCTTGGCGACCATCTGGTTGACATGATTGTCTTCCACCAGCAGCACCCGGGCCTGGCGCGGACGGCTCGGCTGCCCATCCGGCTGCGCGGTACTGGCTGTCTGGTGCGGCAGCAGCAGGCGCTGCAGGGCGTGGTGCAGCTCCAGGCGGGACAACGGGCGCGGCAGTTGCTCGAACGGTGCCAGGCTGGCGCTCTGCTCGCCGGGGATGAAGGTGCCGTAGGCCGACACCAGCAGCAGCGGGCTGGCGAAGCGCTGGCGCAGCGCGGGCAGGCGCTCGGGCCTGTCGCAGATCAGCAGGTCGATGGGCTGCTCGCCCGGCATGGCGTCGTCGTCCAGGCGCTGGTAGCCCAGGCCCCAGATCGGTAGCCAGCTGTCCAGCAGCTCTGCCAGGCCGCTACCGGGCTTGCACAGGGCGACCACGCGCCCCGGCAGGGCCGGCCAGCGGATGACCGGGGCGTGGGCCGGCAGGGGCAGGGTGGTGCTGAACTGGCTGCCGAAGCCTTCCCGCGAATCCAGGGTGAGCTGCCCGTTCATGGCCTCGCACAGGCGCCGGGTCAGCGCCAGGCCCAGGCCGGTGCCGCCGAACTGGCGGGTGATGCCGGCCTCGGCCTGGATGAAGGGCTGGAAGATGCGTTTCTGCGCCTCCTCGGGGATGCCGATGCCGGTGTCGCTGACCAGGATGCGCACGCCGCCGGGCGTGGGCGAGACGCGCAGGTCGACGCGGCCGAAGCGGGTGAACTTGAGGGCGTTGGACAGCAGGTTGCTGACAATCTGTCGTACTCGGGTGGGGTCGCCGAGCACCAGGGCCGGCAGCCGTGGGTCGATCAGGCAGGTCAGCTCCACCTGCGGCGCGGTGTTCTGCGACAGCAGGCTGGCGGTTTCCTCCACCAGCGCGCCGAGGTCGAAGGGGATGCTCTCCAGCTCTAGCTGGCCGGCCTCGAACTTGGACAGGTCGAGGATATCGTTGAGCAGGTCCACCAGGACCTTGCCGGAGTCGTGGGCGATGGACAACTGCTGGCGCTGCTCGCTGCTGAGCGGCCCGTCCAGCGACAGCGCCAGCATGCCGAGCAGGCCGTTGAGCGGGGTGCGGATCTCGTGGCTCATGTTGGCCAGGAAGGCGGCGCGGGCCTGGGCCATTTCCAGGGCCGTGCTGCGCGCCCGCTCCAGTTCCTGGTTGGAGTGGGTGAGGCGGGCGTTGGTCGCCTTCAGCTCGGCGGTGCGGGACGAGACGATGTTCTCCAGTTCGGACAGGTGCTGGGTCAGGCGGTCCTCGGCTTCGCGGCGCTGGCTGATCTCCTGGTGGGTGTTGGCCAGCTGCCGGTTGGTCACCGCCACCAGCGTGCCCACCTCGTCCAGCTCATGGCCGGGCGGGCATGGCACCGGTGAGAAGTCGCGGCGCGGGTCGCGGTCGCTCAGGGCGCGGATCACGCCCACCAGCGGCTTGGTCAGCATGGCGTAGAACAGCACCAGCAGGATCATCGACAGCAGCAGGCTGCGGGCGAAGCCGGTCATCATCGTGAGCAGGGCGCGGCGCAGGAAGTGGCTGCCGAAGGCGTAGGTGTCCACCTCCAGGCGCAGCACGCCGAGGGATTCGTCGGGCGCGTGGCTGACGAACAGCGGGTCCTCGAACAGGCGCCGCTCGCCGAACAGGAAGTCGCTGAACAGCCGATATCGGCTCTCGACCGGAGGACGATCCACCGATGCCAGCACCAAGCCGCTGTTGTCGATGATCTCCGCGCGCATCACCGCAGGCGAGCGCAGCAGGCCCAGCACCAGTTCCTGGGCCAGCTCGGCGTCGATGTTGTAGGAGATGCGCGCGGCCGGGTTGTGGCTGATTTCCAGAAGAGACTGGATTTCCCGGTCGATGGAGGCGTCTTCGCTGGCATAATCCAGTCCCACCTGGATCAGGCTCAGCAGGGTACCCAGGATGAAGGCCACCAGCACCGTCAGTTTGGCCTGCTTGTAAGACAGGCGATGGGTCAGAGAAATATCCATCGGTGCGGCGGTTGAGTCCTTGATTACTGGCTTTCCATGGGGCCTGCTGAGGTTCGGCGGCGTACGCCGAAACGCCAACAGACCCTAGCATAGCCCATGGCGCCGGATCATCGGCAGGGGCGGATATTCAGGGCAATGGGCTGGAGCCGTCATCCCCGCGAAGGCGGGGAGCCAGGAATGCGATGTCTTGGCCTGCGCGTGGATTCCCGCCTGCGCGGGAATGACGGGATTGCCTATCGTATAGGGCTTTCACCCGAATGCCCTGGCGGATATTGAGGAGTAAGTCGTGGATTCTCGCTTGAACAGTTTTCTGCAACGTGCCGATGCCGTGCTGGAGCGTCTGGAACCCCTGTTGCCCGCCGTGCGCGTGGCGCTCGACTGGGACAGCGTCATCGCCGCCCGCTGGCAGCGCGAGGGGCGCAGCGGATTCCTGCAGCCGCTGCGGGTGAGCCTGGATCTGAATCTGTCCGACCTGGTCGGCGTGGACACCCAGCGCGAGCAGTTGGCGCGCAACACCCGCCAGTTTGTGCAGGGCCTGCCGGCCAACCACGCGCTGCTGTGGGGTGCGCGGGGCACCGGCAAATCCTCGTTGGTGCGCGCGCTGCTGGCGGAGAACGCCGGCGTCGGCCTGCGCCTGATCGAGATCGAGCGCGACCACCTGGCCGACCTGCCGCGCGTGGTGGAGGCCCTGGCCGGCCTGCCGCAGCGCTTCGTGCTGTTCTGCGACGATTTGTCGTTCGAGTCCGGCGAGGGCGACTACCGAGTGCTGAAGAGCGTGCTGGACGGTTCCTTGGAGCGGGCGCCGGACAACGTGCTGCTGTACGCCACCTCCAACCGCCGCCACCTGGTGCCGGAGAAGGAGAGCGACAACGACAACTGGCAGCACGTCGAGGGTGAACTGCACCCGAGCGAGGCGGTGGAGGACAAGATTGCCCTGTCCGACCGCTTCGGCCTGTGGATTTCCTTCTATCCCTTCACCCAGGAGCACTTCCTCGCCGTGGTGCGCCACTGGGTCGGCGTGCTGGCGGGCCAGGTCGGGCTGCACTGGGAGTGGAACCACGACCTGGAAATCCTCGCCATCCGCTGGGCGCTGGGGCGCGGCAATCGCAACGGCCGCTGCGCCTACCAGTTCGCCCGCAGCTGGGTCGGCCAGCAACTGCTGGGGGCCGGCCAGTGATCGATCTGCAGCAGGTGGGGCAGGGCCGCGAGGGCTATGCGCTGTTGGCAGCGCAGCTGGAGGCGCTGCTGGCCGGCGAGCGCGACTTCATCGCCAATGCGGCACAGTTCGCCGCCTTCCTGTTCAGCGAGGTCGACGGGCTCAACTGGGCGGGCTTCTACTTGAACAGGAGCGAGGAACTAGTGCTCGGCCCGTTCCAGGGCAAGGTTGCTTGCGTGCGCATTCCCTTCGGGCGCGGCGTGTGCGGCGCCGCGGCGAGCACCCGGCAGACCCAGCGGGTCGAGGACGTGCATGCCTTCCCCGGCCACATCGCCTGCGACAGCGCTTCCAACAGTGAGCTGGTGGTGCCTCTGGTGAAGGCGGGTCGCTTGATCGGCGTGCTTGACCTGGACAGCCCACGTCTCGGGCGCTTCAGCGCCGAGGACCAGGCTGGCATCGAGCGGCTGGCGGAAATCTTCCTGCACCTCAGCGACTGCTGACGCACGTAGACGTAGGGTGCGCTGCGCGCAGCAAGAAATGGGCTGAGAGTCTTTACAACGTCACCACAGCGGGATGGCAGGCCATAAAAGGCCATGTCCCTGCTACGCATTGGTGGCGCAATTCTGCTCTTGTGGGAGCGGCTGGGCGGCATTCCGATTGGCCGCGAAATTCGCGGATAAATCCGCTCCCACAAGGTATGCAACATTTAACGGTGACATAGCCTTTTTCTTGGCTATGTACCCGTTAAGTGTTGTAGCGCCCGGGCTCATTCTGGGTCCCCGCCTGCGCGGGGATGACGAGGTAGGGGGAATTCCTTCCGGAACCGTCATTCCCGCGCAGGCGGGAATCCAGGAGCAGGCAGCTGCAGCGCTCAGATAAAGGGCCTTGACCACGCATCGCGTAGGGTGGGGTCAGCCGCTTGCCGGCGTAACCTACCGGCTATGTCGCAATCTATTGCTCTGGTGGGTTACGGCCTGTGGGCTAACCCATCCTACGAGTTCCTATTGATATGGCAGACAGGCCGTTTCCGCAGGCCAGCCGTAGAGCTGCAACACGCAACGGGGACATAGCCATAAAAAAGGCGCCCAGAGGCGCCTTTTTCGTGTGCTTGCGATCAGCCCAGGTGTTTCTGGTCCAGCTCGATGGCCTTCTCCAGGGTCTCGAGCAGCGCCTTGCGCACCTTGAGCTTGGTGTTCTTGTGCGCAGTCATGTTGATCTTCTTCAACTGCTGGGCGGCGGCCAGGGCGGCGGCCTGCAGCTGCTCGGCCGGCACCACCTTGTCGAGGAAGCCGGCGTCCACGGCACCCTGCGGATCGAAGATCTCGCCGTTGATCACCGAACGGTGGAAGGCGGCCTTGCGCAGACGGTCACGGGCCAGCTCGATGCCGGCGTGGTGCATGGTCATGCCGATCTGCACTTCGTTCAGGCCGATGTTGAACGGGCCTTCCACGCCGATGCGGTAGTCGCTGGAAAGCAGGATGAAGGCGCCCTTGGCGATCGCATGGCCCGGGCAGGCGACGATGATCGGGTAGGGGTGGCTGAGCATGCGATGCGCCAGTGTGGAGCCGGCGGTCACCAGCGCCACGGCGTTCTGCGGACCGGAGGTCATCACCTTGAGGTCGTAGCCGCCCGAGAGAATGCCCGGCTGGCCGGTGATGATCACCACGGCGCGGTCCTGCACGGCCTGATCCAGCGCGGCATTGAAGGCGGCGATCACATCCGGGGAGATGGCGTTCACCTTGCCGTTGTTGAGAGTCAGGGTGGCGATGCCGTCTTCGAGTTGATAGCTGATCAGGTCGCTCATGGCGGAAGTCCTAGTCCAGGTTGCGGAAAGTTGCGCTGACGTTACCCAGCACCGGGCCAAGGGTAAAGCGCTTTGGCTGACCGTGGGGTCATCCACCCGCCTGTCGATCGGCGCCATCGGTATTGTCGATTGGCTGCTATACCGAGCGTTGACTTAGGTTGGCCGCGAACCTGAGGAGCGCCCATGCCCCGTATCGTCCCCTTTCTATTGTCGCTGCTGCTGGTCGGCCTGACGGTCCTGGCCGCCACACCCTATAGCCACAGCCAGTCCGGCGTGCTGCAGCTGTTCCTGTTCAGCCTATTCGTTTCCCTCAGCTTCCTGCTGTTCGGCGGCCGTCGCTTCGACGCGAACCAGACGAAACCTCACCGCTCCGCATAAGCGTATGAATCGACTGAAAAAATATTTTGCATTCGGAAAACCGTTCGGCTACATTAGCGCGCCTCGACGGACCAGACTGGTTCGGCGAGATCCGGTGAAGTGTCCGAGCGGTTGAAGGAGCACGCCTGGAAAGTGTGTATACGGGAAACCGTATCGAGGGTTCGAATCCCTCCTTCACCGCCAGACCCAAACAAAGCCCCGAAAACATCAGTTTTCGGGGCTTTGTTCTTTCCAGCATCCCCCCTTCGCGGGAGAGATGCCACTTCAAGGTCAGTCCGCCAGCAGGCTACGCAGCATCCAAGCGGTCTTCTCGTGTACCTGCATGCGCTGGGTCAGCAGGTCGGCGGTTGGTTCGTCGCTGACCTTATCGAGCAGCGGGAAGATGCCGCGGGCAGTGCGTACCACCGCTTCCTGGCCTTGGACCAGCAGTTTGATCATTTCCTCGGCGCTGGGCACGTTTTCCTCTTCCTTGATGGAGGAGAGGCGGGCGTAGGCGGAGTAGGTGCCAGGGGCGGGGAAGCCGAGGGCGCGGATGCGTTCGGCGATGGCGTCGACGGCCAGGGCCAGTTCGGTGTACTGCGTCTCGAACATGAGATGCAGGGTGTTGAACATCGGGCCGGTGACGTTCCAGTGGAAGTTGTGGGTCTTCAGATACAGGGTGTAGGTGTCCGCCAGCAGTCGGGACAGACCTTCGGCGATGGCGGCGCGATCCTGTTCGGCGATACCGATGTTGATTTCCATACCTTTCTCCTCATATGGCCGGAGCACAAGCTCCCAGTGATGGGGGGCAGCCTAACATAGGCCACGTGGCTTCCAGCTTGGCTTGAATCAATGAATGCCATGCTTGGAGGCTATTGCCGGGTTTGCGGTTCCGTTCAAAGGTGAGCGAGTTCCGGTCTGTTCTGCAGCGTGTGGTTGAATGCCTCGACCCAGTGGCGGCTGAATTGCTGGCCCGCCAGGTTGTTGATTTCCAGGATCGCGCGCAGGCGCGGGCGCTTGCTCAAGGTCTGGTGGGCTCGCTCGTGGGTGCGCGCGTCGTAGGTGTCGGCGATGTTCAGCAGCAGCGCGCCGGGATGGATTTCCGGCTCGCGCAGTCCCTTCGGATAGCCGCTGCCGTCGGCGTGTTCCTGGTGCTGGAGGATGATCTCGCCTGCTTCGCTCCAGAGCGGCATGCGCTTGAGCAGTTCGCTGGCCTGGCGGGGGTGGGATTGCATCTGCCGGCGTTCTTCGCGGCTGAGGTCGCTTCCCTTGTGCAGCAGGTCCAGCGGCAGGAAGGCCATGCCCAGGTCGTGCAGGAATACTGCAGCTGCGAGCTGCTCGGGAGCTACTGGCTTGCCAGCGGATGCGTTCATGCCCAGTGCCAGGTCGAGCAGGCGCAGGCCGCGGCCCTGCCAGTAGGGCGAACGCTGCTCGCCCGCTTCCATGAGTCCGGCGAAGAACAGCAGGTCGGCGCTGGCCTCGATGCCATGATCGGAGAGCAGCTGGGCGGCCTGTCCTCCGCCGACTTCGACAGGCTCCAGGCGGGTTTCCGGCGCCAGGTTCTGCAGCAGGCTGCGACGGACTTCGGTCTGCCGGGATGCGGGGGCCGCCGCAAGTGCCTGGAGTGCCTGGCAGAGGCTATCGATCTGGCGCTGATCCGGCGCTGCGGCAAGCCCGAGGGCCGCCTGGATCATGTTGCGCAGCTGGTCCAGGCTGAGCAGCAGGATATCGCCGAGCAGGCTGTCGAACTGCAGGGTGCCTGCGCGCAGGCAGTCCAGCACGTCCTCCATCGCCTGGGGCAGCGGCAGCAGGTGGTTGAGTTCGACGTAGCCGAGGTTGCCCTTGATGCTGTGCACCAGGCGGAACAGTTCGCGCAACCGGCTGCCATCCTGCGGGTGGCGCTCCAGTTCGATCAGCAGTTGCTCGCAGCGCGGCAGCTGCTCCTCGGTATCGAGGCGAAAGTCATCCAGCAGATCGCTGGGTACGTCGGCGGGGCGGGGCAGGGCCATGGGGTGGTCTCCGCAGGGCTGGACTCTCAGTATAGAAAGGCTGCGGGGCGGTGGTGGGCTGCGCAGGTGCGATTAACGCTATATAATCCCGCCCCTTGTCCCGCGGGTGCGGAGACGCATCGACCATGGTGCCATCGGTCGCCCGTTTCCCGCCGATTGCAGAACATGCCCGAGCCGGGCGCGAATTCAAGACTGATCTAGAGAAGCGAACCACGACCATGATGCGCAGCCACTATTGCGGCCAGTTGAACGAGAGCCTGGACGGCCAGGAAATCACCCTTTGCGGCTGGGTTCACCGCCGTCGCGACCATGGTGGCGTGATCTTCCTCGACATCCGCGACCGTGAAGGCCTGGCCCAGGTGGTGTTCGACCCGGATCGCGCCGACACCTTCGCCAAGGCCGACCGCGTGCGCAGCGAGTACGTGGTCAAGGTCACCGGCAAGGTGCGCCTGCGTCCGGAAGGCGCGCGCAACCCGAACATGGCCAGCGGCGCCATCGAGGTCCTGGGCTACGAGCTGGAAGTGCTGAACCAGGCCGAGACTCCGCCGTTCCCGCTGGACGAATACTCCGACGTGGGCGAGGAAACCCGCCTGCGCTACCGCTTCATCGACCTGCGCCGCCCGGAGATGGCCGCCAAGCTGAAGCTGCGTTCGCGCATCACCAGCAGCATCCGCCGCTACCTGGACGACAACGGCTTCCTCGACGTCGAGACGCCGATCCTGACCCGTGCCACCCCGGAAGGCGCGCGCGACTACCTGGTGCCGAGCCGTACCCACGCCGGCAGCTTCTTCGCCCTGCCGCAGTCGCCGCAG
>OGQD01001002.1_pt1 | contig 19387 bp, 17 predicted proteins | sample 1553091 | NCBI WGS metagenome assembly OGQD01 (sample SAMEA2580290, study PRJEB22360) | human gut metagenome | biome: human gut; feature: human-associated habitat; material: faeces | place: Denmark | collected 2008/2010
GCTGCCACATCTACTGCAACCGCAGCGGCCGAGGTAAGTCCCGGAGAATCAAAGGCTGCAATATCGTAAAAACCAGGAGCGTCTTCCACTTCTCCAATGACAAAATCACCGTTTGCGCCCGAAGGACGCACACCAGCAAAGTTGGTAATTACTTCGCCCGCGGCGTAGGTGGGCCATGTTAGTTTTGCCTGTTCAATAACGGCAGCTAAACCTTCACTATGCGTTGCCGTACCGAAGGCATCAGTGCTATCAAGAGCATCAGGACCAACAATAAGGTTGCCCTCTGTCGTAGGGCTCACCAACACGCCTTTACCGCGGGAAGTGGGTGTTTGAAACATGGTGTGTGAAAAGGTCGTGCCCATGTCACGACTCATAAGAACGTATTCGCCCAAGCGCGGACGAGATATAAGCTTGTCCTCTGAAACTTTGTTATGGAATTCAATCGCTTGCACACCTGCGGCATTTATCAGCAATTTTGTATGAAGGACTTCGCCTGTTCCAAGCTGCACTCCCCAACCGCACGGTTCTTTTTTAATATCAACCACGGGAGTAAGGAATCTGAACGTTACACCATTTACTTTGGCGTTCTCAGCAAATGCAACTGTCATTCCAAAGGGATCGCAAATGCCTGAAGCATCGCACACCAGCGCACCCATAACCTTTGGATTGAGATTTGGCTCAAGCGTACGAGCTTGTTCGGCACCAACCACGCGCACATCAGAAACGCCGTTTGCCTGAGCGCGACGCATGAGCTCTTCTATGACTTTTAGCTCTTCCTCCGAAAACGCTACAACCATAGAACCATTACGTCGTACACGAAAACCAAGTTCTGGAGCTAACTCAAAGATCCGTTGAGCACCTCGCACGTTGTAATAGGCCTTACGTGTACCAGGCTTGGGATCGTAGCCTCCATGCACAATGCCGCTGTTAGATCGAGAAGCACCACAAGCAAGATCATATCCCGCCTCAACAACCTCTACATCAAGGTTATACCGAGAGAGCTCACGGGCACAGGCACACCACGCTACGCCAGCTCCTACGATAACCACATCGGGCATAATGCCCTCCCTCCTCAAGCCAAACGTAAAACTAAACACATACTGAAAACATTCCGCGTATGCTTTATCTTTCGCATTACTAAAAGGAATGCTGCACTCACTTAGACACTTTTTATATACCTATATCAACTGTCAAATAACAGTGACATTGTGCCTGTGTACTAAGATATTTCGTTGGCGGTACTCGTGCAGCAGTCGTAAAAGAGCGGCTACATAGGTGCCACATGTGAGTTTATCTACTGCATTTTGGTTCTACCTGGATATACAGTATTATTCGAAGCCAGACATGCGCGTACGGAAGGAGGGTAAACAATGCTAAAAGCACATCCATTTATATGTCTGTTTTTTACTGCTCTTCTCGTTGTTGTGCTTATTACTCCTTTAGTACGCAAGCTTGCATGGAAAGTTGGCGCAGTAGATTATCCAAACAAGCGAAGAATAAATCGTAAACCTATTCCGCGTATGGGCGGTGTTGGCGTATTTTGCGCGCTCATTGTTTCATTGTTACTTATGGTAGTTGGAGCACGCTATTTTGGCTGGCCGCCCGTACTCATACCATCAGCTGGCATGCCGGTTAATTATTACGTGTTGGCGGTAGGTGTAACCATAGCGTTTCTCACGGGTGTTATTGATGATATTTATCATCTAAAACCTTTGCCAAAGCTAGCAGGACAGATCATAGCAGCCAGCGTTGCAGCGGCAAGTGGGCTTGTAGTTGGCAATATTGTCAATCCTTTTGCCGGCGGAGAGATCATGCTGGGTTGGGTAGCCTATCCCGTTACGGTTATCTATCTGGTAGCCTACATGAACATCATCAATCTTATTGATGGGTTGGATGGGCTTTCCTCTGGTATTGCCTGCATCGCAAGCATCACCATGTTTGTCTTAGCTTTTAATGCTGGCCATCCAGACGCCGCCTCGCTATCTATTGCACTTGCAGGCGCCACACTGGGATTTTTGTTCTATAACTTCCATCCCGCTTCAATCTTTTTGGGTGACTCCGGATCTCTGCTCATAGGGTTTGTCATGGGTGTTGTTTCGCTGCTCAATGTCACTCGTGTAGCCGGTCTCACCACAATTATTATTCCGCTCCTTGTTGCTGGCATCCCCATTATCGATACCGGCTCTGCCATTATGCGTCGTATGCGAGCCCATGAGAGTGTTGGACAAGCAGACCGTGGACACATTCATCATCGGTTGATCCAAGAAGGATTTGACCAACGAGGTGCCGTGCTACTTATTTATGCGTGGACAGCTTTTCTCTGCCTTGGGTCATTTATTATGACGCAGGTAGAGGTGTGGCCTCGTACCCTTATTTTCTGTGTTTTGATAGTTGCCTCAAGCGCTTTTGCAGCAAAGCTTCATTTGTTTGAACCGGTATTGCGCCATCATTATGACCCCGATACCGGCCACGATGAACTCATTGGACCAGATGACCCTGCCTTTGAGGAAGAAACACGCCGTGCAGAGCAAGCCGCTGAAGAGCATCGCGAGCATATCGTAAATGAATTGCTCCATCATCGTGCAAATAACCACATGGATGAAGTTGCAGCACAAGAAGATACAGATAAGCAATCTGTCGAGCACACAGATGATTCTTCAAAACAATAAACGTGCATTGCTAGGTTTTTTTGATAAACCCAATTTCAAATGAAATAAGCATCTTAAATAGAATTGTTATATAGAAATATGGGCGAGAAGATGACATCCTCTCGCCCAGCAACTCAATTAAAACGACTCGAGAATGAGTCCACCATCGCACACGATAATGGTGCCTTGTGTATAGGTATTAGCATCCGATGCCAAGAAGAGCAGTGCGCCGGAAAGATCGCCGTAACCACCCAAACGACGCTGAGGCACTTTGTTACGAATGTTCTCAAGAATTGCGGGAGGCGTATCTGGAGCCATCTCCCCATTTTGCATATTGCCCGGTGCAATACCATTAACGTAGATACCATTACCAGCCCACGCTGCAGCACAAGACTTAGTAAGGGCAGCCTCAGCCGCTTTAGAGACGTGATAAACCACCGCAGTAGGTGAAGCGCTAAAACTGTTAACCGAGCAAATATTTACGATACGACCGCCATGCTCAAGCATATAGGCATTGACCACTTCTTTACTCATAAGCCAAGTGCCCGTTACGTCAACATCAATGCAGTCACGCCAATCGGCTGCAGAGATCTCCTCAGGCCGACCATAACGAATAATACCGGCATTGTTGACCAACACATCAATCTTGCCGTATTCATCCATAACGGCCTTTACAGCAGCCTGAACACTCTGTTCATTGGAAATATCAACTTTTACCGTTATGACTTTGACACCTGTTTTCTCAATGATGCTGGCTGCAGTCTTCTTAAGTTTTTCCTCGTTTCCAGCCATCAGAGCAAGATCAGCACCATACTCAGCAAGCGACGTTGCCAATTCCACGCCTAAGCCACGGGAGGCACCTGTAACAATTGCAACTTTGCCTGTCATATCAAAACTTATCGTCTTACCCATGCATATCCCCCTCACAAATTGACTAACCCAACTTATAAACACCATGCTAGTCCAGCTCTGTTTTCAGGAATAGCTTCTCTCAGTGAGCGTCGATAAGTGGCAAATGAAGTGTTGCGCTAAAACGCAGTAAGCCCGTCCAGATTGTTTCTCTGGACGGGCTTTTCACATGACCTGATAACGGTGTCTTACGAAGACTACAGCACTTTAGAAAGGAAGCTCTTGGTTCTCTCGTTGCGAGGATTATCCAGAACCTCTTCAGGAGTACCCTCTTCCTGAATAACACCCGAGTCGAAGAAGACAACACGGTCAGCTACGTCATGAGCAAAACCCATCTCATGTGTAACGATAACCATTGTCATGCCTTCACTCGCCAGTTTGCGCATAACATCAAGTACCTCAGAAACCATTTCTGGGTCGAGTGCGCTGGTTGGCTCATCAAAAAGCATGATATCGGGTTCCATAGCAAGGGCGCGCGCGATTGCTACACGCTGTTGCTGGCCGCCGGAAAGAGAGCGAGGCATTGCATCAGCCTTATCGGCTAGGCCGACACGAGCCAAAAGTTTGTCAGCAAGCTCGTTTGCTTCTTGCCGTGTCTTAAGCTTGAGCTGTACCGGGGCGTAGGTAAGATTTTCACGTACAGAGTAGTGAGGGAACAAATTAAAGTTCTGAAATACCATACCCATGTGGCGGCGAATACGGTCTACATCAGCCTTTGGATCGGTAATGCACTCACCGTCGACGTAAATCTCACCACTCGTTGGATCCTCAAGACGATTAAGACAACGCAAGAAGGTGGACTTACCCGAGCCAGAGGGCCCGATTACACAAACAACCTCGCCCGCCTGAACTTCAATGTTGACACCACAAATAACTTGGTTGTCACCAAAATACTTGTGAAGATCGACAACTCTAATCTTAGGCTCCATCATTGCTTGCTCATCCTCTTCTCAAGAATAGACGACAAGACCATGAGCACGCTGATAATAGCGAGGAAGATAAGGGCAACCCAGGTATAGGTAGCAAATGATTCCATGGTCCTACCAACAAACACACGCGCCTGGTTCATGATTTCAGGCAAACCAAGTGCATACATAATGGTGGAGTCTTTAAGCGTGATGATGCACTGATTGACAAGCGATGGTAAACAAACGCGAATAGCCTGAGGCAAAATAATCTTTCGCATGGAGGTGGCATAACCAACACCAAGACTACGAGAGGCCTCCATCTGGCCCTTATCAATCGACTGAATAGCTCCGCGGAAAATCTCAGAGATATACGCACCGGCATTCAAAGTAAGGGTAATAAGCGTTGCAGTAACGATATCAATGCGGAATTGTGAACCTGTAATAAGCTGGAGGAGCTGAGGGATAGCAAAATAAATATAGAAACCCTGGACCAGCATAGGTGTACCGCGGATAATCCAGATATAAAACTTCGCTACGCCACGCAAGGGACGTACCGAAGAAATGTTCATAAGACACACTAAAATGCCGAGAATCATTGCAATGACAAGGGAAACGACCGTAACATATACGGTCATTTTCAGTCCGTTCCATAGCAAGGGCCAGGCTTCTATAAGTGTGCCTATGAGGTCAATATGATTCATACAGTAAACCTCACACAACCTAGGGCCACGTGCAGGCATACCAGCACGCGGCCCAACGACATCTCTTAAAAGCTCAGAACTTACGCCTCAAGATACTTGTTCAGGATCTCATCATAGGTGCCATTGGAGCGGATCTCAGCAAGGCCCTCATTGAAGGCGGAAAGCAGCTCAGCATTCTGACCCTTAAGAACAGCAAAGCCATACGGTGTGGAGAACTCATCCTTGTTCTCGCCAATAATGGTGAGGCCATTTCCCTGAGAAACACCATAGGCCATAACAGGATAATCCTCGAAGCAAGCAGCAGTATTGCCGGTAAGAACATCCTGGTACATCATGTCAGACTGATCAAAATAGTTAATGGTGAAGCCATACTGATCTTTGATGGATTCTGCCCATGCGGCGCTCTGTGTGCCCGTTTTGCAAGCAACTGCGCGACCAGAGAGATCATCAAGACTCTTTACATCGCCATTTTCAGCAGCTGCAGCGCATACATAGGAATCATAGTAAGGATCAGAGAAGTCATACTTCTCTTCGCGCTCGGGTGTGATGGACATACCAGCAATAACACCATCTGCCTGGCCAGACTCAAGGGCAGCAACTGCGGCGTCAAAACCGAGCGACTGAAGTTCGTACTCAAAGCCGCTAACTTCGGCACAAGCGGCAAGGGTATCTACATCGATACCAACGAACTCGTTGTTGTCATTCGTAAACTCAAACGGAGCAAACGTGGTATCCGTTGCAATGATGTATGAATCGGCAGAACCAGAAGAAGAATTATCTGAACAACCGGCAAGTCCAAGACCAAGAACCGTAGCCGAAGCGCCAACAATTCCAACAAAAGAACGACGAGAGAGCGAGTTCGCCATAACGAACCTCCTTCTAAAATGCAGACCACCTGCAGTTGTCATGTTATATAGACCCTATCTCTGCCATTTTTCTATTCGGTTACAGGCTGACAAAGAAACACCGTTTACCCGGCGATTTGGCAACAAATTGCACATTTAGGGCCAAAAATAACCAAAAAAATGTTGCATAAAGGAATATAAAAGGCCCCGTCCTTCCGGGCGAGGCCTTGTCTAAATCTTTAAGAGTTTTACTCTGCAGACTCCAGGGCCTTCTTGGAGATCTCAGCAATATCTGCAAAGCTCGTGGGATCTTCGTAGGCAATCTGAGCAAGAACTTTGCGATCAAGCTCAACGCCGGCCACTTTAAGACCATGCATAAAAGTGGAGTAGCTCATACCATTGATACGAGCAGCGGCATTGATGCGCTGAATCCAAAGACGACGAATATCACGCTTCTTGTTGCGGCGATCGCGATACTGATACTGCAGAGAATGACGTGACTGCTCCATCATGCCGCGAAGAGTGCGGGAAGAGGTGCCGTAATAACCTTTGGTACGCTGCTGGAGAGTACGACGCTTCTTCTTAGCATTTACTGCGCGCTTTACACGTGCCATTTCTTATCAACTCCTTGAAATGAGAGTGAGAACATTGATTGACGCGAGCGCGCCTATTTCTGACCCATGCGGGCGGAGACGACCTTTACATCGGCCGGAGACAGCTCAGTTTCCTTACGGAAGCCGCGGATGCGCTTCTGAGACTTCTTTGTAAGGATGTGACTCTTAAAGGCCTTGGCACGCATAATCTTACCGGTACCGGTGCGACGGAAGCGCTTTGCGGTTCCTTTGTGCGTCTTCATCTTAGGCATGACTTAGTTCTCCTTCTTATCGTTCCGTGCATCGCTCTCGCTCTTCTCAGCCTGAGCTGCCTTGTTCTTCTCATCAAAAGCGCCCTTGATAGGTGCAACGAGCATGTGCATGTTGCGTCCCTCCATCTTGGGCTGGCTCTCAACGGTGGCATAAGGCTTGAGATCCTCAGCAAGACCCTCGAGGACATTGAGTCCCTGCTCGGGGTGGGCCATCTCACGACCGCGGAACATGATCGTAATCTTTACGCGAGCGCCTTTCTTGAGAAAGCGCATGACGTGATTTTTCTTAGTCTCGTAATCGCCCACATCGATCTTAGGACGGAATTTCATTTCCTTAACTTCAATGCGAGACTGGTTCTTACGAGCAGCTTTGGCTTTACGATCCTGCTCATACTTATATTTGCGGTAATCCATAACCCTGCAAACAGGCGGATCAGCATTAGGAGCAATCTCAACAAGGTCGAGACCTTGTTCATCAGCAACACGCTGTGCATCCCGGATGCCAAACAGACCTAGCTGCGAGCCATCGACGCCAATAAGACGACATGTACGGGCATGAATCTCCTCATTAATACGAGGACCTTGCGGCTTGGCTATCTTCTACACCTTCCTCTCTTCGGCAACCTCGGCTCTATCCTTAGCTGCCATTAAAAAACCCGGTGCGGCACACAGCAGCATCCGGGAAAAAGGTGCCCGACAAACGGGAAAACATCAATTTCAACCAGACAGCTGCTCGAAGCGCCGTTCAGGTGGGAGCATGAGCTCCTCTTCATCTTTGGCATTCGCCATACGAGGATATATATTAGCTAGACACAATCCTTTTGACAAGCAAAAAGAGTTTTACTATCCGATTTGCAAATTCTTTTCATCATTAGAAAAGAACACGCCATTACTTTGGCGTACACTCATCCAAAGGCTGGAAGACAAGGGCTTTCAGTATATATGAAGGAGGGTGCTATGTTCTGTCCAAAATGCGGATCTCAGCAACCAGATAATGCAAAGTTCTGTGGTGTTTGCGGCTATCGCTTTAATACTGCACAAACAAATCCACCATCTCAGGCAGGCGGTATTCCCGGTGCAGCCCCCGGAGCTCAACCATACGCAGGACAACCTGTCGCATCTGCCATTCCTGTTCCAAACGCCATTAAACAGTATGGAGCGATTATTGCCATAGCTCTTGCCGCAATAGTACTGGCAATAACAATCCTCGCCCCTACGGTAGATTCACCGCTTTACAGCACGCTACGCTCAGAAGCCAGTCGTCAGGGCGCAGATGTCAGCAGTACACCTGGAGCTGTTGAGCTTGGTCTCATAGATTTTGCTGGTCTTGCTTCCGGTCTCAATAGCGTTAGCAACCTTGCAAGCATATCAGGTGGATCTGATAGTACTGTCACTGATACCTTGGGTGATATTTCTGGGGCCTTGGGTATCGTAAAGATCATTCTTATAGCCTGGATACTTGTTGCTGTGTTAATTGGTATAAGTATTTCCACCTATAAAAGTAATCCAGCTAAGCTCGGCAAAGTACTGCTTATCACGCTTGCTGTTGAGTTTATTCTTTGTGTCATTTGGTTCTTCGTTGTCGGAGCGGCGAGCAATGCACTGACAGATGCAATTGGCGGCAAGGAGGTCATCGACAATATGGCAGAACTCGCCAATCTTAAGGGCAATACCTCTATGCTTGGCGTTTCGCTGTGGGGATGGCTCGCCACTATTCTGTCTCTTGTTGGTGGTGCTGCAGCCTTTTTGAACAGCCGCAGCTAACTTTTTGCAACACGCGTTTTGATTTGATTGGGAGTACCCGCAAATCAACAAAATCACCCGCGACGGTTTAGAACTGTCGCGGGTGATTGTATGACTGACCTTATAAAACAACTTTTAATCAGCAAGCTCATAACCAAGCGTTGCAAGTACCTTAGATTCTGTAGCACAGATACCGCGATCATTTAAGAAGGGTGTGCCATCAATAACAGGGCAAGAAGTCTCATCAGGAATAGCTGATGTAGCGACAATCAAGTCGTAATCAGGGGAAACGGCGGCAGCGAGATCTGCTTTGCAAGGAGTAATGTCATAGGTATCTTTCAGACCTTCTCCATCAAGCAACTCACGAAGACGCGCACTTACCAACATGGAACTTGTTACGCCTGCACCACAAACAACAAGAATATGCTTGGTTTTCATGTGTCCCACTCCTTCAAATTCATCTGCTTCTTTCAGCTCTGTAGAAGCAAATGTATCCGCCTCTTTTTTGCATTGGCATAGTATTAAACGCCAGTCGCAAACATATCAATACTTTTCACCGATTCTATATTGACTTTATATATATCCTTAATGTACGCGAATTATTCATCAGAGTGAGACTGTTTCTTTTTCTCTATCTCTGCTATAGTTCTAGAGCGCAGTTTCTTTCCGAAACAATGCCCGAGTGGCGGAATTGGCAGACGCGACGGACTCAAAATCCGTTTCCCGCAAGGGAGTGTGGGTTCGAACCCCACCTCGGGTACCATTACCATGTATACCCACCATACGAATCCCATAAATTCTGGAATGCAGATAATGATTCTGCAAGGCGTTCACGGGATACTGATGAATATGACAGACGCTCATATCCTGGACATCCAAAGTCGCCAGAATAAACCATGTAAATACGCTCTTTAGTAGCTCTCTCTGCAAAGGCCGCGTCATCTGGCTCCAAAGCTCTTAGCCACAAATAAAATGCACCTTCCGGCTTTACAACGTCATATCCAATCTCTGTCAATCCGTTATAGATAATTTCACGACGCGCCGCATACTCCTCAATGGGAACCCTTGCTTTCACACACCGTTCAATTACACGTTGAATAAGGCTTCCAGTAATAGTATTCACTGCACGCTGTGCGCCATGTAATGCCTCAAGCACCTCATCGTGCCGATGGACAGCCTTTGGCACATACACATATCCGACTCGCTCACCTGCAAGTGACAGAGATTTTGAATACGAGTAGCACATGATCGTGTTCTCATAGCAGCCACATACCCAAGGGTTCTTTGCACCGTCATACACAATCTCTCGATACGGTTCATCAGAAAGCAAATAGATAGTCTTATCAAGACGTTTTCCCTCTGCCCGAAGCATATCCCCTAAAGCCCGAAGAGAAGCCTCGCTATAAATAGCACCCGTAGGATTATTTGGCGTATTGACAATAACCATACGTGTTCGAGGGCCAATGGCATCGCGGACTGCATCGACGTCAATCTGGAACGTACCTGCAATCGTAGGCACTGGAACACAGCGACAACTCCAAGCCTGAATATACAAACGATACTCAGGGAAATAGGGCGTAAGTACGATCACTTCTTCCCCTGGTGTTGTAAGCGCCGCTATTGAGGAGGTAAGTGCACCTGCTGCACCTGCCGTAAGGATAAGATCTGAAGCGTCAGCATTGGCATCAAAACGGTCATTCAAATCATCTGCAATAGCCCGGCGAGTTGCTTCCCATCCATCGTTGGGGGTGTAACCATGAAGATCCACCGAATTGTAGACATCAAGAATCTCACGGATAGACTCATTGATCTCAGGGGGTGTAGGCACCTCAGGATTACCGATAGAAAAATCCCAAAAGTCGGTATACCCCTGCTGCTTAAGGCTCATGGTTGTCTCCATTACCTCACGGATAGGAGACTTATCAATACCAAACTCTCGCATAAGGGAGTTGATGCCGTCTGCCATCGCACTCCTTCCCCGCCGCACGATATAAAACGACGTTTCTCACGAAATACCCGCCGGCAAAGCGGCGGGGACCAACAACTGCCCTAAATTGTGAGAGTCAAACATTTCAAGGACGCTACGAAAAACGAACCCCTCTGATACCGAACGCGAACAGACGCGCAAATTAACAGGATAACTACTGATTGTTTATCGCCGTAAGAAACGGATTAGTTGACAGTTCATAGGCCATAGTAGTTGCAGGGCCATGGCCACAAAGCAGCTGTGTTTCAGGCGGAATTACCTCGCTCAAATGCGCAAGTGTTCTCATGAGAGCACGGCTATCACCACCAGTAAGATCAGTTCTGCCCGCTGATCCAGCAAAAATGGTATCGCCTACAAACGCAATTCCTTCAGCCGTACCGCCACCAAGCAAAACTACCCCGCCTGGTGTATGTCCAGGAGCTTCGATAACAGAAAAACTGGCACTTCCTACGTGCAAAACATCCCCATCAACAAGATCGCGATCTGCAACAGGAGGAATAAGCTCGCCTGGATGATGTCCGTCTCCCTGAGACGCATAGGCAATTTCAGCATCCTTCGAAGAAAGTGCAAATGGGGCCCCTGTCGCCTCGCAGAGCTCTTTAACACCGCCCGTATGATCTCCATGACCATGGGTGGAAACCACAAGATCTACTTGCACATCGGCAAGACGCTCAGCAAGCGCTGCACCCGAAAAACCAGCATCAACAACAAGACAATGGCCTTCAGAGCAGTAGGCATAACAATTTGTCTGAATTGGCCCCACAACAAAGCCAAGCAGCTCATCTTTCATTCTCTTACTCGTTTCTTTAATTGATTTGCACCCTCACCAGGCATAATTCGCCGTGCGTCAAAAACGGAGGGCACGCGGCTGAGTGAAGCAAGCAATGGGTCGAGCACCGAAGCGTCTGAAATGGCGATAAGGAACCGCATGCGTGCCACCCCCATTGAGGAGGTCTGTGTTGCAGCAGATAAAATATTTGCTCCCCCATCGCCCAAAGCAATAGTGAGATCCTTGAGCAGTCCCATGCGGTCAGTTGCTTCAACAACTATCTCTACCTGGAATTCAGTAGCGCCTGATGTATCCCATTCAACTGCGATCAAACGCTCCGGATGCTGCATAAGATTGCGAACATTTGGACAATTAGCGCGATGCACCGAAACACCACGCCCGCGCGTATTAAATCCCACGATATCATCGCCGGCAACCGGGTTACAGCAATGTGCAAGATGTGCAGCCAGATCTGGATCGCCTTTTACCACTACGCCGCAATTGCCACGCTTACGTCCTGACTGCTTTGCCAAACGATGACGCAAGTGTTCACTGCGCACCATTGGCCGATCTTGTACAAATGCCGCCTCACGCTCAGCCTGCTCTTCAGCTGCGCGAGCCTGTGCTGCTTGAGCAGCTGGCGACCCTTCTTCAAGAATGGCCTCAATTTTATTGGCAACATGCTTATAGGTAAGTTTTCCATTCGCTAAGGCTGCAAAAAGATCATCGGGATTACGGTAGTCGAGCTGTTCGCAGACACGAGCAATGGCTTTTGTGGTTCTGACAGTAGAAATACCGTATCCACGTTTACGCAATTCACGGCCAAGTTCGCTTCTACCGCGCTCAGCATCATCCGACTTGGTAACCGTCGCAAAATACTTACGAATCTTTGATCTGGCAGAAGGCGTATGAACAATATCAAGCCAGTCGCGAGAAGGTTTGGCATTTTTGTTGGTAAGGATCTCTACACGATCGCCGGTTTCAAGCGGATGCGCCAAAGGCACAACCGCACCATTAACCTTTGCACCTACACAATGGTTTCCCACTTCCGTGTGAACCGCATATGCAAAATCAAGTGGTGTTGATCCTGAGCGCAGGCTCATAACCTCGCCCTTAGGCGTAAATACAAAAATCTCGTCTTCGAAAAGGTCAATGCGCAGGTTATCGAGATACTCACGTGCATCGCCGATATCACCCTCAGTTGCCCAATCAAGGCTCCTGCGTATCCACGTTATCTGAGAATCGATGCTCTTATCCTCAGATGACATGGCACCTTTTGAATTGCCTGATTTTTTGTAGAGCCAATGAGCTGCAATACCGTATTCTGCCTGCTCGTGCATCTCTCGGGTACGAATCTGGATTTCGATAGGCCGAGCATCTGGGCCAATAACGGTCGTATGCAGCGATTGATAGCCGTTTGGCTTAGGCATAGCAATGTAGTCTTTAAAACGACCTGGCAACGGATGCCACAGAGAGTGCACAGCACCAAGAATTGAATAGCAGTCACTGACGGTTCCTGCAATAACGCGCAGGGCAATCAAGTCGTATATATCGGCAAACTCTTTGTCCTTGCGCTTCATCTTCTGATAAATCGACCACAGATGTTTAGGTCGTCCAGAAACCTGAAAATCGCTCACATTGGCATGGCGCAACTCATCGCTGAGCAAATGAATTGCCTCATCGGTATCGCGCTCGCGTTGCTCGCGCGAATCTTGCACCATACGAGCAATCCTTTGATATTCATCAGGCTCAAGATAGAAAAATGACAGGTCCTCAAGCTCCCATTTGATAGATGAGATGCCCAAACGGTCAGCCAAAGGAGCATAGACATCCATTGTTTCGCGCGCTTTGAAAATGCGCCGATCAGGTGGAAGCGCCGCAAGCGTACGCATATTGTGCAAGCGGTCGGCAAGCTTGATGATAACAACACGAATGTCCTTGGACATAGCGAGGAACATTTTCCTCAGATTGAGCGCTTGCTTTTCGTCCATCGAGCCAACCTCAATGGACGTAAGTTTTGTTACACCATCCACCAGCTCTGCTACTGGCTCACCAAAACGAGTTGCTAAGTCCTGAAGCGTGGCTGAAGTATCTTCAACCGTATCATGCAAAAGTGCAGCACAGATAACGTCTTCATCCATATGCAAATCATCGGCAAGGATGAGCGCCACTTCAACCGGATGGTTGATATAAGGCTCACCACTCCGACGACGCTGGTTAGCATGAAAACGTGCTGCAAACATATAAGCACGCTCAACTTTACTCATTTCCTCGCGCGATAGATAGCGCGAGCAGGTGCGCTCAAGCAATGCGTAGTTGTCAGCCTCAGGGGGCTCATCATCAAAAGAAATAGGAGCTTTAGAGTGCAGGAAAGACTTTTCAGAAGTCATTTTCTCATCATGTGCGCCCTTTACGGATTTATTATGCTCCATACTGCTCGCCTCCCTCCGCTTATACAAGTATGCCAAATGTTGGCACTATCGGTTTATCAATTCGATCGAGCAATTCATGAGCCGAAGCTGAAAGTACCCAATCACGAAAAGCATGAAACTCTTCGCGCGCGTGTATCCCTTCACGGTACCGAATAGAACGTTCAAGCTCCACATGAGATGGATTGAGCGGCACGTGAACAACACGTGACATGCCGTAACCGGTCGTTGAGAGCAGGCCGAGTTCTTTGAAAATTGCTATACCTGCAGACACTGCCCCTTCATCCAAACTCTGCGCGATTCCTGTCTCGCGAGCAGCTTCGGCAATATCAGCATTTGCCATTGCAAAAGAACTTACTGTTTGAGTTTGATCAGATTCACGTCGCGCTAACACTAAAAGAGTACGCCAGAGACCCACCAAACTTTCGCGAAGTGGAGCTGAAGAAGCAAGCAGTCGTTCATTGGTACGTGCATCACGTGAACCAAAGAACACATGGATGCAGGCTGGTGCACCATCACGCCCTGCTCGACCAGACATTTGATTGAAATCAATCGAACCAAATGGCATGTGATACAACACAACATGACGCACATCAGGGATATTAACGCCCTCGCCAAAAGCACTTGTTGCTACTACACACGAAAGATCATCCGCACGAAATGCATCCTCGATACGCAAACGAGCTTCTCGACTCAAGCCAGCATGATAAAACCCAATTGAATCGGAAAGATTGGGAATTGCACGGCGAAGCATGCGTGCTAAGAGAACAGCTTGATCGCGCGAGTTTACATACGTAAGGCAGCGCTCGCCTGAAGCCACAAGCGAAACAAGAGCTGCTTCCCTATCGCGCAATTCTCGCGCATCCTCAATCTCAAGATTTTCTCGACAGGTGTTATCTACCACCACATGCTCAGACTCAATGGAGAGCAATCGGCAAATTTCATTGGCGGTTTCAGTGGCGGCTGTAGCAGTAACTGCTAGCACAGTAGGATGTTTAAGTGCAGCAAGTGTTGAAGGCAGCTGAGCATATGCCTCTCGACTACCCGACGCTGCAGCATGATGCGCCTCATCAATGACCACAAAACCAATGCGACCCGTTTGGGCAAACCGGTTCACATGGATAGTAAGAAATTCAGGTGTTGTGAGAACAACATCTACGCTGCTCGCTGCAAGATCCGCAAAGATTTGCTCGCGCGCATCAGTTGGTGTCTCTCCTGTGAGAAGCGCCACGCCAACTCCAAGCGATGCAAGCGTATGTGCAAGATGGTATCCCTGATCTGCAACGAGCGCGCGCAATGGATACACAAAGACGCTCGCCTTATGCTCTTTGAGAGCCAACCGCGTTGCATGATGGTGAAACACATATGACTTTCCACGTCCCGTTGCCATCACGCATAAACAGGAATGATTTTGCCCTAAAAGTTCCAGCGCACGTTGCTGTGCAGGTAGCGGAGAAGCACCGCCGAGCAACGCATGACAGATCTCTTTATCAAGATCATCGGCAAGCATGAGGGTAGACTCGACAGGAGCTTTAGAGGCATTATACCTTGTTTCATCGGGAAGCACACCCGCCACAAGCGAGGCATCGGCAGCAGCAAAGAGTTTGTTAACCAAATCGGAGGCAGGGGATTCTTCGGATATGCACGATAAACAATATCGCGCACCATCAGCTTGGGTTTTGTCCTCCCTTGCCAGGTCTCATTGGTTGGTTCAAACACCAAATCGACCGCCTCATCGCACTCACTTGCACGCTCAATTTCAGGAGCCCGAAACATGATGGCTGGAACACTATGTATACCATCGGAAGCAACGAAGCGTAGATGTTCTCCCGTGCGTCCCACGCGGCTTCGACCGCGCATACATACGCCTGAAACAGCCAAAAGCGGGCGTTTATTTCCTTGCCCGAATGGCTGAAGCAAATCAAGAGAAGCTATTGAGGAGACCGTAAGCTCTTCTAAGCCAACCACGCAAGCAATCTCACCGCGGGCAATAAACTGTTCTTCCGGGAGATGTGCAAGCACTTCCATCAGGCGTAAACGAAAGGCATCAAGCTGTGATGCCTCAACGGTAACGCCTACAGCTCCAGCGTGACCGCCAAATCGAACGCATAAGTCTGAGCACTGCTCCACAGCATGGAATAGATCAACCGAGCCGACACTTCTTCCAGAGCCTCGTGCAACGCCATCAGAGATAGTAAAAAGTATGGTTGGGACATGATACTTATTCACAATTCGGCTGGCTACGATGCCTTTTACACCTTCATGCCAGCCCTCGCCTGCAACAACAATAACGCGTTCATCTGGCGAAAAAGTTGCCTCAACTTTTGCCATTGCTTCTTCAGCGAGCTGAGACTCTATCTCACGACGTTCACGATTGGTTTGTTCAAGGGCACCAGCAAGCTCTGCGGCAACTGCTGGATCGCTTGCCAATAAAAGATGCAATGCCACATCGGTTGTACCCATACGCCCTGCTGCGTTGAGTCGAGGGACAAGGGAGAACGGCAACGAATCAGCCGTGATTTCGGCAAGATCAACACCAGCAACCGCAGCAAGCGCTACAAGACCTGGACGGGTTGTGGTCCTTAGTCGCTCTATACCATCGGCAACAAGGGCACGATTCTCTCGTGTGAGCGGCATCATGTCAGAAATAGTGCCCAAAGCAGCAATTTCTGTATAATCCCGCCAAAGATTGGGCTTCCCCAGGCGTTTTCCAAGCTCACAAACGAGTTTTAAAGCAACTCCAGCTCCGGCAAGATCGTGAGAAGGGCCTTCTGCAACAAGTTTAGGATCTGCAACAGGTACTCCAGTTGGTACCAAATCTGCAGGTTCATGGTGATCGGTTACGACAACATCAACATGATGCTCTAAAAGCCATCGCACCTCTTCTGCAGAAGCGATGCCATTATCAACCGTCACAATAAGATCGGGAGTTCCATCTTCCATAACACGCGTCAAAGCATCTTGAGAAAGGCCGTATCCCTCACCAAAGCGATGAGGAATATAGGGACGCACTACCGAAGCTCCCAACTCACCAAAAGCAAGGGTTAAAAGGCATGTGGATGTCATGCCATCCACATCAAAATCACCAAAAACAGCAATGGTTTCCGCCCGTAAGATCGCTTGCTCCAGTCTATCAGCGGCAGCCATAAGACCGGGAATGAGCTGAGGATCTGCCCAATCACGCTCGAGTGAGGGATGCAGAAAGAACTTGGCTTCTTCAATGCTCTGTATACCACGCGCCGCCATGACACGAGCAGCAAGGGCAGGAACCCCCAATTCGACCTCAAACTGATGTTCAAGATCTTCATGAGAGGTCAGCACTTCCCACCGTTTACTTGTTGCAAGACCCGTCACCGCGAACTCCCCTTAGGTAAAACTACCTGTCTTGGCGGGTCTGACGACGTTCAGCTGTAGCCCATTGAGATTCTTTCATTTTCCAAAATCCCATAAGAGGCAGTGTTACGCCAAGCACCGCATATATACCAACAAGAGAACCAATGATGCTCATGGCAGCCAAGGTAAATAATGTCGCACCAGTAGCCACCAAAAGCGCTATCGACATTACTATCACGGCAACAAGAGATACCGTTAGAGCGGGACTACAGAACCTGGTCGAATTTGCCACTTTTCTCCAAAGAGAAATCTTTGGTGCACCAGCTTTCTTGTTGCCTTTTCGCTCTGACGCAAGATCGTCGTTGACTCGACGCATAACCGACCAATTACACCAGAGCGACCAAGCAAAACTAAAAAGCAAGCCACCTGCTAATTGATCAGTAATCGTGGTATTGAGCAAGGAGCTCATTCCCAGAACGACAACGACTGAAAAGACGATGCCCACAAGAGCTGAGAGGGCAATTTTTAGATCAAGACGTAATGCCATTACCATGCAGTAGATAAGTAAACCGACCAGCAGAGCAATCCCAAGTACAGGTGTCGCAAGCACCGACTCTCCAAGTGACACAACAAGTTCGCTCTTAACAGCACAGCCTGCAATGGCAACTACACAAAGAGCCAGAGAAAGCACTGTTAGCTGTTTTGCGTGATAGGTAGCAGTTGAAGAAGAGTCCTCATAAGAATCGACCGACTTACTTGGTATCTTGACTCCCCAAAGATGAGCATGTTCTGACATGGATTTTACTGCCACTATTTGTAGCAACGGCTTCTCAAACAGCAGCAACGCAACGAACGCTCCGACAGTTCCCACCACGGCAGAAAGAGCAAATTCACGGACACTGCCAGTTGTTACCACCGAAGGAATGAAAAATGTTACAAGCAATACGAGATATGTCTCTATGAGGCCAACACTCACATGAGAAAGCCCGGTCGTAGACGACGTACGCAACGAACGACCTTGCCTGACCTTTTCAAGAAAGCCTCCAAGCAAAAGAAGTGACCCAGCACTCGTTATAAGAGCTGTAAGAGCCGCACCTGCCAACGCCGGTAACGTTACGAGCAATACATCCGCTCTTGAAAGAGCTGCACTCCCGCCAATCCATACGAGGAGAGAGACGAGAACTGAACCTAGCACCAACAAAGCAAGACCGCGATAGCACACCAGCAACAGAATGGTTACCAGTATTGCAGCCACTGCAAGAGCGTAGGCACCCTGCGTGAGCGCCTCTCGTCCAAGCAGCGGTCCTTCTACGACACTTTGCATGAACATAAGACTTACTGGCAGCGAGCCAGAAGAAACAATCATCTCAATGGAGCGAGCTTGATCCTCAGTAAACCCTCCTGAAAACGAAACATCGCCTTCAGTAATAGCTTCCTGAACTGCCGGAGCAGAAATAACCTTTCCATCGAGCACAACGGCAAGCTGGCCACCTGAAGCCGCCAAATCCTCAGTTACTTCGGCAAGAACAGCAGCACCTTCATCATTAAAGGAAAGATTGATTACCCAAAAAGGCGTACCACTGATCGTTGTTTGTGTAGCTGATGCTGATGTAACAGCGGAACCATCCAAAAATGGCGTGTAGGTATCCTGCTCAAGTGGAACATTCGTCTGTCCAGCATTGATGCGTGCCCGTGCATCAGCATCACCAATATCATCCATTCGGACAAATTCAAGCTTTCCAGATTGAGCCAGCTCTTCTCCAAGCTGTTGGGCATCCACCGTGGTACCAGGAATTTGAGCCGTTATCGTTGTACCATCTGCCTGAACTCGAACATCAGAAAAGCCAAGATCTTGTAAGCGCATTTTGAGCGTAGCTACGGTAGTAGTTAGCTCGTCCTCTGTGGGTGTGGAACCGTCGGCCTTACTAGCAGAGAACGTCAACGAAGTGCCTGAACTTACGTCCAACCCACGAGAAAGTGTTGTGTTTATAGGAAAACTCACAACAAGAGCTATTGCCAGAATTACCACAAGACCAGCAAGCGCATACAGCGCTTGATGTACATCGGCAGAAGATTTCTTGGACGATTTGCCTGATGTCTGTGACCATCGATCAAGGCCTGTTGGCTCATCTGAACATTTACTTTTGGTACGCGATTGCGCTCTCTTAGCCGTCATGGGAGCGCCTCCTTTTTTTCATTGCACGTGCGAGGCGATACTCGCCTCGCACAGGGATAATTCATACACAGGAC
>OGQD01001003.1_pt1 | contig 19375 bp, 14 predicted proteins | sample 1553091 | NCBI WGS metagenome assembly OGQD01 (sample SAMEA2580290, study PRJEB22360) | human gut metagenome | biome: human gut; feature: human-associated habitat; material: faeces | place: Denmark | collected 2008/2010
TGATAGTCCTTTTACTAGGATTTACTATTTACCTTTGCTTCAGGAATTACAAACTGAATCAACAACTCAGTATGTTACCTGATAAAGAGATCATTCAACATACTGATACAATTTATTTGAGGAAAGATTTCCTGCCAATTTCCTACGATAATTTACTTAACCCAAGTAGAATCCTTCTTTACAATTATCAGAATTGGGATAAACCTATTCATACCGCTAATAATCCTGATTCTATAATCTCAGAGAAGGATTCTCTTGTTCAATTAGTAATCGATAAGAATCAACTTACACTAAGTTTCCTTAATCAAAACTCAGGAATTTATTCTAGTAGGTTATTCAATATCGACACTAATAACTACAAGTATTCTTGGTATAACGGAAAACTTACCACACAAGAAATTAAATCTAGAATAAGATTAGTTCCTTATGTTTATGGTAAGTACCGACCCTTTAACAATCTATGGGATTTGGGAACAGGAATTTCAATCGAGACTAAGAGATTTAATTACAAACTGGGGATAAACAGTTTTTATTACCCAAGATATTTCTCAGGTATCAAAACTGATTTAGAACTGGTAGTAACTTATAAATTTTAGATTTTATGGCAAAGAAGATACAGGAAACACCAACTAACCTTACAAGAGAAGAATTATCTAATCTATCTAGGGTTACAACGGATGTTTTCTTTTTCAGTCTTTTTTGTTATGTGATACATCCAGTGAGAGGAAAGGTTCGATTTGAATTATATCCGTATCAAAAAGCCGTACTATACCAATTTATACTCCAGAGATTCAATATCTTGTTAAAGTTCAGGCAAGCGGGTATTACAGAACTTATATCTATGTACTGCTTATGGCTGGCATCATATCATCCTAATAAGAAGATAAACATTATCTCTATTAAGGATACAACAGCTAAGAAGGTACTTAAGAAGATTAAGTTCATGTATAAGAATCTTCCATGGTATATGCAAACCCCGATCATTAACGGAAGAACTGGGGAATTTGGTTCTGCCTCTATGATTGAATTCGATAATGGTTCATTCATAGAATCCATCCCAACATCTTCCGAAGCCGGTCGTTCAGAATCTCTTTCTCTCCTGGTAATTGATGAGGCTGCAATCGTTCGGTGGGCTTCAGCTATTTGGGCAGCTGCCTTCCCTACGCTTTCCACCGGAGGTTCAGCCATCATCAATTCTACTCCATACGGTATGGGTAATTTTTACCATTCAACATGGGTAGATGCTATAGCTGGAGGTAATCCTTTCAATGCTATTCGATTATATTGGCAGATGCACCCAGAACGGGATCAATCTTGGTATGACCAGATGGCTTCTGCATTGGGTCCAAAAAGAACTGCACAAGAAATCGATGGAGACTTTCTTTCTTCAGGTAATACAGTATTTGATATGGCAGATATCAAGGCTATCGAAGATTGCTTAAGTGATTATCCAGTTTTAAAATATCGTTTCAATCGTCAGTATAGACAATTCAACGAACCAGATCCAAATAAACAGTACTTTATCGGTGCAGACGTTGCAACAGGTAGAGGCTCAGACTATTCTTCTTTCACTTGTATGGACAAGCTGGGAGAAGAACAAGTTGTGTATAAGGGAAGAATGGCAGTAGATAAATATGCTAGGTTACTGGGAGATACTGGGCAATTATTTAATTTTGCTGTTGTAGCTCCAGAATCTAACGACGTTGGGTTAGCAGTAACTTCTGCTCTTCAGTCAGAAGGTTACCCTAACCTATACTACTATCAAAAGCTTCTGAAAAAGAAAGGTAAGTCTAGACCTGAGGTTGATAAATCTCCTGGTTGGTTAACTACCCAAAAGAATCGTTCAGTAATTATAGAGGGTCTAGAACAAGATATTCGAGAAGAGAATATTATTGTGAAGGATCCTTTCTTTGTTCAAGAAGCTCCTACCTTTATATATGATGGTTTGGGTAGACCTGTAGCCATGGGTAAACACCGAAATAATACTTCTGCTGTAGATGTGGATTTGGAAGGGGATGTTTATTCTGATGATGATATATTTGGTAAAGCAATATGTAATCACATACGAAAAGGAAAAACTAATGTAATAATACAACCGAAATGAAAATTCTTAAGTTTTTTGGATTCGATAGAAGGAATCGATCTCCAATACAAGAAAACAAGGCTAATCCTCCAAGTAAAAAAGAGGAGGTACCTATTTCACCCGGTAGAGTATCGGAACCGGATGATGACCCAGGTAACTTCATTCATACATTGAAAGGCTTAACTCAGATGGTTACGCCTTCTTTTCGTGTTGAAGTGATTCAGCTTTTAAGGGATTTATATAAAGTGAATCCAGATGTTAACATAGCTTTACAGGATATGTTTAAGCTTGCTAATACTGGTCACAACATAACCTTCCCTAATAATACCGATAAAGAGGCTGATAAGATGAGAGATCATCTTTCTAAGGTATCCTCTAAATGGTCTAACTATACTGCCGGTATGGATGGTTTGGTAAACAAGATGATAGTTCAATTGATGATTAGTGGAGCTATCTCAGTAGAAGCTGTACCAAATGAAAAGCTTGAGGGTTTAGCTACTATATTATTCCTCAAACCAGACAGGATAGTATTCAAAAGGGAGAATAACGGAGTTTATAGCCCATATCAGAGGAACACTCTTTGGAATGGCTCGAATAAGCAAGATTATATCAAACTTAATACAGAGACCTACTGTTATGTTGGTATGTATAATGATACTGATGAACCTTACGGAATACCTCCTTTTATGGCATCTTTGGATTCATTAAAGGGTCAGCATGATATGAAAACTAACTTTAAACATATCATGGAAATCTGTGGTATGGTTGGTTTTCTAGAGGCTTTGATGGAAAAACCACAACAGAAACCTAATGAAAATGTAGAAGCTTACACTAGAAGATTAAATAGGGAGCTAATACGTTTGAAACAGAATGTAAGGGAAGGTATGAAGGATGGAGTAGTAACTGGTTACATTGATGACCACCAGTTTAAACTTAACTCTACTTCAAAAGAGATGAGCAATATTGATAAACCCTGGAATATGAACCAGCAATCAGTTGCTAATGGTTTGGGAGTAAATGGAAACCTAATTGGAGTACAAGCTTCCATTGGAGAAGGAGCAACTGGTATTATGCTTTCTAAGCTTATAAGTCAGCTAAAGAATATCCAAATGATAGTTTCTTATGTTCTTAAGTTTATTTATGAACTAGAACTACGTCTGGCTGGCTTTGATTGTAAGGGAATATCCATTACTTGGGGATCATCCACTATCTCTGATGAGGTTAAAATCCAACAGGGTAGACAGTATAAGATTCAGAACCTTGACTTACTTTACAAGGCAGGTATCATTTCTCAATATCAATATGCTTGGGAAATGGGTTATGATTCTCCTTCAGAAGAAGAACCAAGAGTTTCATTGGAAGACCAATTTGCTAAGGGAGGTAATTCAGACCCACAAGAGGGTACTAAGAAGAAACAGAGACAGGACGATAAGAATCAATCCGCTCGTAGATCAAGAGATAAAAATAACCCGGCTCCTTCACGAGGAGATCAAAATACTAAATCAAGATGAGTAAACCGATTACTAAAAAGAACAGAGAACATTTGGATTCTTTAGTGATAGGTAGTGGTCATACTATAATGGCTGGGTATATCCCAACATCCATAGAACCACAAACCTTCTCGGAGAATTTTTATAAATGGGCTCAAACTTCTAAGGAGTCAGTCAGTCAATTTGGTTTTTGGGGAGGAGAAATAGATTATAATACCTATTATCCTGACTTGAAGCCAGAAGAACTTACTCCTAAAGATGAGGAGTTTATTGAACCAATGTTCAGATTATTATCTGCAACTATTGTGTCTAAGAACTGGAATCCTACCGATTTTAGTCAAAATGGAGTATTAAAAGCTTCTATGAGAATGCTCTTAGGACAAACAGTAAACTGTGACCATGAGACTAATATTGGTAATGCTATTGGAGCTGTATCACAAGTTATCTGGCAAGATGAATACAAGGATGGTTCTTTTGTTATTCCTGCAGGTATTAATGGTATATTAAAGATTGATGGTAAAGCAAATCCGAGAATTGCTAGAGGCATTCTTATGGATCCCCCCTCTATCCATTCTAATTCAGTAACAGTACAGTTTAAGTGGGATAAATCTCACCCAAATATGGAAGATAATGAATTCTACCAGAAATTGGGTACCTATGATTCTAAGGGAGTTATGGTACGAAGAATCGTTACTGAAGTAGTAAGATACTTAGAAACTTCTTTGGTATCTCATGGAGCTGATGCTTTTGCTCAGAAGATTGGGGATGATGGTAAAATCATTAATCCCAATTTTGCCAAGAGAACTTGGGCTTCATACGAAGAATATAGGGATGATAAGTCTAAACAGTATTTCTTCTATGATATGAAAACTGATCTAGCTTTGTTCAGTGAAAATAACGATACTTCCCAATCTTATGATGATAACCAAGGAAATCAAAATCCTAATAATAAAGATATGAATGAACTACAAAAATTTTTAGAAAGAATCTTTGGTAAAGATTGCCTTACTCTTGCCGAAGGTACAGAGATGAACGAGGAAACTGCATTTGCAGCCATTCAGGAATTGGTTAATTCTCGTAACACTCTTCAGACTACTGTGGATAACTTAACTACAGAAAAAACTTCTCTTACAGAACAGGTTACTAATCTGAATGCAGAAGTTGCAAATCTGAAGGAAATGGCTCAGGTAGGTAAAAACCACATTGCATCTCTCCGTGGAAATGCCGTTGCAACCTATAAAAAACTTATGGGTGACAAAGCTGATGAAACTATCGTTACAATGTTGAATGCCGAAACTACCGGCATGGTAACTTTGATCTCTCTTACTAAAGATTACCAAGCTCGATTGGAAGAAAAATTCCCAATGACCTGTGCTAAATGCGGTTCTCACGATGTAAGCCGTGCTTCTTCTGCAACTGAGGCAGAGGATAAATCCGATAACAAAGCTACTGCTCGGAATTCCGAAAAGAGTACTGAAGAGATTCTGAAAGGTATCTATTCAAACAAATTAAAATAATCTCTAAAAATAAGAAGAATATGAATACACATCCTACTACTAAGCTGGTAAATCAGGATCAACCGATGACTCTGTTTGGTGAAAAAACTCCCAGAGCGGTGATCTATAAGAGCGAATCTAACAAGTTGCATCAGGCTTTCTATGTAAAAGAAAACAAAGTTATTCATCAGGGTATGCCGGTAGCTTTGGATACCGATGGTAATATCGAACCTTATATCCCGGGTGGAGATGGCAGCCAGGTTTATCTGGGTATAGCTGTAACTGACAACATTAACCCTGCTTATCAGGCTCAAAGAGATTTCCCCGTAGAAGTAACTGTAGCTGTAGAAGCTTTCATGGTTGTAAACTGGGTAGCTAAAGAGGCTATGGAATGTGGTTATGTAAAACCCACAGATACCCTGTTGATTGACCGTTTCATCACTGCTGAAACTTCAGCCGATGAAACAAAATTCATTAGCATCGTACCGGCTGATGAAGCTAATGATATTATTCAAGTATTGGTACGCTAATCATTAACTGAACATTAAAAGAACAATGAATACAGAATTTGCACAATTGAAAATGGAAGACCTTAGAAAGGAACTTCCGGAAATGGTAAGAAGTTTGGAAGCATACCGTCAGGGTTCCAACAACACATTGCCTATTGAAGTTACTCTGGAAGAACTGGTACAGGGTAAATATGGTGTATCACAGGATGCCCTCTTTGAAAAGTTGGGCATTAATCCGAAGATTGATACAATGCAGAACATCTTCACTATGCCGCAACAGAATATCCGTTGGATTGTACCGGAAATCATCCGTGCTGCTATTACAACTGGTATGCGTCAGGCACCTTTCTACCCGAACATCATTGCTTCAGACCAATCAATTAATGGTTTGCAGGTAACTATGCCGATGGTAAATATGTCGGATGCTGCTCCCGCTAAGGTAAATGAAGCAGAAACAATTCCTTTGGGAGATGTAAGCTTCGGACAGAAATCAGTTTCTCTGTTCAAAATCGGTAAAGGATTTAAACTTACTGACGAAGTTAAAAACTACGTTTCAATCGATGTATTGGGAATCTATCTCCGTGACTTTGGTATTCAGTTGGGTTATGCTATGGATACTTTGGCAATGGATGTTTTGATGAACGGTAACAAAGCTGATGGTTCTGAATCTGCTCCGGTTATTGGTGTATATGAAACAACCAACGGTATTACTTATAAAGACTTGTTGCATATCTGGGTTCGTGCTGCTCGTATGGGCCGTAACTTTACTACTATGATTGGTGGTGAAGACCAGGCTATCGAGATGTTGAACTTGCCTGAATTTAAAGAACGTCACTCAGGAACTACAGAAGCTACACTGAATATCAAGTCTCCGGTTCCCAACAAGGCTGACTTCTATATTCACCCGGGAACTCCCGATCAGCAGTTGTTGATGGTAGATACCAGTGCTGCCTTGATTAAGCTTACTGCTAAACAGTTGATGCTTGAATCAGAAAGAATCGTATCTAATCAGACTGAAGCTGTATATGCTTCTCTGACTACAGGTTTCTCTAAGATGTACCAGGATGCTGTTCTTCTGTTGGCAGCTAACAAGAAATTCTCTGAAGCTGGATTCCCGAGCTTCATGAACATTGACCCATACCTATTGGTTAACTTAGAATAATATCCGGGATTTCTTCATTGTATTTTTGTCTAATTTCTCCCCGAACAGTTTCAATCCATTCTGTTCGGGGTTTTATATTATAACCTAAAATAAAAAATTATGGCTACTACTTATATTGTAACAGTTGGAACTAATGCCTACAGTTTTAACGACCAGGTAACAGGTATTTCAATTGCAAAAGGCGAAGAGAGAGAACTTACTGCCCGTCAGTACAGAACAAAACGTATTCAGAAAGCTTTAGTTTCTGGCCACTTGGTTTTAGTTCCGGATAAGAACAAAACTGCCAAGTATACTGCTGAGGATATCGAAAAGCTTGACAAGAAGCTAGCTGCTCAGTTTGCAAAAGGTATGGAAATCAGTAAGATTGCCAAAGCTTATTCACTTGAAGAAGCTAAGCTGATTGCTAAGAAACATGAAATCGAAGCTGATCCGAAAGATACCGTAAAAGATATCCTTGAAGTTTTACTTGAAGATTTCGAAGAAAACAAAGAATAAACAAATCCGAATATAAATGAAAAAGAATCTAGACTTCACATATGTAACATCAGGTCTGGAAGTTTCATTTAGAGTATTAACCAAAGTCCCGGCCAAATCCATTTTTGACTGGGACTTTGGCGATGATAAGGGAGAGGTTTTCAATGGTGGAAGACATCAATCTTACTCTTATGAGAAGTCTGGATTTTATGATGTAACCTTACATGTCACTAATTCTGATGGATTAGATTTGACTTGTACTCGAACCGTAGTTGTATGTAATTATGGGCATACTACTCTTCAGGATACCATCTACAATTTAATAGATAGGTATATTCCCAAAGAATTGCATGAGAGTATGACCATAGAAGATAAAACTGCATACATCACTAAATGGCAATTATATATCTTCCCACTAGTAAATCATACTATACCACCAGATAAATATAATGATGAATTATGGTATGAGGGACTAGAAAACCAATTAATTATGGAATTGGCAGTATGGGATTATCTCAATATACAAATACAAAATATACTGTTGGTTGCAGGAAATAGTTTTAGAGAAATTATCTCCACTGAATCTCATGGACCAGACCAAGATGGTGATTCACCTGGAGAACATGCTAGAGGAGATAGGATAAAACAAATTACTACGGGTCCTACTGAAGTACAGTATTATGATAAGATATCCGAAAGTATATCTAGCTTATGGAGTACTTATTCAAAGATGATTCAACCTGGAGGGTATATGGATGAACTAAGAAAGAATCTATGTATGCTGGCATCTAGGTTGGAGATATACTTACCATTCTGTGATCAAATCGAACGGTTAGTAGTACCAAGAGTAGTAAATCATAGAAAACCAACTCCTTTGGGGGGACCCAATCCAACAGCTCCTCTCAATAAAGCAAGTAAACCTTCGTTAACCATAATAGATAAGAAATCATGACAAAAGAACCTTGGAGAATGGTTAAGAACCATTCTTGGAATAGGTATAAAAAGATTATCACTGATTTCTTAGACTGGGATGCTGGAAGACAAACAATTACTTGGGCTAAACACGTTAATCAATATCTAAATCATGCTGAGGATGATAGCCCAAGATATTATAATATTCCCATAGAAGCTTTATGCTATTACAATGCTTTTAGGAATTGGCCTATTAATAAGGCTACTGTTTCTGGAGAATTAGATGATGAGAACCTTTCTATACTTATTTCAAAGAATTACATAGAACAAATCGGATATCTCAATCAGGAAGGTTATTGGAACTTTAACTGGTCTGAGGATAGATTTGTTATCAATGGGATAGTATATAAACCTTCTGGAGATACTCAAGTATCTCAGGCTAAAGATGAAGCTTTGGTATTCTTGGTAATCCTCAAAAGGGATAGAGATACTAAAATCAAATTCGTAGAACAAAATCCATAAAGATATGAAAATGTTAATGTTACGTTTCACCAAGCTTAACAATGTAGAAGGAGATTGGTGGGACAGTAATCTTATAATCTTGAATGGACCTTCTGGAGTTCACATAGAAATGCCTGGTACTGGTAATTCAGCTACTACCATGCAATCTATGACTGGTATGAAGTTCGTATCAAATTACCAAGATTACTTTGGAGAGGTATGGGATAAAGATATACCTCATATAGGCTTTGGCCAAGTTATTAAGTTCAGAGTTAGGAAATTACCTGATTATGCCGTAGTAGTTGGGGATATAGAGGATGGAGGAGATGTTGACCCAGATAATCCAGATGATATCCCAAATGCTTTTGCTGGTAAAGAAAAAGAATACTTCCGTGGTAATAACTCAGAACTGTTATTGGGAAAGAATAAAGTAATACCTTAAAATATATACATATGTACGTTAGTAAATACTACACTTGCGAAGAGATTGACCAACGGCTATTACAGGGTTATTATGATGACTCTTTGGCTCATGGTTTTGTTGGAACTCTTAAAGAGTTCTGGGCATTCTTCTTATCAATTGCAAACAAGGTAGATAAGAAAGAAGGTTGGGATTTGTCAGAAAATAACTTCTCTGATGAATTGCTAGAAAAACTGAATGGAATTGAGGAACATGCTAACTACGTTACTAAAGTTTCTCAACTAGAAAACGATTTGAAATATCAGACTCAAGAACAAGTTGAGAAATATATACATGACTTAGTAGATGGTGCTGATGATGCTTTGGATACATTAAAGGAATTGGCTGAAGCATTAAACAATGACCCAAACTTTGCTACCAATATCACTAACCGATTAACTGAATTACGTACTCAATTAGAAGCTGAGGTAACTAGAGCTAAGAACCGTGAAAACGAATTAGCTTCTCAGATTAAGATTGTGAACGATAACTTGGTTAACTCGGTTAATACGTTGAATGCAACTATCCTTAAAGTAGTACAAGATATTACTAGGATGATAGAAGCAATCAATGCTCGTATTCAAAAGGTAGAAGACCGGGTTGGTGATTTGGAAGTAGAAACTGACAATAACTTAACTGAAGCTAAAGAATATGCTAAGGAATTGGTAGATAAGGAAGCTGCTGAACGTAGAGCTGCTGATGAGAAACTGACCGAGGCTGTTCATCAAGTACAGTTAGACCATACTAGGGATATTGCCGACTTAAATAATAAGATTCTAACCGAGGCTTCAGAAAGAGCAAATGCAGATGTAGCATTAGAATCTAAACTGAACACCGAAATCAGTGATCGTAAAACTGCAGACCAAGAACTTGAATCCAAGATTAATGCTGAAGCTGCAGCTCGTACTGCTCAGGATGAAGTATTACACCAACAGATTGTAAAGGAAACTTCTGACCGTCAGAATGCAGATAATGGTTTACAGCAGAACATTACTCAAGAAGCTCAGAACCGTCAGAATGCAGATACTGTACTTCAGAACAATATTGATAACGAGAAAGAAACTCGAATTGCTCAAGATGAAATCCTTGACCATAAGATTGAGGATTTGAAAACTCAGGCCGGTACAGATAAAACCGAATTGCTTGAAAAACTAGAGCAAGAAAAACAAGAACGTATTGCTGCCGATAAAGACTTAGATAATCGTAAGGTAGATAAAAGAGAAGGCTATTCTCTTACTAAAAACGACTTTACCGATATTCTCAAGGCTAAATTGGATGGCATTGAAGAACATGCTAATTATATCACAAAAGTATCTCAGCTTATCAATGATGCTGGTTATCAAACTGAAGCAGATCTTCAGGCAGCTATTGAAAAGATTATTGGGGAAGCTCCAGAGGTTCTTGATACTTTGAAGGAGATTGCAGATGCTTTGGGTAATGACCCTAATTTTGCAACTACAATTACCAAGAAATTGGCTGCTATTACCGAACAGTTGAATCAAGAAATTACTAATCGTACAGAAGCTGATGCCCAGGTACAGGCTAATGTAGATAAGGAAGTTTCTGATCGTAAGGAAGCTGATACTGCTCTTGAGGCTAAGTTGAAAGAATACGTTGATAACGAAGTAGATAAAATTACTGGTAACACCGATGGTATTCAAGCTAGTCTGAATAAGGAAATCCAAGATAGAAAAGATGCCGATGCTGCATTACAAGCTGCTATCACTAAAGAAGAAACGGATCGTAAGGCTGCTGATGCTGCATTAGATACTCGAGTAACTGCTAATGCTACCAAGATACAAGAATTGGCTTTATCTATTCAGGATGCGGTAAATACCGTTAAAAATGAACTTCAGGCTAAGATAGATGCTTTGCAAACAGAAGTAAATGCTAACAAGGCAAATATCCAACGTAATACTGACAGATTAAATGACCAGATTACTAAGGAAGCTGAAGATTATGCTGAATTAAAAGGCATGGTTAATGCAGAAGCTGAAGCAAGAGCCAATGCTGATACTAATCTTAAGTCTCAGGTAGATAAGGTAAATATCGACTTGAACACTGAGGTTTCAAAGAGAGAAGCTGGTGATACTGTTTTACAGCAGAATATCGATAAGGAGATCTCTGATAGAACTTCAGCAGATACTTTATTAGATAATAAGTTCACTGGCTTGATAAATACTGAATCTACTGCCCGGGCAAATGAAGATGGGAAAATCAATGCTCGAATCGACCAAGAGATTAAAGATCGTAAGGCAGGTGATGATGCTTTAAGCACCAGAATAGATAGCCTCAATAGTGGAGTAACCGGTTCTTTAGATGAGCTCAGGGAGAAAGTAACTAATAACACTACTGCTATTCAAACCGAAGTAGAAAGAGCTAAGGCTGCTGAACAAACTCTTAAGGATTCTCTGACTACAGCTATGGAAAATCACAAAGATGATTTGGTAGCTATATCTAAAGATATCAATGATGAGGCTCAAAGTAGACTACAAGAAGATACCAAGCTTCAGAATAATATTGATACCGAAACCCTTAATCGTACTCAGGCAGACACTCTGTTAGAGAATAAGATTACTCAGGAAGTATCAGATAGAGTTCAGGCTGTTGAGAACTTGAATGACCGAAAGGTAGATAAGGTAGATGGCAAAGAACTTTCTTCAAATGACTTTACCGACTTATTAAAAGCTAAGTTAGATAATATCCAGGAATTTGCTAACTACATTACTAAGGTATCTCAGTTGGAAAACGATTCTAACTATCAGAATGCCGAACAAGTAGAAGCTGCAATCCAAAAGGTTATTGGTTCTGCTCCTGGAGTATTAGATACACTAGAAGAGATTGCAAAAGCATTGGGAGATGATCCTAACTTTGCAACTACAATTACTAATAAGCTGACTGAACTTAAAGATATTATAGATAAGGAAATCTCCGATAGAACTGCAGCTGATGAACAAGTTACTCAGAAGTTTACTGAATTAAGTACTACTCTTAATGCTACAGTAAGTGAACTGAGAACTTTCGTAACAGAAACTCGTTCTGAATTATTAACAAAGGCTCAGGCTCAGGATGAATTAATTGCTAAGAATACTGCTAATATTCAACGTAACCTAGAATTAATTCAGGGATTACAAAGTAATCAGAATACTGGTTATCTTGAAATCAAGGAACTATTGAATACGGAAATTGAGGCTAGAAAGGCTGAGGATATTCGTATTGAAGCTAAAGTAGACAAGAATACTCAGGACCTTACTACAGAACGTAATGAGCGTATTGCTGCCGATAAAGTTCTCCAGGATAATATTGATGCTGAAGAAGCTGCAAGAATTGCTGCTGATAATGCTCTGGGTAAACGTATCGATAAAGAAATCGAGGATAGAAAAGCAGCTGATACCGCTCTTGAGAATAAATTTAATGATATCACTAATGGTTTAGATGAACGTCTTCAGAAAGAAGAAGCAACTTCAGAAGCTTTACCCTTAACTATGGTTACGGAAATTGATCCGAACTTGGTTATCAATGGTACTTCTGCTGAAGTAAACTTTAAGAGTTCTGTAAAAGAAGAGGGCAACCTCTATGGAGAACCTATGTCTCGTAAGTTTGCTATCCCTGCTTCTACAGATGCTAAAGCCGGTCTTCAATCAGCTGCCGATAAGAAAAGATGGAATTCTATGCCCAATGATTATATCACTGGAGCTAGTTATACACCTAAGGCTGGTGTGGTTACTACTAACATAAGTAGAAGTACATATAACTCCGATGAAGGTATACAGAAATCTAATGATTTCACTGTAGATATCCCCGCTTCTACTGCTGAGAAAGCCGGTGTACAAACTGCAGCAGATAAGAAGTTATTTAACTCTATTCCTCAGACTGTAGTAGTTGGAGAAGGAGCAACTTCAGATGCTAATAAAGTTACAGTATCAGTAAACAGAAAAACTGTAAACGAAGGAATATATAAAGATGATAATACTACTTTTGATTTACCAGTAGCTTCAATTACTAAAGCTGGTACTATGACTGCTGCTGATAAGGTTAAGTTGGATGAAACTTTACCCCAGCAGATTGCTAAGGAAATCCAAGACAGAAAAGATGCCATTGAAGCCTTGAAGAATTCTTCCGAAGCTTCCCTTGCTCAAGAAATCGAAGATAGAAAAGCAGCTGACCAGGCATTAGACACCAAATTTACTCAGGCTATCAAAGAAGAGGCAGATGCTCGTGCTGAATACGACCAGGTTCAGATGCAAAAGATTCAGGAAGAAGAAGAAGCCAGAGCTGCTGCAGATACTGCTCTTGAGAATAAGTTACAAACTAATATCAATAACTTAGAAAAGAAACATGATGATTTTGTAGCAACTAAGGGTAAGGCTAATGGATTTGCTTCTTTGGATGGTAATGGATTAGTACCCTCTAGTCAATTGCCTTCTTATGTTGATGATGTTATCGAAGCTTATGCTACTTATGATGTCAGTGAAACTGGAAAGCTGAGTAATATTAAATTATATTCTGACCCAGATCATGCTAATCCTATTACTGGAGAATCAGGTAAGATATATTTGAATATTACTCAAGGTCAACCTCCCTATCAATTCCGTTGGTCAGGTACTCAGTTTGTAGATAGTAATACTTCTTCACTGATACTTGGAGAAGTTACTGGTACTGCTTATGATGGAGGTAAGGGTAAAGCTTTAGCTGATTGGAGAAAATCTCTGAATGATCATCTAAAGTTTTATTCTCATATTAAGGATGACAGAGCTTGGACTAGAAATGCTACTGAAGTTAGCTTAAATTTCGATTGTTCAGATTTTGGTAATACTTCAAGTGTAAATACTCATAATCAACCTATCCCAGCTGCTACCAAAGACTTAGCAGGTGTACAAACTGCAGCAGATAAGAAACTGTTTGATTCTATCCCGGGTACTATTATAATTTCTGGTAAAGGAGTAGTTCAGAATACGGATAAAGTTTGGGTACAGATTAGTAAATCTACTAAAGCTGATGGAGTATATGGTGAAGCTACTACACAGACATTAGAAATTTTAGCTGCTAATGCTAATCGAGCTGGAGTATTGACTCGGGAGATGTTCAATAAACTTAACTCTGGTCTGAATGGAGATATTACCAATGCTTTGAATGAAGCTAAGGCTTATACTGATGCTGCTAAAACTGCATTAGAGAAACTAATCCAAGATTCTGATAAGGTAATCAAGGAAAGCTTGGATGCTCATATTGGCAATAAGAGTAATCCTCATAGTGTAACCAAAGTTCAGGTAGGTTTAGGTAATGTACAGAACTTAGCTCCAGCAGATATGCCAGTATCTACTGCTCAAGCTACTGCTATTGCAGATGCTAAGGCCGCAGGTACAAAAGCTCAGACCGACTTAAATACTCATGCAACCAGAAGAGATAATCCTCATAATGTAACTAGAGCTCAATTAGGATTGGCTACTACAGACCAAGTAGTATTTGCTAAAACTACTGCAGCTTCTGGTTTCTGGAAGGAATCAGATGGTAGATTAAAATCTCAAGTAGAGAATTTGAACCATACTCTGGACCAAATCTGCAATATACCTACAGTTCACTTCAAGATGAATGGTAAATACCAAGTGGGAACTATTGCTCAGAGCTTAGAGGAAATTGAACCTCTGTTGGTATCAGAGAATACTATACCTGCTTCTCAAGTACCTAACCAATCTAGATTCGAAACTTTCGTCGGAGAAGATGGTCAGGAATATGTAAAAGTAAAAGTAGTAGAATATGAAATGCTCAGTGTCATGGCTCTCGAAGGAGTTAAGTTATTGAGAAAAGAATTCGAAGACTTTAAGAAACAATTAAACAATAAGTAATATGGCAGAAATAGCAACTTGGAGTGCTATTCTGAATAAGACCGGCCTTGGTAAGACCTCTAATGAGTGCCCTACCAAGGCTGAGTTGTTAGCACTCAATAATGGTAAGGACTCCAATGTTGACAGGGTTATTGTAATTAGTAATGCTGCTAGCTACGGTAACAATGAATGTGTCAAGTTAGAGGATATCAATGCCGAGCAATGGATTTATACATTCCAGTGGGATCCGAATGGTAATCCTTCTTTTAATGCTCCAGCTACTGGAGGTACATACCCTTTTGGTTCATATGCTTCTAATCGAGTTAAGCAAGTAAACGGTGTTAATACTATCTCTCAAAGTTTGGCGAATGATGTCACTAAAACGGCGGAAGGTTCTTGGTATACTACAGATTACGACGGTAATAAAGGTAGAATAGTACCCAACAATACATCTACTAATAGTAAATCAATCACTGTAACTTGGACTCAGAAGTATTCGGGTAAAACCCTACAGGCAACATTTACCCAGGCAGCAGGTAGAAAAGTTTATTCTTCATGGAGTTATAACTGTAGAGTAGATAAAACTTCTTTCAGTTACAGTGGAGGTCAATCTAATGTAACTGCTAAGAGTGCAAGTAGAACTTATACTTGGAATGGTCAAGGTAGTAGTTATACAGAATCAGAAACTGCTACCGTAAGAGTTTCTAGTCCGGCTTCTATTAGTGGTAATAGTATTTCTATCCCAAGTAATAGTGGTTCTGCTAGAAATTTTACGGTTACTTTCGATTTCCCAACTGCTACAGACCAGACTATCTCAATTTCTCAGGAAGGAGGTCAAGTAACTTATGTAGATCACCTATCTATAGATCCAACTACTAAAAATGTACCTGGAACTGGTTCAGAATTTAGATTGACAGTAAATGCCAATTATGATAAATATATAAACGGAACTTATGTAGAAAACATTAGAACTACTTATACTTCAGCTGAAGTAGTTGAGGGAACTTCATCTGATATTACCATCTCTGGTAAAACTTCTAGTGGATGTAGTATTAGTGTAGCACTAAACCCTAACTCATCACCTAGAACTTTTAAGATTAAGTTTACTTACGATACGGCAACTCCTGTATATTTAACCATTACACAGAATTCGGCTGAGGTAACTTATCCTAGTAGCGGTATAGTATTTGAACATAGTACTCAACAGAATAGTGGTTATAAAACTAGTACTTTATCCATTGGTACTGTTGGAGGTAAAGGAGGTAATCTTTCTTTTTATATAAAAAGTTATAGGTCTAGATATGTTAACGGTTCTTTAAGTTCTACCGAAGCTATTAAACCTACTCTTATTTTGCCATCCGGAGTAATCGAAACTATTACTAATGTGAGTGGTTATTACTTTGAAGTAACTATTACCATACCTGAGCATTCAAAGCCTGCAAGCAGAACTCTTACAATCAGAGCTAATCAACCTAATGGCTTAGATAGAGAGTTAGTACAAACTGTACAACAGAGTGCTTCAACTTATGAGTTTGGTATTAGAGAAAACTCGGGGGATTCTTTGAGTACTTCTCTTACTTATTCTGGTTGGCCAAGTTCAGATTCATCATACAATAGACCTGTAATAGTATATTCTAGGAAGAATAGTAATCAATTCCCTAATTGGGCTTTATCTTCTAATGTGGATTGGATTACTGTATCTGGTTCAGGTGCTGGGGCTACATATAAGGTAACCACCACCACTAATAACAGTAGTTCATCTAGAACTGGAGTTATTACCTTTACTCAAGAGGAATCTGGTAAAACTTGTACTCTAACAATAGTTCAAGAAGCTAAAAATAATAATTTCAGATTGGAATTAAGTTTAAATATTCCAAATGGTAATGATGAAGATACGTGGGGATTATTTGATACGGCTAATATGCCTCATACTTCTGACTTTAGGTATAATATGAGCTTAATACGTGAGGGTATTATAGTGGACTCAGTAGAAGGTAAAATAACTGTGAATTCTCTTCAAAGTACTACTAAGGATATAGGGATTGGAGATAATGTTTATGTATGGGCCTATAATTCTGTAAGAGGTTTATGGTTATCAATTGGTAACTTTAGGATTGAAGAGGGGAATAATACCCATCATTGGGATGTTTCTTGGCCCACCTAGACAATTTAATCCTAAACACAACACTAGTACATTTATTGATAGATAAATTTAATTATTAACTTTAAAACTAAATCATTATGGAAGTTAAATCTGGTGAAGGTACTGTAGTGGTTGCGGATCGTAATCGTTATAGTGATGAATGTTGTAATAATCGAGTAGTTGATGCTCAGAGAGATCAAAACATTATTAACTCGGTAGTACAGGCTTTGGGTAATAAAACTGCATAATTTCTATTAAAGTTGATTAGGGAAAAGGGAGGTACCTGTAGTGGGTATTTCCCTTTTTTCGTTTTAATCTAGTAAGAAACATGGAAGAAGATAATAAACTACAAACCTTTACTCTCCAAATGCAACTACCGGCTCCTAATTTAGAGGTAGCAAAGAGAGTAGCCGATGAAGCACAAAGACTGATAGATATCTATGGATACTATAATTTCTTGAACCTAGTAGAATTTATGAAACAGAATCCCAGTATGGTTCAAATGGGATTAAGTCTAATCAATAAAAATAATGTAGTATGGAAGAAATGAAATTTAAATCATTACAAAGAGGAGATTTAGTCTTTACTCTAGAAAGAGACAGAAGATCAATGTACCCAATCTTTGACCGAGCTAAAGTAGTAAAGGTAGGAGAAAGTAAACCCAGAGCTAATGAAAATGGTGATGGCTTTTCTAATCTTATAGAAATTGTTCTTCAAGATTCCATTGGTACAGTAACCGTATATTTACCTTCGGATGGGAATGAGGGTATTTATAACAATGTGTACTACACTCTAATTGGAAGTAATATTGTAAACGAAGTATCATTGCAAAGGTCACAGGCTCTTGGTATTATTAATAATGTAGGTAAATACGAGAACATAATAAAGGAATGCGATAATATCCTTGCTATGTTTGAAAACAAGGAGCCCACTAATGGTAGTCAATTCAATGAAGAATTCGCTTCATTCAGGAAAGATGTAGTATCAGTATTACAATCACAACAGCAAGCCATAAACCTTATGATGGATTCACTTGGCTTGAATAAACCGAAGGAAAATCCAGATGGCAAGTAAGTCAGTAAACATAACTATAAGTACTCCCTTGGGAGACTTACAGATATATACTGACCCAAAAGAACAGGCTAGAGCTGAGAGGTTAATTGCAGAAACTCCTTCTATCATGAGGAATGCTTATGATAGAGCTACTGAGAAATTCGGCAATCAACTTCTCAGACTTGTGAAAAAATGCCTAAGAACGGGTACTCCTCCAAGAGGAACTCATTGGGATCCTCACTCGGCTAATACCATTAAACGATATGGAGAGCATACCCTTTTGAATTATACGGGTCAGTATTTGAGATCAGTACAAATAGTAAAACAGAAGAATCGAACTTACGTAGGTATACCTACTAACCTTAAGAAAACCAGAAAGGGTGATAGGACTAGTAAAAGAACATTGAACCAAGTAGCTATCATGTTAGAGTATGGTTCTAGAGGTGGTAATTTACCTCCAAGACCTCTATGGGCACCAGCTTTCGAACAAGTTGGTGGTAAGAAGGTTCTGAAGGAAACTATAGTAAGAGAACTTCGTAAAGAAATAAGGAAATATAGAAGATAATGGGATTCACTATAAGCAAGAATCAAGGTTCAGGTAGGACTGTTATAACGGTAACACCAGAAGAAAAGAATGCTACGGACAAAGATATAGTTCAGATCTTAACAGTAGAAGCTGTAGATGGGTCAACTAAAGAAGTAAAGCTTATCCACAAGAAAGGGGAAGGCAATTATGAATACACTTTCAGAGTTTCACCCACTGAATTATACTTTGAGCCTACAGGAGAAAGTAAAGAGGTTACTATTGTATCTACTAAACAAATGGTAATCAATGGAAAGAAAGTTGGTGATCCAGTTAATGTAAATTATACTAGGGAAAACTCAGGAGATGTATCTGGCTCTGGTACTACTCTTATCATGAGCTTAAATGATAATACTTTTAATGATAAACTTGGCCAAGTAATTTTCATACAGGATGAATCAGGTAAAACTGTAGTTGTAACTTGTAGACAGGGTAAAAAAGAGAACACTGCTGGAGGGGATATTGGTCTTATCCAATTATGGTCTGGTTCTGGAGTTCCTGAAGGTTATGTACTTTGTGATGGAAGTCAAGTAAGTATAGCAGAATACCCAGAATTATATAAAGCTATTGGAGATAAGTATAATACTGCTTCTACTAAAGCTGGTTATATAAGTGTTCCAGACTTAAGAGGTAGATTTGTAGTAGGATATGATCCAAGTAATCAGGATTATAATACCATTGGTA
>OGQD01001004.1_pt1 | contig 19369 bp, 16 predicted proteins | sample 1553091 | NCBI WGS metagenome assembly OGQD01 (sample SAMEA2580290, study PRJEB22360) | human gut metagenome | biome: human gut; feature: human-associated habitat; material: faeces | place: Denmark | collected 2008/2010
CGCCGACGTAGCCCGGCCGGCCGGTGGCCCAGCCGCTGCCGCTGGGCGCCGACGTGCTCGACGGCAATGGCGTGAACATCGGCATGGTCGGCCAGGGCGGGCAGGTTTATGCCCGTGCCGAAGGCGAACAGGGCCGGCTGCGCGTGCAATGGGGCGAGCGGGCGGAAGACAGCTGCTTGCTCCCGTACGACTTGAAGGGCGCCAACCTCGACCAGGTGCTGGTGCGCCTGCAGGCAACCTGCCTACCGGAGGCTTCATGAATCCCATCCTGCGCAGCCTGCCGCTGCTCGCCCTGCTGCTTGCGCCAACGGCCTGGGCCACCTGCTACAAGGTCACCAGCGTGGGCACAGCCACTACCACGCTGACCTACCAGATCCGCCCAGGCGAAGGCGTCGCCGGTGCCTGGCCGGGCGACGGCGCCTGCGATACCTGCAATGGCTCCCTCGGCCTGCCCAGCGTGATCAACGTCAGCGATGCCAGCTTCCAGCCCGACGGCACCCTGATCGCCAGCGCCGTGTCACCCATCACCCAGTACGGCAACTCCGCCGGCTACGACGCCGAGCGCGTGTTTTTCCGCTGCGCACCGGGAGACGCGGTCTACGAGATGTTCTCCACCAATGCCGACGACCTCTACAGCGGTTGGTACCAGGGCGGCGACAGCGTGGGCAACTCCATCGGCCTGCAATCCGCCTACCGCACCGCGTGGCCCAATGTGCTGCTGCGCCTGACCCACGTGGAAACCGGCCAGTACTTCACCGATGTCTGGCGCGAGCGTCAGCTCAGCGGGCTGGACATCGACTCGCGCGGTTTCCAGCTGGTCAAGGCGAAGAACCTCAGTGCAGTGCGCGCCGAACTCTTCAGGGCGCCGCTGGAGACCACCCAGGGTTATTCGCCGAATACGAAATCGCAGCTGTATGGCCGCACCCAGCCCGCCGGCTACATCGCCATCAAGGGGCCGGGTCTGAACTACCCCAACGTCGGCCAGACCCACTACGCCAACTACAGCGGCTGGCATTACAACTGGCCGGGGGCCATCGGCCTGTACGGTGACGTGACACTCAAGCGCTACCCGACCTGCGCCGTCACCAATGTCACGCCGCACGTGGTGTTTCCATCGATCTCCATCGGCGAGATCAACGCCGGAGCCAACCGCGAAATGCCCTTCCAGGTCGACTTCAAATGCCAGAGCGGCGTGCTCAGCAGCACCACCCCCAGCACCAGCCAATCGGGCACCAGTGGCACCGCGCTGGGCATCAAGGTCTCCGCCGGCGCGCTGGCCGCCTCCTCCGGGCTCGGGTTGGTCAATGCCAGCGGCGGACTGTACTATCTGGTTTCCGACCGCTACGGCGAACCGGGCATGGCCCAGGGCGTCGGCATCCGCCTGCTGCGCAACGGCAGCGCGATGAACCTGCTGGCCAGCGAGGATTCCGCCAACGGCAGCAACGCCGAAGCGCGTGGCTGGTACCCGGTAATCGGCAACGCCTCGAACAAGACCGGCGAAGTGGGCGGCATCTCCCAGTACAGCGAGACGTTCCGCGCCCGCCTGGAAAAGCTCAGCCTCGGCAGCAAGCCCACCGTCACCCCTGGCCGCGTGGAGGCCACCGCGCAGGTGGTGATCCGTGTCCAGTAGCTGGCTGCGCGCCCCCCTGCTCGGCCTGGCGATAGTGGCAGGGACCAGTGCCCATGCCGGCGTCACCGCCGAACGCACGCGGGTCATCTTCGAGCAAGGCAAGCGCGAGACCTCGCTGGCACTGGTGAACCAGAACAGCTACCCGGTCATCGTGCAGACCTGGATCGACGACGGCGACCTCGACAGTGCACCGCAGACCGCCCAGGCGCCGATCATGCCGCTGCCGCCGGTGTTCCGCCTGAACCCCGGCCAGCAGCGCAGCCTGCGCCTGCTCCATACCGGGGAAAAACTGCCCACTGACCGCGAATCGCTGTACTGGCTCAACCTCTACGAGATTCCACCGCAGTCCAACGAGCCCCTGGCCGAAGGGCAGTCGCGCCTGACCGTCACGCTGCGCACCCAGATGAAGGTCATCTCCCGGCCAAACTCGCTGGCGAAAGACGCTGAAGAGGCTCCGCACCAGCTGGTTTTCCGGCGGGCCGGCAATTCCGTGCAGGTGGAAAATCCCACCGCCTACTTCATCACCCTCGCTGGCGCCGAAGTGCGCCAGGGCAACACAGGTTCACTGCTGCCGGCCGAACTGCTTCCGCCATTTTCGCAGCGCATGTTGACGCCCGCGCAGGGCTTGCCGGCGAACGCTGGAGAGGTGCGTTACCTGTGGATCGACGATGGCGGGAACAGCCAGCAGGGCGAGGCCGAGCTGCGCTGAGAGAGAGGCACCCGTCCGTGCCGGCTGACGCCATCGTTTGTTTCTGCACCGAACAGTCCCCTCTCCCGCTTGCGGGAGAGGGTTAGGGTGAGGGGCTCTTGATCTGGCAGGTGCGGAGCCTCAGGAAGAGGACAGTTGGCCTACCATGGACTTCAGCATCGGGGCAGTTCGCGAGCAAGCTCGCTCCTACAGGCGCATCCTGGGCCCGGCTTACTGGAACAGATTGGCCATCACGCAGAACGTCAGCAGTGCCTGGTCGGTGTCCACGTCCAGCTTGCGCATGGCGGAGATCTTCTGCGCGCTCACGGTCTTCACGCTGCGGTTGAGGAGCAGGGCGATATCGCGCACGCTCATCCCCGATACGAAATGGCGCAGCACCTCGTACTCCTTCACCGACAGGCTGGCGATGCGTCCCTCCACGTCGTCCCCGCTGGCCATCACGCTGTTCGAGGACTGCATGCCCGGCCCACGATAGATGCGGTCCTGGGTTAACGCCTTGAGCGCCACCAGGATCTCGTTGAGGTCACCGTTCTTCAGGATCACCCCCGAGACCCCCAGGTCGTAGAGGCTGGAGAGGATCAGCGGGTTGGACAGCATGGTGAGAATCAGGATGCGCGTGTCGGGGAAGTTGCGCAGCAGGTACTCGATCAGCTTGATCCCGTCGCCATAGGTCTGGTCGCCCGGCATGTTGTAGTCGGTGATGACGATGGCCGGGCGCTGCTCGCGGTACAGGGCCACCAGCTCGCTGGAGTTGTGCGCCTCGCCGATCACCTCGAAGCGATCGTCCCTCTCGATCACCTCGCGAACGCCCATCAGGACGATGGGATGGTCGTCCGCTAGTGCCACTCTGACTTTTTCCATGAGTTTCTTGAGTCCCAACGTTTGCGATCGTCGGTCGGCCACAGGGCACGACCACTATTCCAGAGTAGCCCCGGTTTCCGGACAGGCTCTCAGAGGCTGGCCAGGGCCGCCTCGATTCGTCCCAACAGTATGGTCACCGCCGCGGACAGTTCCGGCCCGGCGGGCTGCGCAATCAGCGCCTCCTCCACCGCACCGCAGGCATCACTGAGACCATGGGCCTGGACCACAGCCAGCGCGCCGCGCAGGCGGTGCACCTGCTGACGGACGGTGGCCAGGTCACCGGCCTGCAAGGCATCGGTTACGCCCTGCATATCCTGGCGCATGGTACGCAGGAACAGCTCGCGCATCTTTGCCGAGACCTGAATGCGGTCCTGTGCCGGCGCCACGGGCGTCTCTTGGCTTTCCGGCGGTTCGACCGCAGCATGGCCGCAAACCTTGAGCAGCCCGTCATGCAGCGTACGCAGGCTCATCGGCTTGACCAGCCAGGCATTCATGCCCACCGCCATGCAGCGCTCGCCCTCCTCGCGCAGGGCGTTGGCAGTGACGCCGATGATCGGCAGCCAGCTATCTTGCCGGCGCAGTTCCCCCACCAGTTCATAGCCATTCATCACCGGCATGTTCACATCGGTCAGCAGCGCATCAAAGGCGCCCGGCGCCCAGCGCTGCAAGGCCTCGCGGCCGTTGCTGGTGAGCGTGACGCGGCACCCCAGCTCTTCCAGCTGTTCCTTGAGCAGCGCCTGGTTGATCGGGTTGTCCTCGGCCACCAGTACCCGCAGGCCCAGCTTGCCCAGCCGGGCAACGCGCGGCGTCTGTCGGACCTCGCCATCCCCTCCCTGTTGCGCCAGGCGCAAGGCCTGGGCAATGCCGGCGAGGTGATAGAGACTGACCTCCCAGCCCTGCGCCGAGGCCTGTGGCTGCGCACCGGCCTCGGTCAGTGCGCAGACCCGCGCCCCGTTCCATAGTGGCTCATCTTCGGCACTCAGCAGGTCCAGCAGCACCGCGCCGGGCGGAACGGCCGGCGGCAGTTCGTCCTGAACCAGCGCCGAGCCTCCCCAGCACTCGATCCACGCCGCCAGACTCTGTGCCAGCTCCTTCACCGGTGCCCGCACGTAGATCGGTTGCGGCAACAGGGATGAGCCATCGACCAGCGGTTGCACGCGCTCCAGAGTCGGCAGTGCGAGGGTGAAGGTGAAGCTGCTGCCCAGCCCGGTTTCGCTCACCACACGCAGTTGGCCACCCATCAACTGGCTGAGCCGCGCGCAGATCGACAGCCCCAGGCCGGTGCCGCTGACAGTGTGCTCATGACCATGGGCCTGGTAGAAGGGCTCGAACAGACGCTGCTGCTGGGCGTCGGACATGCCGATGCCGGTATCCGTCACCTGCCACTGCAGGCTTGTTTCGCCAGCCTCACCGATGACGGTACGCAAGCGCAGCACCACACGGCCGATGTCGGTGAACTTCAGCGCATTGCTCAGCAGGTTGGCGAGAATCTGCCGGATGCGCACCGCATCGCCGCGCACCAGCCCCGGGACGTTCGCATCGATGCAGGCGTAGAGCTGCAACTGCTTGCCCTCGGCCACTCCAGCGTACCCGGCGACCACTTCCTCGGCCAGCTCCAGCGGGTTGAACTCCACTGCCTCCAGCGCCATCTGTCCGGCCTCGATCTTGGACACGTCGAGGATGTCGCTGATCAACTGCAAGAGGGTCGAGGACGAGCGCTGGATGGTGGCAAGGTAGTCGCGCTGCTGGTGAGTCAACTCGGTCAGCCCGAGCAGTTCCAGCGTGCCCAGCACGCCGTACAGCGGCGTGCGGATTTCATGGCTCATGGTGGCGAGGAACACCGATTTCGCCTCGCTGGCGGCATCCGCCGAGAGCTTGGCATCGGCCAGCATCTGCTGTGCCTGCTTGTGCGCGCTGATGTCGTTGAACGCGCAGAGCACCACGTTCTCGCCGCGATAGCGGGTCGGTGCGAAACTGGCATGCAATGCGCGCCCTTCCACCTCGAAGACCACTTCGCCGCTCATCTCGCCGCTGCGATCATCCAGGTCCCACTCCCGGCTGACGCGGGTAATGGCCTCGGCATCGCCCAGCCAGAGCTTGGCCAGCCGGTTCTGCATCACCACCTCGTGGCTGCCGTGGCGCAGCACGCACAGCGCCACCGGCGCGGTCTGGATCACCGCGCGGCTGAAAGCGTCGCTCTCGACGATTTCCAGGTGCGCGCGGCGCGCCGGCCTGATCACCCGTCGCGAATACCAGCGGATGGCAAACCAGCCGCCGGCCAGGCTGCCGAGAACCAGCAGCAGGCCGCCAAGGAACTGCCACTTGGCGTAGCGGAAGAAACTGGCGTAGCTCAGGCGATAGAGTGCGGTCCAGCCGCCGTCTGCACCGCTGTGCACCTTGAACACCATGCCCCCGGCACTCAGGTTCAAGCCCTCGTCGTAATCCCCCGCCGAGCCCACAGAGTCGATCAATACCCGCCCATTGGGCGAAATCAGCTCCAGTTGGTCGAACACCGGGCGGTCGAGAATCTGCTCGAAGTCGTTGATCCGCTCCAGGTCGAGCAGGGACACCGCCACCACCTGGCGATCCAGGTCCGAATCCCACCAGAGCTTGTCCGGCAGATCGACGCTGACGAACCCGAGCAGCTCACGCCCTGGCCCGCCGGTGTAGGACTCCGCCTGGGCCCAGTGCACTTGCGTGTCGCCGCGCTCCGGCTGGCGGATTTCCAGGCGATGGCGTACCTGGTCGACCACCGTCAGGTAGCTGCGCCGGGTCAACGGGCGCTGGCCGCGGAAGTTGCCGATGGACGGCACCGCCAGGCTGGTCGGTCCGCGCAGATCGATCACCAGCACCTGCGGAGACGGGAATACCGACGTGCTCCAGTAGCTGCTGTAGAAGTTCGCCAGCATCACACCGAAGGAGAACGGCCCCGGCTTTTCCTGCGGGCCGATGTGGCGCACCTGCTGCGCCAGGGTGAAGGGCATGGCGAAAGAGAATTCGCGTCCCTCATGGATTTCCATGCCCTTCTCTCGGACCAGCATGCGGCGCTGCAGAGGGATGACGTTCAGGTCTTCGCGCTGGGTCGACTCATCGCTCTGCTGGGCGATGCGCGCCAGGAAAGCCTCGTGTTCATGGATATCACCCACCAGGCGGGTGAAATGGAAGTGCACCTTGTCACGCTCTTCCTGCACGACCCGGCCAAGCGCCCAGTAACAGGCGCCCACCAGCATCAGGGCGAGGGAAACGGCACAAAGCAGCACGACATTCAGGCGCAGCGAGGAGCTGGCCAGTTTACGAATCGAGCCGTGGTCATGTTCCTTCATGCAAAGCGTCCGGTATCGCGGAAAGTGGCGGCGGAGGGCCCGCCGGATACCAGCAGACTGTAGATGTGAGTACGGGATAAGGCGACCCGACAGCGCTCGGAAGGCCGACGATCGTTCTTGCATCTGCGATGTATCTGCCGTGGATCAATGAGCCATGGCGGAGCGCTCCTGGAGCAACTGACGGGTGAATACCGCCGGCGGCACTGCCTCGGAGAACAGGAAGCCCTGGGCGCAATCACAGCGCAGCCGGCGCAGCAGCGCCAGCTCGTCGGGGTGTTCGACGCCCTCTGCGATCACCTCCAGCCCCAACTGCCGCCCGAGCTTGACGATGCTTTCCAGCGCCGCTGCCAGTCCGTCGTCATCCAGGCAACCATGGACCAGCGCGCGGTCGATCTTCAGCTCCGTGAACGGCGTCGAGACCAGATTGTACAGCGAGCTGTAGCCCTGGCCGAAATCATCCTGCGCCAGGCCGAAACCCTTCATGCGCAGGCGGCAGGTGCCGGCGTAGTAGTTGGCCGGGGTCGCCGTGCTGCTGCACTCGAGCAGCTCGAAGACGATGTGTGCCGGTACCCCGCCACGGGCGGCAACGAAGGCGGCAAGGCGATCGGGCAGCTCGGGATCGTCCAGCAGATGAGTGGGCAGATTCACCGCCACCGAGAGGTGAAAACCCTGCCGGCCCCAGTCGGCCTGCGCCTGCAACGCCTGTTCGAGCACCGTCCAGAGTAACGGCTCGTCGAGCCCCGCTGCGGTCAGTGCAGCCATGAAGCTGCCCGGCTGCAACACGCCATGGAGCGGATGCTCCCAGCGCACCAGCGCTTCCGCCGCGACGATGCGGCCATCGATCAACGAGGCCTTGGGCTGGAACCAGGCGCAGAACTGCCGTTGTGCCAGGGCCTGCTCCAGCTCGCCGCGGGTCGGCGCAGCGATCACCGGCGCACGGTGCTGCTCCGCGCGCACCTGCCGCGAGACGAGCTTCTCCAGCAGCCGGCGAATCACCGGCGCGCGTGCCGGCTTGGCGATCTGCTCGAGCACGGTGATGCCGTGGGCACGGGCGACCATGCAGGCACTGCCCATCAGCGAGCGCGACGCCGAGCTCATGATCGCCAGCAGCGGGGGATGTCTCAGCGCAGCGAGCCGCTGGATCAGTTGCACGCCATCAAGACCGGGCATCATCAGGTCGCTGACCACCAGATCGAAGCCCTCCTGCTCCAGCCAGCGCAGCGCCTCGGCGCCATCCTCGGCAGCGCGCAGCTCCACGACGCCCTGCTCGCGGAACAGGTTGAGCAGGTACTCGCGCTGGAAGGGTTGGTCTTCGACGATCAGGATTCGCTGATGTCGCATGGCGGCACCTCCGCGGGCAGGCTGGTGAGGCATTGGCGCAAGGTGCGCAGGTCCACCGGCTTGAGCAGGCAGAGGTTCATGCCAGCGGCGAGGCAACGTTCGTTCTCCTCGTGCATGGCGTTGGCAGTGGCGCCGATGATCGGCCCGCGATAGCCGCGCTGACGCAGCGCCCGGGCCAGCTCGTAACCATTGAGATGGGGCATGTTGACGTCGGTGAGCACCACATCGAAGGCATCCGGCTGCCAGCGCGTGAGCGCCTGCCGGCCGTCGACGGCGAGTTCCACCGTACAGCCGAGGGTTTCCAACTGATCACGCAGGATCAGTTGGTTGATCGGGTTGTCCTCCACCAGCAGCACGCGCAGGCCCAGGCCGATATCCGGCAGGGCTTCAGCCAGGCGCGCGGCCTCGCCGCCCAGGCAGCCCTGCGCCACCGCCAGGGCCCGGCGCAGCCCTTCGAAGTTGTAGCGGCCGACATGCCAGTCGCAGCCTTCCTGGCGCGGCTGCTCGCCGCCCAGGTCGGTCACCAGCACCCGGCAGCCCCGCCAGGTGGGCAGCGGCTTGCGGTCATGGGGATTGAAGCGCAGGTCCACCAGTACGCTGGAGGCTTCTTCCTCGACCGGCTGGTCGCAGGCCACCACCTGGGCCCGCGCGCCCCAGCGGGCAATCCAGCCGCAGAGGCTTTCGGCCAGCTCGCGGGTCGGCGCATGCACCCACACCATCGAGTTGTGCAGCCGGGGCTCGCTGAAAAGCTGCCGGTCAACGCATTGCAGGGGCAGGCTGAGGGAAAAGCTGCTGCCCAGCCCGACGTCGCTGACGACCCGCAACTGCCCACCCATCAATTCGGTAAGCCGCTTGCAGATCGACAGGCCCAGGCCGGTACCACCGGCCACGCGGGCGTTGCCGGACACCTGGTAGAAGGCGTCGAAGAGGTGCGTCTGCTGGTCCTCCGGGATGCCGATGCCGGTATCGGCCACTTGCCAGTGCAGCGTGTCATGCCACCCCTCGCCCGGCTCCGAACGCACACGCAGGACGATGCGCCCGCTGTCGGTGAACTTCACCGCGTTGCTCAGCAGGTTGTTGAGGATCTGGCGGATGCGCGTCGCGTCGCCCAGCATTCTTTCGGGCATCTGCGGGTCGCAGCAGGCATAGATCTGCAGGCCCTTGGCGCGGGCGGCGGCGGCGTAGGACTGGACGCTGTCGAGGGTCAGTTCCAGCGGCGAGAACTCCACCGGTTCCAGGCCCAGCTGGCCGACTTCGATCTTCGAGACATCGAGCACATCGCTGATCAGTTGCAGCAAGGTCGAAGACGAGCGCTGGATGGCACGCAGGTAGCCGGACTGCTGGTGGTCCAGCGCCGTACGGCCGAGCAGTTCCAGGGTGCCGAGCACGCCGTAGAGCGGTGTGCGGATTTCGTGGCTCATGGTCGCCAGGAACAGCGTCTTGGCTTCGTTGGCAGTGTCGGACAGGTGCTTGGCTTCGGCCAGCGCAGCTTCGGTCTGCTTGCGCGCACTGATGTCGCTGAAGGCACAGCACAGCACCTCCTCGCCTTTGTAGCGAGTCGGCGTATAGCTCAGGTAAAGATGCCGTCCGGTGTGGGTTTCCACCTCCTCCGAACCGCCTTCCTCGCCACTGTTGAACCCCCGTTCCAGCCAGCCGTGACTCCAGTAACGGCGCTCATCCCCAGTGCCCAGCCACTGCTGGGCGAGGCGATTCTCCAGCACGACCTCGGCATCGTTGCGGCGCAGCACGCAGAGCGCGACAGGGGCGGTCTGGATCATCGCGCGGGAGAAGCTTTCGTTCTCCACCAGGGCATTGAGACGGTGCTGCGCCGGGCCGATCAGGCGACGGTTGATGCGCCGGCACATGGCCCAGATCAGCACCGAGCAGCCCAGCAGGAAAGCCAGCGAGCCGAACAGGCGCGGCCAGAGCGGCACCAGCAGGTCGGAGAGGTTGAAGTAGTAGATCAGCGACCAGTCGGAACTGCCCAGGTGCTTGAGCAGCGCCAGATGGCTGGGAATCAGCCCGGGCCCGCTGAAGGCGAAGTTGTCTCCGACCCAGAGGTCGCTGAACTGCAGGCCGAGCTGCGGCGCCACGGCGCTACCGAGGATCGCCCGGTGATCGCGGTCCAGCAGCAGGAAGCGTCCGGCCTCGGGAACACCGAGCGCGGCGGCGAGATCGGCACCGAACAGTTCCAGCCCCAGCCAGCCGTTGTCGCTTTCGCTGGTCACACGGGTGAACAGGTACTGCCGGGACTGCGGGTCGGTCGGATCGGCGAGCCAACGCACCTGCTGTTCCTCCTTCGGAGTACCGGGCTGGCCCAGCGCTTCCAGAACCGAAGGCGGCACCACGGCATTGAGCGCAGGCGCGCCGTACAGGCGCGTGACGGCCCGCTCCGGGCCTGGCGAGACATAGATCAGGTTCAGCCGCTTGGCTTCCATCTCCGACAGATCGCGGCCGGACAGTGCCAGGCTCCAGTCAGAGCGCGGTTCGCCCAGCGTAACGAACACCTGCTCGTGAGGTGCCACCGGCACGTTCAGCTGGCGCCACTGGACCACGGGCTCGCGAGCCTTCCAGGTCACGCCCCGGCTGATGTGCTCCAGCAGCGACTCGCGCTGACCGAGGTAGTCCTGGGCCTCGTACATGGCTGCATTCATCTGCCGGCGCAGCTGCGAGACCTCGGTATTGAAGCTCGCCGCGAGGAACAGGCTGAGGGTGAAGAACAGGCAGGCGATCACCACCCAGGCCAGCAGACGAAGGAGCTTTCGGGCCGCCTTCGGGGTGGAAAAGGACGAATCCTGAGGACGAAGGAACTGCTTGAGTTTCATGGCCGCCAGCCTGGCGAAAAGCGGGCCACACGAACATCAGACAAATCTAAAAAGTGTGGAAACGCGGCTTGGCACCCAACCTTTCGGATTCAGGCATATGCCTGACATATGCCAAGCCATGAGCAACCGTTCAATGCTCTCTGATCTGGAGGCGCCCATGCCCACGACGACCGTTTCCTTGTTCCGCAACGGCAAGAATCAGGCAGTCCGAATCCCTCGGGATATGGAATTCAAGGGAGTGACGGAACTGGTGATGACTCGCGAAGGCGATACGCTCATCCTGCGTCCGTCGCGGCCCACCTGGAGCAGCCTCGCCGAGCTGGAACCTGTCGATGCCGATTTTCTGGTAGATCGGCCCGACGTGATTGCCCCCGGCCGGTTGGGCTTCGGCGATGACGAGGGTTGACCCGGTGGCCACGCCCGTCACCTATATGCTGGATACCAACATCTGCTCCTTCATCATGCGCCAGAACCCACCCCAGGTTTTGCAGCGTCTGCAAAAGGCCGCGGAGGCCGGCAACAGGCTGGTGATTTCGGCTATCACTCATGCGGAGCTTCGTTACGGCGCAGCGTCACCGAAAGCCCCGAAGGCGGTGGCAGCATGGATCGACGCATTGGTGCAACGCCTGGACGATGTGCTGCCCTGGGATATCGACGCGGTGGATAGCTCCGCGAAGCTCATGAAGCTCCTGCTCGACTCAGGAACGCCCGTTGGGCCGAACGATAGGGGTATTGCCGGCCATGCCTTGGCAACCGATTGCGTCATCGTGACCAACAACACCCGCGAATTTCGGCGAGTACCGGGGCTTGTCGTCGAAGACTGGTGCAACAGCGAACCGGCCTGACGGTACACCAGCCCAGTCCCCGGCACGCTTCATCCGGTCAAATGCCACTCAGTAACCCACTCGCCCGCTGTACTCGCCGCTCCGTGGCCGCCTCCAGCACCTGCCAGCCGCGCCCGGCGCTGGCCAGGGTGAACCATTGGCGCGCGCGGGTAATGCCGGTGTAGACCAACTCGCGGGTGAGGATGGGGTTGAGGCTGTCGGGCAACAACAACGCAGCGTGGGTGAACTCCGAACCCTGGGACTTGTGCACGGTCATGGCGAACACCGTTTCCACCGCCTGCAATCGGCTGGGCAGGATCCAGTGGATGGCGTCGGTGCCGTCGCCCGCCGGGAAAGCCACGCGCGCGACCCAGCGCACCGAACCATCGTCAGCCGTCTGCGGCAGCGCCAGGGTGATGCCGATATCGCCGTTCATCAGCCCCAGGCCGTAGTCGTTGCGGGTGACCAGCACCGGCCGGCCGGCGAACCAGCCGTTCGCCGAAGGAATCAGCCCTTCGCGCTGCAGCAGCTCGCCGATCAGCGTGTTCAATCCTTCCACGCCCCAGGGTCCGCGACGCAAGGCGCAGAGCAACTGGAACTGGCCGTGGGCTCCGAGCACCTGCCTTGCCCAGGCATCCAGTGCGTCCTGAGTGGCGTTGTCCGCCGGGCGCGAGCCGCTGACCACGCGCAGGTAGTGGGCGTAGCCGACCGGGCCGAAGAGGTCGCCGCCTCGCCCGCCGTCGATCACCAGATCGCGCAGGCTGCGGGTTTCCTGGGCATCCACGGCGATACGGGCGAGGTCTTCGTGCTGCGCTTTCCACACCTGGCGCAACGCCGGGATATCGCCGGCATTGACCGCTTCGGCCAACTGGCCGATGCCACTGTCGGCGCTGAAGCGATGACTGTGACGGAGCATGGCCACGGCCTGGTCGAGGTCGCTGCCGGCGCTGTCGATCAGCACGTCGTCGATGGCGTCGCCGGTCACGGCTTGCAGCCAGTCGCGGGTGGCCGGGCGGTAATGGCCCTCACGGGCGCGGCTGCACAACTCGCCCAGCACTGCACCGGCCTCCACCGAGGCCAACTGGTCCTTGTCGCCCAGCAGGATCAATCGTGCGCGCGGCGGCAGAGCGGCAAGCAGCGAGGCCATCATTTCCAGGTCGACCATCGACGCTTCGTCCACCACCAGCAGCTCCAGCGCCAGCGGGTTGCCGGCGTGGTGGCGGAACTGGCGGCTGTCCGGGCGGCTGCCGAGCAGGCGATGCAGCGTGGTGACTTCGGTGGGGATCGCCTCACGCGCTGCTTCGCCATTGGCCAGGCCGGAGAGGTCGAGGCGCTGCACGGCGCCAGCGATGGATTCGTTCAGGCGCGCAGCGGCCTTGCCGGTGGGCGCGGCGAGGCGAATGCGCAGCGCTCTTCCGCCCTCCCCCAGCGCCAGGCTTTGCAGCAGGGCGAGCAGCTTCACCACGGTGGTCGTCTTGCCGGTGCCGGGGCCGCCGGTGACGATACCGAAGGCGTTGCCGGCAACCAGTGCGCAGGCAAGTTTCTGCCAGTCCGCCCCCTGGCTCGTCTGAACATTGCCGGGCTTCTTCGGGAACAACGCATCCAGCGCCCGGCGCAGCTGGGCGGCGGGCAAGGCGGCCCGCAGGGCGTCACCCTGCTTCAGGCGCTGGTCGATGCCGGCGCGTACGTCCCGCTCGTACTGCCAGTAGCGGCGCAGATACAAGCGGCGCCCGGACAACACCAGCGGCGTCTCGCCCGGCCCGTCACCGACCAGGCGCGGATCGTTCAGCACGGCGCGCCAGCCATCGAGATTGAAGCCATCGAGCAGCACACCGGGCAGCTCCGGCGCGTCCTTGGCGGAGTCGCCTTCGGGCGGTAGTGACAGGGCGAAGCGGCTGTCGGCCAGGGTCGCATCCAGGTCGAGGCAGACGTGCCCACGGCCGAGCTGGTGGCTGGCCAGGGCGGCGGCGAGAATCAGCAGCGGGTGGGCATCCGGCGCGCGCTCGACGAGGAAGGTCGCGAAGGCACGGTCCAGCTCGCGCAGCCAGCCGCGCTCAGCCCAGCGGCCGATCAGTTCGAGCATTTCAGTGGTGCTCTTCATGCCGGCACCTCCGCGCGGAACAGGCGGTCCAGCTCATCCATCAGCGCCTTCGGCGGGCGTTCCAGGTACATGCCCTGGGTCGCCGAGGAACTGCCGCGCAGGAACAGGTACATCGCGCCTCCGATGTGGCGGGGGGGGGGGCGTGGCGCACCCGCTGCTGGTCGTGGGCGGGCGGGCGCGCCTGCAGCAGCCGGTGCAGGGCGAACAGGTAGAGCGCGTACTGCAGGTCGTAACGGTGCTCCAGCAAGGCTTCGCGCAATGCCTCCTGCGTGTAGGCCTCATCGTCGGCGCCCAGCCAGTTGGATTTGTAGTCGGCCACGTAGTAGCGGCCTTCGTGTTCGAACACCAGGTCGATGAAGCCCTTGAGCATGCCGTTGAGCAGGTTCGCCTGCAGCGTCGGCCGCGCCACGCCGCCCAGGGTATGGCGGATCACGGCGGCATCCAGGCGCTGGCTGTCGACGTTGCGGGTGGCGAACCAGAACTCCATTTCCTTCTGGAACGTCACCAGGCCGGCGAGGCTGACCGGCGTCGCATCGGGCACGCGGAAAGCCGTGCGCAGGTATTGCCCGAGCCAGCCGGTGAGCGGTCCGATCCACTCCTCCCAGCCGCGCAGGGCGCAGCGCCGGGCGATCTGGTCACGCAGCTGTTCTTCATCGACGTCGAAGTTTTCGTCGGCGGCCCATTCCAGCAGGCCATGGAGGAAGCTGCCGGGGTTCGCGCCGCGGGGGAAGGCGTGCAGGCTGAAAGGTGCCGGGACGACTTCCACCTCGCGCAGGTCTTCCAGGCTGCTTTCGCGCAACAGGTCTTCACTGGCGCTGATCGGCTCATCGGCAGCCGGCGCGGGAGCGATGTCGCTGTCGTCCTCGGTGGCCAGCGTCGCCAGGGCGGAGTAGCTGGCGATCCACCATTTCTCCGCCACCCGGCGGCGCGGCTCACGGGCAGCGCCCAGCTCACCGGCCTGTGCGCCGACGAAGAGTTCGGTGCCGATCTCGGGCGCCGGCTCCAGGGCGATCTCCAGCGCTCCTGCCTGCAAATCGCCCAGGCGCGTGGTCACCTCCTCGACGCTCAGCGCGTTGCCGCCACCGAGCAGGTAACCCATGGCGCCCTTGTGCAGCTCCGGGCTCTTGCTGTTGCTCATCACCAGCGGCGCCATGCCCAGCCACACGGCGTGACGTGCGCGAGTCAGTGCCACGTAGAGCAGGCGCATGTCCTCGCTCAGGCGCTCGTCGTTGGCCTGCTGGAAGGCCGCCTTGGCCTGCTCCTTGTCGCGGGACAACTCGACGACCCGCGATTCGCCGGACTGGAAGCTCGGCGGCGTGCCGCTCTTGCCGTCCAGCTCGCGCCAGGTGCAGATGAAGGGCAGCAGCACCAGCGGGTATTCCAGGCCCTTGGACTTGTGGATGGTCACCACCTTGATCAGGTCGGCGTCGCTTTCCAGGCGCAGGATTTCTTCGCTCGTCGGGCTCTCCAGCTGTTCGGCGAGCACCCGCAGCAGCGCATGTTCACCGTCCACTTCCACGGCCTCGCGCTGCAGCCATTCGGCCAGGTGCAGCAGGTTGGTCAGGCTGCGCTCGCCATCGGTCTCGCGCAGCAGCCGCGCCGGCAGGGCGAAGTCGGCGAGCAGGCGGCGCAGCATCGGCAGCACGCCCTGCTGTTGCCAGAGCAGGCGATAGTCACGGAAGCGCAGCACCATGGCTTCCCAGAAGCGCTCGTCCTGGTTCAGCCGCTCCAGGGTCGCCCAGTCCAGCGCCAGGCTGCGGGTGGCCAGGGCGATGCGCAGGGCGCCATCGTCGCCGGGGTCGGCGCAGGCGCGCAGCCAGTGCAGCAGGTCGACGGCCTCGGGGCTGTCGAACACCGAGTCGCGGTCGGACAGGTAGACGCTGGCGGGCCGGCGGCCGGGCTCCGCCCCCCCAGCCACGCCACCGGCGGCGACGGTGACGTCGCCAGCACGGTCGCCTGGACCCAGGCCGCCAGCCCCGGGGAACTCGCCCAGCGCTATTACGGCAGCCTTCAGGGCAACCTGTATCGCCAAGGCGGCATCGATGCCAAGGCAAGCCTGCTGGCCAGCCTCGCCAGCGCACGGGGCCAGGCTGTGAGCGCGGCACCGGAAGTCACCCAGCATCCGCGCGGCGGGCAGCTGGTGCTGGCCGGCACGGGCAAGTACTTCGAAGGCAGCGACAAAGAAGGCCCGGCCACCGCGCAATCGCTCTATGGGTTCTGGGACCAGACCGACTACCTCGCCCACGTCGATGGCGCCGGCGATCCCGCCACCCTGACCAGACTGGGCGACCTGCAGAAGCAGACGCTCACCGAGGAAACCGTCAGCCACAGCGGCGGCAGCACCCTGGTCCGGCAACTGAGCAGCGCCAGCGTGAGCTGGGACAGCAGCGGCAAGCGTGGCGTCGGCATCCGAGGCTGGTACGTCGATCTGGCCGACAGCGAGATGATCCTCGACCAGCCCTTCATGCTCGGCGACGTTCTTTTCGTCACCGTCAGCAAGCCCAACGCCGACCCCTGCAGTGCCGGGATCACCTACTGGCTGCTCGCCGTCAACCCGAAGACCGGCGGGGCGCTGAACTTCAACGTCTTCGACCTGGCAGGCGACGGCTCCTTCAGTGAACGCGCCAGCGGCATCCAGATCGAAGGCCCGGTGACACGCATCGGCGGCAACCTCTATACCCCCGACGGCAGCCGCCTGCCCGTGCAGCTCTTCGACCCGGTCAACCAGGGCCGCTTCAACTGGCAGATCCTGAATTTCAACCTGCCCACGGGGTACCCCTGATGTCCATCCGTATGCCCGCGAGCCAGGTGCAAGGCTTCACGCTGATCGAGCTGATGGTAGTGGTCTGCATCCTCGCGCTGCTGGCCGGCATCACCATCCCCAGCTATCGCCAGTACGTCCTGCGCGCCAATCGCAGCGAGGCCCAGACCCTGCTGCGCGACGCCGCTGCGCAGCAGGAGCGCTACCTGGCGCAATACAGCAAGTACACCGATGCCGCGACCCGGCTGGCCTTCGGTTACCCGCTGGTCGATGGCAAACGCCTGTCGCCGCACCAGCTTTATGAACTGCAGGCCGAGTTCATCGGCGGCAACACCCGCAGCTACCGCCTGACCGCCCTGCGCCGGGGCGCCCAGGCCGGCGACAGCGAATGCGGCGACTTCACCCTCGACCACCAGGGCCAGCGCGGCACCAGCGCCGGCAGCGTGGATAGCTGCTGGCGCTGATCAAACGCTCGCTTGGATTGCGCTTTCCACAAATTCTGGTGCAGCATCGGACCAATGGCTATTCGCTGGCATAGCCCCTGCATTGCCATACCAGCCCACCCACCTCCCGCCGAGGCCCGCTTATGCGCATCGTGCAAGCCACGCTCGACCACCTCGATCTGCTCGCTCCGTTGTTCGTCAAATATCGCGAGTTCTACGGGATGCTCCCCTACCCCGAGTCCTCGCGGAAATTCCTCGAGAAGCGCCTGCGCCGCAAGGAGTCGGTGATCTACCTGGCCCTGCCGGACGACGACGACAACAAGCTGCTGGGCTTCTGCCAGCTCTACCCGAGCTTCTCCTCGCTCTCGCTCAAGCGCGTGTGGATCCTCAACGACATCTACGTCGCCGAAGAAGCCCGCCGCCAACTGGTCGCCGACCACCTGCTGCAGACCGCCCGACAGATGGCCCGCGAGACCCAGGCCGTGCGCATGCGCGTGTCCACCAGCGTCAACAACGAAGTGGCGCAGAAGGTCTACGAGTCCATCGGCTTCCGCGAGGACAGCGAGTTCAAGAACTACATCCTGCCGATCAGCGACGACCTCAACTGAGGCACGCAACGGCCCGCTGGCGGCGGCGGGCCGGGCACACTAAAGTGCCATCATCGGAATTGCCGCGGCCTCCGCATGAAGGGATCCCATGCGTATTTCCCTGCTCGTCCTGCGCACCGCCTGCTTCTGCCTGGGCCTTGCGGGCGCCATCGCCCAGGCCCAGACGTTGCGTGTCGCCACCCTGGAATGGGCGCCCTACGTCGGTAGCGACCTGCCGGGCAACGGGCTGGCCAGCCGCATCCTCAACGAAGCCCTGGCGCTCAATGGCGACAAGGCCGAACTGGTGTTCCTGCCCTGGCAGCGGGCGCTCAACGAAACCCGCGAGGGCCGCTTCGACGCGCTGATGCCGGCGTACCTGTCGCCCGACCGCCGCCAGGATTTCTACACCTCGATGCCGCTGCTGGACTCCCAGCTCGGCTTCTTCCGCCGTCGCGACCGCGCCCTGCCGATCAACCCCCGCGACCTCGATACCCTGCGCCCCTACCGCATCGGCGTAGTGCGCGGCTACGTCAACCAGGAGAGCTTCGACAGCGCCGACTTCCTCAACAAGGACGTGGTCAGCAGCGACTGGCAGAACCTGGAAAAACTCCTGCGCGGGCGCATCGACCTGGCCGTGGTGGACCGTTACACCGGCTACCAGTTGCTCAGCCAGAACGCCCCGGCGCTGCGCGAACAACTGGAGTTCGTCGACCCGCCGCTGGAGGTCAAGCCGCTCTACGTGCTGGTGCCGAAGAAGCGCGCCGAAGGCGAAGCCCTCGCCGCCAGCCTCGACCGCGGCCTGCGCACCCTGCGCCGCAGCGGGCGCCTGCAGCAGCTGATTGCCGAGGCACGCCTGGAAACCGCGATGAACACCCGTGAAGTCGCCGCACACCCGCTGGCCGAACAATTGCCAGCCGCCAGCGAGCAGCACGGTGCGGAATCGGCACCCAAGGTGGCGCCCGCCCTGTTGAGCTGGCAGGCGAGCCTGCTCTGACGCAGCGTCCAGCGCTTCTGCGGTATTTGTCACAAGGCGTTGCCGCGCTTGCAGCGACAGGATTTTCACGCAGAAGCTGTAATATCCTCCCGCGGGTCTCCGTCGCAGGATTCGACGGAGAGCGCCCCCGGCAGTCAGGTCGCGCCTTATAATGGTCGGCCCGGCCGTTCACCTCGTTGTCAAACAGGCTTCTCATGGAATTCAACCCGATCGACCTGATTCTCCACCTCGACAGCTACCTGTCGCTGGCGGTAGCCAACTATGGCACCTGGATCTACGCCATCCTCTTCCTGGTGATCTTCTGCGAGACCGGCCTGGTGGTGACGCCCTTCCTGCCGGGCGACTCGCTGCTCTTCATCGCCGGTGCCATCTGCGCCGCCGGCGGCATGGACCCCTGGCTGCTCGGCGGCCTGCTGCTGCTCGCGGCGATCAGCGGCGACAGTACCAACTACGTGATCGGCCGAACCCTGGGCAAGCGCCTGTTCAGCAACCCGAACTCGAAGGTCTTCCGCCGCGACTACCTGGACCAGACCCACGCCTTCTACGAGCGCCACGGCGGCAAGACCGTGACCCTGGCGCGCTTCCTGCCCATCGTGCGCACCTTCGCGCCCTTCGTCGCCGGCATGGCCTACATGCCCTACGCGCGCTTCCTGTTCTTCAGCGTGGCCGGCAGCATCGCCTGGGTCGGCGGCCTGGTGACCCTGGGCTACTTCTTCGGCAACGTGCCCTTCATCAAGCAGAACCTCTCGGTGATGATCATCGCCATCATCGCCTTCTCCCTGGTACCCATGCTGATCGGCTTCATCCGCCACAAGATGCGCCCATCGGCCAAGGCCCAGCCAGGCGAGCACTGATCCGCCCATGTGGTCGTTCAGCGCCTGGCGCCGCCGGCGCTTCCTCGCCCGCTATCCGCTCGACGCCCAGCTCTGGGAGCAGGTGCGGCGGGCGGCGCCGCGCCCCCGCTCGTCGT
>OGQD01001006.1_pt1 | contig 19362 bp, 17 predicted proteins | sample 1553091 | NCBI WGS metagenome assembly OGQD01 (sample SAMEA2580290, study PRJEB22360) | human gut metagenome | biome: human gut; feature: human-associated habitat; material: faeces | place: Denmark | collected 2008/2010
ACTGTTAATTAATCAATACTTCAGAAAATTTATTTCAGTTTTCTTTCTGTTTTTCTCAGATATTTTTCCACATTTTCTCTATCCGGAACGGTGGTAATTTCTTTGGTTGATGCTTTTTCAAATTGTGTTTTTGCTTTGGCATATTCTTTCTTGTTAAAATAATATTTTCCCACCTGAAAATAAACGAGCCAGAAATCAGGATTTAAAGATTGATAATGATTAATAAATTCCTCTGAAAGCACTTTCTCTTTATCATCCGTTGAATATTCAATTTGAGAGCTTAATTTTTTACATTCTTCGTAATTTTTAAATTCCTGAGAATCAATGAAAGGATCTTTTGGAATATTCAGTTCAGACTTAGCAAATCCACTACTTTTCAATCTTTTATCTGAAAAAATTTCATTCAGATCATAACAGACAAATTCTCCCAACTGATAAGGATTTGCAGAAACCCAGACTAATTTTTTCTGTGGTGAAAAAATTACAGCATGATGCGCAATAAGCTGATTGATTGCTTTTTCGTTTCCATATCCGATCTTCTCTCCTTTCAAGCCGGATTTGTCTCTTAAAATCGCCGCCATTTTTTCGGGATTCAGCTTTTTATTTTCCGCTAAAAGTTCCTTCAGTTTTTCATAACGGTATTCTGAATGGCTTTCCGCAATATGCTTCAGATTTCTTTTATCATTTTTATAAGCCTCTGACTGGAAATGATTGGTACATAAAACACGGCTCGTATTTTCCACTTTGTAAATACTAAAATTATCCGGAGAAACTTCAATAATTACTGCATTCTTATCATTCGCGCTTCCGACCAGAATAGATTCCGAGACGAAAACTTTTCTCTTTTTGGCAATGGCAATTGCTTCATCAATGGTTCTGGCATATTGTAAAATTTCTCTTGTCACCAGAGAAATCGGTGTTTTTGCGGTCAATGGAATTTTAGATTTTCCGGCATTAATGGTAACGGTAATTCCTTCTTTGTTCATGCCTGAAACTACACCGATCATTCCTGCCCAAGTTACAGAAAGATATGGGATTCCGTCTTCGGGCTGAACGAATTCAATGATTTTATTTTTAGCAAAATCGTCTCCCACGTAAAAGTCGAAATTTCTACCGATGAGCAGACCTCCGTCTTCTGTATTTTCATTCCAGACCGCAAGAGAAGTACAGCCCACCATCATTAAATCCTGCATGGCATGGCCAATGTCGTGTGCTCCGTGCAAATACATACTTCGCAAAAACTTTGGAGCGATGAAATTGTAATGATCCGAAGAATATTGAGACATTCCATAGATTTCTGCCTGAAAATCTTCTCTTACATTGAGATACATTTTCCGGTTGTACCATTTCAGGAAACCTCTCAGTAAGTTTTGCTTAAACCTCGACGGGACAAATCCTTCAATTTTCGAAAAGAAAATTTCTTCCTGTTTCTGCATCAGATTTTGGGTTAAAGCTCCGTTATTATAACCTAATTGCAGAGGATTTCCCTGAATATACAATTCCCAGAGCTGCTGCTTATTTTTTGTTAAATAATTCTGATTGAAACTGAAAGTTGAATCGTTAATTTTTGTAACCTTTGGAATTTCAAGGGAATACTGCTTCACCTCGGGAATATATTTGATGGATTTTCTTATTCCGCAAGAGTTGAGGAAAAGGATAAGGTTTAGACTGAGAAAAATTAAGATTAGTGATCCGCTATTTCGAAAACATTGAATCTTGTCATTCTGACGAAGGAAGAATCTCAAAAAAAACAATTTAGATTCTTCACTCCATTTAATTTCGTTCTGAATGACAACAAACGGCATATCATTTTCGCTATTTTTCACCTTTATTTTTATTAATCAGTTGTGTTAATCTTTCGTCAATCAGCTCTTTTCCGAGAATTTCTGCGCAGGTATTAAATGCGCCGATCGTACAGCCCAAAATTCCGTGCATATTGACGGACTGCCCCGTAAGAAAAAGATTGTCGATTTTCGTGCGTGGAGAAACCATTGTTTTCAGAGGATTTTCAGAACTTTTCATGTAGCCGTACATATTTCCGTTAAAACTTCCGATATAATCGCGATAAGACAGCGGTGAAGAGGTGTAAAAATGCTTAATCGATTTTCTTAAATCAGGGAATTTCTTTTCTAAAGCATCGATCATTTTTTCAGCTTTTTCCAGCTTGAATTTTTCATACAACTCTCCTCTTTCGTGTTCGTCTGCAACAGTGTTAAAAGTTTCCTTCCACTCTTCCACTTCCTGAAAATCCATGTAGGAAATAGCGGTGAGACTTTCTGCAAAACCTGAATTTTGTTTGGATTCTGTTGAAGAAAGCATATACGTTTCAGGCCATTTTTCTTTTTGATAACGGTGGGCATTCCAGACCATTTCTTCATTGGCAAAATGGTAGATATTACAATTGAAATTCTGAAAAGATTGCGGTTTCATCACGAGATAAACACTGAAACATGATGGAACCGGTTCCCAGCTTACAATTCTGTTGACAAATGATTTTTTAAGCCTTTCTTCGCCAAGAAGCTTCAGGGTTGTACGAATTTCAATATTTGAGATGAATTTTTTTGCAAAATATTCTTTTCCTTCTGAGGTTTTTACTCCGGATAACATATTGTTTTCATCAAAAATAAATTCGGAAACTTCAGCATGTTTGTGTACTTCTGCTCCATATTCACGAAGCCTTCTAATCAGCAGTTTTGAAATCTGGCTTCCTCCTTTGATGCATTTGTAAGCACTTTGAATATATGAATTTACAGTGAGCGCATGAACGTAAAACGGAACGTTTTCAGAATCTCCGGCATATAAAAAATTAGAACCCAATAAAACGGACTGGAGCTTTTTATTCGAGGTTAAAGATTCAATAAATCTTTTGGTATTTAAGTGAAGGATTTCCTCGTTATAATTATCTTTTCCCACAAGATTGTATCTGGGAAACTGATTGCAAACTCTCTGAATTTCTTCACAATAGTCTTCTAAATTGTCTCTTTCATCGGGAAAGTATTTTGATAACTGTTCAACAAAATTTCTGTAGCCTTGTGCATGAGGATATTCGGTTTCATCGTCTCCGAAAGTGATTTTGTCGTAGCCGTTCTCGTCCATCTTATGAAGCTGAAGTTCGTCCATAATTCCCAGATAGGAAAAATACTGATGAAGATTCTGCCCTTTGGAAAGTCCGCCTAAATAGTGAACTCCGGTATCGAAAATAAGTTTGTCGCGGGAGAAGGTCTGTAAATTTCCACCGTACTGATTGTTTTTCTCCAAAACACATACCTTCAAGCCTTCCTTCGCCAGAACAAGCGCCGAAACAAGACCGCCCAATCCGCTGCCGATGACGAGTATGTCGTGTGTTTTTTTCAAGGAAGAAAGTGTCTTTAATGATTTTGAATTTTAAAACGCAAAGTCCACAAAGATTTTTCTTAATCACTTCCTGTTTTTAATTTCGCAAAGGCGTTAACACTCAGCAAAGATAAAAGGAAACTTAGAACTTTATTTTAAATTTCTCAATCATTTAATGTTTGAGTTAAATATTAGTTTTCTGAAGGTAAAAGTAGGAAATTTAATTAATATCGTCCCAAAAATCAAAATAATTGAACCATTGGAGCGGATATTTTTTGATCATGGATTCGAGATTTTGGGTGTAAGAGTTCAAAAGTCCCTGTGCATCTCGTTTTTTGACGTTTTCGGCAACTCTTGCGTACAAGTGATAATGCAGATTTTTTTCTTTCATCACATACACATACACGACCGGAACGCCTAATCTGGATGCAATAAGAAAGGGTCCCGCAGGAAATTTCGCTGTTTTACCCAGCAATTCGCCTTCTAAAAACTTAGATCCTTCGAAATATCGGTCTCCGGTAAAGCAAATGAGCTCGTTTTTAGACAAGGCTTCATTGATGTCGAAAATATGAGACATATCGTCTTTTACGTAGATGAATTTAATGCTACTCGCTTTTACGGAAACACTCTCAAGGTATTCTTTAATGACTGTAACTTCCTGATCTGTTGTTACTAAGTTGATCTGACAGTCAAAATCGATATCGGCAAAGAAATGTTCGGCAATTTCAAAATTTCCGATGTGCGCACTGATGAGAACGCCGCCTTTTTTTTCGGCTAAAAGGTTTCTGAGGTTTTGAATTCCATCGAATTCGTAGGTGTATTTGTTGCGCAATCCTGCTGAAATGGCAGTTTTATCAATAAGAACGGTTCCGAAAGTGAAATAGCTTTTAAACAGAGAAAGTTTTGTTTTCCAGAAGCCATACTTCAGTCTTTCTGAAAAATAATAACGGTAATACTTGTTGCTGTTTTTTTCGAACAAAAAATAATAGAACGCAACAAAGTAAAGCACTACATATGAACTTCTGATCCCGATATTTCTAATGCACCAGACGAAAATTTTGTAGCCCAGAATCGTCCCTTTAGATTTACCTTTCCACTTGTTCATATTTTTTGTTCTTAACGCAAAGTTCGCAAGAAATTTTTAACTACTACCTTTTTTTATAAGTTCGCAAGGGCGTTTTACTCAGCAAAGAAGCTAAATCAATTATACGCTTTTTTCAGTAATCTTGTTTTCGATCACGGTATAAAAATCGTCAAAAGTCACGATGTTTTTGAAGTCTGCTTCACCCAATTTCACTCCGAAATTAGATTCGATTACCACTACAAGATCAATATAATCTAAGCTGTCTAAACCCAGCGTTTTTTTAAAGTTTGCATCATTGCTGATTTCATCGCCGTCTACTTCAAATTCGTTGACTAAAAAGTCATTGGCAATCGCAATAATCTTTTCCCTTTCCATGTTTTTAATTAAATTTTTTAACAATTAATGCAGAATTGGTTCCCCCAAATCCGAAAGAATTCGACAAAAATACATCAATTTTTTGACTTTTAGTTTCGGCGATCAAATTTATCTTTTTCGCCTCATCATCAGGATTTTCCAGATTGATATTCGGGGCTACAAAATCGTTCTGCATCATCAGAATAGAGTAAATGACTTCACTCGCACCTGCCATCCAGCATTCGTGACCGGTCATTGATTTTGTTGAACTTACCGGAACTTCACTTCCGAAAATTTCGTAAATGGCTTTCGCTTCATTGGCATCACCAATCGGCGTAGATGTTGCATGAGCATTAATATAATCGATATCTTTTACCTGTAAACCAGACTGTTGCAAAGCCCTGTTCATGGCTAAAGCCGGTCCGTCTACATTGGGTGTAGAAATATGCCCTCCGTTGGAAGAAAAACCATACCCTAAAATTTCTGCAATGATATTCGCGCCTCTTTTTTGGGCAGATTCTAAACTTTCAACAATTAAAGTTGCTGCTCCTCCACTCGGAATTAAGCCGTCTCTGTCTTTATCAAAAGGTCTGGATGCTTTTGTGGGTTCATTTTCCCGTACTGAGAAAACGCCCAAACCGTCAAAGCTCGCCATTGAATATTTATTGGTTTCCTGTGCTCCTCCGCAAATAATCATCTCCTGAAAACCGTTTTTAATCATCATGTAAGCCAGTCCCAAAGAGTGAGAACCGCTTGCACAGGCTGCACTGATGGTTAAATTGATTCCTCTCAGTTTAAAAATGGTCGAAAGGTTCATGGTAACGGTAGAGTTCATGGATTTAAAAATAGCTCCTGAACCCATTAACGTTGTATCTTTTTTCTCTCTCGCTATATCGATAGATTCTACCACTGCCTTGGAAACACTGTCGTTTCCGTATAAAATTCCGACTTCGTTGTGGTCTAAAAAATCTTGGTCGATATTCGCCTGTTGTAAAGCATCTAGTGTTGCGATGTATGCATATTCGCTTTCTTCGCCCATGCTTACGCGCTGTCTGCGGCTGAGAAGATTTTTGAGATCCGGCTTCGGAACCACGCCCGTTAATCCCGATCTGAAACCAAATTCTTTTCTTTCGTCTACTAAATGAATTCCGGATTTTCCCTGAAATAAAGATTCTTTTACTTCTTCCAAAGAAGTTCCGATGCAGGAATAAATTCCCATTCCGGTAATGACAACCCTATTTTCCATGTAATGTTCAAGGTTTTAGGTTTTAAGTTTTGGGTTGCAGCTCACAACTGCTACCTTTTATCTGCCACCTGATTTTATGAGTAGATTCCTCCGTTAATATTGATGACTTCGCCTGTAATGTATGATGACTTTTTAGACGCTAAAAATGCGACTAAATCCGCCACTTCTTCCGCTTCCCCGAATCGGTTTGCAGGAATCATTGCTTTTAATTCGTCTTCATTGAATTCCTGCGTCATGTCTGTTTTTATGAATCCCGGTGCAACCGCGTTTACGGTAATGTTTCTTTTCGCCACTTCCTGAGCCAGCGCTTTTGTAGCTCCTACCAAAGCACCTTTCGCCGCAGAATAATTGGTTTGTCCTGCCGTTCCTTTCACTCCGGAAACAGAAACCATATTGATGATTCTGCCGTATTTATTGCGCAGCAGTTTCTGGATAAAGAAATTCGTCACGTTGAAAAACCCATTTAAACTGGTGTTAATCACCGCATTCCAGTCTTCACTCGGCATCCACATGAACAATCCGTCTCTTGTAATTCCGGCATTGTTTACGATCACCTCAACAACGGATTTAGGATTATTTTCCTGCCATTCTGTTAAAACTTTTTGGGTTTCTTCGGCATTTCCTACATCAAATTTCAAAATTTCTCCGGTAGATCCCAGTTCTTCAACTTTAGCTAACGTTTCTTTAGCTGCCGCTTCGTTTGAAGTGTAGTTGATTAAGATATGATAGTTTTTTTCTTCAGCCAGTTTTATACAGATCGCTCTTCCAATTCCTCTTGAGCCTCCTGTGACGATTGCACATTTCATGTGTTGCTTATGTAGTTTTAGTTTTTTGTGTATATTTTCCTTTCCTTAAGTATGACAATTAATTTCTTTAAAAAATTACATTGCCTTTAAATATTTCTTCACTTCTTCCAGATAAGGATACATTACCATATCATCTGAAAATGCAGGAATTATTTTTCTTATTTCATCGTACAATTCTTTGGTTGCCGATGAAATTTTATCCTGAAAACCAAGATATTCTATTGCCTGAACAATAGTAATGGCTTCAATCGTCAATACCTCGAATGCATTTTCGATAACTTTTCTGCAGATCACCGCTGCATTGGTTCCCATACTTACAATATCCTGATTATCATTATTGTTAGGTATACTGTGAACATACATCGGATTGGATAACATCTGGCTTTCTGCCGTAGTGGAAGTTGCCGTAAACTGAACACCCTGCATGCCGAAATTGAATCCTAATTTACCTAAATTAACAAACGGAGGCAAAATTTCGTTGATTTTAGAATTCAGTAAATAATTCAATTGTCTTTCTGCCAACATTGTTAATTTGGTGACCACAATTTTCAGCTTGTCCATTTCAAGGGAAATGTAATCGCCGTGGAAATTTCCGCCGTGGTAAACGTGCTGATCTTCTACATTGATGATCGGATTATCATTTGCTGAATTGATCTCGTTTTCCAATACTTTTTCCGTATATTCCAACGTATCCAAAACAGGTCCCAAAATCTGAGGAACACATCGTAAAGAATAATATTCCTGAACTTTTTCCTTGAAAACTTTTTCCTGCTCTTCAAAGTGAGTATATAAATGGTCTGCTCTTTTTCTGATTAATTGACTGTCAGACAAATGAGTACGCATTTTTTCTGCAATTTTCTGCTGTCCTTCGTGAAGTTTGGTTCCGTTCAGCACTTCAGATAAATGATCGTCGTACGCCTGAACAATTTCGTTGATCGCACAAGATAATTTGATTGAAATATCGGTTAACTGATTCGCTTTATGCGCATTAACGACTCCAATTCCGGACATTACGGATGTTCCGTTCATCAAAGCCAGTCCTTCACGGATTTCTACCTGAATCGGCTGTAAATTTTCAATTTCAAAAACTTCCTTTGTTGATTGTCTTTCTCCTTTATAGAAAACCTCCCCTTCCCCGATCAATACCAACGCAAGATGCGCCAACTGGACCAGATCTCCACTTGCTCCAACGCCTCCGTGTTCAAAAATAAGCGGCGTAATATCTCTGTTTATTAATTCTTTAAGTAAATTTACTACAGAATGATGAACGCCCGATTTTCCTAATGATAAGGTATTCAGTCTTGCCAACATACAGGCTTTTGCTTCGTCTGCCGGAAGCGGATTCCCGATCCCCGAAGAATGGCTTCTGATTAAGTTATACTGAAGTTGATGGGTATCTTCATCGCTGATTTTGAACTGCGCCATGGGTCCGAAACCTGTGTTCACCCCATAAATTACTTTATTTTTTGAAAATTCTTTTAAAAACTGAAAACTTTCATCCACTCTGGCAAGAAGTGTTTCATCCAGTTCTATTTTCTCATTGTTGATGATGACTTTCTTAAAGTCGCTCAGTTCTAAAAAGTTATTTATTTTCATCAATTAAAAAGTAATAAGATAATTTTGTAATTATTAATTAATTGTCATTAATTTTGCGGCAAAGATAGAAGTTATTATTAAAATAAAAAATCAAAGATGAGTAAAGAATTTGTTGACGTTCTTGTAATCGGCGCCGGACCGTCCGGTTGCGTATCTTCTTCATATTTAAAGAAGAACAGCGTCAACGTGAAAGTTGTTGAAAAAACGAAATTTCCAAGACTGGTGGTCGGCGAAAGCCTGATTCCGCGTGTGATGGATCATTTTGATGAAGCCGGACTGTTTCCTGCTCTTGATAAAATGGGCTTTGAGAAGAAACTGGGAGCACGTTTTTTAAGAGGCAACGAGGTCTGCATTTTTGATTTCAGCAATAAATTCGGGGAAGGATGGGACTGGACATGGCAGGTTCCGAGAGCGGATTTTGATAATGCTTTAGCTCAGGAAGTCATTAATAAAGGAATTGATCTTGAATTCGAAACAGAAGTGATCGGCATTGAATTCAACGGAACAGATTCTGTAACGACTGTAAAAAATAAGAACGGTGAAATAAAAGAAATTCATGCCAAATTTGTGATCGATTCCAGCGGTTACGGAAGAGTTTTACCGAGACTTTTGGATTTAGAAAAACCTTCAAAGCTTTCTCCTCATTCTGCGATTTTTTCTCACGTAAAAGACATTAACCGGGAAGAAGGAACAGAAGGAACTCTGATTTCTTTTGATATTATCGAAACGGAAGTCTGGCTTTGGGTAATTCCTTTCTCCAACGGAAACACGAGCGTAGGAATTGTGGGACCTACTGAATATATCGAAAAATTATCCGCAAACGGAGATACAACGGAAGCTCTGAGGAAAGCAATTTCCCTTTCGGATTATTATGTAAAACGTTTCGGGGATGTAGATTTTCTTTTTGAACCTCAACATCTGAAAGATTATTCGTGCTCGGTAAAAAAATTGTATGGTGATGGTTTTGCGCTTACAGGAAATGCTTCGGAATTCTTAGATCCGGTTTTTTCTTCTGGAATGGCTTTTGCCACAGAAGGCGGAATGACCGCTGCAAAATTAGCCTTAAGACAACTGAACGGCGAACAAGTAGACTGGCAAAAGGAATTTGCAGACTATATTTTATACGGAGTTGATGTTTTCACAACGTATGTAAAAGAATGGTACACCGGAAATCTTCAGGAATTATTTTTTCACCAACCGGAAAATCCTGATGTGAAAAGAAAAATCTGTGCTGTTTTGGCGGGTTATGTCTGGAACAAAAAAAACACTTTTGTGAGAATTCATGATACGGCGATTAAAAATCTGGCGGAATTTATTAAGACAGAAAAGCAACAAGCATAAAAAACGGTCTGAGATTTTCAGACCGTTTTTGTTTATTTGGATAATTGATTTCTAAATCAGTTTTCACTCATGATTCTTTCTTTTTCCTTTTGAAATTCTTCTTCGGAAAGAACTCCTGAATCTTTCAGCTCTTTAATTTTTTTAAGTTTATCGTATTTTGATTCTTTTATAATTTCCTGAATCTGATTTTTTGTTTTAGGTAAAAATTCTTCGGGAACAACAATTTCACCCGATTTAATTGCATTTTCAACATCCATCTCATAGTTAATTAAACTTTGACCGATTTTCGCATAATATACATATCCGTTCTTCTTATTTCCTCTGGTCATTATTTTTTTAACTTTAAAAGTAAGACCTGAATTGCTTCTTCGAAATGAATTCGCCTGATTTGCCAATCCCTGATATCCCGTTGTTGAATAATAATTAAAAAGTGACGATGCGTTTGTCCTGATAAACTTAAAATCCCCGTCATTCATTGAGCCTGTTCCTATTTTTATACTAAGTCCTTCATACACTTTAAATCCTGTTGAAGTCGTTAAAGTATCATTTTCGAACTTTGGTTCATGTTGAGCATGACAGATTAATGTAAAAAGAAAAATTAAAATTGAGATTATTTTTTTCATGTTTAAAATTTTTCTCAAATTTAATTTCTAAGAAAACGATAACCTTACGCCATTCCGTAATCTCCTTTATTTTTTAGTTTCGTAAATCTAAAAAGACAATAGGCTTCCTGCTGTTCGGGTTAAATACCGTTTTAGATAAAATATCAAAATCTACCAGTTCAATTTTCGGACTCACTCTTAATTTTGCTCTGAAATGGTCTCTTACTTCATTTACAAAACCCTCGGAATCGCTTTCTGTGCTTATTTTAATGATGATTTCATCCAACCCGATTTCGTTTGACTGAATAACAATCTGATAACAGAGAATTTTATTGAAATCATTTAAAATATCGTTCATTGCAGGTGGATACAAAGTGGTTCCTTTGTATTTGATCATCTGCTGTTTTCTTCCGATTACAGGACCCAACCTCATCGTATTTCTTCCGCATTTACACGGCTCATAATGTGCTTTTACAATATCTCCTGTTTTAAATCTCAACAACGGAATCGCTTCAACACCCAAAGTAGTGATCGTTAATTCTCCGCTTTCGCCTTCTTTTACCGGATTTCCTTCATCATCAAGTATTTCGGTAATAATTAATTCAGGATGGTGATGTCCGCCAATTTGTTCTTCACACTCTGTAAAAGCGGTGCTCATTTCCGTCGAAGCGTAGGTTGAAAAAAGTTTAATATTCCACTTTTCTTTAATTTTCTGTGAAAGAATATTATCCGTAAAATCCTGATTTTTGATGCTTTCTCCGATACAAACTGCTCCATAAACGCTGGAATTTTTATAATCAATCCCGTGTTTTTCAGCATAATCGATCATTTTCAGCAAAAAAGACGGAACGGTGATTAAATATTTTGGTTTGTATCTGAAAATGGAATCCCATTGAAGTTCCGGAATTCCCGGTCCCATTCTTACCACGCTCGCTCCCATTTTTCTAAGCCCTAAAAAGTAAGCAAGTCCCGCCATAAATCTTTTATCGATCGTGGTAATCATCTGTACTACATCTCCTTTTTTTATTCCTGCACACGCAAAAGAGATGGCTTCGTTGTACGCTAATCTTTCAAGATCGTTATCTGATAATCCGAACGTTACAGGATCTCCCAATGTTCCTGATGTTGTGCTGTAATCCACAATTTTATCGGGTGTCACACAGAAAAAATCATCATTATGCTGCTGAATATCGTTCTTCGTGGTGGTCGGAATTTTCTGCAGGTCTTCCAAAGTCTGAATATCAGCAATATGGATATGGTTTTCTTTGAATACCTTTTGATAAAAGGGTGAATGAGTTTCAAGATACGTTAAAAGTTCCTGAAGCTTCTGCTCCTGAAACTTTTTTATTTCCTGAATGTCTGATCTTTCGATGGATGGATAAAAGTCCAATAGTTTTATTTTTAAAAGACAAATTTATTAGTTTATTTTAATTTGTCGCAGGTTTTGCTGATTATGCAGATTTATTTTCCTGCGGATTTCGATGATGACTTGTTTTTGTTATTATTCGTGAAAAGAATTTTGCGATAAGTGTTAACGCAAAATTGCTGTTCTGCATTCTTTTTATTTTAGAAGGTAAAGTTCGCGAAGCCTGGAAATATCGCTTTATCAGATAAATATTCGGATTAACTCTTTGCTCTTCAGAAAAGAACAGTATCATTATAAATAAATTTTGCGGTTAAATTTATAAACGAAAATGTAAGTTTAGGTTAAAACCAATTTGAAATATTACTATTGAAGCGGGCTAAAGCCCGCCCCTATCGATACACATCCATAAGAAATCCGCGGTATTTGTAAAAACATTCGTGCTATTTGTGTTTTAAAATATCTTCAAAAGTTTATAATTAACCCCTGATTGTTCACAAAAAAATAATCTTTTCATTTATTTTTCTGAAACAGAAGTTTTTAATAGGAAATATCAAAATAAAACATATATTATAAACCGACAAATTTTAGTAAATTTGCCAACTTAATTAATCAACGATATTGATATATTACAATGAGCCAATTTAAAGAGTACAAAAACCTCAACCTTATTGACGTAGCCGAGAACATCGCAGAATTCTGGAAGCAGAATAAAACTTTCAATAAGAGTGTTGAGATTCGTGAGGGGCAACCTGAGTTTGTGTTTTATGAAGGTCCGCCTTCAGCAAACGGTATGCCCGGAATTCACCACGTAATGGCCAGAGCGTTGAAGGATATTTTCTGTCGTTATCAGACCCAGAACGGAAAGCAGGTTTTCCGTAAAGCGGGTTGGGATACGCACGGACTTCCGGTAGAGCTTGGTGTGGAAAAAGAATTAGGAATCACTAAAGAAGATATTGGCAGAAAAATTTCGATTGAGGATTACAACAAAGCGTGTCGTGAAGCGGTAATGCGTTATACAGATGTATGGAATAACCTTACTGAAAAAATCGGATATTGGGTAGATCTTGATGATCCGTACATCACGTACAAATCAAAATACATGGAAACGGTTTGGTGGCTTCTGAAACAATTGTACAACAAAGATCTGCTGTATAAAGGTTACACGATTCAGCCGTATTCTCCAAAAGCAGGAACAGGACTTTCTTCTGCGGAGCTGAATATGCCGGGAACGTATCATGATGTTTCGGACACTACGATTGTGGCGCAGTTTAAAGTAAAGAAAGGATCTTCCGATCTGTTTAATGATATTGAAGGAGATGTAAACATTCTTGCATGGACGACAACACCATGGACTTTGCCTTCCAACACGGCTTTGGCTGTAGGAAGAGACATTGAATATGTTGTGGTTAAAACTTTTAATCAATATACTTTCCAGCCGGTAACTGTTGTTTTGGCAAAAGTTCTTCTGAATAAAAACTTCGGAAAAAAATATGCGGAAGGAACAGATGAAGATTTCGCGAACTACACTTCAGAAAGCAAGACCATTCCTTACCAGATTTTAAAAGAATTTACCGGAGAAAAATTAACAGGAACTCAATACGAGCAGTTGGTTCCATGGTTTACTCCAAACGACACTCCTGAAAAAGCTTTCAGAGTGATCTTGGGAGATTTTGTAACCACTGAAGACGGAACAGGTATTGTTCACATCGCGCCTACTTTTGGTGCGGATGATGCGAAAGCGGCAAAAGAAGCCGGAGTTCCGCCCATGTTGGTAAAAGATGAAAATGATAATCTTGTTCCGCTGGTAGATCTACAGGGAAGATTTATCAAGGGAGAAAATGTTCCTGAATTATTCTCTGGAAAATACATCAAGAACGAATATTACGATGAAGGAACTGCGCCCGAAAAATCATGGGATGTGGAACTGGCAATTTTGCTGAAAACTGAAAACAAAGCCTTCAAAGTAGAAAAATATGTTCACAGCTACCCTCATTGCTGGAGAACAGACAAGCCTGTATTATACTATCCGCTGGATTCATGGTTTGTGAAAATGACGGCTGTAAAAGACCGACTGGTCGATTTAAACAAAGAAATCAACTGGAAGCCGAAATCTACAGGAGAAGGACGTTTTGCAAACTGGATTGAAAATGTAAACGACTGGAATCTTTCCCGTTCAAGATATTGGGGAATTCCTTTGCCAATCTGGAGAACAGAAGATCTGAAGGAAGAAAAGATCATAGGATCTGTAGAAGAATTATACAACGAGATTGAAAAATCTGTAGAAGCAGGATTAATGACTGAAAATCCGTTTAAGGATTTCATCATCGGAGATATGTCTGAAAATAATTATGCGTCTGTGGATCTGCATAAAAACATTGTAGACAAAATCGTTCTGGTTTCAGATTCAGGAAAAGCGATGAAGCGTGAGAGCGATCTGATCGACGTTTGGTTCGATTCCGGTTCAATGCCTTATGCGCAATTGCATTATCCTTTTGAAAACAAAGAATTAATTGATAATAATAAAGCGTTCCCTGCAGATTTCATTGCGGAAGGTGTTGACCAGACAAGAGGATGGTTCTATACGCTTCATGCGATCGGAACAGCGGTTTTTGATTCTGTTGCTTATAAAAATGTAATGAGTAACGGGCTTGTTTTGGACAAAAACGGGCTGAAAATGTCAAAATCCAAAGGAAATGCGGTAGATCCGTTTGAAACTTTAGCGGTTTACGGTCCGGATGCAACGCGTTGGTATATGATTTCCAATGCGAATCCGTGGGAAAACCTGAAATTCGACATCGAAGGAATTGATGAAGTGAGAAGAAAATTCTTCGGAACGTTATACAATACGTATTCATTCTTTGCATTGTATGCAAATGTGGACGGATTTAATTATTCTGAAAAAGAAGTTGAGAACAGACCGGAAATCGACCGATGGATTCTTTCTGAGCTGAATTTGTTAATTAAAGAAGTTAAAGCATTCTACGAAGATTACGAACCAACAAGAGTAGCAAGAGCGATCAATACTTTTGTAAATGACAATTTATCCAACTGGTACGTAAGACTTTGCAGAAGACGTTTCTGGAAAGGAGATTATTCTGAAGATAAAATCTCAGCTTACCAGACTTTATATACATGTCTTGAAACGGTTGCTAAATTATCTGCGCCAATCGCTCCGTTCTTTATGGATCAGTTGTATCAGGATTTAAATAAAGTAACCGGAAAAGAAACTGCGGAATCGATCCACTTAACGAATTTCCCTGTTGCTGATGAAAGTTTAATCGATCAGGATCTGGTTGAAAAAACACATTTAGCACAGACGATAACAAGTTTAGTTCTTTCCATCAGACGTGCAGAAAGTTTAAAAGTAAGACAACCTCTTCAAAGAGTGTTGATTCCTGTTTTGGATAAGAAAACGGAAGAACAGATTTCCGCGGTTGCAGATTTAATTAAGCAGGAAGTAAACGTTAAAGAATTACAGTTAATTAATGCTGAAGAAGCGTCTCACCTAATTGTAAAACAGATCAAACCGAACTTCAAAGCTTTAGGTCCAAAATTAGGAAAAGACATGAAAACGGTTGGTGGAGAAATTACCAATTTCACCGCAGAACAGATCTCCACTTTGGAAAAAGAAGGAAAAATTGATGTGCAGGGTTACGAAATTACACCGGAAGATGTGGAAATTTCCACAAAGGATATTCCGGGATGGACGGTAACTTCCGACGGAAAAACCACTGTGGCATTAGATTTGACGCTAACAGATGAATTAAAATCTGAAGGTATCGCAAGAGAATTCATCAACAGAGTTCAGAACCTGCGAAAAGAGAAGGATTTCGATTTGACGGACAGAATTACGATCTCTTTGGAAGAAAACGCTCCTTTCATTGATGACATCAAGAAAAATGAAGAATATATTTCATCCGAAGTCTTGTCAAATAAAATAGAAATTGTATCTTCACTTTCAAATTTTAACGAAATCGAAATAGATGAGGTTAATTTTAAGATAAATGTTGAAAAAAATTAACTTATAGTTATTGTTTTTCAAATTCCATTTCATAATTTTATTAAAAAAGAGAAACGAACATGTCAGACGAAAGAGTAAGATACAGTGATGCTGATTTACAAGAGTTTAAAGCAATCATTAAGGAAAAAATAGAAAAGGCTGAAAAGGATTTACAACTGATCAGAGAGAGTTTTATCAACGACCAGAATAACGGTACGGATGACACTTCCCCTACTTTCAAAGCATTTGAGGAAGGCGCTGAAACGTTGAGCAAAGAACAGAATTCTATTTTGGCCGGAAGACAGGAGAAATTCGTACGTGACCTGAAGAACGCTTTGATAAGAATTGAAAACAAAACTTACGGTGTGTGCAGAGTAACGGGTAAACTTATTCCGAAGGAAAGACTGTTGGCGGTTCCTCACGCTACGCTGAGCATCGAAGCGAAAAATATGCAGAAATAACCACAAGGTTAGCTACAATAAATTTGGGTTTATATCGTATTTCGAGGAATACTTTATAAACCTAATTTTTAATATCTACCCATGAGCGAATTATTAATTTTAGGAATTATCGTTGCTGTCGTGTTAGCATTTTTCAACAGAGACCGGATTAAAAACAGATTCTTTCCGGATGAAAAACGCAATTATACGATTGACGATCAGTTTAATTCTGATAAACGGGAAAGGGAAAAAGAGATCGACCGTCTTCTGAGCAAGATGGGAAAAAACGGAGTGAATGATCTGTCGGCAAAAGACAGAAAAAGACTTGACGAATTGTCTAAAAAGTAAAATTTAAATTTAAAAAAAATGGAATCCATAATAGTCCACACCAAAAACGCAATGGAGCTTACTGCCCTGAAAAGTGTTTTGAAAGAAATGAACATTAAGTTCGAAAAATTCCATACCAATAATACCCATCACAACGAGAAAACGGTAAAGAAGATCGTTGACAAAAGAAACGAAAAGATAGGAAAACCTTACAAACCAAAAGGATTATAATGAAGAAGATAGCATTTGTAACCTTGCTTATTTTATTAATAGATCAGGCTTCAAAAATTTATGTAAAAACGCATTTTAATCTTGATGACAGTATTTCTGTACTTCCGGGGTTTAAATTAACGTTTGTAGAAAACCCGGGAATGGCTTACGGACTTCATTTCGGAGGCATTATCGGGAAATATTTTCTGGTTCTGGTAAGAATCATCCTGATCGGCGGAATGATCTATTTGTTTAAAAAATGGTTACAGAAAGGAGAATCCAATTATCTTCTGATTCCGATGGCAATGATTTTTGCCGGAGCAATAGGAAATCTTATCGACGGAATGTTCTACGGACTTATTTTCGACAGCGGAACGGTTTACGATGAGAGCATCAACAGATGGATCGGGTATGGAGGAATTTCGAAATTCACCAGTTTCGGAGAAGGATATTCTACTTTTATGAAAGGCTGTGTAGTTGATATGCTGCATTTTCCGCTGGTAGACTGGAATGTTCCTGAAAGCTGGCCTTTAATCGGAGGAAAACATCTGGAATTTTTTAAATATATTTTCAACGTAGCCGATTCGGCAATTACAGTGGGAGCTGCTTTATTATTGATTTTCAGAAAAAAAGCATTTCCGAACGGTCTGGAATTTTAAAAGAATATACTGTTGATGAAAAAATTAATTAAAAACATTTTTAAAATTTTCCTGCTTCTTTTTGTGGCAGGAATTATTTTTATTGCCTGGGCGAATTACAGCATTAAAAAAGACAGCGAAGCCCATATATCATACAATATCTCAGAAGTTCCTAAAATGAAAACGGCACTACTTCTGGGAACAGGAAAAACACTGAGCAACGGAAAACCGAATGCTTATTTTTATAACAGAATTCAGGCGGCAGCAGATTTGTATAAAAGCGGAAAGGCGAAATACATTATTGTAAGCGGTGATAACAGTCAGAAAAACTATAATGAACCTGAAGATATGCAAATGGCATTGATGGAATACGGAGTTCCAAAGGATAATATTTTTCTGGATTTTGCCGGTTTCAGAACACTGGATTCTGTTGTACGCGCGAAGGAGATTTTCGGGCAAAATCAATTAATTATTGTTTCACAGAAATTCCATAATGAAAGGGCGGTATTTTTAGCCCAACAAAACGGCATGGAAGCATTCGGATACAATGCTCCGGATGTTAATAAATATGCCGGTCTGAAGACGAATCTGAGAGAATATCTGGCGAAAGCAAAAGCGTATCTTGATCTTCTTTTAGGAGTTGAACCGAAATTTGGCGGGGATAAGATTTCAATTCCTTAATGTTTTTTTCTTGCAGATTTTTAACGCAAAGTTTTTAATTTGATAATAATTACTTCTCTAAATATGCAAAGAAGCATCAACAAGTTGATTTGATGAAGCTCCGTTTTCAAGCTTCGTGCAGCAAATTTATTTGCCTTTGCCTACTAAAAATAATAGCTTTTGAATAAAATCTTTGCGTTTAAATTTTCCAAACACAAAATAACACTAATGTTTTCACGAATACCACAAACAATAAAACATAAACATCTCTGTAAATTCATGGAATCTGAGGGAGAATTGATTAAATTTGCAGTTCATTAATTTTTAAATATAAATTTTAAACAATGTCAAGAATTCTTACCGGCATTCAAGCCACCGGAACACCACACTTGGGAAACTTGTTGGGTGCAATTATTCCTGCGATAGAATTATCGAAACAGGAAGGAAACGAATCATTTTTATTCATCGCGAATCTGCATTCTTTAACGCAGATAAAAGATGCGAAAGAACTGAAACAGAATACCTACGAGATTGCTGCGGCTTGGCTTGCTTGTGGATTAGATACCGAAAAAACATTTTTTTACAGACAGAGTGACATCCCTGAAACCTGTGAACTTTCTTGGCATTTATCATGTTTTTTTCCTTATCAGAGATTAACGTTGGCGCATTCATTCAAGGATAAAGCAGACCGTTTGCAGGATGTGAATGCCGGTTTGTTTACGTACCCTATTTTAATGGCTGCAGATATTTTATTATACGATGCGGAGATTGTTCCGGTAGGAAAAGACCAGCTTCAGCATTTGGAAATTGCGCGTGATGTCGCTTCCAGATTTAATAATCAGATGGGAGAAGTTTTTGTTTTGCCACAATCTGAGCTTCAGGAAAACACGAAATACGTTCCCGGAGTTGACGGACACAAAATGTCTAAATCGCGAGGAAACATCATCAATATTTTTCTGCCTGAAAAGGAACTGAAAAAGCAGGTGATGAGCATCGAATCGGATTCTAAAACTTTAGAAGAGCCTAAAGATCCGGAAACGGATAAAACTTTTGCCATCTATCAACTAATTGCTACTCCGGAACAAACTGAAGAATTAAGAGCGAAATATTTAGCCGGAAACTTTGGTTACGGTCATGCGAAAAAAGAACTTCTGGATCTTATTTTAACAAGATTTGAAAAAGAAAGAGAACTTTTTTCTTATTATATGAACAATCTTGAGGAACTGGAAGCAAAACTTCAGGAAGGTGCAGCAAAAACGAGAGTGATTGCTACGGAAACGATGAAAAGAGTGAGAGAAAGTCTGGGAATTTAATGTCCCTATAGCTTTAATATAGAGTTTCGGCGGCACCTTCGGTGCC
>OGQD01001009.1_pt1 | contig 19354 bp, 20 predicted proteins | sample 1553091 | NCBI WGS metagenome assembly OGQD01 (sample SAMEA2580290, study PRJEB22360) | human gut metagenome | biome: human gut; feature: human-associated habitat; material: faeces | place: Denmark | collected 2008/2010
AGGTCGAGGATTCCGCCAGTGCGGGCCCGTCAACCGGTTCGGCCACGACGGCTGGAGCGGGGGCGGGTTCTTCGGCTACCGGGCTGCTTTCAGCCTGCACGGGTTGCTCGACCACCGGGGCCTGCTCCGGCTGGGCCGGTGCATCTTCGGCTTCGGCGGCGATGGTCACCGCGGCGGCGACGGCGACCGCAGCGCTTTCGGCGGCGGTGGTGGTGCCACCCTCGGTGCCGGCTTCCACCTCTGCTGCAACCTCTTCACCCTCATCGGCGATCGGGTTGCCGTCGGCGTCGCGCAGGCGCTCGCGGCGGTTGCTGCGGCGGCGCTGGCCGCGGGAGCGGCGACGCGGACGCTCGTCATCCGAACCTTCGTCGTCCTGTTGCTCCAGCAGCTCCTCGTTCGGCAGCTCTTCGGCCTCAAGGGCGGCAGCATCGCGAGCCTGACGGTCTTCACGCGGTTGACGCTCTTCACGGGGCTGACGCTCGGCGCGCTCGCCACGAGGCTGGCGCTCTTCGCGCGGCTGGCGTTCCTCACGCGGTTGACGCTCGGCGCGTTCTTCACGCGGCTGGCGTTCTTCGCGGGGCTGACGTTCGGCGCGCTCTTCACGCGGCTGGCGCTCCTCGCGCGGCTGGCGCTCGGCACGCTCTTCGCGCGGTTGACGCTCTTCGCGGGGCTGACGTTCTGCACGCTCTTCGCGCGGCTGGCGCTCTTCGCGGGCCGGGCGTTCGGCGCGCTCGCCGCGCTCTTCGCGACGACCGCGTTCTTTGCGCTCGTCGTCACGGCGACCGCCGTCACGACCGTCGCGGCGACGATTCTGCTGGCGGCCGTTGCGACGCTCGCCCTGGCCTTCGCTGCGCTCGGTAGCCGGTTTCTCGGCGGCCACCGGGGTCGGCTCCGGCTTGCTGCCGGCGAACAGGCCCACCAGCGACTTCACCAGGCCCTGGAACAGGCTCGGCTCAGGCATGGGTTTGGTGGCTTCGACAACCGGCGCTGCGGCAGCGGTCTGCTGCGGGGCAGGGGTCTGCGGGGAAACGGTCTTCACCGCGGCTTCCTGGCGAACCAGGGTGCGGGTGGCGCTGACCGGCTGGACTTCCTCGTGCTCTTCCGGGGCCATCTCGTAGCTGGCGTGGCCGGACAGCAGTTCGGGATTGTCGTCGCGCAGGCGCTGGACTTCGAAGTGCGGCGTTTCCAGGTGGTCGTCCGGCAGGATGAAGATGCGTGCACGGGTACGCAGCTCGATCTTGGTGATGGCGTTGCGCTTCTCGTTGAGCAGGAAGGCGGCAACCTGGAACGGCACGCGCGCACGAACTTCGGCGGTGCGGTCCTTCAGGGCTTCTTCCTCGATCAGGCGCAGGATGGCCAGCGACAGGGACTCGACGTCGCGGATGATGCCCTGGCCGTTGCAACGCGGGCAGACGATGCCGCTGGTCTCGCCCAGGGACGGACGCAGGCGCTGACGGGACATTTCCAGCAGGCCGAAGCGCGAGATGCGGCCGACCTGGACGCGGGCACGGTCGGCTTCCAGGGCTTCGCGGACGCGTTCTTCCACGGCGCGCTGGTTCTTCGCCGGGGTCATGTCGATGAAGTCGATGACGATCAGGCCGCCGATGTCACGCAGACGCAGTTGGCGGGCGATTTCCTCGGCCGCTTCCAGGTTGGTCTGCAGGGCGGTTTCCTCGATGTCGCCGCCCTTGGTGGCGCGCGCCGAGTTGATGTCGATGGACACCAGGGCTTCAGTCGGATCGATGACGATGGAGCCACCCGAGGGCAGCTTCACTTCGCGCTGGAAGGCGGTTTCGATCTGGCTCTCGATCTGGAAGCGGTTGAACAGTGGAACGCTGTCCTGGTACAGCTTCACCTTGCTCGCGTACTGCGGCATGACCTGCTGGATGAAGTTCAGGGCCTCTTCCTGGGCGTCGAGGCTGTCGATCAGCACTTCGCCGATGTCCTGGCGCAGGTAGTCGCGGATGGCGCGGATGATGACGTTGCTTTCCTGGTAGATCAGGAACGGGCCGCTGCGCTCGCCGGAGGCTTCCTTGATGGCGCCCCACAGTTGCAGCAGGTAGTCCAGGTCCCATTGCAGCTCTTCGGAACTGCGGCCCAGACCCGCGGTGCGGACGATCAGACCCATGTCGCCGGGAACGGTGAGGCCGTTCAGGGCTTCGCGCAGTTCGTTGCGCTCTTCACCCTCGATGCGGCGGGAGATGCCGCCAGCGCGCGGGTTGTTGGGCATGAGCACCAGGTAGCGGCCGGCGAGGCTGATGAAGGTGGTCAGGGCGGCGCCCTTGTTGCCACGCTCTTCTTTCTCGACCTGGACGATGACTTCCTGGCCTTCGCTCAGGACGTCCTTGATGTTGATGCGGCCTTCGGGGTTCTTCTTGAAGTATTCGCGGGAGATTTCTTTGAGGGGGAGGAAGCCGTGGCGTTCGGCGCCGAAGTCGACGAATGCGGCCTCGAGGCTCGGCTCGATGCGGGTAATGCGGCCTTTGTAGATGTTGGCCTTCTTCTGTTCGCGCGCGCCGGACTCGATGTCCAGGTCGAACAGGCGTTGGCCGTCTACCAGCGCTACACGCAACTCTTCGGGTTGAGTCGCGTTGATCAGCATTCTTTTCATGTAGTACCAATGGTTTCCGGGGCCACCGGAAACGGCGATCGGCACACACGACTCTCACGGTCGGTGCTAAGGCACGTACTCAGGAATGGCGGACCATTCCCGTGTCCAGCGGCAGCAGGATAGAACTGCTGTGCCGCGACTACGTTTCCTGCTTGTTGTGTAAGAACAAGCACTCATCAGGAGGAGGAATTGACTGTCAGATGCGGACGATAAGTGCGTCTACGTTCAAGGCATGCGTTCAAGGCATGAACGCAACGCAATCCGACAGTTGTGCATCTCCGCCCTGCACATTTCCCTAAGAGCCGGGTGCCACTCGCTGAATCCGGGAGCGGGGTTGGCTTTTATCACGGCGACCTTGGTTGCCGTGGTCATGTCTCAAGGCCTGGGTTTCGAGGCGCTGTCGGCGGGAGAATCGCTCGGGCCGTTGCAACGCTTCTGGGGACTGCCTGGTGTCCTTTCAATGTGTTTGCAGGCGGTTGGGGATGGCGATTACGCGATCATCCGCAGGCCTGGCCACTTTTGGCGGCCTCCCGAATATAGCAGCAATGATTAAGTGCTTCAATTGAATGAAAAATTGTTATTATATTCGGATGACTAATCCCGCCCCTCCGACTTCCGGCGTCCAGCTGCTTGAAGTCGCGCCGGAGTATGCCGGCCAACGAATCGACAATTTCCTCCGCACCCAGCTCAAGGGCGTGCCCAAGACCCTGATCTACCGCATCCTTCGCAAGGGTGAGGTGCGGGTCAACAAGGGCAGGATCAAGCCCGAGTACAAGCTGCAGGCGGGTGACGTGATACGCGTCCCGCCGCTGCGCCTGGCTGAGCGCGACGAGCCGGTGCCGCTGGCGCAGGGGCTGCTCGAGCGCCTGGAGGCTGCCATCGTCTTCGAAGACAAGGCGCTGATCGTGGTGAACAAGCCCACCGGTATCGCCGTGCACGGCGGCAGTGGGCTGAACTACGGGGTCATCGAGGCGTTCCGTCAACTGCGCCCGGAGTGCAAGGACCTGGAACTGGTGCATCGCCTGGATCGTGATACGTCCGGCCTGCTGATGATCGCCAAGAAGCGCAGCATGCTGCGTCACCTGCACGACGCCCTGCGCGGCGAGCGCATCGTGGACAAGCGCTACCACGCCCTGGTGCGCGGCAACTGGCCGGCGGCGAAGAAGCAGATTGCCGTGCCGCTGCTGAAGAACAACCTGCGCTCCGGCGAGCGCGTGGTGGAAGTGAATCCCGAGGGCAAGGAGGCGCTGACCGAGTTCAAGGTGCTGCGCCGCTTCGGCGACTTTGCCACCTTGGTGGAGGCGCGCCCGATTACCGGTCGCACCCACCAGATCCGCGTGCATGCCAAACATGCCGGTCATTCCATTGCCGGCGACCCCAAGTACGGCGACGAGGATTTCTCCCGCGAGATCCGCGAGTTGGGCGGCAAGCGCCTGTTCCTGCATTCCGCATTCCTGCGAGTGCCGATGCCCGACGGTTCGGTGCTGGAGCTGGAGGCGCCGGTGGACGATATCTGGCAGCGTACCGTGGAGCGCCTGGATGCGTGAGTATTCCCTGCTGATCTTCGATTGGGATGGCACGCTGGTGGACTCCATCGGTCGTATCGTCGAGGCGATGCGGGTGGCGGCAGTCGGTTCCGGTCTCCCGGCGCGTAGCGAGGAGGCGATCAAGGGCATTATCGGTCTTGGGCTGCCGGAGGCTATTCAGACCCTGTATCCCGAAGTCGAAGAAGGCGAGCCGCTGGATCGTTTCCGCCGGGACTACGGCGATCACTATTTGAGCCTGGAAGTGCGGCCGTCGCCGTTGTTCCCCGGTGTGGCCGAGGCAATGGCTGAGTTTCGGGGCTCGGGCTACCAGTTGGCGGTCGCCACTGGCAAGAACCGCCGTGGGCTGGATCGCGTGCTGGCGGGGCAGGGGTGGACGGACTTCTTCGATATCACCCGCGCCGCCGACGAGTCGGCGAGCAAGCCGGATCCGCGCATGCTGCATGAGATTCTCGAGCATTGCCGGGTCGATGCCCGCGACGCGCTGATGGTGGGCGATTCGCCTTTCGATCTGGAAATGGCGCGCCGAGCCGGCATGGATTCGGTGGCGGTGGGCTATGGTGCTCAGTCGCTGGAGGTCCTTCGGGAGTATGCTCCGGCGCTGGAAGTGAATCATTTCAATGAATTGCGCGCCTGGCTCGCCGGGCGCTCGGTCAAACCAGTGCTCGAGGTAGGCAACTGATGTCGGATGAATGGAAGGCGGACGATAGCAAGGCTGCACAAACCGCGGCGGGCGACGACAAGAGCTGGAAGCTGCTGGAGAAGGCTGTGCTGGCTGGTGTCCAGGAGCAGCGCCGGTCGCGCCGCTGGGGCATCTTTTTCAAGTTGCTGACTTTTGTCTACCTGTTTGGCGCGCTGGCATTGTTCAGTCCCTTCAGTGGCCTGTCCAAGTCCGCCTCGCGCAGCGCCAGCCATACCGCGCTGATCGAGGTGAAAGGCATGATCGCCGACAACGAGGCGGCCAGTGCCGACAACATCGTTGGCGCGCTGCGCTCGGCGTTCGAGGATGCCGGCACCAAGGGCATCGTCCTGCGCATCAATAGCCCGGGCGGCAGCCCGGTACAGTCCGGCTATATCTACGATGAAATCAAGCGCCTGCGTGGTGAGCATCCGGATATCAAGGTCTACGCCGTCATCAGTGATCTGGGGGCGTCCGGTGCTTACTACATTGCCAGTGCTGCCGATCAGATCTACGCGGACAAGGCCAGCCTGGTCGGTTCCATTGGCGTGACGGCGGCCACTTTCGGCTTTGTCGGCACCATGGAGAAGCTGGGTGTGGATCGTCGAATCTATACCTCCGGTGAGCACAAGGCCTTCCTCGATCCATTCCAGCCGCCGAAAGCGGATGAAACCGCCTTCTGGCAACAGGTGCTGGACGTTACGCACAAGCAGTTCATCGATAGCGTGAAGAAAGGTCGTGGCGACCGCCTGAAGGACAAGGAGCACCCGGAGCTGTTCTCCGGCCTCATCTGGTCCGGTGAGCAGGCGCTGCAGTTGGGGCTGATCGATGGCCTGGGCAGCTCAAGCTACGTGGCGCGCGAAGTCATCAAGGAGAAGGAAATCGTGGACTACACGGTCCAGGAAACCGCCTTTGATCGTTTCACCAAGAAGCTTGGTGCCAGTGTCGCCGAGCGCATGGCCATGTGGATGGGCTTCCAGGGGCCAGCGCTGCGCTGAGTGTTCTTCCTTATATAAGGAAGGAAAAGGCCTGGCGATTGCCGGGCCTTTTTGTTTCCGTCTTGCGGGTCAGGCCTTCTTTTTCAGGGCACGGGTACCTGTTCGGCGAGCAGCATGTTCACCAGGCGGATCAGCGGCAAGCCGATCAGGCTGGTGGCGTCCTCGCCTTCGGTGGCGCGGAACAGGCTGACGCCCAGGCCTTCGGCCTTGAAGCTGCCGGCGCAGTCGAAAGGTTGCTCGATCTCGAGGTAGCGGCGGATGCGCGCTTCGTCAAGGTCGCGGAAGTGCACGGTGAAGGGCACGCAGTCGACCTGCGCCTCACCGCTCTGGCTGTTCAGCAGGCAGAGGCCGGTGAGGAAGCTCACGCTCTTGCCGCTGGCGTCTTTCAGTTGTTCGGTGGCGCGTTCGATGGTGTGGGGCTTGCCGAGTATCCTGCTGCCATTTACGGCGGCCTGGTCCGAGCCGATGATCAGGTGGTTGGGATATCGCTGGGCGAGAGTGCGCGCCTTGCTTTCCGCCAGCCGGCGCACCAGTTGCTCGGCGCTTTCGCCCGGCAGCGGTGTTTCGTCGACGTCGGGGCTGGCGCATTCGAACGGCAGGCGCAGGCGCTGCAGCAGTTCGCGGCGATAGGGCGAGCTGGAAGCCAGGATCAGGGGTAGCATGGATAACTCCTTCGGTGCGTCGCCGCGATTCTAGCGAAAAGGTCTGTCCATACAGCGGTTTATGGCTAATTTCCTTTGACAGCTTCGGGTGCATCCCTATAATGGCGCGCTTATGTTGAATGGACCGATACCACCTCACGTTGATCCGCGCAAATTGGTAGAGCGCGCCGCCACCCTCGAAGGTGAGCTGCCGATCGCCAAGATGCCACGTCTCAACGAGCAACTGACCAGCAGTGATGGCAAGATTCACGCGAAGTTTTCCTTCTTCCGTGATCAGCAGAAGCTGGCGGTCATGCACGTCGAACTCGACGCCGAGGTGAGCATGGTATGCCAACGCTGTCTCGAGCCGGCCAACTTCCATGTGGGTGGTGCGTACGATTACGTCATCATTCCGGAAGGCAAGTCGATCGATGATCTGCCCAGTGGCTACGATGCATTGGAGGTGGGGGATGACCCCATCGACCTGACCTCGCTGGCCGAGGACGAGTTGCTGCTCGCCTTGCCCATCGTGCCGGTCCATGACCCTGAGGATTGCCAGCAGCCGGTGGGATACGCTACAGCGCCCGAACCGAGCGAGAACGTCGAAGAACGGCCCAATCCGTTCAGCGTACTGGCGCAGTTGAAGCGTGACCCAAACGTTTAGGAGTTAATCAATCATGGCTGTTCAGCAGAACAAAAAATCCCGTTCCGCTCGTGACATGCGTCGTTCGCACGATGCCCTGGACGCGAACGCTCTGTCCGTGGAAAAGAGCACCGGTGAAGTTCACCTGCGCCACCACGTCTCCCCGGACGGTTTCTATCGCGGCCGCAAGGTCGTAGACAAAGGCTCTGACGAGTAATCTTTGTCCGCACCAATCATCGCGATTGATGCAATGGGTGGGGACTACGGTCCCCACTGCATTGTTCCGGCCTGTATTTCCTTTCTGGCCGAATATGCTTCCCTCCAGCTGGTCCTCGTCGGCCAAGCTCCTCTGCTAGAAGAACACCTGCGTGGCCTGTCTCCGGCCGAGCGCCAGCGTCTTCACATTCATCACGCCAGCGAAATCGTCACGATGGACGAGCGTCCGTCACAGGCGTTGCGTGGCAAGCCCGACTCCTCCATGCGTGTTGCCCTCGAACTGGTTCGGGATGGCAAGGCCCATGCCTGCGTCAGTGCCGGCAATACCGGTGCGCTGATGGCGCTGTCTCGCTACTTGCTCAAGACCCTGCCCGGCATCGACCGCCCGGCGATGGTGACTGCAGTGCCGACGCAGACCGGCCACTGCCATCTGCTCGATTTGGGCGCCAACGTCGACTGCAGCGCCGAGCATCTCTACCAGTTCGCCGTCATGGGCGCCGTGGCGGCGGAAGCGTTGGGCAAGATCGACCCCAGGGTCGCGCTGCTGAATGTCGGCACCGAAGACATCAAGGGCAACCAGCAGGTGAAGCTGGCGGCCAGCCTTCTGCAGCAGGCGCGCGGGGTGAACTACATCGGCTACATCGAAGGCGATGGCCTGTATCGTGGGTTGGCCGATGTAGTGGTCTGCGACGGCTTCGTCGGCAATATCCTGCTCAAGTCCAGCGAAGGCCTGGCGGCCATGGTGGCGGCGCGTCTGGAGGAACTGTTCAATTCCAGCCTGCCGGCCAAGGCGGTCGGCTTGATGGCGATGCCTTTCCTGCGCCGTCTGCGGGGCGATCTGACGCCGTCCCAGCACAATGGCGCGAGTTTCCTGGGGTTGCAGGGCATCGTGGTGAAGAGTCACGGCAGTGCGAAGGAAGAGGGCATTCAGAGCGCCTTGCGTCGCGCGCTGCTGGAAGTTCGCGAGAATCTGCCCCAGCGGCTGCATGGCCGATTGGAACATCTGCTCTAATGTGTGACCGCGGTCGTCAGACCGTCATCCAACTGTCAGTTCAATGCGCCAGGCTCTCGCCGGCGCTATCCATTTGACGACATAGACAAAAGGGACCTGTTGCAATGTCCGCATCCCTCGCCTTCGTATTCCCCGGTCAAGGTTCGCAGTCGCTCGGCATGCTTGCCGAACTGGGTGCCCAGCACGCCATCGTGCGCGAAACCTTCGCCGAAGCCTCTGCCGCCCTGGGTTATGACCTCTGGGCCCTGGTCCAGGAGGGCCCTGAAGAGCGCCTGAACCAGACCGACAAGACCCAGCCCGCGATCCTTACGGCCTCCATCGCCCTCTGGCGTCTGTGGCTGGCCGAAGGCGGCGTGAAGCCGGCTTATGTTGCCGGCCATAGCCTGGGCGAATATTCCGCTCTGGTCGCTGCTGGCAGCCTGGCCTTCGCCGACGCGGTAAAGCTGGTCGAGCGCCGTGGCCAATTGATGCAGGAAGCTGTTCCCGCCGGTACCGGCGGGATGGGTGGGCCTTCCTGGCCGGGGGACGCGCAGGGCGCTCTTCACTGCCATTCTCGGCCTGGAAGACGCTGATGTGCTTGCCGCCTGCGCCGAAGCGGCCCAGGGCGAAGTGGTCAGTGCCGTGAATTTCAACGCGCCGGGTCAGGTGGTGATCGCGGGGGCGGCCAAGGCCGTCGAGCGTGCCATCGAGGCTTGCAAGACGCGCGGGGCCAAGCGTGCCGTGGCGCTGCCGGTCAGCGTGCCGTCGCACTGCGAGCTGATGCGTCCGGCTGCCGAGCGTTTCGCTGAGGCGGTCGAGGCCGTTCAGTGGCAGATGCCGCAGATTGCCCTGGTACAGAACGTCACCGCCCAGGTTCCGGCTGATCTGGCTTCGCTCAAGCGCGACCTGTTGGCGCAGCTGTACAGCCCGGTACGCTGGGTCGAGAGCGTCCAGTTGCTGGCCGAAAAGGGCGTCACTGACCTGGTCGAATGCGGCCCGGGCAAGGTGCTGGCTGGTTTGAACAAGCGTTGCGCGAAGGGCGTGACCACCCATAACCTGGATTCCGCGGACGCCTTTGGCGCGGCTCGCGCGGCTCTGGCTTGAACAGGAGATAAGGCATGAGTCTGCAAGGTAAGGTTGCCCTGGTTACCGGCGCGAGCCGTGGTATCGGCCAGGCCATCGCTCTGGAACTGGGCCACATGGGCGCCACCGTGGTCGGCACTGCCACCAGCGAGTCCGGCGCGCAGAAGATTTCCGAGTACCTCAAGGAAAACGGTATCCAGGGCTCCGGCATGGTGCTCGATGTGTCCAATGACGAGTCCGTCACCGCCGTAGTCGAGGCCATTCAGAAAGAGTCTGGCGCACCGGCTATCGTCGTCAATAACGCAGGTATCACCCGCGATAACCTGCTGATGCGCATGAAAGACGATGAGTGGTTCGACGTGGTCAACACCAACCTCAACAGCCTCTACCGTCTGTCGAAAGCCGTGCTGCGCGGCATGACCAAGGCGCGCTGGGGTCGCATCATCAATATCGGTTCGGTCGTCGGTGCCATGGGTAATGCCGGGCAGACCAACTACGCGGCGGCCAAGGCCGGTCTGGAAGGTTTCACCCGTGCCCTGGCGCGCGAAGTCGGTTCCCGTGCTATCACTGTCAACGCGGTCGCTCCGGGCTTCATCGACACCGACATGACCCGTGAGTTGCCCGAAGCCCAGCGTGAAGCACTGCTCGGTCAGATTCCGCTGGGTCGACTGGGACAAGCCGAAGAGATCGCCAAAGTGGTAGCATTCCTCGCTTCCGAGGGCGCAGCTTATGTAACGGGTGCCACGGTACCGGTGAATGGCGGAATGTACATGAGCTGATGTGACGAGTTCCTTCGTGGCGATGTCATATGCGCTGTCTAAAGTTCTCCAAGCGTTGTGACGCTGGAATAGGCAGAGCATCTGGATTGCCGGAAGGGGCGTCAGCGTTCAGCTTGAAATGCAGAAATCCCTTTCTATACACTTACCCGCAGCCCAGCTGTACGGATTGTCCATAGGAGTGAAAACAAGGTATGAGCACCATCGAAGAACGCGTCAAGAAGATCGTTGCTGAGCAACTCGGCGTTAAGGAAGAAGAAGTCACCAACAGCGCTTCCTTCGTCGAAGACCTGGGCGCCGACTCCCTTGACACCGTTGAGCTGGTGATGGCTCTGGAAGAGGAATTCGAGACCGAAATCCCCGACGAGCAAGCCGAAAAGATCACCACCGTTCAGGAAGCCATCGACTACATCGTTGCCCACCAGGCATAAGACGTAGTCGTCGGTTCCCCGACGAAAGAAGCCGCACGGCCTGCAAAGGCGTGCGGCTTTTCTTTAACGCCGGCTTCTGCCGGCGTTATTGCCGTGAAACACATGAGAGGAAGTCACAGTGTCGCGTAGACGCGTAGTCATCACTGGCATGGGTATGTTGTCGCCCCTGGGTGTGGATGTGCCGAGCAGTTGGGAAGGCATTCTCGCCGGGCGCAGCGGTATCGCCCCGATCGAACACATGGACCTGTCCGCCTTTGCCACCCGTTTCGGCGGCTCGGTGAAAGGGTTCGACGTCGAGCAATACATGTCCGCCAAGGAAGCTCGCAAACTCGACCTGTTCATCCAGTACGGCCTGGCCGCCAGCTACCAGGCGGTGCGCGATTCCGGCCTGGAAGTCACCGACGCCAACCGGGAGCGCATCGGCGTTGCCATCGGTTCGGGCATCGGCGGTCTGACCAATATCGAAAACACCTGTCGTTCGCTGTTCGAGCAGGGCCCGCGGCGCATCTCGCCGTTCTTCGTGCCCGGTTCGGTCATCAACATGGTTTCCGGGTTCCTGTCGATCAACCTCGGTCTGCAGGGCCCCAACTACGCCATCACCACCGCCTGCACCACCGGCACCCACAATATCGGCATGGCCGCGCGCAACATCGCTTACGGCGACGCTGACGTGATGGTCGCCGGCGGGTCCGAAATGGCGGCTTGTGGTCTTGGCCTGGGCGGCTTCGGTGCCGCTCGTGCGCTGTCCACCCGCAACGACGAGCCGACCAAGGCCAGCCGTCCCTGGGACCAGGATCGCGACGGCTTCGTGCTCTCCGACGGCGCAGGTTCCCTGGTGCTGGAGGAACTGGAGCACGCCAAGGCTCGTGGCGCTCGCATCTACGCAGAAATCGTCGGTTTCGGCATGAGCGGCGACGCCTTCCACATGACTGCTCCGCCGGAAGACGGCGCAGGCGCTGCACGCTGTATGAAAGCCGCACTGCGCGATGCCGGCCTGAATCCCGAGCAGGTTGATTACATCAACGCCCACGGCACCTCGACGCCGGCCGGCGATATTGCGGAGATCTCCGCGGTGAAGTCGATCTTCGGCGACCACGCCTACAAGCTGTCGATGAGCTCCACCAAGTCGATGACCGGCCACCTGCTGGGTGCTGCCGGCGCGGTCGAGGCGATCTTCAGCGTGCTTGCGCTGCGTGATCAGGTGGCTCCGCCGACCATCAACCTGGATAACCCCAGCGAAGGCTGCGACCTCGACCTGGTCGCCCACCAGGCCAAGGAGCGTCCGATCGACGTCGCCTTGTCCAACTCCTTCGGCTTCGGTGGCACCAACGGTTCCCTGGTGTTCCGCCGGTTCCAGGGCTGATGCTGAGCTGGATCGACGGCCAGAACGCCGAGGTGCTGTCCGCGCGTGATCGCGGACTGGCCTACGGCGACGGGTTGTTCGAGACCATCCGCGTGTCCGCAGGCCGTCCGCGCCTGCTGGCGCGCCATCGGGCAAGACTGGAGGAGGGCGTCAGGCGCCTGTCCCTGCCGGTCTCGCTCGATCTCGTCGAAGATGAAATCCTGCGTTTCTCCACCCTGCTGGGTGATGGTGTCGCCAAGCTGGTGCTGACCCGCGGCGAAGGCGTGCGTGGCTACGCACCGCAGGCCGATGCCCAGGTGCGCCGACTATTGCTGGCCTCGCCTGCGCCGGCTTACCCGGCGAAGAATTGGGAGGAGGGCGTCAGGCTCTTCTCTTGCGCCACCCGCCTGGCCGAGCAGCCACTGCTGGCCGGCCTCAAGCACCTCAATCGCCTGGAGCAGGTCCTGGCTCGCGCCGAATGGAGCGATCCGGCTTTCGCCGAAGGATTGATGCGCGATGTTTCCGGGCGCGTCGTCGAAGGTGTGTTCAGCAACCTGTTCCTCGTGAAGCACGGCGAGTTGATCACCGCAGACCTCGGTCGCTGCGGCGTTGCCGGGGTCATGCGCGCCGAGATCATCGAGCGCGCCCGTAGCCTGGGCCTGCCGGTCATCGTGCGCGACATCGAGCACGGCGAACTGGCGGACGCCGACGAGGTCTTTCTCTGCAACAGTCTCTACGGTATCTGGCCGGTGCTCGGCGTGGCCGAGTTCACTTGGCCGGTCGGGCCCCTGACCCGTAAACTGCAGGGCCAACTCCGCGAACTTCTGGATTCCTGATACGTGATGCGCAAATTGCTGGTGCTGCTGGAAGGCGGCCTGCTGCTGGCCGGGCTCATGCTGGGCCTGGCGGCCTGGGAGCAGCAGCGTGCGCTGCAGCAGCCGCTCCAGCTCACCGAAGAGCGCCTGCTGGATGCTCCCAGCGGCGCCACCCCCGGTCGTCTGCTGACCCGCCTGGAGGACGAGGACGTCCTGCACGGCGGCTTCTGGCTTCGTCTGTACTGGCGCTTCAACCTGGCGGGCGAGGCGCTGCACAGCGGTGAATACCGCCTGACGCCCGGCATGACTGCTGCCCAGTTGCTCGATCTGTGGCGCGAGGGCGAGGTTGTGCAGTACGGCCTGACCCTGGTCGAGGGCTGGAACTTCCATCAGGTCCGCGACTTGCTCGCCCGCCAGCCCAAGCTGGACCAGACCCTGAACGGCCTCAGCGACGCCGACGTGATGGCCAGGCTGGGCAAGCCCGGCGTATTCCCCGAGGGCCGCTTCTTCCCCGACACCTACCGCTTCGTCCGTGGCACCAAGGACGTCGATATCCTCAAGCATGCCTACCAGCGCATGGAGACCATTCTCGCCGAGGAGTGGGACAAGCGCGGCGAGGACCTGCCCTACAAGGACTCGTACCAGGCGCTGATCATGGCCTCGCTGGTGGAGAAGGAAACCGGCGTACCCCAGGAGCGCGGCCAGATCGCGGGCGTTTTCGTGCGCCGCCTGCAGAAGAACATGCTGTTGCAGACTGACCCGACCGTCATCTACGGCATGGGCGAGCGCTATGCCGGCAAGATCACCCGGGCCGACCTGCGCACGCCAACGCCCTACAACACCTATGTGGTCGCCGGCCTGCCGCCGACGCCCATCGCGCTGCCCGGTCGCGAGGCAATCCACGCTGCGCTGAACCCGGTGCCGGGACAGAGCCTGTACTTCGTCGCCCGTGGCGATGGCAGCCACACCTTCTCCGACAACCTCGACGATCATAACAAGGCCGTCCAGGAATTCCAGATCAAGCGCCGCGCCGACTACCGTTCCAGCCCGGCGCCCGTTCCGTCGCCGGCGCAGACGCCGGACGAAGACGCTCCCGCCGCAGATACCCCTGCAGCGCAGTAGCCCGACAACACAAGGAGTGAGCCGAGTGACCGGCCTGTTCATCACCCTGGAAGGCCCCGAAGGCGCGGGCAAGAGCACCAATCGCGAGTACCTGGCCGAGCGCCTGCGCGAACGCGGAATCGAGGTCCAGCTGACCCGCGAGCCAGGCGGTACGCCGCTGGCCGAGCGCATCCGCGAGCTGCTGCTGGACCCGAGCGATGAAAAGATGGCAGTCGATACCGAACTGCTGCTGGTCTTTGCCGCCCGCGCACAGCACATCGCCGGGGTGATCCGCCCGGCCCTGGAGCGTGGCGCCGTAGTGCTCTGCGATCGCTTCACGGACGCCACCTACGCCTATCAGGGCGGCGGTCGTGGTCTGCCGGTGGAGCGCATCGCCCAGTTGGAAAGCTTCGTCCAGGGCAGCCTGCGCCCGGACCTGACCCTGGTGTTCGACCTGCCGGTGGAAATCGGCTTGTCCCGCGCAGCTGCCCGCGGTCGCCTGGACCGCTTCGAGCAGGAGGGGCGCGCCTTCTTCGAGGCGGTGCGCAATACCTACCTGGATCGCGCCCGCGCCGAGCCTGCGCGCTATCACATCCTCGATGCGGCGCAGACGCTGCCCGAGGTGCAGCGCGACCTGGATGGCCTGCTGCCGATCCTGCTGGAGCGCCTCAATGGCTGACATCTATCCCTGGCAGCAGGGCCTCTGGCAGCAGCTCAGCAGCCGCCCGCGCCATGCCCATGCCTATCTGCTGCAGGGGCCGGCCGGTATCGGCAAGCGTGTGCTGGCGGAGAATCTGGTGCACTTCCTGCTGTGCCAGCGACCCGCGGGCGGCAAAGCATGCGGCCAGTGCAAGGCCTGCCAGTTGCTCGCCGCCGGCACGCACCCGGATTTCTTCCAGCTGGAACCGGAGGAGCCGGAGAAACCCATTCGGGTCGATCAGGTTCGCGAGCTGGTGGGCTTCGTGGTGCAGACCGCGCAGTTGGGCGGGCGCAAGGTGGTGCTGCTGGAGCCGGCCGAGGCCATGAACCTCAATGCCGCCAACGCCCTGCTGAAAAGCCTGGAAGAGCCTTCCGGCGATACCGTGCTGCTGCTCATCAGCCACCAGCCCAGCCGGCTGTTGCCGACCATCAAGAGTCGCTGTGTGCAACAGGCTTGCCCGCAGCCTTCTGCCGAGCAGGCCCGTGCCTGGCTGGCGGGTACTCTGCCGGCCGAGCCGGTGGAGGCGTTGGACGAGTTGCTGGTGCTCGCTGGCGGATCACCGCTGACCGCGCTGCGACTGCAGGGCCACGGCGTGCGCGAGCAGCGCGCACAAGTGGTCGAAGGGGTGAAGAAGCTGCTCAAGCAGCAGGTTGCCCCAGGTCAGCTGGCCGAAAGCTGGAATGCTGTACCTTTGCCACTATTGTTCGACTGGTTCTGCGACTGGTCGCTGTTGATCCTGCGTTACCAGTTGGCTCGGGACGAAGAGGGCCTTGGCCTCGCCGACATGCGCAAGGTCGTGCAGTATCTCGCCGAAAAGTCGACACAGCCCAAGGTGCTGGCCATGCAGGACTGGCTGCTGCTTCAGCGGCAGAAGGTTCTCAACAAAGCCAACCTCAACCGTGCCTTGCTTCTCGAAGCCTTGCTCGTACAGTGGGCAAGTCTCCCTGGGCCGGGCTAGAATCCGGCCATCGGAAAAATCTGCCAGGATAGCTGAATGAGCTTGCCACCAAATCTGGGTCCGCGTAACGGAATCCTGTCCTTGACCATCAAGGACAAATCCGTGCTGTATGCCGCCTACATGCCGTTCATTCGCAACGGCGGGCTGTTCATTCCGACCAACAAGACCTACAAGCTGGGCGATGAGGTCTTCATGCTGCTCAACCTGATGGACGAGCCGGAAAAGATCCCGGTCGCCGGCAAGGTGGTCTGGATTACTCCTCGCGGAGCGCAGGGCAACCGTGCCGCCGGCATTGGCGTGCAGTTCAACGACGGTGACAACACCGCGCGCAACAAGATCGAGACCTATCTCGCCGGCGCGCTGAAGTCGGATCGCCCGACCCATACCATGTAGCTCATCCCCTGTAGAATTAGCAGCCTGTACAGGCTGCAAACACGGAGCGCCCTGAGGGGCGCTTCGTCATTTCCCGGAGAAGGTTTTCATGCTCGTCGATTCCCACTGCCACCTCGATCGTCTCGATCTCGCCGCCCACGACGGATCGCTGGATGCCGCGCTGAACGCTGCCCGTGCGCGCGGTGTCAGCCAGTTCCTGTGCATCGGCGTGAGTGCGGACAATGCCAGGGCGGTGAAGGATCTGGCTGATCGCTACGCCGACGTGCATTGCTCGGTCGGCGTCCACCCGCTCGACCTGGAGCCAGGCGCCGCGCCGGCGCTGGACTGGCTGCTGGGTGAGTTGAACCATCCGCGCGTGGTGGCCATCGGCGAGACCGGCCTGGACTATCACTACGAGCCCGAGGCCGCCGAGCTGCAGCAGGAGGCCTTCCGCCTGCACCTTGAGGCCGCCAAGGTGACCGGCAAGCCGGTCATCGTGCATACCCGCGAAGCCCGCGCCGATACCCTGGCGTTGCTGCGCGAGGCAGCGCTGCCGCAGGCCGGTGTGCTGCATTGCTTCACCGAAGACTGGGAGATGGCCAAGGCGGCGCTGGATATTGGCTTCTATATCTCGCTGTCGGGCATCGTCACCTTCCGCAATGCCGAGCAATTGCGCGAAGTGGCGCGACAGGTGCCGGTGGACCGCCTGCTGGTGGAAACCGATTCGCCCTATCTCGCGCCGGTGCCCCATCGCGGCAAACCGAACCTTCCCGAATACGTGCGCGAGGTGGCCGAGTACCTGGCCGTGTTGCGTGGGGTGAGTTTCGAAACGCTGGCCGAGCAGACCACTGCGAATTTCCGCCGGCTGTTCCCGCTCGCCTGCTGATGGTCCGTGCGCGGACAGCTTTCCCGCGCGCAAAAAAAACCCGGGTTCTGGGGGATGAATCCGGGTCAAGACCATTAGGAGTTTAACAATAAGGTACGCGATCCTCGGTACCTTCACCGGCGGAGCACTTGGGGGGAGATGCCGCGCGCCGGTATCTACAAGTATTGGTCAAGATGCCGCGCTTGCCACAGGGTGCCCGGTGTTTTTTAAACGGATTTGGAATACATCACACCGGGCTGAGCAGCTTTCTCGGCCGCGCCTGCATTATTGCCCCGCCAAAGCCCCGATCAACGCCAGAGTCTCCTCGATGACCGCTTCGCTGGTGTAGAAGTGCGGCGACAAGCGGATACCGGCGCCGCGCTGGATGCACACCACCTGCTCCGCGCGCAAACGCTCCAGCAGGCGGATATTGTCCCAGCCGGCCAGGCTGAACGTCAGGATGCCGGCGCGACGGCCAGGCTCCAGCGGGCTGTGCAGTGAGGCGCCGTTGATGCGGCCCAGGCCATCGTGCAGTTGCTGGACGCGCGTCTGCACCAACTCGCCGACCGAAGCCATGCCGACCTCTTCCAGCAGGCCAAGGCTGGCGTCCAATGCCACGGCGCCGAGCATGTTCGGGCTGCCGCACTCGAAGCGGCGAGCACTGCGCGCCGGTTGCCAGCCGGCAAGGTCGTAGTTGCCGGCGTTTTCCAGCATGTGCCAACCGTATTCCTGCAGCGCCAGTTGCTCGCGTTCGGCGGCGCGGCAATAGAACACACCCAGGCCTTCCGGGCCGAGCATCCATTTGTGGCCGTCGGCCATGGCGAAGGCGCAGTCGTATGCCTGCACGTCGAAGGGCAGGGCGCCCAGTTGCTGGATGGCATCGATGCAATACAGCACGCCGCGCTGGCGGCAGCCGGCGCCCAGGCGTTCCAGGTCCATGCGCAGGCCGCTGGCGTACTGCACGGCGCTGATGGAGAGCAGGCGCGTGCGCGGTGTGCAGGCGGCCAGCAGGTCGCCTTCGGGATCATCGCCGTCCAGGCTCACCTGGATGACTTCCACCCCACGTGGTTTGAGTGCTTCCCAGACGACCCGGTTGGAGGGGAATTCCTGATCGCTGATCACCACCTGGTCGCCGGCGCGCCAGTCCAGGCCAAAAGCGACGAAGGACAGCGCCTCGGACGTGTTCTTCACCAGGGCGATATCGCCGGTGGTCCGGGCATTCACCAGGCGCATCAGGCGTTCGCGCAGGCGCTTCTCGATGGTCAGCCAGCGCGGATAGTCACGGGCACCCAACAGGATGTTCTCCTGGGCAAACGCCGTGACGGCGTCTGCGGCGCGCTTGGGCCAGGGCGCGACCGCTGCGTGGTTCAGGTAGCGCAGGCCGGGTTGTTGGGGAAACTCGGAAGAAAAGCTAATCATGTCGGATGATCCGTGCAATTTGGCGCTGAATAGGCATAATACGCGGCTTCGAATTTTGACTATTTTTGACCGAACAGTCTTTTTATGCAGAAAGAGCCGCGCAAGGTTCGCGAATTCCGTCGTCGCGAACAGGAAATCCTCGACACCGCCCTCAAGCTGTTCCTTGAGCAGGGCGAAGACAGTGTCACGGTCGAAATGATCGCCGATGCCGTGGGTATCGGCAAAGGCACCATCTACAAGCACTTCAAGTCCAAGGCGGAGATCTACCTGCGCCTGATGCTGGACTACGAGCGCGATCTGGCCGACCTGTTCCACTCCGAAGACGTCGCCCGCGACAAGGAGCGCCTGTCGCGCGCCTACTTCGAGTTCCGCATGCGCGATCCGCAGCGCTACCGCCTGTTCGACCGCCTGGAAGAGAAGGTGGTGAAGACCAGCCAGGTCCCGGAGATGGTCGAGGAGCTGCACAAGATCCGCGAATCCAACTTCGAGCGCCTGAGCCAGCTGATCAAGGAACGCATCGCGGCGGGCAAGCTGGAAGACGTCCCGGCCTACTTCCACTACTGCGCGGCCTGGGCGCTGGTACATGGCGCCGTGGCGCTGTACCACTCGCCGTTCTGGCGCGACGTGCTGGAGGATCAGGAGGGCTTCTTCCAGTTCCTCATGGACATCGGCGTGCGCATGGGCAACAAGCGCAAGCGCGACGGCGATACGCCGGCCGCCTGAGTCGACATTCGCGCGATTCATCGTCGCGGTTGCGACAGGGCTCCCGGCGCCGGTGGGGATATACTTGCATGAGTGATCGCCACCGGAGCCGAGCATGATCGTCGACCGCCAGGGCAGGCGCTTCCGCAATCTTCGCGTGAGCCTGACCGCCGCCTGCAACTACGCCTGCACCTATTGCGTGCCGGACGGCAAACGTCTGGTCGCGGCGCAGGACGAGCTGTCGGCGGAATCCCTGGTGCGCGGGGTCGCCTACCTGATCGAGTCCGCCGGCATCGAGCGTCTGCGCGTCACCGGTGGCGAACCGTTGGTCAGTCCGAAGCTCGATGCCTTCCTGCATGGCGTCAGCCGTCTCGGGCTGCAGGACATCGCCATCACCACCAACGGACAGCTGCTGTCGAAGAAGCTGCCGCTGCTGCTGGAATTCCGTCTCTTTCCCCAGGTGGCCC
>OGQD01001010.1_pt1 | contig 19353 bp, 17 predicted proteins | sample 1553091 | NCBI WGS metagenome assembly OGQD01 (sample SAMEA2580290, study PRJEB22360) | human gut metagenome | biome: human gut; feature: human-associated habitat; material: faeces | place: Denmark | collected 2008/2010
GTCATGGAAGTGGACATCCCGCGCAACCGCGTCGGCCTGTCCATGCGCATGAGCGACACCCCCGGCGAGAAGGTCGAGGGCCAGCGTGGCGGCGGCCGCCCCGGCAACGGCGCGCCGCGTGGCGAGCGCAGCGCTCCGCGCCAGCAGGAGAAGGCCCCGGCGAACAATGCCATGGCCTCGCTGTTCGCCAACGCCAAGCAACTGAAGAAGAAGTAAGGAAGGTCCATGAGCGAGATGCCCGCCCGCGAGCTGATGATCAGCCGCTTCAGCGACACCCTTGGCGTGCAGCCGATCCGTGTCGCCGACGGCGAAGCCGAGGTGCTGCTGCCGATGGCCGAGCACCTGCGCAATCGCGGCAACGTCATGCACGGCGGCGCGCTCTTCACGCTGATGGACATGACCATGGGCCTGGCCTGCTCCAGCGCCCATGGCTTCGACCGACAGAGCGTCACCCTGGAATGCAAGATCAACTACATCCGCGCGGTCGCCGAGGGCGAAGTGCGCTGTGTAGCGAAAGTCCTGCATGCCGGGCGGCGCTCGCTGGTGGTCGAGGCCGACATCCACCAGGGCGACAAGCTGGTCGCCAAGGGACAAGGCACCTTCGCCCAGCTGTAATTCGCGCCGTGACAACTGACCTATGCTGTACGCCGGAGCCCCGGATTTGCGGGCGCCGGCGCAGCGCCTCGATGAAGCCAGGCGACCACGCCGGTTGTGTTCTCCCCTTGTAGACCGCCCAGTCCACCCCCATAGTGGGGCGATTGCCGTGTGAAGGACTTCCAACTTGAGCGACCAACTTTCCCGCCGCCTGGCCCTGCTGGGCGATGCCGCCAACCTGTCCCTGCTCACCCAGTGCCTGCACGGTATCGAGCGCGAATGCCTGCGCGTCGACGGGCACGGCAAGCTTGCCCTGACCCCGCATCCGCGCGCCCTGGGCTCGGCACTGACCAACCCGCAGATCACCACCGACTACTCCGAGTCGCTGCTGGAGTTCATCACGCCGACTTCGACCAGCGTCGAGAAGACCCTGGAAGAACTGGATGAAATCCACCGCTTCGCCAGCGGCAAGCTCGACGGCGAATACCTGTGGAGCCCGTCCATGCCCTGCGAGTTGCCGGATGAAGAGACCATCCCGATCGCTCGCTACGGCAGTTCGCACATCGGCCGCCTGAAGTACGTCTACCGCAAGGGCCTGGCCCTGCGTTACGGCAAGACCATGCAGTGCATCGCCGGCATCCACTACAACTTCTCCCTGCCCGAAGGCATCTGGGAGCTGCTGCGCCAGGACGAAGGCAGCGAGAAGAGCGCGCGGGACTTCCAGTCGCACCGCTACATCGCGATGATCCGCAACTTCCGCCGCTACAGCTGGCTGCTGATGTACCTGTTCGGCGCCTCGCCGGCGCTGGACGCCGGCTTCCTGCGCGGCCGCCCGCACGGCCTGGAAGCCTTCGACGAACACACGCTCTACCTGCCCTACGCCACCAGCCTGCGCATGAGCGACCTGGGTTACCAGAACAACGCCCAGGCCGGCCTCACGCCCTGCTACAACGACCTGGACAGCTACATCGACAGCCTGCGCCGCGCGGTGAGCACGCCGTACGCGCCGTACGAGAAGGTCGGCACCAAGGTCGATGGCGAATGGGTGCAGCTCAACACCAACATCCTGCAGATCGAGAACGAGTACTACTCGAGCATCCGCCCGAAACGCGTCACCTACACCGGCGAGCGCCCGATCCAGGCGCTGATGGCCCGTGGCGTGCAGTACGTCGAGGCGCGCTGCCTGGACATCAACCCCTTCCTGCCGCTGGGCATCGACGTCACTGAGGCGCGCTTCCTCGACGCCTTCCTGCTCTACTGCGCGCTGTCCGACAGCCCGCCGCTGGGCGGTTGCGAGTGTGGCGCGGCCACCAGCAACTTCCTCAAGGTGGTCAAGGAAGGTCGTCGTCCCGGCCTGAAGCTGGAGCGCGCAGGCCAGCAGCTCGAGATGAAGGACTGGGCGAACGCCCTGCTCGACGGCATCGCGCCAATCATCGAACTGCTCGACCGCGCCAACGGTACGGGCCTGCACGCGCAGAGCCTGGCCGAGCAGCGCACCAAGGTTGCCGACGCCAGCCTGACGCCGTCGGCGAAGGTCCTGGCGGAGATGCGCGAGCGCGGCGAGAGCTTCGAGGCCTTCGCCCTGCGCTACAGCCGCCAGCATGCCGCCACCCTGCAGGGTGAGCCGCTGCCGGCCGAGGAGCAGGCGCGCTTCGAGAGCATGGCCAGCGAATCCCTGGCCGAACAGGCGGAGCTGGAGAAGCAGCCCGAAGGCGATTTCGACACCTTCGTCGCCGCGTATCAGGCGAGCATCCTGGGCCTGCTCAGCGTCTGACGGTGCAAGAAATCGCTGACATGCAGCTCATAGAGTTCTGATCGGCAACCTGCGAGTGCGGGGGGAGAATCCTCCCTCCCTGCGGATCGTCCGGCCCCGGCCGGCGCGATCCGCGCAAGACCTCGCAGGAAAGCGCGCATGTCCCCCCACTCTCCCTCCTGGACACTCCATCAGCTGGAAGTCGCCTACCGGCAAGGCTACCTGGAAGCGCTGCTCGGCCGCGCCCCGCGCTGTCCGCCACATGAGATTCTGGCGGCCAGCTGGGAAGCCGGCTGGCGCGACGGCGGCGAGCGACTGCGCCAGCAGCAGGAACAGGCCAGGCCCTGCGCAGAGCCAGGCCAGGCGCCGCGGCTGAGCGTGCAGATCAGGCATTCGGTATCCGGTAAAGACCGGGTCTGATCAGAGCGTCTTCTCGAATACCTGGGAATTGCGCTGGTAGTTGTACAGCGACGCCCGCGCCGCCGGCAGGCGCTCGACGCTGCTGGGCTGGAAGCCACGCTCACGGAACCAGTGGGCCGTGCGGGTGGTGAGCACATAAAGGGTTTTCAGTCCCAGGTTGCGCGCGCGCTGTTCGATACGCTCCAGCAGGTCGTCGCCGCGTCCGCCGTGGCGGTACTCCGGATTCACCGCCAGGCATGCCAGTTCGCCCGCGTCGGAATCGGCAATGGGATAGAGCGCCGCGCAGGCGATGATCAGCCCTTCGCGCTCGACGATGCTGAACTGCTCGATCTCGCGCTCCAGCACCTCGCGGGAACGACGCACCAGGATGCCCTGCTCTTCCAGCGGACGGATCAGCTCCAGCAGTCCACCAACGTCCTCGATACCCGCTTCGCGCAGTTGCTCGAACTGCTCCTGCGCCACCAGGGTGCCGTTGCCGGTGCGGGTGAAGAGTTCCGACAGCAGCGAGCCATCCTCGGTGTAGCTGACGATATGGCTGCGCCGCACACCCGCGCGGCAGGCCTGGGCGGCGGCGTCGAGCAACTCGCCCTGATAACTCGACCCGAGGCGCTCCAGGTGCGCCGGCACCTGCTGCGGGCGCAACTCGCGCACCAGCTTGCCGGCCTCGTCCATCAGGCCGCGCTCGGCCCCGTAGAGAATCAGTTTGTCCGCGCCCAGGTCGATGGCCGCGCGCATGGCCACGTCCTCGCAGGCGAGGTTGAAGATTTCCCCGGTGGGGGAATAACCCAGCGGCGAGAGCAGGACGATGCTGCGCTCGTCGAGCTGGCGATTGATGCCCTTGCGGTCGATCCGGCGGACTTCGCCGGTGTGGTGGTAGTCGATGCCATCGACTACGCCGATCGGCCGTGCGGTGACGAAGTTGCCCGAGGTCACGCGCATGCGCGAGCCCTGCATGGGCGAGGCGGCCATGTCCATCGACAGGCGTGCCTCGATGGTGATGCGCAGGCTGCCCACCGCGTCGATCACGCAGCCCAGGGTCGGCGCATCGGTCACCCGCAGGCCGCGATGGAAACGCGGCGCCAGCCCGTGCTGGGCCAGACGCGCCTCGATCTGCGGACGCGAGCCGTGCACCAGCACCAGGCGCACACCCAGGCTGTGCAGCAGCACCAGGTCGTGGACGATATTGCCGAAATTGGGGTCTTCGACGCCCTCGCCGGGTAGCATCACCACGAAGGTGCAGTCCCGGTGCGAGTTGATGTAGGGGGAAGCGTGGCGCAGCCAGTTGACGTAGTCGTGCATTGCTTGAAAAGCCTGTCGTTCGAGTGGGCGGAAATCTGTCGGATGCGGCCGAAAGGCGGCCAGTGGCGGCGCGGTTATCGTCGTCGCAGGAACATCGACAGGTTTCTCCTCTTGGGTACGTTGGGCCCGCTTTCCGGGCGCTCTACAGGCAACTGCCTACACAGGGCTATTTATAGACAGTAATGACGGATCAATCCGCGTAGCAACGCTACGGTCGGCTCAATGCGGTCCAGTTCAAGGTGTTCATCGGGCTGGTGGGCACAGGCGATGTCGCCGGGGCCCAGCACCAGGGTCTGGCAGCCGAGCTGCTGAAGATACGGTGCTTCGGTGCCAAAGGCTACCGCTTCCGCCGTGTGCCCGGTCAGACTTTCGGCGAGTCGCACCAGCTCGCTCTGCGCCGGCTCCTCGAAGGGCGGCACGGCAGGGAAAAGCGGTGCGTAATCGATCTTCACGGCGTGGCGCTCGGCAACCGGCCTCAGCCGCTCGCGAATGCTCTGGCGCAGGGCTTCCGGGGCCATTCCCGGCAGCGGGCGCAGGTCGAACTCCAGGGCGCACTGGCCGCAGATGCGGTTGGGGTTGTCGCCGCCGTGGATGCAGCCCAGGTTGAGCGTCGGCTGCGGCACGCTGAACTGCGGGTTGTTGAACTCCTGCTGCCACTGGCTGCGCAGGCCCTGCAGTTCGCCCATCACCGCCTGCATGGCCTCCAACGCACTGCGTCCCAGGCTCGGGTCGGAGGAATGGCCGCTCTGCCCGAGGATGTCGATGCGCTCCATCATCACGCCCTTGTGCAGGCGGATCGGCTTGAGGTTGGTCGGTTCGCCGATCACCGCGGCGCGCCCCAACGGCCGCCCCGCGTCGGCCAGCGCACGGGCACCGGCCATGGAGCTTTCCTCGTCGCAGGTGGCGAGGACGATCAGCGGCTGCCTGAACGGCTGCTCCAGCAGCGGCAACAGCGCTTCGATGGCCAGGGCGAAGAAGCCCTTCATGTCGCAGGCGCCTAGGCCGAACCAGCGCCCGTCGCGTTCATCCAGGCCCAGCGGGTCGCTTTTCCACAGGGCCTCGTCGTAGGGCACGGTATCGGTATGCCCCGCCAGTACCAGGCCGCCGGGGCCGCTGCCCAGGGTCGCGATCAGGTTGAACTTGCCCGGTGACACCGGCTGCATCTCGCAGGCGAAACCCAGGTCCACCAGCCAGTTGCCGAGCAACTCGACCACCGGGCGATTGGACTGGTCCAGCGCGGGCTGGGTACAGCTGACGGAAGGAACCGCGATCAGCTCGGCAAAGCGTTGTTTCAGGGGCGGCAACGGCATGGCGTCCTCCGAAGATGTGCTCCCACTATGGACCATGCCACGCTGCGGTAAAACCTCGCGGCTCCCGGCAGGAACGCCGAAGTCCTGTAGACTGCATGACTTTGAAGTCTTTTTCGCGCCCGTCGTTCCGTCCTTCCTACAGCAGGTCGGGAATCCGGGCGCGGCCGCTCTGAACCGGACCCCCGCCATGCAGAAAGAAACCGAAATCAAATTGCGCGTCAGCCGCGAGACCCTCGAAGCCCTGCGCGATCACCCGGCGCTGAAGAAGCGCAACAAATCCGGCTGGGAGCCCCGCGAGCTGTTCAACCAGTACTACGACACCCCTGGCCGCGATCTGGCCCGCGCCCGTGTGGCGCTGCGCATGCGCAAGGATGGCGAGCAGTTCATCCAGACCCTGAAGACCCGCGGCCAGAGCATCGCCGGCCTGTCCGAGCGCAACGAATGGGACTGGTACCTGGAGAAGAACAAGCTCGATATCAAGAAGCTCGACGACCAGTGCTGGCCAGCCGCCCTGGCGGACCTGGACAAGAAGACCCTGAAGCCGATCTTCAGCACCGACTTCACCCGCCAGCGCGCCGAGATCGCCTGGGGCCGCGGCAAGACCAAGGTGGTGATCGAGGCCGCGCTCGACCTGGGCAAGGTCGTCGCAGGCAAACAGGAAGAGGATATCTGCGAACTGGAGCTGGAACTGCGCCAGGGCGAGCCCGAGGCGCTGCTGGACCTGGCCATCGAACTGGCCGCCGACCTCGCGCTGATGCCCTGCGACATCAGCAAGGCCGAGCGCGGCTACCGCCTGTTCGACCCGGCCAGCTACAGCATCCAGCCCGACACCCAGAAGCTGCTGCATGAAACCCCGCTGGACGGCGCCTTTGCCGCGCTGTCCTGGTCGCTGCTGGGCAGCAGCCAGCGCCTGGCCGAGCAATACCGCTTCAATGGCCACTGGAGCCTGCTGGAAAGCTGGCTGCAGCAACTGCTCGACCTGCGCGCTTTGCTCGGCAGTCTTGGCCAGGCCGTGCCGCGCGCCACCACCCGCGAACTGCGTACTGCTCTCGACGCGCTGATCGCCGACTGGCAACCGCGCATCGAACAGGCTCGCGATGACGAGGCGCTGCGCCAGCAGATGCCGGCAGTCTTCCGCGAGGAACTGGCGAATGTGCGCTGGGGTCAGTTCTCCCTGAGCACCTCGCGCTGGCTGCTGGGCAAGGCCTGGACCGCCGAGCGCAACGACCGTGCCAACCGGCTGGGCGGCTCCGCCGTCGGCAAGTGGCTGCAGCGCACCCTGGCCGAAGAGGCACAGGCCATGCCGCTGCAACGCGCCCAGCAGTTGCCCGAGGTACTCGCCGACCAGCTGCCGCGCCTGCAGCGCATGCTGGTCTGGCTGCGCCTGGCGCGCAGCGTACTGGAGCTGCCGGAAACCGACCGCCTCTACGGCGAACTGGCCAAGCTGCAGGAGCTGCTCGCCACTCCCGAGGCCGAGGGGCGCCTGGATGCCCTCGCGGCCCAGGCCCATACTGTGCTGACCCTCAAGCCGTGGAAGGCGCTTTTGAAATAAGCTGGCCCGGCGACGTCGCGGGCCTGTCGACCCGCCATTGAAGTAGGGAGTCTGCATGTCCGTCTTTGCCCCTTCCGCCCAGGACCGTCCGCTCGACCTGGGCGACATCCTGCGCGAGCTGGTCACCCAGGGCCGCGTCGCCCAGGATGACGCCGAGCAGTGCCTGGCGATCCGCCGCAGCGCGGTGAAGAACCAGCAGCACCCGCTGGAGTTCCTCGCCGCGCAGCAGGTCGAGGATCGCCAGCGGCCGGGGCACAAGCTGGACCTGGATACGCTGGTGAGGTGGCTGGCGGACTACGCCGGGCAGCCCTACCTGCGCATCGACCCGCTGAAGATCGATGTCGCCGCGGTCACGCCGCTGATGTCCTACGCCTTCGCCCAGCGCCACCATATCCTCGCGGTCGCGGTAGCGCCGGACGAAGTCACCATCGCCAGTGCACAGCCCTTCGTGCACGCCTGGGAGAGCAACCTCACCCACGTTCTCAAGCGCCCGATCAAACGCGTGGTGGCCAACCCCGCGGACATTCAGCGCTTCACCGTCGAGTTCTACCGTCTCGCCAAGTCGGTGACCGGTGCCAGCTCGGCGGACCAGAAGATCAGCGGGGTCGGCAACTTCGAGCAGTTGCTCAACCTGGGCGCCAGCGATCAGGAACCCGATGCCAACGACGCGCACATCGTCACCATCGTCGACTGGCTGTTCCAGTACGCCTTCCAACAGCGCGCCAGCGATATCCATATCGAACCGCGCCGCGAGCAGGGCACGGTGCGCTTCCGCATCGACGGCGTGCTGCACAACGTCTACCAGTTCCCGCCGCAGGTCAGCATGGCGGTGGTCAGCCGCCTGAAATCCCTGGGGCGCATGAACGTCGCCGAGAAGCGCAAGCCGCAGGACGGCCGGGTGAAGACCAAGACCCCGGAAGGCGCCGAGGTGGAGCTGCGCCTGTCCACCCTGCCCACGGCCTTCGGCGAGAAGATGGTGATGCGGATCTTCGATCCCGAGGTGCTGCTCAAGAGTTTCGACCAGCTCGGCTTCTCCCCCGACGACCTGCGCCGCTGGGAAAGCATGACCAGCCAGCCCAACGGCATCATCCTGGTCACCGGCCCCACCGGTTCGGGCAAGACCACCACGCTCTACACCACGCTCAAGCAGCTGGCGACCGATGAGGTGAACCTCTGCACCATCGAGGACCCGATCGAGATGATCGAGCCCTCGTTCAACCAGATGCAGGTCCAGCACAACATCGACCTGACCTTCGCCAGCGGCGTGCGCGCCCTGCTGCGGCAGGACCCGGACATCATCATGGTCGGCGAGATCCGTGACCTGGAAACCGCCGAAATGGCGATCCAGGCGGCACTCACCGGCCACCTGGTACTCTCCACGCTGCACACCAACGACTCGCCCACCGCCATCACCCGTCTGCTGGAACTGGGCGTGCCCTACTACCTGATCCGCGCCACCGTGCTCGGCGTCATGGCCCAGCGCCTGGTGCGCACGCTCTGCCCGCACTGCAAGGCGCCGATGGAGCTGCACGAGGAAGACTGGCAGGAAGTCACCCGCCCCTGGAACGCCCCGTTGCCCACCGGCGCGCAGCAGGCCGTCGGCTGCCTGGAATGCCGCGACACCGGTTACCGCGGACGCGCCGGCGTGTACGAGATCATGCTGCTGACGGAGTCGCTGAAGGAGCTGATCACCGCCGACACCGACCTCATCCCGCTGCGCCGCCAGGCCTTCAAGGAAGGTATGCGCAGCCTGCGGCTGTCCGGCGCGCAGAAGGTTGCGGCGGGCCTGACGACCATCGAGGAAGTCATGCGGGTGACCCCGCAGAGCGAACAGAAGTAGCCCCTCTGGACGCCACGGCGGCGCAGGTCGCGCCGCCACCCAGCCTCAGCCTTGAGCCCGCGCAGGGTCCATGGCCATCTCCAGCAGACGACGATAGGCGCTGACCCCACTGCGGGTGTCAAAACGTTGTGCAGTGAGACGGGCCATCTGGCGCAGGCCGGCATGCGCCGACGGATTGTGCAGGACCTCGAGCACGCGCTCGGCCAGGTCGTCGACGGCGAAGAAGTCCACCAGATAGCCATTCTCTCGATCGCGAACCACCTCGCGGACCGGTGCCGTGTCGGAGGCGACCAGCAGGCAGCCGCACGCCATGGCCTCGAGCATCGACCACGACAGGACGAAGGGGTAGGTCAGGTAGACGTGTGCACAGGAAACCTGCAGCGCTTTCACGTAGGTGGCATAGGGAACCTTGCCAAGGAAGTGCACGCGTGAGCGGTCCAGCCTCACCTCCTCGAGCATGCGCGTGCGCCAGTTGGGCGCCCCCTGGGGAGGCATGCCGTAGCTCACCTCGTCGCCCCCCAGTATCAGGACCTGTGCCCGCGGATGGCGGTCGAGAATCTGCGGCAACGCGCGCATGAAGTTGTGGAAGCCCCGATAGGGCTCCAGATTGCGCGCCACGTAAGTCACCACGGGATCGCCAGCCCTGAGCACCTGCCCGGAGGGTAGGCGCAAGGAACCTCGCGGGTCCGGGCGCAGCATATCGAGGGGAATACCTTCGTGAGCCACCTGGATTTTCTCCCGGTATGCCAGCGGATGCAGGCCGCGCTGCCACGGGGTGGGGCTGATGCCCAGGTCGCAATGCTCCAGGTTAAGCAGGTGCAGGGCATTGCGCGTCCGGCTGCGAGCACACTCGTCGAAACTCGACGGAAACTCCGGATCGAAATTGATATCCGCCCCCTCCATGGCGCCGTAGTACTCGCAGAAATGCATCAGCGGAACATCCGGGTAGACGTCCTTGGCATACAAGGTTTCTCCCCAGCCCGGGTGCGCCAGGATCACGTCCGGGCGATAGCCAGTGCCGCGCAGTTGCAGCAACAGCCTGGCTACCTGCTGACCATGCAGGACGGCGTCCTCGACGGTGTACAGATAGTGGTGGATCTGCGGGGAAACCGCCCGGCTGGGGCTGTAGCGCAGCGTACGTACCCCCGGCACACCCCGTGCCGTATCACGGGCAATGGCCAGCAGCTGGCAGCGACTGTCCTTGAGCAGACCGTGTGCCAGGTGGAGGAACTGGCCAGGAAAGTTCTGGTGGATGAGCAACAATTTCACGACAACACCGGCTCCATGAGCCCCGCACGCCGCGCATCGACGGATAGATTGCGATGGAGCCGGGCGGGACCGACCTCCGCGCTGATAGGATGATCCGAAGGGTGTGCAGAGTCCGCTGTCCGTGCCGCCGCGCTCAATCAGAAGTCTGGAAGCAGGGGCACGGATATTTCTTAATGCGCCCTCTCACTGGCGAAATCCCGGGAAGTTGCGGGGACTATGCTTATCCAGTCGGCCGGCTCTGCAGCCTTATACTGATGCCCTGCAGCAAACCCGTCCGTCTTGCACCACAAGGAGTTCTTCACATGGAAATCGGCAGTGTTGCCCTGCTCTTCGTCATCCTCGCCATCGTCATCGTGCTCATGGGGTTCAAGGTCGTTCCCCAGGGCTTCGAATGGACCATCGAGCGCTTCGGTCGCTATACCGTCACGCTCAAGCCGGGCCTGAGCATCATCATTCCGGTGGTGGATCGCGTCGGCCAGAAGATCAACATGATGGAACGCGTGCTGGACATCCCGCCGCAGGAGGCGATCAGCGCCGACAACGCCATCGTCGAGATCGACGCGGTGTGCTTCTACCAGGTAGTGGACGCGGCACGCGCCGCTTATGAGGTCAGCGGGCTGGAAAATGCCGTGCGCAACCTGGTGATGACCAACATCCGCACCGTGCTCGGCTCCATGGAGCTGGACCATATGCTCAGCCAGCGCGACTCGATCAACGAGCGCCTGCTGCGTACCGTCGATGAAGCCACCGCGCCCTGGGGCCTGAAGGTCACCCGTATCGAGATCAAGGACATCAGCCCGCCGGCCGACCTGGTGGAAGCGATGAGCGGACAGATGCGTGCCGAGCGCCTCAAGCGCGCGCAGATTCTCGAAGCCGAAGGCAAGCGCGCCGCCGACATTCTTACCGCCGAAGGTGAGAAGCAGGCACAGATCCTCAAGGCCGAAGGCCAGCGCCAGGCCGCCTTCCTCGAAGCCGAGGCCCGCGAGCGCCAGGCCGAGGCCGAAGCCAAGGCGACCCAGGTGGTTTCCGAGGCCATCGCCACCGGCAACGTGCAGGCGATCAACTACTTCGTCGCGCAGAAGTACGTCGACGCGCTGGGCAAGCTGGCCAGCTCGAACAACAGCAAGATCGTGCTGATGCCGCTGGAAGCCAGCCAGGTGATCGGCTCGGTCGCCGGCATCGGCGAGATCGTCAAGGCCACCTTCGGCGACACCAAGGGCCGTAGCTGATGGCCGCCTTTCTCCAGAACCTCGGTTTCTGGGACTGGCTGGGCCTGGGCATCGTCCTGCTGATCCTGGAGATCTTCGGCGCCGGCGGCTACCTGCTGTGGATCGGCATCGCCGCAGCGCTCACCGGCGTGCTGTCCTTCCTCGTGCCGGGGCTCGACTGGGTCTGGCAGTGCCTGGCCTTCGGCGTGCTGGCGATCCTCACCGCGCTGTACTGGTGGAACCACCAGCGCATCAACAAGCGCACAGCCGAACCGTCCAGCCTGAATCGCCGCGGCAGCGAACTGGTGGGCCGGCAGTTCGCCCTGCATGACGCCATCGTCGGCGGGCGCGGCAAGGTCCGCGTCGGCGACAGCGTCTGGCTGGTCAGCGGGCCGGACCTGCCCGTGGGCGCGCAGGTGCGCGTGATCGGGCAGGACGGTGTCCTGTTGCTGGTGGAACCCGTCTGAGCCAGTACCTGTAGGAGCGAGCTTGCTCGCGAACCAAACCCCGCAGCGGAGTCTGTTCGCGAGCAAGCTCGCTCCTACAAAGCTCAATAAAAAAGCCCGCCAATCGGCGGGCTTTTTCATTCAGGCAATGCTCAGCTCGCGGCCGGCTGCGCCGGGGCGCGACGATAGGCCCAGACCATCAGCGCGATGCCGCCCAGGACCATCGGCACGCACAGCACCTGGCCCATGGTCAGCCAGCCCCACGCCAGGTAGCCCAACTGGGCATCCGGCACGCGGACGAACTCGACGATGAAGCGGAAGATGCCGTAGCACAGCACGAACAGGCCGGACACCGAGGCAGTCGGGCGCGGCTTGCGGGTGAACAGCCAGAGCACGACGAACAGTGCCACGCCTTCCAGCGCGAACTGGTACAGCTGCGACGGGTGGCGCGGCTCCGGGCCGCCGGTGGGGAAGATCATCGCCCAGGGCACGTCGGACACCTTGCCCCACAGCTCGCCGTTGATGAAGTTGCCGATACGTCCGGCGCCCAGTCCGATCGGCACCAACGGCGCGATGAAGTCCATCAGCTGGAAGAAGCTCTTGTTGTTGCGCTTGCCGAACCACCAGGTGGCCAGCATCACGCCGATCAGGCCACCGTGGAACGACATGCCACCCTTCCACACCTCGAAGATCAGCGTCGGGTTGGCGATGTACTCGTCCAGGTTGTAGAACAACACGTAACCCAGGCGACCGCCCAGGACCACGCCGCACGCCACCCAGAACACCAGATCGGAGAGTTTCTCCTTGGTCCAGGTCGGGTCGAACTCCTTCAGCTTGCGCGAGGCCAGCAGCCAGGCGCCGCCGATGCCGATCAGGTACATCAGGCCGTACCAGTGGATTTTCAGCGGCCCGAGCGCTACGGCAACCGGGTCGATCTGTGGATAAGGCAGCATCCGCTTCTCCTAGCAGGAACTCAGATCAGGAAACTCAAACCCACGCTGAACAGCAGCAGGGCAAACAAACGCTTCAGGACCTTGGCCGGCAGGCGATGCGCCAGCCGCGCCCCGATGCGGGCGAAGAACATACTGGTAACGGCGATGCCCAGCAGCGCCGGCAGGTAGACGAAGCCCAGGCTCAGCTCCGGCAGCTTGGCGTTGTGCCAGCCGACGACGATGAAGGATATCGCGCCGGCGATGGCGATCGGCAGGCCGCACGCCGAAGAAGTCGCAACCGCCTGTTGCATGGAGACGCCACGCCAGGACAGAAACGGCACAGTCAGCGAACCGCCGCCGATGCCGAAGATCGCCGAAGCCCAGCCCACCAAGCCGCCCGCCACGCCAAGGCCGAAGCGGCCCGGCAGGTCGCGCCCGCCCTTGGGCTGGAGCCCGAGGGCCATCTGGATCGACACCAGAATGGCGAAGGTACCGATGATCTTCTGCAGCACCGGCCCCTGAATCTTCGACGCGGTCAATGCGCCCAGCGCGCTGCCGACCAGGATGCCGACGGTCATCCAGGCGAACACCCGCCAGCGCACGGCGCCACGGCGGTGGTGTTCGAGAATCGAATTGATCGACGTGAAGATGATGGTCGCCAGCGACGTCCCGACCGCCATCTGCGTCAGCACATCGGGCGAGAAGCCGTGGGCGGTGAAGCTGAACACCAGGGCCGGAACGATGATCAACCCACCGCCGACGCCGAACAGGCCGGCGAGCACGCCAGCACAGGCGCCAAGCACCAGGTAGAGCACGAACTCCATGGGCAACCTCGGGCAACAAAGCGGGCATGGTAGCCGAAGGCTCCCGGGCGCTCCAGCCACTCCGGGACATCGGCGGATGTTGATAGACTGCCGGCACACTACGGAGTTCGCCCCATGTGCCTGATCGTCTTCGCCTGGCGCCCCGAGCACGCCACGCCCCTGATCGTCGCGGCCAACCGCGATGAATTCTATGCCCGCCCGACCCTGCCGCTGGCGGCCTGGGAGGAGTATCCCGGCGTGTATGCCGGCCGCGACCTGGAGGCCGGCGGCACCTGGATGGGAGTGGCCGCGGGTGGGCGTTTCGCCGCCCTGACCAACGTGCGCGATCCCGGCCAGCCGATCGGCCCGCGTTCCCGTGGCGAGCTGGTAGCGGCTTTCCTGCAAGGCCAGCAGTCGCCGCTGGAATACCTGCAGCAGGTTGCCCGCCGCGCTTCGGACTACAGCGGCTTCAACCTGCTGGTCGGCGACGTTGCACAACTGTGCTACTTCAATCCCCGCGTCGGCGCGCCTGTGGCGGTGGCTCCGGGGGTGCACGGACTGTCCAATGCAGCGCTGAACACGCCCTGGCCCAAGCTTCTTACCGCGCGAGACGCTCTGGAGGCAGCGTTGGAGAAGCCTGATACCGGCTCCCTGGTCGCGCTACTGGCGGACAATCGTCAGCCCAGTGAAGCCGAGTTGCCGGACACCGGCGTCGGCCTGGCCACCGAGCGCCTGCTGTCCAGCGTGTTCATCGCCAGCCCGAACTACGGCACCCGTGCCTGCACCGCGCTGATCGTCCACGCGGACGGCCGTCGCGAGCTGCTCGAACACAGCTTTGGTCCCAGTGGCGCACGCCTGGGCGAGGTTTCCCTCATCGTCTAGCAGACAACGATACAGTCGCGCTGACGCTTGGCGCGGTAGAGCGCGTCATCCAGGCGGCGCAGCATCGCCATCAGGTCCTCGCCGGGCTGCATCTGGGTCACGGCGAAGCTGGCGGTGAGCTGGGTCGGCAACGAAACATCCGCCCGGCGCAGGCTCAAGCGCAGGCGCTCGGCCAGCTCCCGTGCCGCCTCGGCTTCGGTCTCGGGCAGCAGCACGATGAACTCCTCGCCACCCCAGCGGGCAAAGCAATCCTCTTCACGCAGGCGCCGCCGCACCACCTCGGCCACCGCCACGAGCACGCGGTCGCCGGCCTGGTGGCCGAGGCTGTCGTTGATGCGCTTGAAGTGGTCGAGGTCGAACATCATCAGTGAGCAACCGTGATGGTGCCGCTGCAGGCGCTGCCATTCGGCGTGCAATTGCTGCTCGAAGCGCCGCCGGTTGGCGATCTGGGTCAGCGGATCGATCTCGGAAAGGCGCAGCGCGACCGCAGCCTGCTCGGCCAGTGCCTGGTTGGCCTGGCGCAAAGCCTCCGTACGCGTCTGCACCAGCAGCTCCAGGCTCAGGTTGAGCTGGTGCAGTTCGTGGTTCTTGTCCTGCAGTGCCAGTTCCGCCAGCTTGCGCTCATGAATATTGCGGTGCGCGCCGATCATCCGCGTTGGCTTGCCGTCCCCGTCGAACTCGAAGAAGCGCCCGTGATCGCTGACCCACAGGTAGCTGCCGTCCAGGCAGCGGCAGCGATACTCCTCGCGGTAGACGCCGCTGCGACCCTCGACATAGGCATCGAAGGCGAACATGACCCGGCCGAAATCCTCGGGATGTATGATCTCGTGCCAGGTAGCGACGTTTTCCGGGAGGCTGTCGGGGTCGTAGCCGAGCATGGCGTACCAGCTCGGGCTACGGGTGACGTGGTTGCTGCGGATGTCCCAGTCCCAGATGCCGTCGCTGACGATGCTCAGGGCATAGCGCAGGGTGCGGGCGCTGCTATCGGCCTCCGTGCAAGGCGTGACGTCGAGCTCTTCCATAAGCATCGTCCTGGCCGGCGTGCCGGCCGAGTCATCGTCTGACCTTCCGGAAATGCACGGCTCCGGAAGGCGGCTTTCGCTGGCGTCAGGCCTGGATGGTCGCCGCCGGGTTGATCACGCGGCCCAGGCCGAGATTGCGCAGGGCCAGGTGCAGCGAGCTGTGGATAACCTGAGGGTTGTCGAAGGTCATCAGTTGGCCAAGCAGCTCGCGGGCCTTGGACAGAGTCATCTGGCGCAGCAGCCATTTCACCTTGGGCAGGTTGGTCGCGTTCATCGACAGGGAATCGAAGCCCATGGCCATCAGCAGTACGGCAGCCGCCGGATCGCCGGCCATTTCGCCGCAGATGCTCACCGGCTTGCCTTCGTCGTGCGCGCCGTTGACCACGATCCGCAGTGCTTGCAGCACGGCCGGGTGCAGGTAATCGTAAAGATCGGCGACCCGTGGGTTGTTGCGGTCGACCGCCAGCAGGTACTGGGTCAGGTCGTTGGAACCGACCGATACGAAGTCCACCTGACGCGCCAGCTCACGTATCTGGTACACCGCAGCTGGAATCTCAATCATCATGCCGATCGGCGGCATGGGGATATCCACGCCTTCGTCGCGCACTTCGCCCCAGGCGCGGTGAATCAGGTGCAGCGCCTCTTCCAGCTCATGGGTGCCGGAGATCATCGGCAGCAGGATGCGCAGGTTGTCCAGGCCCTCACTGGCCTTGAGCATGGCGCGGGTCTGCACCAGGAAGATTTCCGGGTGGTCGAGGGTGACGCGGATGCCGCGCCAGCCGAGGAAGGGGTTGTCTTCCTTGATCGGGAAGTAGGACAGCGCCTTGTCGCCGCCGATGTCCAGGGTGCGCATGGTCACCGGCAGCGGGTGGAAGGCGGAGAGCTGCTCGCGGTAGATGGCGAGCTGCTCCTTCTCGCTGGGGAAGCGGTCGTTGATCATGAACGGCACTTCGGTGCGGTACAGGCCGACGCCTTCTGCACCGCGCTCCTGGGCGCGCGCCACGTCCGCCAGCAGGCCGGTGTTGACCCACAGCGGCATGCGATGACCGTCCAGGGTCTCGCAGGGCAGCTCGCGCAGCGCGGCCAGGCCCTTGCTCAGTTCCTTCTCTTCGGCGACCACTTCGCCGTACTGCTTGACCAGCTGCGGCGACGGGTTGGTGTAGATCTCGCCGTGGTAGCCGTCGACGATCAGGTCGATGCCGTCGACCTTGGAGTACGGCAGGTCGACCGCGCCCATGACCGTGGGAATGCCCATGGCGCGAGCGAGAATGGCCACGTGGGAGTTGCCCGAGCCGAGCACCGAGATCAGGCCCACCAGCTTGCCCTCGGGCACTTCGCCGAGCATCGCCGGCGACAGTTCTTCGCTGACGATGATGGTCTGGTCCGGATAGGTCAGCGTCTGCTTACGCTCTTCCTGCAGGTAGGCGAGGATGCGTCGGCCGATGTCCTTGACGTCGGAGGCACGCTCGCGCAGGTAGGCGTCGTCCATCAGCTCGAAGCGCTGCACGTGCTCCATGACCACCTGGCGCAGAGCGCCCTGGGCCCATTGGCCGGTGCGGATGATGCGTTTGACTTCGAGGCCGATGGAGGCGTCGTCGAGCATCATCAGGTAGACGTCGAATAGCGCGCGCTCTTCCTTGCGCAGCTGGGTGGCCAGCTTGCTGGACAGGTTGCGCATGTCTTCGCGGACCGATTCCAGCGCCTGCTTGAAGCGCTCGATTTCGGCCTCGACGTCGTCGATGGGTTTGTCCGGGACGACTTCCAGGTCGGCCGGCGGCAGCACCACCACGGCCTTGCCCACGGCCACGCCGGGGGCGCCGGGAACGCCGACGAACTTGGCTTCGCTGATGCCCTTGCCCATCTTGCCCAGGCCACGGATCGAACCGGTGGCCTCGGCGTGGGCGATGACGCCGGCGAGCTGCGCACTCATGGTGACGAGGAAGGCTTCCTCGCCTTCGTCGAACTGGCGCTTTTCCTTCTGCTGTACGACCAGAACGCCCATCACCCGACGGTGGTGAATGATCGGTGCGCCGAGGAAGGAGGCGTAGCGTTCCTCGCCGGTCTCGGCGAAGTAGCGGTAACGGGGGTGTTCGGAGGCGTTCTCGAGGTTCAGCGGCTCCTCGCGGGTGCCGACCAGGCCGACCAGGCCCTCGTTGGGCGCCATGCTGACCTTGCCGATGGAGCGCTTGTTCAGGCCTTCGGTGGCCATCAGCACGAAGCGGTTGCTCTCCGGGTCCAGCAGGTAGACCGAGCACACCTGGGTGCCCATCGCCTCCTTCACGCGCTGCACGATGATGCCCAGCGCCGCCTTGAGGTCCTTGGCGGAGTTCACTTCCTGGACGATCTTACGCAGCGTGTTGAGCATGGCTCGGGGTCTAACTCCTTGAACTTCGTGCTAGTCGCGCGCCAGCAGGCGCGGTGCCAATTCCTTCAGAGCCCGGCGGTAGACCTCGCGTTTGAAGGTCACGACCTGGCCCAGCGGGTACCAGTAGCTCACCCATTTCCAGCCGTCGAATTCGGGCTTGCCGGTCACGTCCATGCGTACCCGGCTTTCCTCGCCGGTCAGGCGCAGCAGGAACCACTTCTGTTTCTGCCCGATGCACAACGGCTGGCTGTTGGTACGCACCAGGCGTTGCGGCAGGCGGTAACGCAGCCAGCCCCGGGTACAGGCGAGGATCTTGACGTCCTGCTCTTCCAGGCCGACTTCTTCGTTCAGTTCGCGGTACAGCGCTTCCTCAGGGGTTTCGCGGGCGTTGATACCACCCTGGGGAAATTGCCAGGCTTCCTGGTTGATGCGCCGTGCCCACAGAACCTGTCCGACATCGTTGCAAAGGATGATGCCGACATTGGGGCGAAAACCATCGGGATCGATCACGGCGGTACATCCTCGAAATCGCGTGTGCCCGCATTGTTCCACAAAGCTTGTGACAGCGGCAACGCGGGCTGCGGCGTCCTGTGCTGGGTGGGCAAAAGCCGTTACTCTAGGCGACTTTTCGGTATTGGCAACTGGCGGTAATCCAACGTGCGACTGGCTCTCTTCGATCTCGACAACACCCTCCTGGCCGGCGACAGCGACCATAGCTGGGGCGAATGGCTGTGCCAGCGCGGACTGGTGGACGCTGGCGAGTATCAGGCGCGCAACGACGCCTTTTATGCCGACTACGTCGCCGGCACCCTCGACGTGTTCGCCTACCAGGCGTTCACCCAGGCCATTCTCGGCCGCACCGACCTGGCGCAGCTGGCCGTCTGGCATCGCCAGTTCATGGAAGAGGTGATCGAGCCCATCATCCTGGCCAAGGGTGAAGCGCTGCTGGCCGAACACCGCGCTGCAGGCGACAAGCTGGTGATCATCACCGCTACCAATCGTTTCATCACCGCTCCCATCGCCGAGCGCCTGGGCGTGGAAACCCTGATCGCCACCGAGTGCGCGATGCAGGACGGCCGTTATACCGGCCAGACCTGCGGAGTGCCCTGCTTCCAGGGCGGCAAGGTGACACGCCTGAACAGCTGGCTCGAGGAATCCGGCCTGACACTGCACGACGCGTACTTCTACAGCGACTCGCGCAACGACCTGCCGCTGCTCGAGCAGGTCGCCAACCCGGTGGCCGTCGACCCGGACGACACCCTGCGCGCCACCGCAATCGAACGCGGCTGGCCGGTGATCAGCCTGCGCGGCTGAGCCGTCAGTAGCCCTTGTTGACCATCAGGTGGAAGATCGCCAGGAAGGCCAGGAACGCCGGCCAGCCCAGGGCGAACCACCAGCGCATATAGAGGAAGGCTTGCGGCGGCAGCGCCGTGCCTTCCCGATGCGCCGCTTCGGCCATGTCGCGTACGCGGATCTGCAGCCAGACCACCGGCAGCCAGCAGGCGCCGGCGAACACATACAGCCCAAGGCTCCACAGCAGCCAGCCCGAATCCAGCGGCCAGCCGGCCATATGCGCCATGGCGATGCCGCTCAGCGGCTGAAAGACCGCCGTGGTGGCGATGAACAGCCAGTCGGCGGTGACCAGGTGGCGGAAGGTG
>OGQD01001012.1_pt1 | contig 19330 bp, 22 predicted proteins | sample 1553091 | NCBI WGS metagenome assembly OGQD01 (sample SAMEA2580290, study PRJEB22360) | human gut metagenome | biome: human gut; feature: human-associated habitat; material: faeces | place: Denmark | collected 2008/2010
CAGCAGTTCGGCGCCCCCCCCCCTCGGTTTGGGGGGCGGGTCGGGGGCTTCGGTAGCATGGGCCGGCGCGCCGTGGGCGCGTCTTTAGCTTTATCAGATGGAGATCGCTATGGCTTGGAACGAGCCGGGTGGCAACTCGAACAACCAGGACCCCTGGGGCGGCCGCAAAGGCGGTGGACGCCAGGGGCCGCCTGACCTCGACGAAGCCTTCCGCAAGCTGCAGGAGAGCCTCAACGGCATCTTCGGCGGCGGCAAGAAACGTGACGGTAATGGTCAGGGCGGCGGTGGTTTCGGCCTGCTCGGCATTGGCGTCGTCCTGCTGCTGGCGGTCTGGCTGTGGAACGCGGTCTATATCGTGGATGCCCAGGAGCAGGCGGTGATCCTGCGCCTCGGCAAGTATCACGAGACGGTCGGCCAGGGCCTGAACATCTACTTCCCGCCGATCGACCGGAAGTTCCAGGAGAACGTGACCCGCGAGCGTTCCTTCTCCAAGGAAGGCCAGATGCTGACTGAGGACGAGAACATCGTCGAGGTGCCGCTGACCGTCCAGTACAAGATCAGCAACCTCCAGGACTTCGTGCTCAATGTCGATGCGCCCGAGGTCAGCCTGCAACACGCCACCGAGAGTGCCCTGCGCCACGTCGCCGGTTCCACCTCGATGGACGAGGTGATCACTCTCGGTCGCGAGCAGATGGGCCTGGAGGTGAGCAAGCGCCTGCAGGACTTCCTCGACACCTACGGCACCGGCATCACCGTTACCCAGGTCAACATCCAGCGCGCCACGGCCCCGGCCGAGGTGAAGGATGCCTTCGACGATGTGATCCGTGCCCGCGAAGACGAGCAGCGCGAGAAGAACCAGGCCGAGACCTATGCCAATGGCGTAGTGCCCGAGGCGCGTGGTCAGGCTCAGCGCATCATCGAGGACGCCAACGGCTACCGCGACGAAGTGGTTGCCCGTGCCCAGGGTGAGGCGGATCGCTTCACCAAGCTGGTGGCCGAGTACCGCAAGGCGCCGGAAGTGACCCGGCAGCGCCTGTACCTGGACACCGTGCAGCAGGTCTTCAGCAACACCAGCAAGGTGCTGGTGACCGGCAAGGAAGGGCAGAACAACCTGCTCTACCTGCCGCTGGACAAGATGATCGACAACCGCGGCAGCGTAGGTTCCGGTGCTCAGAGCGCACCGGGCAGCACCAGCGGCGAGACCGGCACCCGCATCATCAATAACGTCGAGCGGGGCGATCTGCGTACGAGGGAGAGCCGCTGATGAGCAACAAATCGCTGTTTGCCCTGATCGCTGGGGTGATAGTCGCAATCCTGGCCTGGAACAGCTTGTATATCGTCAACCAGACCGAAAAGGCCGTGCTCCTGCAGTTCGGTAAGATCCAGGTGGCCGACGTGCCGCCAGGGTTGCACGTCAAAGTGCCGGTAATGAACCAGGTGCGCAAGTTCGATGCCCGTCTGCTGACCCTGGAGTCGCCGATCCAGCGCGTCCTGACACTGGAGAAGAAGGCCGTGATGGTCGACGCCTACGCCAAATGGCGTGTCGCCGACGCCCAGCGCTACTACACCGCGACTTCCGGTATTCGCCAGATCGCCGACGATCGCCTGTCCCAGCGCCTGATCACCGCCCTGGCCAACCAGTTCGGTACCCGTACCCTGCATGAAGTGGTCTCCGGCGAGCGCGATGCGCTGATGGCGGCCATCACCAAGTCGCTCAATGGCATGGCGCAGAAAGAGCTGGGCATCGAAGTGGTGGATGTGCGGGTCAAGGCCATCGACCTGCCGAAAGAGGTCTATCGCAGCGTGTTCGACCGCATGAGTTCGGAGCGTGAGCGCGAGGCTCGCGAGCACCGCGCCAAGGGCCGCGAACTGGCCGAAGGTATTCGCGCCGACGCCGATCGTCAGAAGCGTGTGATCCTCGCCGAGGCCTATCGCGAGGCCGAGGAAATCCGCGGTGACGGCGACGCGAAGTCGGCCGGTATCTACTCTGCGGCTTATGGCCAGGATGCCGAGTTCTATGCGTTCTACCGCAGTCTGGGCGCCTACCGCGAGAGCTTCTCCAGCAAGGGAGACGTGCTGGTGCTGGATCCGGATAGCGAGTTCTTCCGCTATCTGCAGCACCCCAAGCCCTGAGTGGCTTCGCCCCGGCGCGGCCGTTCGGCCCGTCGGGGTGACCTCCGGGGAAAACGTGTTATCATGGGGCAGCCGGGAAAAAGCCCGGCTTTTTTGCGTCTGCGGGAATCATGTGGCAGGAACTTGGCATCGCCTTTTGTCTGATGTTGGTGCTGGAAGGCATCCTGCCCTTCCTCTATCCGCAGCGCTGGCGCAGGGCGGTCACGCAGTTGGCACAGTTGCCCGACCGTCGGCTGCGCCTCATGGGGCTGACCAGCATGCTGCTGGGAACCGCCCTCCTGTATCTACTTCATTGAAGGCTGCCGCCCGTACCGAGAGGGGAATGGCGAAATGGCAACGGTAGACCGCTGGCTCCTGCCAGATGGCATCGAAGAAGTACTGCCGCCGGAAGCGGCCCGGATCGAGGCGGCACGCCGCCAGGTACTGGACCTGTTCCAGCGCTGGGGTTACGAGTTCGTCGTCACCCCGCACATCGAATACCTCGAATCCCTGCTCACCGGTGCCGGCCAGGACCTGGATCTACGCACCTTCAAGGTGACCGATCCGCTGTCCGGCCGGCAGATGGGCTTTCGCGCCGATATCACGCCGCAGGTGGCGCGGATGGACGCCCATACCCTGCGTCGCGAAGGCCCCAGCCGCCTGTGCTACGCCGGCAGCGTGCTGCACGCCAAGCCGCGCGCGCTGGCCACTTCGCGCAGCCCGATCCAGCTGGGCGCCGAACTCTATGGCGACGCCAGTCCGGCCAGCGATGTGGAAGTCATCAGCCTGATGCTCGACACCCTGGACCTGGCTCGCGTACCGGATGTGCACATGGACCTCGGCCATGTCGGCATCTACCGTGGGCTGGCCCGCGCCTCCGGTCTTTCCGGCGAGGCGGAGCAGCGTCTGTTCGATGCCCTGCAGCGCAAGGCGATCGACGAGGTCGACGTACTCACCGAATCCCTGCAGCCGCACCTGGCCAGCATGCTGCGCGCCCTGGTCGAGCTGTGCGGTGGCCGCGAGGTGCTGGACCTGGCCCAGGCGGCCCTGGTCGAGGCGCCTGAAGAGGTACATGCCGCGCTGGACCAACTGGTGGCCATTGCCGACCAGCTGGAGCTGCGCTACCCCGAATTGCCCCTGTATTTCGATCTGGGCGAGCTGCGCGGCTACCACTATCACACCGGCGTGGTGTTCGCCGCCTTCGTGCCGGGCGTCGGCCAGTCCATCGCCCAGGGCGGCCGCTACGACGACGTCGGCGCCAACTTCGGCCGTGCGCGCCCTGCCACCGGCTTTTCCACCGATCTGAAGACCCTGGTCACCCTGGGCGACATGCAGGTGGCGGAGAAGGATTCCGGGGTCTGGGCTCCGGATCATCACGATCTCTACCTGTGGCAGGCCGTGCAGCGCCTGCGCAGCGAGGGGCTGCGGGTGGTCCAGGCGTTGCCGGGGCAGGATACGAACGCGGCGATCGAGGCGGGTTGCGATCGCCAGCTGCAGCTACGTGACGGACGTTGGCAAGTGACGCCGCTGGCGTCCTGATGGTTTCCGCCGGCCGAGGTCGGCATCGAGCTTCCAAAGAGGGCAAGTGTTATGGGTAAGAATGTCGTGGTCCTGGGCACCCAGTGGGGTGATGAGGGCAAGGGCAAGATCGTCGACCTGCTGACCGAGCAGGCCGCTGCGGTAGTGCGCTACCAGGGTGGCCACAACGCCGGCCACACGCTGGTCATCGACGGTGAGAAGACCGTGCTGCACCTGATCCCGTCCGGCATCCTCCGCGAGGGTGTGCAGTGCCTGATCGGCAACGGCGTGGTAGTCGCCCCCGACGCCCTGATGCGAGAGATCACCAAGCTGGAAGAGAAGGGCGTGCCGGTGCGCGAGCGCCTGCGCATCAGCCCGTCCTGTCCGCTGATCCTGTCCTACCACGTGGCCCTCGACCAGGCCCGCGAGAAGGCCCGTGGCGATGCCAAGATCGGCACCACCGGCCGCGGCATCGGCCCGGCCTACGAAGACAAGGTGGCGCGTCGCGGCCTGCGTATCGGCGACCTGTTCCATCGCGAGCGCTTCGCCTCCAAGCTGGGCGAGCTGCTGGACTACCACAACTTCGTTCTGGTGAATTACTACAAGGAGCCGGCCGTCGACTTCCAGTCCACCCTGGACGAGTGCATGGCCTATGCCGAGCAGCTGCGCCCGATGATGACCGACGTCACCGCCGATCTGCACGAGCTGCGCCGCGCCGACAAGGACATCATGTTCGAGGGTGCCCAGGGCTCGCTGCTGGACATCGACCACGGCACCTATCCGTACGTGACCAGCTCCAACACCACAGCCGGCGGCACTGCTACCGGCTCCGGCTTCGGTCCGCTGTACCTCGACTACATCCTCGGCATCACCAAGGCTTACACCACCCGTGTCGGCTCCGGCCCGTTCCCCACCGAGCTGTTCGACGAAACCGGTGCCTTCCTGGCCAAGCGTGGCCACGAGTTCGGCTCGACCACCGGTCGCGCCCGTCGCTGCGGCTGGTTCGATGCGGTGATCCTGCGCCGCGCCATCGAGATCAACAGCATCTCCGGCTTGTGCCTGACCAAGCTGGACGTGCTCGACGGCCTGGAAACCATCCGCATCTGCACTGGCTACAAGGATGCCCAGGGCAACCTGCTGGTGGACGCGCCGACCGACGCCGACAGCTATATCGGCCTGCAGCCGGTATACGAGGAAATGCCGGGCTGGAGCGAGTCGACCCTGGGCGCCAAGAGCCTGGAGGAGCTGCCCGCCAACGCCCGCACCTACATCAAGCGCGTCGAAGAGCTGGTCGGTGCGCCGATCGATATCATCTCCACCGGCCCGGACCGCAACGAGACCATCGTCCTGCGTCACCCGTTCGCCTGATCCTCAGGTAAAGAAAAAGGCCGCTGTCAGCGGCCTTTTTTGTGGGCGTCGGGAAAGTGTCTCAGGACTGCATCTCGCGGAGCAGCAATTGCAGCGCGGCCGCCTGGTCGTCGGCCAGGTCGATGATGTGGAAGCCGCACCAGCCATTGTGGCCAGGCCCCCCGGAACGGCTCCACAGGCAGTCCGCACCGAGGCGAATTTCGCTGATGCCGTTCAGGGGCTGGTCCAGTACCAGGCGGCACTCCCAGACCGAATCGGCCTCCGGCGGCGCCTCGCTGACCAGCATGAAGCCGTCCTCGGACAGGTCGACGACCTGTCCCAGTCGGCGGTCGCTGTGCAGGTCGACAGCCTCGATGTTCAGTTGGGGCGTGTGGCGGCTGTGCTGGCGACGGTCGTCCATTCAGGCTCCTTGTCGGGCTGGGTTGGCGCGCCCGGTGATACGCTGCAGGACCCGGTAGATGGCGCCGAGCGCGCGGTCCACCAGGGGGTTGCTGCGCTCTGGCGCGACGATGCGGGCGAGGTTCCGCTCCATCTCGCGTGCCAGCTGGCGTATGGGCTTGACCGCCACGCGCTGGCCGCCATGGTCCACGAACATGTAGTTGTGGGTGGTCGGGCTGAACCAGGACAGCTTGAGCGTGATGGTTTCCTGCCCCTGGACGAATTCGAACCAGGTGCCGAACTCGACCTGTTGCAACTCCTTGACCAGGTTCTGGGCGCGCGGTGACAGCGGTTCTTCCTCTCTGACCGGCTCGGCCAGGGCGGCATCCTCACCCAGCATGGCGCCCAGCGGACTCTCCGGGAGCTGGGTCTTGAGCTGTGCCGCCAGCTGCGGCTGCTGACCCTGAATCGCGTACTGGCAGGCCACGATGTCCTGCAGGAGGCGGCGGATGCCATCCTCGTGGTAGCCGCCGAGCAGTTTCAGGCCCTTGCTCAATTCGTCCAACAGGCCGACGCGCAGGCCCTGGAGCCGGTTGCGGCCATCCGCGTCCAGTGGTGTTCCGCTCCAGGCCAGTTGCTCCGCCACCTCACTCGCGCGTCGCCATTCGGCGCTGTGTCCGCCGTGGCGAAGCAGAATGAAGACCAGCACGTCGGCCCAGGTCAGTTCGAGGAAGTTACGAATGACGCCGGGGAGGCTGCGTTCGCGCAATGCATCCTGGATCACCGCCACCGCTTGTTGTCGTGCACCGAGCAACCGGTCGCGGCCCTTCGCCGCTTCTACGGCGCGTCGCTCGCGCAGTTCGACCTTGTGCTGGAGCGTGGCGGTGAACTCGTTGAACTCCTCGAGCAACTTGTCGAACAGCAGCAGGTCGCTGGCGAAGCCGTGGACCACCTCTTCCACCACCCAGTAGATCTTCGCCACCAGGCCACGCTCGTCGCCTTCGCCGCCATAAAGGACGCCTGCCTGGGCCATGGTGTTGAGCAGGCGCCTGGCCGGATGGTGGTGATGAGTGAACAGCGCCTTGTCCTGCAGGGCAACTTTCAGATACGGGGTGTGCAGGTGGGAAAGCGCCGTCTTGCAGGCGTGTGGCAGGTTGTCGTCGTCGAGGATGAAATCGAACAGCATGCCGACCAGGTCGATCACGTCGGCTTCCTGATCCGCCAGTTTCTGCTGGCCCGGCAACTGGCTGTAGGTCTCCAGTTGCTGCTGCAGACTGACCTTGATGTCTTCCACGGGCTGCGGCTGCTGCAGGCGCAGGGTCAGGGTGCTGGCCGACTGCTGCTGGAGTCGGTTCAGGGCGGCCAGCAGATCGCTGGCGCTGTAGGTGCTGGTGGCCGTGCGCGGCGCGAAGCTGGCGATGCTGCGGGTACCGCCGGGCAGGGGGCTGTCCAGGTCGTGCTGGCGGCGCTCGCCGAGCAGGACCGTCAGGCCGCCGAACAGCTGGCCCGGATCCTGGGGTGGTGGTGCGCTCAGGTCGGCCGGTGCTGCCGATTCGGCAGAGGGGGCGGTGGGCGTCGATCCGCTGTCCGCAGCCCGCTTCGGCGGACTGGCCGAGCCGGGCGAGCGCTGCGCGCTGTACTTGAGATTGGGCAGGATGCCTGCGTTGATCAGGCGCTGGTTGAGCATCTCGTACAGGGTGTCCAGGCCCTGCATCACGTGCCGCTCGAACAGCATGTACAGGATGACCTTGATGCGCAGCGGCAGCGGATGGGGCGCCAGGGCGTCGTGGAAGGCGTCGGCCAGTGCCTGGGGGCCGAAGGGGTTGGTTTCCTCGCCCAGCTTCTGGCCGTTGTTGAGCAGGGCCAGGCGTTGCTCCAGGGCGAACAGCTGGCCGGTATTGCGCGCCTTGACCTTGCTGACCATGTTGGTCACCTGCAGGCTTTCCTCGTATTCCTCGTTCTGTACCAGGGCCAGGTCCTGCGAGTCCGGTTCTGCCTGGGTCGAAGGCTGCAGCCTGCCCTCCAGGAAGTCCGCGAAATTCCGGGCGACGTGCTGGTGGTAGTTGCGTTCTATCTGGGGACGCAGCTTGCGCAGGTCATGCATGGCCTCGAAGAACAGGCTCTGGACCTTGTTGTTCTCGGCCTTCTCCGCGCACTCGAAGAGGGTATCGTCGGCTTGTATGAACAACTCGGCGAGGTGCTCGGCCAGGTTGTTCATCACCAGTTTGCGGCAATCCTGCACCAACTCGCCGAAGCGGGGCTGGATTGCCCGGTTGGCGACGCCGGGTGTATGGGCGGGTGGAAGGTCCTGCGGGCTCATGCGTTGTCCTGTGCGAGGCAGGAAGGAAGTCTCGCCGGGTTAGGAACATGCTGGCAATAGAGTAGCCGCTTATCGGCCGTTACGGTGTGATGAAATAACTGGCCGCCAGGGTTGACATGGCCGCTTCCGCCCGTAAAATGGCGCGCCTCTGATACGGGAATCGGCCAAGTCGGTCCGGTAGCAGGGAGTGGAAGATCGTAGTTCCGCGATAGCTCAGTCGGTAGAGCAAATGACTGTTAATCATTGGGTCCCTGGTTCGAGTCCAGGTCGCGGAGCCAACTTCCAAACGGGGTATAGCGCAGTCCGGTAGCGCGCTTGCTTTGGGAGCAAGATGTCGGGAGTTCGAATCCCCCTACCCCGACCATTTCCGGGTCGTTAGCTCAGTCGGTAGAGCAGTTGGCTTTTAACCAATTGGTCGTAGGTTCGAATCCTACACGACCCACCATTGTTAAGAACGAAGAGCCCGCCCAGCGCGGGCTTTTTGTTATCTCCGAAAAAGGGCGGCGGGCCGCCCCCTCATCTTCTCAGTGCAGTTTCAGGCGCGGCTCGGTGCTGCGGCCGATCCGGTCGCCGAGCATCATCAGGGCGGTGCGCAGCACGCCGTACAGCGCCATCTGGTGCATGCGATACAGCGAGACGTAGAACATCCGCGCCAGCCAGCCTTCCAGCTTCACGCTGCCCATGAGATTGCCCATCAGGTTGCCTACCGCCGAGAAGCGCGACAGCGAGATCAGCGAGCCGTAGTCGCGGTAGCGGAATTCCGGCAGGGCCTGGCCGTTCATGCGCAGCCTGAGCGACTTGGCCAGCAGAGAGGCCTGCTGGTGGGCGGCCTGGGCGCGCGGGGGCACGGTGCGTTCGCTGCCGTCGCCGAGCGGGCAGGCTGCGCAGTCGCCGAAGGCGAATATGTTGTCGTCCAGGGTGGTCTGCAGGGTCGGGCGCACCAGCAACTGGTTGATGCGGTTGCTTTCCAGGCCGTCCAGCCCGCCGAGGAAGGCGGGGGCGCGAATGCCGGCGGCCCACACCTTCAGGCTCGCCGGGATTTCCATGCCCTGGGCCGTGATCAGCGCGTCGCCATTGACCTGGCTCACCGCCGTGCCGGTGAGCACGGTGACGCCCAGCTTCTCCAGGGTCTTGTGCACCGGGCTGCTGATGCGCTCCGGCAGCGCTGGCAGGACACGTGGGCCGGCCTCGATCAGGGTGATGCGCATGTTCTGCGGCTGGATGCGGTCCAGGCCGTAGGCGGCGAGTTCGTGGGCCGCGTGGTGCAGTTCGGCGGCCAGTTCCACGCCGGTGGCGCCAGCGCCGACGATGGCCACGCTGATGCGGCTATCGTCGCTCTTGCCAGCATGGGCGCGCAGGTAGTGGCTGAGCATCTGCCGGTGGAAGCGCTCGGCCTGCTCGCGGGTGTCGAGGAAGATACAGTGCTCGGCCGCGCCTGGCGTGCCGAAGTCGTTGGTTGTGCTGCCGACGGCGATCACCAGGCTGTCGTAGGCCAGTTCGCGCTCTGGAAGCAGTTCGCCGCCGTCCTCGTCGAGGGTGGCGGCCAGGCGGATCACCTTGCGCGCGCGATCCAGGCCGCTCATGCGGCCGAGCTGGAACTCGAAGTGGTTCCATTTGCCCTGGGCCACGTAGTTCAGCTCGTCCTCGGAGGAGTTCAGCGAGCCGGCGGCGACTTCGTGCAGCAGCGGTTTCCAGATGTGGGTGAGGGTGGCGTCGACCAGCACGACGCTGGCCTGTCTGCGCTTGCCCAGGGTCCTACCCAGACGGGTGGCGAGCTCCAGGCCGCCGGCGCCGCCGCCGACGATCACGATGCGATGGTTCATGGGGATATCTCACAAGGCTTGAGGAAATCGGTGGGCCCGGCTGGGCGAGCGCGAGGCGGCTCATAGCACCAGTCCGGCGAGCAGGCGGGAGAGAAGGCCGAGGCCGATCGTCACGGCGATGACCACCAACAGGAGGCGCCAGGGGCGGAACGGCTGGCGCTCCACCTGGTGCTGCGGAGCGCTGAGATACTGCTCGACGCGCTGCTGGTCTTCGGGGCTGAGACGGCTGGACATGGCGGTCCTCTCGAAGGAATGTCTGCATTCTAGACGTAATTGGCGCTCAACGAACATCGCCGCCAGGGCGCCCGATCACAGGCCGATGCCCACGTCGAACAGGACGGTACGGCCGAGGTTGTGGCGCAGGAAGTCCGGCGCGTCGCGATGGGCGAACAGCACCCGAGCGTAGTTGGGCCCGACCAGCGAGAGAGAGCGCCAGCCCTGGCGCAGGTATTCGCTCGGCGGCGGGAAGGGACTGTTGAGGTCGAGGACCTCGCGCTTGAGGCTGACGTAGGCCAGCAGGTCCAGCTCGCCCAGATCCAGGCCGCGCTCGGCGTAGTTGTGCGCCTTCTTGCGCAAGGTCGGGCCCAGACGGGCCTGCAACTCCACGGCCGGTATCCGCCGTGGGCGCGGCTCGCGGCGCAGCAACTGGCTGAGCGAGAGGGCACTGCGCCGTCGTTGCAGTTCTTCCTTCCATTCGTCGTTGAGGCGGCGGCCTTTGTCCAGAACGAAGAACACCTCGAAGCCGGCATCGCGGAACAGCACGTCCGGCGGCTCCTGCCCGGCGGCGAACTCTTCCTGGCGGTGGCGCACGTTGAGGGCGGTCAGCAGGCGCTGGCAGACCCAGCGCTCGCGCTCCCATTTGCGGGCGTTGGAGAGGAAGTCGTTGGCTTGTTCGGCCTGGCGGGTCAGCAGGCGCAGATAATCGGAGTCATCCATGGCCGCAGCATAGCGCAAACGCCATGGCGGATAGGCCGGTGTAAACTGCGCCGGCACACACGAGAAGCCACATGCAGATACGTGCCATCCTCCCGTCAGACCATCCGCAGTTGCTCGACCTGTGGTGTCGTACGCCGGGCATCCGCTTGCGCGCCGAGGACGAATACGAGCCCTTCTGTCGCTATCTGGCGCGGAACCCCGGGTTGAGCCTGCTGGTCGAGAGCGATGGAGTGGTCGTCGCCAGCTTGCTGGTCGGACACGACGGACGGCGCGGCTACCTGCAGCATCTGGTGGTCGAGCCATCCAGGCGTGGCCAGGGGCTGGCGAGCGCCTTGCTGGGTGAGGCATTGGCGCGGCTGGCCGAGCTCGGCGTGAGCAAGTCCCATGTCTTCGTGCTCGGCGATGCGCCCGAGGCGCTGTCCTTCTGGCGCAGCCGGCCGGGCTGGGGTGAGCGCGACGACATCGAAGTGTTTTCCACGAGGAGTTGATGGGCATGAAGCGACTGCGCTGGTGGCTGCTGCCCCTGCTGTGTGGATGGATGGTCGCCGCCGCGGCGCTGGAGCCGGGAGAGCGCCTGGCGCCCTGGACGCTGCTGGACCAGCACGATCATGCCTACACCCTCGACGGCGATTTGCAGGTTCTGCTGGTGGCCCGCGGCATGGAGGCCGCCGATCTGCTGCGGGAGGCCTTGAGCGAGCTGGGGCCGGAATACCTGGAGCGCCACCGGGTGGTGTTCCTCGCCGACATCAGCGCCATGCCGGCACCCATCGCCAGCCTGTTCGCCGTGCCGGCGATGCGCGACTACGGCTATCGGGTCATGCTTGATCGCACGGGGCGCGTCGCGTCCCGCTATCCGGGAGAAAAGGCCGAGCTGCTCTGGCTGCAACTGGATGCCGGCAGGTTGGTGGAGGAGCGCCGCTTCGCCCAGGTCAGTGAGCTGCGGGCGGCGTTGAAGGGCCTGGAGCGTTGATCGCCGCCGAACTGCTGCAGCCGCTCAGCCAATGGCTGGGTTGGCTGCTCTATGCCGCCGTGCTGTCGTGGGCCGTGTGGCGCACACCCTGGGTCGAGGTGTTCAGCGACCAGCGCCGCCAGCATCTGCTGTTCGGTACGGTACTGGCGCTGTTCCTGCTATGGCTGGTGCGGCGGGATTTCGCCTCGGGCCTGTCCTTCCATTTCATCGGCATGACGGCCGTGACCCTGCTGCTGGACTGGCCCCTGGCGCTTCTCGGCGGCTTCGCCGCCCAGCTCGGTCTGCTCGCCTTCGGTCGCCTGGACTTGGCCGCCCTCGGCGTCAACGGCCTGCTGCTGGTAGCGATCCCGGTGGCCATCACCGAGTTCTTCTCCGTGCAGGTCGAGCGCCGCCAGCCGCGCAACCTGTTCGTCTACATCTTCTGCTGCGGCTTCTTTCCGGCGGCTGACCGCGCTGGCCTGCCTGCTCGGCGGGCTGGCGCTGCTCTGGCACGACGGCCTCTATGTCATGCCGCCCTGGCTGGAAGACTTCATCGGCTACCTGTGGCTGGTGATGTTTCCCGAGGCCTTCATCAACGGCATGCTGGTCACCGGCCTGGTGGTCTTCTATCCGGACTGGCTGGAAACCTTCAACCGCACCCGCTACCTGTCGGCCCCTTGGAAGGACAGCGACACGGATCGGCGCCCATAAGCGCGGCTTATCCCGTCTGGGCTGCTGATCTGGGTCAAGATTCAAGACGCTCCGGAATTCATGCTGGAGAAAACCACGGAGGTCTTGGACATGAGTGTGCATCTATGGGCGCGGCAGGAACTCGAGAGCAGCCGGGCGCGTGCGCGGAAGCTAGGATTCGATCCGCTGATGAGTCTGCGGGCGCTGCTCAGCGAGGCGGTGGAGCTGAATCGCCAGGAGCGTGACCTGGCCGATCTGGCGCAGGAGCTGGAGTTCCTGGCCGACAACCTCGACCCGGACCGCGACTACGCCTTCATGCGGCCCTGAAAGCCATCTTTTGTAGGAGCGGCCTTGGCCGCGAACCAGGACCCTGGACAAGCATCGCGGCCAAGGCCGCTCCCACAAAGCTGCTGCCACCAGCGGACTAGGAGCGGGTGCTCAATGCTCGCGCGGCGGCAGGTCTTCGGAGAAGGGCGAATCCTCCAGCGAGTCGCCAGGAATGGCGTGGGACTCTGAGGCCCAGGCGCCCAGGTCGATCAGTTTGCAGCGCTCGCTGCAGAAGGGACGATTGGGGCTTTGCGGGCCCCATTCCACCGGTGCGCCGCAGGTCGGGCACTCCACTGTCGCGCTCATGGCTGGCCTCCTCGCAGGGTCAGGTAGAAGTTGTGCAGGCGTTCGACCTCGGTCTTCAGCCAAGGCCGGTCCTGATCGTTGACCAGCACGTCGTCGGCATGGCGCAGTCGCTCCTCGCGGCTGGACTGGGCCTTGAGGATGGCGCGTATCTGCTCCTCGGAACTGTTGTCCCGCACCATGCTGCGTTGCAGCTGCAGGTGCTCGGGGGCGTCCACCACCAGTACCCGCTGGGTCATCCGGTGCTGGCCCGATTCGACCAGCAGTGGCGACACCAGAATCGCATAGGGCGACTTGGCGCGAGCTAGCGCCTGGTCGATCTCATGGAAGATCAGCGGATGCAGCAGGCCCTCCAGCCAGCGTCGTTGCGCTTCGTCCTGAAACACCAGCTGGCGCAGTGCGGAGCGATCCAGGCCGCCATCGGGCAGCAGCACCTGAGGGCCAAAGCGTTCGGCGATGGTGGCCAACGCTGGGCGTCCGGGCTCGACCACCCAGCGCGCGGCATGGTCGGCGTCCACCAAGTGCACACCGAGGTCGATGAAATACTGGGCGACGGCGCTCTTACCGCTGCCAATGCCGCCCGTGAGGCCGAGAATCCAGGGCTTGCTCATCTAAAACCGGCGAACTGCAGATAGGTCCCGGTTATTTGATCACCCCAGAGCAATGCGATCCAGCCGGCAATCGCCAGATAGGGGCCGAACGGAATGGGCGTGCTGGTTTCCTGGTTGCGCAGACGCAGCATGATCAAGCCGAGCACGGCCCCGACCAAGGAGGACAGCAGAATGGTCAGAGGCAGGATCTGCCAACCACCCCAGGCGCCCAGCATCGCCAGCAGCTTGAAGTCGCCGTAGCCCATGCCTTCCTTGCCGGTCAGCAGCTTGAACAGCCAGTACACCGACCATAGGCTCAGGTAGCCGGCGATGGCGCCCCATAGCGCATCTTCCAGGCTGGCGAAAAGGCCGAACTGGTTGGCGATCAGACCCAGCCACAGCAGGGGTAGCACCAGGGCATCCGGCAACAGTTGGTGATCGCAGTCGATCATGCTCATCGCCAGCAGCCCCCAGGTCAGCAGCAGCGCGCCGCCCGTCTGCCAGCTGAAGCCGAAGCGATAGGCCACATAACCGGAGAGCAGTCCGCAAGCCAGTTCGATCAGGGGATAACGCTTGCTGATCGGGGCCTTGCAGCCGGAGCATCTGCCTCGTAGGGCTAGATAACTGACGATAGGGATATTTTCCCAAGGGCGAATCTGGTGGCCACACTTGGGGCAGCAGGAGTTGGGCAGGACGAGATTGAAGGTGTTCTGAGACTCCACTGGTAGCTCTAGGAGTTCACGAGCCTGCTGCCGCCACTCGCGCTGCATCATCACTGGCAGGCGATAGATGACGACGTTGAGAAAGCTGCCGACCAGCAAGCCGAGCAGGGCACATAACAAAACAAAGGCCGGCAAGTTGCCGGCCAAGAAATCGATCAATGGCATGGTTACACAACGGCGCCCAACTGGAAGATTGGCAGGTACATGGCGATGATCAGGCCACCAACCAAGACCCCTAGGACCGCCATGATCATGGGTTCCATCAAGGCCGTAAGGTTATCCACCATGTTATCGACCTCAGCCTCGTAGAAGCTGGCCACTTTGTCCAGCATCTCATCCAGTGCCCCTGACTCTTCACCAATCGCGGTCATCTGCAGTGCCATAGAGGGAAATGCTCCGGTTGTGCGCATCGAAAAGTTCAACTGCATACCCGTGGAGACGTCCTGCTTGATCTTGTTTACGGCGTTGCGAAACACGACGTTACCAGTGGCGCCAGCGACCGAATCCAAGGCTTCTACCAGTGGCACGCCGGCAGCAAAGGTGGTGGATAGCGTGCGTGCGTAGCGCGCCACCGAGGATTTGTAGATGATGTCACCGACGACAGGGGCTTTGAGGAGGGCTCGGTCTACCCAGTTGCGAAAGCCCTCTGAGCGCAGATGTGCCTGTTTGAATGCAAAGGCTGTGGCGAACAATCCGATCAGGACGATGAACCACCAGCTCTGCAGGGTGTTGGACAGGCCGATAACCATCTGGGTGAAGGCCGGAAGCTCCGCACCGAAGTTGCTGAAAACCTCTTCGAACTGTGGCACTACTTTGATCAGCAGAATGGCCGATACGACCAAGGCCACCACGATTACGGCAATGGGGTAGGTCATGGCCTTCTTGATCTTGGCTTTGAGGGCTTCGGTTTTTTCCTTGTAGGTGGCAACACGATCCAGCAGGTTTTCCAAGGCGCCGGCTTGCTCCCCAGCATCCACCAAGTTGCAATAGAGATCATCGAAATAACTGGGCTGCTTGCGCAGTGAAGAGGCGAAGCTATTGCCAGCAGCGACTTCCTGTTTCAGTCCGTCCACCAGCTTGCGCATATTCGGATTGTCGAAGCCCTCGCCGATGATATCGAAGGCACTCAGCAGCGGCACGCCAGCTTTCATCATTGTTGCCATTTGCCGGGTGAACAGAGCGATGTCCATCGGCTTGATCTTCTTGCCGGCTCCAAAGATCGATACAGCCTTCTTCCGTACTTTGATCGGGTTGATACCCTGCTTTCGCAGTTGTGCCTTGATCAGTGCAGGGCTCTGCCCGCCCATTTCTCCTTTGATCCTGGCGCCTTTCTTGTCAGTGCCTTCCCAGACGAACATGCTGGTCTTGAGAGCTTTTTCCGCCATCGTGGGTTAGTCCTTGGTCACGCGGTTGATTTCCTCAAGGCTGGTGATGCCTTGCATGGCCTTGAGTAGGCCGGACGTGCGCAGGTCATTGAAGCCGTCCTTAAGCATCTGCTCGGCGATTTCAATGGAGTTGCCTTCTTCCATGATAATGCGTTGCAGGGCTGGCGTGTTTTTAACCACTTCATAAATGCCGACCCTGCCCTTGTAGCCACCCTTGCAGTTCTCGCAGCCGACTGGGCCATAGATCTTGAATGTGCCGATCTTTTCTTCTGGGAAACCTTCGCGGAGCAGCACATCCTTGGGAACGTCGACCGGTTTCTTGCAGGTGCCGCACAGCTTACGCGCCAGGCGCTGGGCGATGATGAGGTTCACCGACGTAGCGATGTTGAATGCAGGTACACCCATATTGCGTAGGCGTGTGAGGGTCTCTGCTGCGCTATTGGTGTGAAGCGTCGACATAACCATGTGGCCTGTCTGGGCCGCCTTGATAGCGATCTCGGCGGTTTCTAGGTCACGAATCTCACCCACCATGATGATGTCTGGATCCTGGCGCAGGAATGCGCGAAGAGCCTGGGAGAAGTCCATTCCTTGCCGCGGGTTGACGTTGACCTGGTTGATACCCTCCAGGTTTATCTCCACCGGATCCTCTGCTGTGGAAATGTTTACGTCCACGGTATTTAAGATGTTCAGGCCTGTGTACAGTGATACCGTCTTGCCCGAGCCAGTCGGCCCCGTAACCAGAATCATGCCCTGCGGCTGCTTGAGTGCCGACAGATAAAGCTCCTTCTGATCCTCCTCGTAGCCTAGGGCGTCGATACCCATCTGTGCGCTGGTGGGATCAAGGATTCGCATTACGATTTTTTCCCCCCACAACGTGGGGAGCGTGTTGACACGGAAGTCGATGGCCTTGGTCTTGGATATTTTCATCTTGATCCGGCCATCCTGTGGCTTGCGCCGCTCGGAAATATCAAGGCTGGCCATGACCTTCAGGCGAGCGGCGATGCGCGGTGCCAGCTGAATCGGCGGCCTCGCCGCCTCATGCAGGATGCCGTCGGTGCGGAAGCGTACGCGGTAGGCTTTTTCATAGGGTTCGAAGTGAAGATCCGAAGAGCCCCCTTTGATCGCATCCAATAGCATCTTATTGACAAAGCGTACGACGGGGGCATCTTCAGCGTCGCCAGTTTCCTCACCCTTATCGTCTCTCACCGCCTCCACGTCGGTATTGTCCAGATCCGCGTCGTCGAGCCCGTCGAGGCCGCTGGTGGCGTCATCGTAGAACTTGTCGATGGCGGTGCCCAGCTTGTCATCCTCGACCAGAATCATTTCTGTATTGAGGCCTGTGCTGAACTGCACGTCGGTGACGGCTTGGTGATTGGTTGGGTCAGAGCAGGCAATAAATAGCTTGTTGTTGCGCCGCCAGAGAGGCAGTACACGGTGCTGTCGGGCTAGCTTTTCGCTGATCAGATCCTTGGGTTGGCTATCGGCATCAAGCGAGGAGAGGTCGAAATAGGCGACGCCAAATTGGTCAGAGGCCAGCTCAACCAAGGCTCGGCCTTTGACCAGCTTGTTTTGTACCAGATAGGTGACGAGTGGAAGCTGGTTGCGCTGGGCCTGCAGGCTGGCTTGCTGGGCGGCTTTGGCATCCAGCAGTTCGGCCAGTACCAATTGCTTGGCCAGGCCGGTCAGGTTGACGGTGTCATTCATCGATTGGCAGCTCGTTATGCGTCGCTTTAGCGGCTCTATATAACCCAGTTGTAGAGACCTGCCAAATTACGACCGGGAAGGTGTCGCTTTTTGTCACTTGGCGACCTGAAAGCGCATTGTTTCCGTCGCTGCGTGCAGGCTGAGGCCCTATGCCTTCAGATGCAATGCACTTGGCACGGCATCTGCTTGCTACGTATCTAGGTCTGAAGGCCTGCCAATACTTTCTAGGAGAAAGATATGAAAGCTCAAATGCAGAAGGGTTTTACCCTGATCGAACTGATGATCGTGGTTGCAATCATCGGTATCTTGGCTGCCGTCGCCTTGCCGGCTTATCAGGATTACACCGTTCGCTCTCGTGTGACGGAAGGTATTCAGCTCTCCTCTAGCGCTAAGGCTCTGGTGGGTGATAGCGCTAATACTGCTGCTGAACTGGCTGCAGCTGCAGCAGCGTGGAATGACCAGTCGAACAATCTGGGCGCCACTTCAAAATATGTGACCAGTGTAATTATGATAGAAGACGTAAATGCTGCGAATCTGGGTGAAATTACCATCACCTTCAACGTAGCCAATCTGGGCAATGTGGGTGTTGCTGATCCTACTCTGGTCTTCTCTCCGTTCCTCAACACTGGTAGCGGTACTCCGGTTGCGGTGGGCGCCAACTTTGCGGCCACCCCTCCGGCAAGAGGGAATATCGACTGGGCTTGCGCTTCGGTCACCCAGGCCGTTGCTACTAGCCGTGGGTTCTCCGGTATCACCCCCGGTACTCTGCCGCCTCAGTTTGCTCCGAGCGAGTGCCGTTAAGGTGGTAAGGCGGGAGTGATTACTCCCGTTGTGTTTGAAAAAACGCCCCGCTCTTGCGGGGCGTTTTTTATTCGGATTTGAGCTATTGGGGGTAGAGATGCCTGCGCGCCTGAAGGCCTTTTTGATCCATTTGCTGGGATCGGCGGCAATTGCGCTAATCACATTGGGGTTGGTTTTTGTTGTCTGGTATCCCGCGCCTTTGCAGGCGGCTTTGGGGGTAACACAGATCTTTCTGCTGCTATTAGCGGTCGATGTGACGCTAGGCCCCCTGTTGACATTGATTGTCTATCGCAAGGGAAAGAGGACGCTGTTCTTCGATCTTTCTGTCATTGTTTTGGTTCAGTTGGTGGCGCTGGGTTATGGGTTATGGACAGTTGCGGAGGGGCGTCCCGCTTGGATTGTCTACAATTCTGATCGTTTTGATGTCGTCCAGGTGGTCGATATCGATGCTCGTAGACTCGATCAGGTTAAGCCGGAGTATCGGAAGGCCCCTTTGACTGGCCCTCTTTGGGTAGGGGCTGTGCGCCCGGAGGATCCCGAGCTAAGGCAGGAAATTTTCTTTGATTCAATAGCTGGTGGGAGCGATATTGCTCAACGGCCGGAGACTTACCGCCCGCTAGCGGAAATGGAGGAGGCTGTGAAGGCTCGGGCTTTTCCCTTGAGTAAGCTAAGTGATTTCAATGAGGCGACTCATGTACAGCAGGTCCTCAATGGGTGGCCCGCCGCTGGCGCATGGGTGCCGCTGATGGCTAGAGTGAGGCCGATGGTTGTGCTGTTGGATAAGGATCACTACCGTGTCCTAGGTATTGTGGATCTGAAGCCTTGGAAGTGATGTGTCAACTTAGGGATAAGTTGAGGGTGGTATCAATACAGTCCTAGGCATATGCCGGTGTAGCTCAGCTGGTAGAGCAGCGCATTCGTAATGCGAAGGTCGCAGGTTCGACTCCTGTCTCCGGCACCATGACCAAGCCCTGCCTCTTGCGGGGCTTTCTATTTATAGAGCGCTACAGGCTCAGCCGCATCGACAGGTCTACTGCCTTGACGTCCTTGGTCAGGCTGCCGATGGAGATGTAGTCGACGCCCGTCTCGGCGATAGTGCGCAGGGTGCTGTCGTTGATGCCGCCGGAGGCCTCCAGCTTGGCGCGGCCGGCGGTGAGGGTGACGGCGGTGCGCATGTCGTCCAGGCTCAGTTCGTCGAGCATGACGATGTCGGCGCCGGCATCGAGGGCTTGTTGCAGTTCGTCCAGGCTTTCCACTTCTATTTCCACCGGCTTGCCCGGAGCGATTCGGTGCGCCGCGGCGACGGCCTGGGCGATGTCGCCACAGGCGGCAATGTGGTTTTCCTTAATGAGAAAGGCGTCGTACAGGCCGATGCGGTGGTTGTGGCAGCCGCCGCAGGTGACC
>OGQD01001013.1_pt1 | contig 19328 bp, 24 predicted proteins | sample 1553091 | NCBI WGS metagenome assembly OGQD01 (sample SAMEA2580290, study PRJEB22360) | human gut metagenome | biome: human gut; feature: human-associated habitat; material: faeces | place: Denmark | collected 2008/2010
AACTGTAGTAATTGCGATACTATCAGCCTTTGCTTTTTCACATCTTGAATTTAAGGGAAGAGATTTAATATTTTCAATTTTCTTGGCTTCAATGATGATTCCAGGTGAAGTTCTTATAGTAACAAACTTTAAGACAATTTCAGCGTTAAAAATGATAGATAGTTATAGTGCATTATTTGTGCCATACATGGCTAATGTATTATACATATATATGCTTAGAGAATTCTTCTTAAAGATTCCAAAGCAACTTTATTATGCTGCAAAAGTTGATGGAGCAAGTGATTGGAAGTTCTTATGGAAAATAGTTGTACCTATGGCTAAACCATCAATAATAACAATATGTATTTTTAAGAGTATCAATATTTTTCAAAAGATGGTTCTAACAACAACACTCATGTGTGTATTGTCCTCCATTTTCTCTTGTCCCTGGTAGATATGCTTTTATATATCCTGGCTCTAAACTACTTTGGTTAAATGGCGGATCTAATAATTTGATAATACCATTTTCTTTATCTATTAAATGATTTTCTAAGCTTTCCATTGATATATATTTTTTATCGTTATCTCCTACTCCTGATATTACTGCCCAGCTTTGTGTAATACTGTCTATTTTACACTCTTCATTTTGCAAGCTTCCGTAGAGTTTCTCCATTGTCTGTAAATGCTCTTCTAAACCATCTTCCGTCCCATCCATTTGTGTTTAACGATTTTTTTAGTTGATTCATTATATCTTCATATTTTTTTGCCAGTTTTTCTTCTCCTTTGTATTGACAAATTGGAATAAACTTTTTTAGTATATCACTTAGGAAAAAGCCTAACCATATGCTTTCTCCTTTTCCTTTGTTTCCCACTGTACTAAATCCATCATTCCAATCTCCTGAGCCGATTTTAGGTAATCCTTTTTCTCCAAAGTTTAATGATTTTTCTATTGCCTTTTTGCAATGTTCATATATCGTTCCTTTTTCTTCTGATGATAAATATTTATCATATTTTTCGTCTGTTCCTTCTTCTAAGCTTGCTCCTTGTAAATAATTAGTTTCAATATCTAATATTTCATAATTTCCTGTAAAATTTATATATTCTTCTGTAATATATACCAACCATAGCAAATCGTCAGAAAATCTAGTTCTTATTCCTCTTCCGAGTCTCCTCATGCCACCAGTGTTCTACATCTCCTTCTATAAATTGATGTGAACTGTGCTTTATTATTTGATTTTTCATTATATCAGGATTTATATATTTTAGTGCTATTGTATCTTGTAATTGGTCTCTAAATCCAAATGCTCCTCCAGATTGATAATATCCGCTTCGTGCTAATAGTCTTGACGATATTGTTTGATATATAAGCCATCCATTTAGTAAAATATTAGTTGATTCTAATGGTGTTTTTACTTGAACTTTATTTGTTATATCCTCCCAATATTTTTTTACATTATTATATTCTTCTCTTACATTACTAATTTTGCTATATTTATAAGCATTATCTTGGCAATTAATTATATTTTCCTCTGCACCTAATATAATTGATATTTCTTTACTTTCTAATGCTTCTAATTCTACCTGAAATTCCATTGCTATAATTCCATTATTCCATAAAGAATTTTGCCCATCTAGTTCTAATTTATGAATTCCCTCTGGATTCGCAATTGTTCCATTTCCTATAAAAAAGTCTTTGCTACCTGTATATGAATTTATTTTCTCACTACTTGAAACATATAAAATACTATTACAATCTTCATTAGAAATATTTCTTACACATAATAAGTTCGAACCTTCTTTATATTCTAAGTTTAGGTATGTGTTTGATATTATTTCATCTTCACCTAATACAGGCTTTATATAATATAATAATTTTATTTTTATTAATATAACTCCACTTCACTATAACTATTCTGCATAATCCTCTTTTGTTATTTTTTTATATTCTGTTGCTGTAATCCATTTTCCTACTGCGTTACGAACTCTTGCTTTGCCCCAAATACCATTTTCATAATAATTTTTTACTTTTTCAAAATTTTTACTCATAATTTAGACCTCCTCTAAATCCACACCAGTCATCATTGCTAAATACTCAATATTTGACTGTATTGTTATTTTGTCAATTTCATCTTGAGATAATTCTCTTAATGCAAAATAATATCCATCTTCATAATGAAGTATTTGTATTAATTCCATATGTGTATATTCATTTTTTGTTGTTTTCTTGTCTTCTGTTTCCTCAATTATTACCTTTGATAATTTTCCTTTAAAATCTTTTTCAGTTATTTCTTTTTGAGTAATATAATAATTACCACTTAATTTTAAGTTTTCAAATTTTGTTCCATCAGATAATGTAATCTTGAATGATTTTTCCATTTTGGTACCTCCTTGAATAGATCATAATATAATTGTGTCATATTACTTATTTGTAATCTTGACATTACTTTGTAATTACTAGACATCCAACTTTTAAAAATGTTTTCTATTTCGTTCATTTTTATTCTATCTTTGTCTAATAATCTTTTATATGCTTTTAATTTTTTTCTTTCTCTTACAATTGCTTTTTTGTTTATTTTCTTTATAATTCTACCAGTTTCAGTTAGTGAATAATTAATTTGTAATACTTTGAATTGTTGTGATAATTTAGCAATTCTTGTTTTTTTATCATTAATTATCAATCCTAATTCATCAGCGATATTCTTTATATTCTTCAATACATCCATTAAGAAATCTTTATCATTATGGATAATATAACTATCATCTGTATATCTTCCATAATATTTACAGCCTCTTACTATTTTTATATAATTATCAATTTTTGATGGATAAGAAATTCCAATATTTTGAGATGGTTGACTTCCAATGTCTACTCCTCTGCCATTTTTATTATCTTCATTAAAAACATCAAATAAATTTTTAAGAATCCACATTGTAATTTTAGCCTCTTCTTTATTTGACTTTTTTAATAAATGATTAATATTTTGCAGACATAAATTATGAGGAATACTTGCATAATATCCCGAAAAATCTATTAATAATATGTATCCCTCATTACTTTTATATTTTCTATAATATTGTTGTAAATGTGTTTCAAATCTCTTTCGATGAAATGCTACACCTTTATTTTTCTGACTTGCAGAATTATCATATATAAGATATGGAGTAATAGCAGGAGTTAAAACTTCATCACACATTAAGTGATTTATAGTTTTATCTATCATATTATTTGTTGTAATATGTCGAATTTTACCTCTTTCATTTATAGTAAATTTACTTCCTTTTGATGGTTTATATTGTTTTGTAATTAAATTTTGCAAAAGGTTAGCAGTTTCTAACAAATGATTTACTTCAAATAGTTGTGTCCTGTATTTAAAAGGTGCACCTTTAATTGCTTTTGTTCCTGCCTCATATATTTTGTTAGCATCATAATAAATATTCATAAAATCATCTTTATAGTATTACTGGTCGTAACCAAACACATAATGATCAGTATTTATCAATTTTTCCAAATTGAAGGGATAATCTTTCCTTTCCTTTTCCCAACGACATACGATGAAATCTAGTTCATATAAAAATTTGTATGGGGTGTGAAATCAGGACGAACACCGTTAGAGTTCGAAGCATTGTTGTAGTTGGCATTACCATTGCTGTTCACATTAGCGAAGTACGCAGAAGAAACAACATACAAAGATTACCCACTAGTTATTTTTTATATTTTTTAAAAATCTATTATCAGTTTGTCGAAGAGATTTTATTTGATTAAATTCTTTTTGAATTTGCAAAACTAAATTCATATATTTATTTAGATCAGCATATAAACATTCTCCTGCATACTGCAACTCATCTTGCAAAGCATTACAACAAGCCATTGCTCTATCCATTTCCAATCTTCGTTCTTCAAATTCAGACATATATGTTGGAAATATCGTATTTGCAATTCTTAAATGTCTACTAATACCTGTTGCAAGTTCTATCACACTATCAGTTAATCTATTTATTTGCCCTCTATAAAACTTATACATATTTTCCTTTATTCTTTGTTGTTCTTTTTCTTCAAGTCCTTTTACTCTTTCTGTAATTCTATTTTCAATCTTTGAGAAAGTAATAAAAAAATTATTTTCTGCAAGAATTGTTACTGCATTTCTAATCGCATAAGCATTATGAATTACCTCTAATTTTGACTCTGTTCTTTCACTCTTCTTTACATCCGACATTATTTATAATACTATTTACTCCTTATCAAATTTCCACAGAAATTGTATCACTTTTTCTAATATTTTTTAACTCCATTGAAGAATAGTTATTTTATACGACAGGGCATAAAGCCCTGTCTGATGTCTGATTATATGATTAGGAAAGCAGGACGAACACCGTCAGAGTTCGAAGCATTGCCGTAGTCGGCAACACCATAGCTGTACACATCAGCGAAGTACGCAGAAGAAACAACATCCCTTAACCAATACCATTGTCTTGTTCCACTATCATTTAAAGCAACAGTTAAGTCAGGTCTTAATCTGAATAATGATAATTGTTGTTTATCTATTGTATATAAATTTGGTATAACAGTATTTGAACCACTTGAATATGTGTGTGGTGCAAATATATATGAACCATAAACCATTGGTTCATTCATTAACTCTATATCACTATCGTACCAAGTTCCTGCACTAGCATATCCATTCGTAACAGCATTTTGCAAATGATTTCTATGTTTTAAAATATGAGACTCTTCAAAGTCATTTTTTATTATAGTTTTATATTTTGCTAAATTGGTGGTATACATTGCACTACCTATATATGCACCTGTTGTAACATTGCTTGTATTCATTTGTTCATTTCCCATCGTTCTTTCAGGTATCATCAAAATATGAGGTTTTGTGCATTCTGTATCTCCCATATGTAGTCTATAATTTATATCTGCAACTAAATATTTTCTTTTACTTGTTTTTCCTATGATATAATCTCCAACGAATATATCATCAAATGTTCCTGCTGCAATTTGTTTTGACAATGTACCATTATAAAATAAATCAGTTATATCTTTTCCTCTATAAATTCCATTGTGTGAACCTGCATTTTTTTGAATTAATCCATTAAATAATGATGACATTAATGCTTTTTTTGTTTCCCCATTTTTTGAGTCAACAACAGGTATTAAATCATCATTGTTAATTAAACTTAATTCTGTTAATTCTGAAATCTTTTTAATTCCCATTTATAATTTCCTCCTTATTTTTACATTCCAATAGCAATCTTCTTGCCATCTTCTGTTGTGATATAATCTCCACTTTCTGTTATTATTGGAGAAACTGCATCCTCTAAATCTTGTTTTGTTTCAGTTAATTCAACAGTCAAATCATCAATTTGTAATTGTAACTTTCCAGCTACATCTTCACTTAATTTGTCTTTCATACTATTAAACCAATCATCAAAACTTGTTTCTCTAGCTTTTAAATCAATTTCGGCTTGTTTTGTTAATTCTTCATACCAACTAACATATTGATTTATCAAAGTCGTAGTATCTACTTGTTCAATAATGCCTGTAACCATACCACAGATCGTATTGTCTAATCTCGTATCTGTTATATTAGCTTGAGTAATTTTACTTACATTCGCATTAACTTTTACATTTGCTAAAACAATTTCGTAATAATCTGATGTTCTTTCAATTTCAACAGGAACAGGATTTGCACTTGTGATACCTTTTTTTACTATCAAATCTATTGTTCTATCAACAAAATTTAATCTAGCAACAACTCTGTCAATTCTCGCTAATGTGTCAGCACTTTCTATTAATAATGTTTCGCTTTCTTCAATCCAACCGAAATATCCATTTATAAAGCAACATCCGGCTGAAACTATAACACTCATTCCTTCATTTTTTAACACTTGCATACTTGTTGAAGGATTTGGATAAACACCATTACCAATAAAACTACTAAAGTATTTTGCGAAAAAACTAGCCTCTTGTGCTCTGTCATAAATAGGCATACCTTCATCATCATATCCAGTAATATTACTATTGAAAAATCCACTTTTCATTATACAATCACTCCTTTCAAATTATAATCATCTCCGAAAACGACATCTATTTTTTTATTTCCATTTTCAAACACCTCTGAAATTTCAACAATTCTATTGTCAACTAAAATTCCAAGTTCTTCGTTTTTATATGTGCAAATATCTCCTAAATCAAAATCTTTTCTATAAATTAAATTTGAAAAAGGATCTATTGCATAATCTGCTGTTTCGACCTTATTATAATCAGTTAGTTTTTCTATTCCTCTATTTCTTAATGCTTCTTTATATTCATCAAGAGTCATATCATCATCTTTTTGTAAATCTCTTGCATCTACATAAAGTTCTTTCCTATCTTCTCCATTGGTCTTATCAACTTCAATTAAAAAACGCTCATTTCCTTCGCCTTCGCCATAAACATAAGCAAAATTTTTATATTTCGTATTATCTAGTGAATAATTATCATTTAAAATATTTTCAAAATTTTGACTAAAAATAGCAAATGTATTTTCTGATTGATTATCAGTTCTATCTTTGCCTTGCCATACTTCAAATATAATTTCATCATTCACATAATTATAATATAGTTTAATACTTAACTCATCTTGTTTTGCTAATGTATATAGTTCCTCCATCAAATTATCTCCTGTAACCTGCATTAAATATTTTTTACCTAATCCATTTACCTTTCCTAATTTGATTTTGTTTATTTTTCTACTTGATACACTAGGATTTATAGCGAAATTATTTACTAATTTTCTACAATTATTTTCTGTTGTATCCGTCAAATTTTGTGTTGAATTTATAACACGATCATATAATAACACTTCCAAAAATCTTCCACTTAACTGTACTTTTCTTCCATCTGTTTCATTAATATATTGCATAGACTCTATTTTTGCAGTTTCATCAAAATAATTACTAAAAATATATTGAGCATTTTTTATTTTCATATAATCTTCAACTGTTATCTGCAAAATAAAGTTCCCTACATCATAATATTTACGAGTCCAAGTTAAACTTGAAAATGTATCTATTATTCCACAGGGTACAAAATTTTTATCTAACATAATTAATTCCATTTTTTACACTCCTATATATTTCTTATTAAAGTATATATTTACATCCATATTGGTATAACCTTCTTCGCTACTGTATTTAATTGTTGTAGTTCCAACAGGAAGTGAAAAAAATGTACTTCTTCTATTTATTTTATTAATTATGTTTTCTCCATTAAGCATTACTGATTTTCTTCTGTTATTTGTATTTATTTTCAATATATCGCCTTTTTTCATTGATGTTATAATTTCCATAAAATTGCCATTACTCAATTCTAATTTAGGATTTGTTACTTCCCCTCGTGTTGCTATTATGGTCATTTCTAAACCTGTTTCAAAATCGCCATCATTATTTAACACAGCCTCATTTTTATATGTTTTATATCCCATAATTGCCCCTTTTCCAGAAGGAATTACAAAAGGAAATGCAAATTGTGGAGTAATTAACGCAATATTTTTTCCATAGTTATCAATACTGCTAAACAATGGATTATTACATTCTAATGTTAAATCAAAAACTATATATCCATATAAATTACTTGTCTTGAAATTTAAAGATGTTACTTCATATTCTATTTTTCTATTAAAATCATTTCTATTAATTGTTAATTCCCCTGTATATTTTGGATTAAAGAAACTGATTAACTCTTCCCTGTTTATTGTTTCGTTTTCATCTTTCTTTATATCCCCTGAAATAATAATTTCTCTTGGCTCTATTTTTTTACCTGTAACAACCATTCCATCTTGGTTAGAGTTTGACTTGTTAATAGTGTATGAACTGCCCTCTAGCCCAGTTATACTTGTAATTCTAAAATCTGAACTTTTATTCATTTCTAATGTTTTATTATTGCAATTAAATTGCACCTCTAATTTACAACCCATAAGCTAACCTCCTTAATTGTTGTTTTGCTTCTTTTTGTTCCTCATAAGGACTTGAAACCGTATTATAGAAATTTTGTGTATTGTTAATATTTACTCCATTATCATTTTGAACTGATTTTGGGGTGTTTTTAGTTTCATCTAATAAAGTCTTTGATTTTATTTTCGCAGTTATATTACCTGTTTCAAGGGAAATTGCAGATTGTAATTTTCCATAAACGCTACCTAAATCTAGTCCATCAGCAATTTTTTGTGATAATTCTTTACTTGCATTATAAAGTTTTGGAGATGCTTTAGTTAATGTTTTTGATAATCCTTTAACCATATCAGGCATCCAAGTCTCATATTCTCTTAAAGGTCCCTTATCCGGTCTAGAAAAGTGTAAAAATTCTTTTATTTTATTGCCGACATTCTTTGCAGCATCAGCTATATTTCCTAGCATAGCTTTTATTCCATCAATAAATCCTTGTATCATATCCTTGCCCCATTGAAGTGCTTTACTTGGCAATTCTTTTAGTACATTCCAAATTGATTGTATAATTTTCCCTGCTGCCTCTCCTAATTTACTTAATAAAGCTCCAATTCCCGCAACAAGTGATGTGATGATTTTTCCTCCTGCTTGTACTATTTTAGGAAAATTCTTTGATAGTGTTGTTACTATTGTTGTTATGATTTGAGGTAACATTTCTATTAATTTTGGTATTGCTTGTGCTAAACCATCAATTAATGCAATTAGAATTTGAATACCGGCATCTATAATCAATGGCAAATTATCAAGTAATGTAGTAATTATTGTATCTATAATTTGAGGTAACATTTCAACTAATTGAGGAATTGCATCTACCAATCCCTGAATTAAACTAATTAGAATTGTAATACCTGCTTGAATAATATTAGGTAGTTCCTGTGTAATAACACTACAAATAGTTGTTATAATCGTTGGTAACATTGCTATTAATTGTGGAATAGCATTTACTATACCTTGTATAAAACTAACTAACAACTGTAATCCTGCCTCTATTATTGTTGGTAGATTTGCGATTATTGAATTAAAGATTGTCATTATAACTTGTAATACTGTTGGAATTAGTGTTGGTAATTGCTGTGCAATTCCTGTTACTAAACTTCCTATAATCTGCATTCCACCACCTATGATAGCAGGTAGATTTGCAATAATTGCTTGTAATAGATTATTTAATAATGTTCCACCTAAAGATATTAATTCAGGTATCTTTGATAATATTCCATTTACTAAATTGGTTATTATTTGAGGTCCATTAGTCGTAACATTCTGTAATATAGAATTTATTTGTTCTCCAAAATTTTGTTGTAACATTCCTAATCCTGCTACAACTACGCCTATAATTGCACTTATTCCAAATGCTTTTGTAAATATAGGTAAAAACTTTGTTGCAAATCCTCCTAATTTGCCCATAATACCTGAAAATGCTTCTCCAAATGCTCCTGTGATTTTACTTAACCCTGCTGTTATATTAGGAAAAGCTTTTCCAAGTACCCCTGTTATATTAGAGAAAACTCCCGTAATTTTTCCTCCAAAAGCACTTAATGCACCTGTTACCGGACTTAAAAAAGTTCCTATCTTTCCACCTAATGCCTTAAATGGTATAGCCAATTTATTTCCAAATCCTGAAATTATGCTTGTTACCTTACCAAATCCAGTAGAAAAAACATTACCAATTTTGTCAAAAATCCCTCCACTAAACATTGTTGATAATCCATCTGTTATCTTTCCACCAAAAGAACCAAAACTACTTCCTACTTTACTTAAAGTTTTAGGTAATCCTGATAATTTTGAACCAAATCCACTAAATTTACCTGTTACTGTTCCTAAAACACTATTTATTTTTCCAAATCCCATAAGAGCAGGTCCAAGTGCTCCTGCAAAACCAATCATTTTTAATGTTGCTGATTGTGTTTCCGGACTTAACGCATTAAACTTGTCCAATAATTGACTTGCAAAATCAATAACTTTATTAACTGTTGGTACTAGATTTGTTGTTAAATTTCCAGTAAATGCACTAAAAGAATCTTTTAATGTAGAAATTTTACCTGAAATTGTTTCAGATTGTGCTTCCATCGCTCCAAAGTATCTTCCACCTTCTGAACTTGCTTTTATAATAGCACCATTAAGCATATCCCAAGTAATATCCATCTCTTGTAGCTCTTTTTTAGTTTTTCCTGTATAGTCTGATAACATTCCATAAACATCAATTCCGGCAAAAGCAAACTGTTTAATATCCAAAGACGTGGCTTTCCCAATATTTTTTACTTGTTGTAAATTTACAGCCATTCTTTGTAATTCTTCGTTTCCACCTCCTGATGCAGAAACGGCATCTCCTAATGCAAGAATTGTTTTCCTCGAGTCATCGGCATTCATACCTGCTGAAATCAATAAAGAATTAGCCTGTGTAAGCCCTGCAACATCAAAAGGAGTCGCAGCAGCATCCTTTTTTATCTGATCTAATGTTTTTTGTGCCTCGGCTGCACTACCTAGCAAAGTTTTCAATCTAGTATTATATGTTTGCATTTCTGCATTATATTTTATACCAGCGGTAGCCAAAGCAGTTAATGGAGTAGTTAATCCAACTGTTAGTTTTTTACCAACACTTGTCGCAGTTTTTCCAACTTCATTTAAACTGTTAGAAATCCCATCAAATGTTTTTCCAACAGATGAATTTTTTAAGGAGTTCAAATCATTTTTTACGGATTTTAATCCGTTTATTGAACTGGTCTTTTGTCAAACCAACTTCAATATCAACTGAACCATCTGACATTTTCTTACTCCCTTCTTTACCAGAATGAACTTCCAAAATCTGACTCTTTTTGAGCCTCTGTCCTCATATCCGGTAATTTATATATTTTTTTCAACTTTTTATATCTGTTCTTTTCCTCTTTATCCTTGATTTTACCGAGGTCTATTGCACGATATTCCATAATTTCTACTATTTTTGTATCTTTATTTAGAGAGTCAAATAATGATTTGAATTTCCACCAATGCAGATATTTAATTTCTTGTAAATCAATTCCATATTGTTGCAAAAAAGCACTATAAATATAACCATCATCATATTCGTAGTCGTAAATCCTCTCATCTTTTTGAGAATTAAACTTTTTCCTTTTTGTTTCTTTTCCTTGATTATCTTGTGTATTAACATTAATTTCACTTTTTCCACAAGTATAAAACCAAATAATATCATTAAATGCTTTTTCAAAATCTTTTATCTGTTCAGGATGTGGATAATACAGATTAATTGCTTGAATTACTTTTACTTGTTTGTCTATGTTTCTATCTTGCATTAACATTTCAAACAACATTCCAATTCTAAAATCTGTATTAAACTCTATATCTCCCACTCTATTTTTAATAATAGTAGATAATTTATCTATTAATATGTTCAATTCTAGTCTCTTTTTGCTCTATCAGGAGAGTAATTTTCTAAATAGTTCAGTGTTTCATTAGCCTCATTATCTTGTTTATTTTTTTCCTCAACAACCTCTTTAAAAGCCTTTAAACACATTCTGTAATTGTACTTGTCTCCAAATATTGCATTTGCAGTACCATCTCCAAATACTTTATTGAAAAACTCTCTTATAACAGTGCAAAATTCTCTTATAGTTTCACTTACTTTTGAATTATCCCATTTTATTTCTTCCAATTTCTTCTGTGTTTCAGGATATTCCTTCTCAAATCTATCTAGATCATCCGCATCAGCAAAATCGAAATTTACTTCAACATTAAAAATTTTCATTAAAAATTCCTCCTCATAATAAAAAAAGAGACTAGAAAACTAGCCTCTAAATCTTAAATAAACTTATTTTTTATCTTCATTAGCAGTAAAAGAACAAGTTTCCCAATTATCTGTTGAGCTTGCAACACCTTTTACCATATCTCCTGCTGCTTTGAAAGAACCACTATATGTATAAGCATCTGTGCTATCTCCATCGCTATCAGGAATAACAGAATATTCTCTTTTTCTTGCAATGTATGTTCCTGATACACTACCTTCTTGTGAGAAATCAACTGTTACAATTGTTACTTTTTTTCCTGTAACTTCATCATCAGTAATATCAACAATTACTTGTTGTACTTTATCTCCTTTTGTTTGGTCAAATCCATAACCAATTTCAGGAGCATAACCTGTTACATCACTTCTTTCAGTTCTTTCATCAACATATCTTCTAGAATATTCGCTTGGGTTTGATGATTTTCCCATATCTGTAAATCCGTGCATTCTATTGAATGTATCTGCATTATCAGTTATTCCCATAAATGCAACCTTATCGGCTCTGTTTAAAATATCTCCATCTTTTAAACTCATTTTATATTCCTCCATTTCTTCTTTCATAATATTGACAATTCATTTGAATTATATAAATTGCCATAGTTTCTGATTTACTTAAAATATAACCCGGAGATGTGCATTTTACAGTTCTAATACCATCTATTTCCGGTAGGTTTCTATTATTATTTTGAATTTCTATCCAATCCATAAAATCATCACAAAAACTTGAGTTCATTAGATTATACAATGCAATACTGCCAATAGGAAATGCAATACTAAAATCAAATGCAATTTGTTTTATCGCAGCACCATCAACATATTGTTTAGCAATAGGATTTATTGGTGTTCTATCAATTGAATAGCTATATTCTTTATTATCTAGATAATCTACATTAATTTTATTTCCATCTAATAAAGGACACTTTTCAATAAATTCTTTAATACATTGCATTTTTGATTTTTCATTAGACATCTTATTTACCTCCATTTTTTATAAAGTTTTCTAAATCCTTTTCAACTTCATTTCTACGATTTGTCATCATTCTTTTATCCCATTCAGGTCCTCCAACAGAGTGTTTTAATTTAATCCCTGTTGCAAATTTTTTTTCTCCTTTTTTAGCCCAAGAGCTACCACTTTTAGTCAAATATAAAATTCCTTTATATTGATAATGTGAATAAGGAGAATTGTGCCTTATGGTATGTTTATTTGGATAACTTACAAGGCGGTATAAATCTCCTCCAACACGAGGTACATAAGGTTGATATAACCTATATACATCATCTCTTAAAAATTCAACAGCACTTCCATCATCTTCAATATGAAGTCTTTCTTGGATTTTTTTCTCACTATTCATATTTACAATGATATTTAGTCCACTATTATTACTCATTAATCACAAACTCCTAATTTATAGTGTTGCAAATTCCCTTTACGATTATCATCTATACTTACAATTCTAAATTTTCTAGTGTTTTTATCTCTGTATATTTGTTCAAATTCTTTCTCAATTATTCCTTCTACTACAATATCACTTTCAGATAAATCCAATTCGTCTATTGTAGGTATATAAATTGTTCCAGAACTGCCATTTTCAAGTCCGTTTATCAACCATATTAGATTTTTTATTATGTCTAAAATAAACTTGCTTAAAATGGATTTTCGTAAAAGTATCATCATTGTTTTTATGATAAATAGTAATAGAATGTATAAAAAATCGTTTATTCATTATTACACCCCACAATATAATAGAGGTTGTCCATCTTTTCCTATGACATTCCATAAATAAGTTTTTATAATTCTTATTTTGTCATCCTCTAATTTCTTTTCAATTTCTTCAGGAGTTGAGTAATTTTCACTCCACCCCTCAATATTTTGTGATTTTAAACCATTTATTTCATTTTTTAAGTTTTCAGCTTTTTCAATTTTCTCAACAATCAAAGCAGTTGCAAATTTTACATTTTCGTGTAAATCATTTTCATCAATTCTATTAAATGTTTTAGAATTTATAAAAACACTTGCATCAGTTACAAATTTATTAAAGTTATTAGGTATGCTATCGACACCTAATAACTCTTTATAATCCTTATCATTAATGTATTTTAGCATACCTTATATCCTCCAAAAGACTATTGTGTTACTTCTGTTACTTTATTTTTTCTAATTTGAACGCCTAGTTTGTTAGTAACCATTAATCCACCAACTTGTCTACCTTGTAAAGCAGATGCACCAATATGTTTACCATCTTTTAAGTCTTCAACAGCAGGTTCTTTTTTCCATACTTCATATTTTTGACAATATCTCTTATCATATATAATGAAATCAACATCATCTCCCATTAAGTAATTTGGTTTTGTAGCAACTCCTGCTAATTTACCAATTACACCTTCTCTAACAAGTTTTTCTCCAAGTGTTCCTGCTGTATTAGAGAATTTTTCATCAGTTAATAATAACTCTTCAACATCTGCTGAAATAGCAACTCTCATTTGGTTTGCTTTCATATTTCTTTTTTTCATATTTTTAATTTCAGCAACTATTTTTGCATAAACATTTGAAGTTGTTAATTTTGTTGTATCTGTTGAAACAGTACCTGTTAACAATGCCTCAATTGCCATATTTTCTTTTTTAATACCAATTGAATAACCTGCACTATCAATTCTTTGTGCTACTAAATTATCTGGAACTGCATCTGCCTCATATCCATCAATTAATTCATTTACACCATAATCTTTATCAATTGGTAATGGAAGATAATCAGTACCTGATGTTTGTAATTCGATACCATTTTTTATATCGTAATCTGATACTTTTACTTCCTCATCTCTTGTTGGGACCATTATTTGTCCTGTTACTCCATCTTTTTCGTAATCCTCTGAAAAATCATCATAAATATTTGTTTCAGCTCTTGAAATTGCTAAAACTTGTGTTGCATAACTTTCTTTTCTTTTATGTGTTCCTGTACCTAACGCATTTGCCATAATAAACCACCTTTTTAATCCTTTCTTCAATTAAATAATTCAGGGTGTTTTTGCTTTAATATTGCAGTTACCCCATCATCTTTTTTACTATTATTATTTTTTGTAACTGATACACCATCAGTAGTATTATCTGAAACATTTTCAGATTTTTGAGTGTATTTAGGGTTATCTTTTAAAAATTCTTCAAGATTTTCCTTAAAATCTCCCTCCATTTTAGAAACTTTAAACAAAACATAATCAGAGTCATCTTTATTTACACCACTTTCTAGAATTGCAATGTAATTTTCTTTTTCCTCTAGATCAGAAATTGCTTTTTGATAGGCTGTTTCTTTTTCCGCCTTCTTTTGCTCCTCTGTTTTTTGACTTTCTAACCATTCGTTATATTTCTTTAAATCAATATCTTTATACTTTTTCTCGTATTTTTCTTTTAATTTTTTGTCTAAAGCATTATATTCCTCTTGAGTATAAGTCTTTGCAGATTTGCCCTCATCTTTGTTTTGACTGGCTTGAGTTCCAGAGTTTTCGTTGTTTTCAATGTTTTCATTTTCAACATCATTCTCAACATTTTGGTTTTCGTTTTCTTCGTTCATAGAAAATACCTCCTTAAATACCTAAATTATTCTTTTAAGTCTATAACATAGTAAAAAGACTACTACCTGTGTTGTTCTTTAAAGTCTGCAATACAGTAAAAAGACATAAAAAAGAACACCTTGCCAACATCGGCAAAATGCTCTTTAAATTTATAATTATATAATTAATAACTAATCAATTTTATCTTCTAATTTTAATATTTTAGCTTGTAAATTTTCTAATTCTACACTTTTTTCAGTAAAATTCAAATTTTTATCTAAACTATTTTGAATTGCTGCATCTAATTTTTCAATAATATCTCCCGTATCATCAATTGTGTATTCTTTATCTTCTATAATTATATTATTTTTCATCAATAATTCTATTTCATTGTTATTAAGTTCATCTTTAATTTTCAATGCCATATTTCTTCAACTCCCTTTTATTAGTTGGTCTTGCTGTAGTAACTTTTCCTGTATCAGGATTTACCGAAATGGTAACTTTTTTTCCAAATACATTAAAACTTCTTCTACCTTCATTATCTACTTTAATTTTACCATAATCTAGTGGATTATTCAAGGTATCTTGCACATCCTCAAAATTTAAACTTCTCGCAAAAGTTCTCGAAATAATATGTTCTGAAATCTCTTTTATTTCAGTTCCATTTGCATTTAATCCTATTAGTTCATTATTATATCTTGTAGCAATTTGTGTAACACTTTTCATTGAACTTTTTATTGTTTTTTCTTGTGTTCCAATATACATTCTAGATCTATCTACACTATTTTCAATAGCTTTTGTAAATTCTCTTAATTCTTTTTGATGAGTATTATAATATAATGTCTTTTTTGCAAAATTGGTTTTTGTATCCTCAATTAATTTATTATCGGTATTATTACTTATTAAAATTCCTTGCATTCCTGCGAGTTCTTTTTTATCTTGCCTTATTCTTCTTTCCATTTGTCTTTGAATTTGGTTTGCCTCATATTTTGTCATTTCTTTATTTTGATATGTTACTTTTTGATTTTGCATTTCTTTTAATTGGTTTTCTGTATATGTTCTTGCAGAACCTTCATAATAAGGGTTCCAATCGTGTCTACAATTTATTCCCTTAAATCCTGTTATTTCTCCATACCCAATATCAGCAAGACTTAAATAACCTTTTTCCCCGCTTCTGCTTACAATTTTCCCTTGCCATTCTGCGTGTTCTGGTCTTGCACCTATATGAGCTGTAATCTCCATCAAATCCCAATTTAATTCATCTGCTCTTAACAATTGCAATTTACCACAAGTCTGATTTACTCCTGTAACGACATTCATTCTTACTGCACTTTCAAGAGATATATTATGTCCTGATGGATATGTAACCATTGTACCTTTCTCACATACATCATTAACAGCATCAATTATCGATTGAGAATAGCTTTTGACACCTGTTGATACTTCCATATAGGCCCTATTCATAGCATTTAAAAAGTCTGATTGTGAATTATTTGCAGTTGTCATTGCTAAATTAGATAAATTATTGTTAGTTTTATTTACAGATGCAATTAAAAAATCCATCATTCCTTTATCTTGTTTTAATTTTATTGGATTTAATCCTGCCATCTTATAAATTTCATCATCATTTTTTATAGTAGTAATTCCTGCATCTTCAAATATCTTATATATTTCTTCGTAACTTGTTTTATTATATTTTGCAACTAAATCAACAACATCTGTATATAATACTCCCATTTGTTGTGCTATTAAAACATCATTTTTAACGACTGTATTTGCATAACCTACATTTGCAATTCTTTCTGATATTTCTTTAATAATCTGTAATTCTAAATTGTTATATATTTGAATTGCTTGTGTTTCTACTTTTTCTAAATAATCTGGAGGTAGCATTTATTATTCCTCCTTTTGTTTTTCTTTTTCTTCTTTTTCCTCTTTTTGTTCTTTTTTACTATTATTTTGACTTTCTTCCGTCGGAAATCCAAATATTTCTTGATTTGTCATCTTTTCATTATTAATTTTTTCTAATTCCTCTAATGCTTGTTGCTCTGTCATACCTTCATTTTGCATCAAGTATGTAACTTTACTCTTTAAACCTTGTTGTACTTCCATAAGTGCTAATGTTTTTTCTGCATTCTTATCTGTTATAATAGAGTCATCAGGTACTATTGAACAGTCATCTGCATTTATACCTTCAATATTACATATTGCTCTAACTAAATCATAAACAACATCATTTACATTTATTAAATGTCTTGCTCTTGTTCTAAATGCCTTACTATCTTCTGATATGACCTCTGTTGCTGTTTTTACTGATACTCCATCAAATTTATAATAATTTTCCCCTAATCCAACATTTGAAGATAACCAATTTAATTCTGCATTTATTGCCTCTATATGTTCAGCAGTTCTTAATTTAAAATCAATTTCTTTTGCAGGTTGTTTTTCCATTCCTTCAACCGCAACATATACTTCATCATTTGCATCAAATTGTTGAACATAATCAATTGAACCTTTTTCGTTAGGTACAGCCTTTGCTTTTAATGTAGAATTATCAACTAATATTCTTTTTTTACCTAAAACAAATTCTCTTGAAAAACTATCGTATTTTAAATCAATAGCCTTTAATCTATCAATAGAATTAGCAAATATAGATATTCCTGTTGGTGTACCCATATCTAAATTATTTGCTAAATTAGGCTTTAATACTTGAAAATAAGGTACATCAGTTTTGATTGTATCTATTTTTTTTATATCTGGATATACAGTATTAAAATCAATTTCCTCTCCTAATTCATTATCATTTTCTGATCTATATAATTCGTGTTTTCTGATATATTTACTATCTTCATATTCGTGATATGTTATATGTGTATAATGAAATGTTTTCTCTTTATTTTCTCCAACATCTTCTGCTTCTGAATATCTTGAAACTGTTATCAATCCATATATATAAGAATTGGTATATTTATATGGTATAAACAAATCTCCTGTTACATAATCAATTGTTGTAATTCCATTATCTTTATACTCTATTAATGCACCATTTCCTAACGCAAAAACTTTTTCAATAAATATAGGAAATTCTGTTGTAAAATTGTTTACTTTATTATCTAAAACACTCCATAATTTTATTGTATCTTTTTTCTTTTTTAAATTTATTTGTGTTTTTTCAGTCCAAAGCAATTTTGCCATATCTTCACAAACTTTTTTTGCCATATTCATTGTTAAAACTTCTCTATCTACCGTAGTTCCGTTGGCTAATTTTACTTTATAATGATGAAAACTTGCCACATCTCCTGCAAACCATTCTTTCCATATTTGCATATAATCATACATATCGCCAACAGCAAGATTTATATTATTTTTTTTACTTAGAACACTAGAAATGTTATTATATAGTTCCATTTTTAACCTCTTTTCTAAAATTTTAATCCTAATTTTACTAAATTATCTTTTACCCAATATTGAAATTCATCTTGTGTATGGTCTGCATAGGTATATGCAAAACTTTCTGAATGTGTATTGTAATATCTTTCATCTACTGGTAAATCTTTTTCAGCTTTATCAGGTTCTGGCTTTCCATTTTCTACTGATTTTGGTAACCATTGATAATTTTCATTTTCTTTTTTAAATATTTTATTATTGTTATTTAATACAACTCTAAATTTTTTCTGTGCAATAAAATCTTGAGAATAATCAACTAATTCTTCTTTTTTAGTGCCTTTATTTACAGGATTAAGTCTAACACCATAATCTTTATAATATTGGTTTCTTAATGCTCCTTCTGCACTATCTATTGTCTCTCTATCAGGCATTGCATTATATTCTTTTATCATTTTCCTTTTAAAATTAAATAAATCAGCACTTAATTCGCTTGGTGCTTTCTTTACAGGTTTTTCATTTGGAGAATAATAATAAGTATCTAATAAATACCAATATCCATCATTTCCAAGCCCATAGCATCCACAAGCTGTTGCTGATGTTTGATGCCCACTATCTATTGAAAAATCTATATATATTATTTTTATATTTTTTTCTTTTA
>OGQD01001018.1_pt1 | contig 19308 bp, 23 predicted proteins | sample 1553091 | NCBI WGS metagenome assembly OGQD01 (sample SAMEA2580290, study PRJEB22360) | human gut metagenome | biome: human gut; feature: human-associated habitat; material: faeces | place: Denmark | collected 2008/2010
TTGATATAATCATCCTTATTCTTTTAATGATGTTTAGAAAGAAAATAATTAAAGCTTGAAAATCTTTTAGGCATGTTAGAGTTGATTAAAGTAAGATTTAAGCTGCTGTTGAAATTACCCTTTTTGGGTTTGCTGAGAGAGGAGCTTTTCGAACTTAAAAGCATTTAGTATTTTAAAAAAAACTAACGCGCTTTGCGCTAAAAATTTAAGATAAAAAGAAGATTGAAAAATCCTTTAGAAATATTAGAAATGGTTCCCGATCCGGAAATTCCGGTAATTAATATCGTGGAATTGGGTATTGTAAGAGAGGCGAAAATTACTGGCGAGAATTCCTGCGAAGTAACGATTACGCCTACTTATTCTGCCTGTCCCGCCATGTTTACCATTGAGGAAGACATCATCAAAATAATGAAGGAAAACGGATGGGAAGCGAAAGTGGTGACCAAAATGTTTCCGATCTGGACGACGGACTGGTTAACCGATGAAGCGAGAGAAAAACTTCGGGTATACGGAATTACACCTCCCGAAAAAGGAGCCGAAGAGCATCATATCGGGAAACCGAAAAAATGTCCGCGTTGCGGTTCCATGAACTCAAAACAGATCAGCAGATTCGGGTCTACGTTATGTAAGGCTTCGTATCAGTGCTTAGACTGTTTAGAACCATTTGACTATTTTAAATGTCACTAAACAATTTGAAAATGTGCTAATTTGAAAATGAGTAAATTAGTAGTGAACTAAAATTTTCAAATTGTCTAATTTTCAAATTAAAAAATTATAAACTATGTATACACAACTCGATATTGAGTCGCATTTCGACGGGAAACTTAAAATTGCTTACCTCAATCAGCCGGATACCATGAACGCGCTTACAAAGCCGTCTTTATCAGATCTGAAAGATTTTGTAAAAGAATGCAGTGAAGATCCTGCTGTAAGATGTGTTGCCATTTCAGGAAGAGGCAGAGCATTCTGTTCCGGTCAGAATCTTGATGATGCTTTTGTTCAGGGCAATGAACATCATGACAACGATATCATCAGAAAAATTGTAACAGATTATTACAATCCTTTGGTAATGGAAATTACCCACTGCAAAAAACCGGTTGTAGCGTTGGTAAATGGTCCTGCAGTTGGAGCCGGAGCGATGTTGGCGTTGATCTGCGATTTTGTTCTGGCAAATGAAAAAGCTTATTTTGCTCAGGCTTTCTCCAATATCGGATTGATTCCAGATACGGGTGGAACCTACTTTTTACCAAAATTACTGGGAAGACAATTGGCTAATTATTTAGCATTTACCGGAAAAAAATTATCTGCGGAAGAATCAAAATCATATGGTTTGGTTGCTGAAGTTTTCACTGAGGAAGAATTCAATTCAAAATCACTGGAAATTTTAGAAAGAGTTTCCAATATGCCTACAGTTGGTTTAAAATTAACCAAAAAGGCATTTGCGCATTCTTACGATAATACGTTGAAGCAGCAGTTGGAATTAGAAGGCGATCTGCAACAGAAAGCCGCAGAAACAGAAGACTTTAAAGAAGGAGTAAGTGCCTTTTTACAGAAAAGAAAACCTGAGTATAAAGGGAAATAATTAATTTGAAAATGAGTTAATTTGAGAATTTGAAAATGAGAAATGATAAAGAGAATATTATTGTAAATAAGACTTTTGATTTTGCTTTAGACATCATTGAATTTTCAGAAGGTTTGTATGAATCTAAAAGATTTCCATTAGCAAATCAGATTTTCAAATCTGGAACGTCGATTGGAGCTAATGTTAGAGAAGCTCAAAATGCAGAAAGCAAAGCGGATTTTATCCATAAATTGAAAATTGCCGCTAAAGAAGCTGATGAAACAGAATATTGGCTTTTACTGTGTTTAAAGTCTCCACATTTGCAATCGCCCAGTGAAAAATTAATTTCAGATTTAAAAGAAATTGTATTAATTCTATCTAAAATTATTTCAAGTTCGAAACTTAAATAATTTTCAAATTAACTCATTTCCAAATTTTCAAATTAAAAATATGAATGTAGGAATTATCGGTGCCGGAACCATGGGAATCGGCATTGCACAGGTAGCCGCAACGAACGGATGCAGAGTCTGGATTTATGACGCCAACGCAAAACAAGTAGAAACGGCAACCGTAGGTTTGGAAAAAACATTGACTAAACTGGTTGATAAACAGAAAATTTCATCAGAAAAAATGACTGAAATTTTAGCCAATATTTCCATTGCTACAGAATTAAAAGACTTCAAAGATTGTGAATTGATCATTGAAGCCATCATCGAAAACAAAGAAATCAAAACCAAAGTTTTCACAGAATTAGAGAAATACGTTTCAGAAAGCTGTGTTATTGGTTCCAATACTTCTTCCATTTCCATCACCTCTCTTGGTGCGGAATTACAGAAACCGGAGCGTTTCATCGGAATTCACTTCTTCAATCCGGCTCCGCTGATGCCTTTAGTTGAGGTTATTCCATCCTTATTAACCGAAAAATCTTTAGCGGAAAAAATCTACAGTCTGATGAAAGATTGGGGAAAAACTCCTGTTATTGCAAAAGATATTCCCGGATTTATCGTCAACAGAATTGCCCGTCCTTACTATGGAGAAGGATTGAGAATTGTTGAAGAAAACATCGCAACGGTAGAACAGGTTGATGATGCGATGAAAACTTTAGGTAACTTTAAAATGGGACCTTTTGAATTAATGGATTTAATCGGAGTTGACGTAAATTTCTCGGTAACCAAAACCGTTTATAACGAATATTTCTACGATCCGAAATACAAACCGTCTCTTCTACAGCAAAGAATGTCGGAAGCCAAACTTCACGGCAGAAAAACAGGAAAAGGGTTTTACGATTATTCGGAAGGAGCTGTTAAACCGGAACCAGTGAAAGATGATGCGCTTTATCAACAAATATTCATGAGAATTATTTCCATGCTGATTAACGAAGCCGTAGAAGCAAAAAGATTAGGCGTGGCGAATGACGAAGATATAGAACTTGCAATGCAGAAAGGCGTAAATTATCCTAAAGGATTATTGGCTTGGGGAAAAGAAATAGGATATGCTAAAATCTCCGAAACTTTGCAGGATCTTTACAAAGAATATCAGGAAGAAAGATACAGACAAAGTCCTTTGCTTCGTAAATTGAATTAAAAAATTTGAAAATGTGCTAATTTGAAAATTGATTACAGCAGGTTTTGATTTTCAAATTTTCAAATTGATTTAATTTTCAAATTAAAATTATGGATATAGAATCATTCAGAGCCGAACTGGAAACAAGACTTATCATTGAAAAAGAATACATCATTCAGGAACTTTCTTCGATTGAAGATTATCAGGAAAAACTTGAATTATTAGGCAAATTCAATGAAAAATATAAAGAGCTGATTAAAAGATTAGCGAATGAATTTGGAATTGATTTACATGAACCTTTTCAAGCTGAAGATCCATCAAATTGCGAAAATCTTTCATACCATCAGATTATTCTTGGAAAGACCATGTCGGTTTACGACAAGTTGGCTGATGAATTATATGAAAAAATAACAACTATAAATTAAAAATGAATCCGAGACAGGTTGCAGAATATATGTTCGATCAGGATTATTTTTCCCAATGGATGAATATTAAACTGATTGAAGTCAGAGAAAATTATTGTTTAATAGAAATGCCCATTAAAAAAGAAATGATTAATGGGCTGAAAACGGTTCATGGAGGCGTTACATTCGCTTTTGCAGATTCTGCACTGGCTTTTTCGTCCAACAATTCCGGTGATGCTGCTGTTGCATTGAATTGCATCATCAATTTTACCAAAGCCGGAAAAGAAGGCGATATTTTCAGAGCAGAAAGTATTTTGGTAAATGAAACCAGAAAAACCGCTGTTTATGACATTAAAATTACCAATCAAAACGAAGATTTGGTTGCAAAATTTGTCGGAACAGTTTATAAAATAGGAAAAAAAGTAACAGAATTATAAATTTGAAAATTTGGAAATGAGGCAATTTGAAAATTATTTTTTACTGCTTTTTTTCATTTTCAAATTAACACATTTTCAAATTAAATAAAATGAACAACGTATACATCATAGATTACATCAGAACTCCCATTTCAAAATTGAGTGGAGGTCTTTCAGAAGTAAGAGCCGACGATTTGGCTGCCATTGTTATTAAAGAAATTGTAGCAAGAAACCCTGAAGTTCCTGTTGAGGAAATTGAGGACGTTATTTTCGGATGCGCCAATCAGGCAGGTGAAGACAACAGAAACGTAGCCAGAATGGGGCTTTTATTGGCTGGGCTTCCTTATAAAATCGGAGGGGAAACGGTGAATAGATTGTGTGCTTCAGGAATGTCTGCGGTGGCAAATGCTTTCCGTTCTATTGCTGCAGGAGAAGGTGAAATTTATATCGCAGGTGGAGTAGAACACATGACGCGTTCTCCTTATGTAATGTCAAAACCAAGCACAGCTTTCGGTAGAGACAGCCAGATGTTTGACACCACTTTCGGATGGAGATTTGTAAATCCGAAAATGAAAGAAATGTACGGGATTGATGCAATGGGTGAAACGGCTGAAAATTTAGCGGATATGCATAATATCAGCCGTGAAGATCAGGACAAATTTGCCCTTTGGTCGCAGCAGAAAGCTACCAAAGCTCAGGAAAGCGGAAGACTGGCGGAAGAAATCGTAAAAGTTGAAATTCCACAGAAAAAAGGTGAACCTAAAATATTTGATACCGACGAATTTATCAAGCCGACTTCTTCAATAGAAGGATTAGGAAAACTTCGTCCGGCTTTCAGAAAAGAAGGAACAGTAACCGCAGGAAATGCATCAGGAATGAATGACGGAGCAGCAGCTTTAATCTTAGCAAGCGAAGAAGCTGTAAAAAAATACGGGTTGAAACCAAAAGCGAAAATCTTAGGATCTTCCGTTGCCGGTGTTGAGCCAAGAATCATGGGAATCGGACCTGTAGAAGCCACTCAAAAACTATTAAAAAGACTGAATCTTTCATTAGATGATATGGATATCATCGAATTGAATGAAGCATTCGCCGCTCAGGCTTTAGCCGTAACAAGAACCTTAGGTTTAAAAGATGACGATTCAAGAGTAAATCCAAACGGAGGTGCTATTGCAATCGGTCATCCACTTGGAGTTTCGGGAGCCAGAATCGTTGGTTCAGCAGCAATGGAACTTCAAAAACAGGATAAGAAATATGCATTGTGTACTCTTTGTATCGGTGTCGGACAAGGGTATGCGATGGTGATTGAACGAGTTTAATTTGAAAATGAGCTAATTTGAGAATTTGAAAATACTATTCACAGCGTTTTAATTTTCAAATTGGCACATTGTCAAATTTCCAAATTGATTTATTTTCAAATTAAAATTATGAATATCTACTCATATCATGGAATTCGGCCGATAATAAAATCTTCCGCGTACGTTCACCCGCAAGCGGTGATCATCGGAAATGTGGAAATCGGCGAAGAAGTTTATGTTGGTCCCAATGCAGTGATTCGTGGCGACTGGGGTAAAATTATTGTGAAAGACGGCGCCAATGTTCAGGAAAACTGTACCCTACACGTTTTTCCGGGAATTGAAACCATACTTGAAGAGTCTGCACACATTGGTCATGGAGCAATTATTCACTCGGGACATATCGGAAAAAATTGTCTGGTCGGAATGAATTCAGTCGTGATGGACAAAGCGGTCATCGGAGATGAATGTATCATCGGTGCTTTGGCTTTTGTTCCGGCAAATTTCAGATGTGATGCAAGAAAATTAATTGTGGGAAGTCCTGCAAAAATCATCCGCGATGTTTCCGATGAAATGATTAAATGGAAAACAGAAGGAACAAAACTGTATCAGGAATTGGCAAGAGAAGGAAAAGATGCTATTTTGCCTTGTGAACCTTTCACAGAATATGTTCAGCAGATTCCTACGAAAGTAGTGGATTACAGCATCTGGGATGATATTAAGTAAAATTAAATAATTTGAAAATGTGCTAATTTGAAAATTTTATCATAGGAAATTAATTTTCAAATTGACTCATTCTCAAATTTTCAAATTAGATAAATATGGAAAAGTTAAAAAACTATATCTACGGCGAGTGGATCGAAGGAAACGGAAACGGAATTCCTTTATATAACGCTGTTAATGGAGAGCAGGTTGCTGTTTCCGACACAGAAGGTCTGAATTTTGAGCAGGCTTTGGATTACGGAAGAACAGTAGGCTACAAAAACCTTTCATCCATGACGTTCTACGATCGTGGTGAAATGTTGAAAAAAGTAGCGCTTTACCTTTTAGAAAGAAAGAAAAAATATTACGAATTATCATATAAGACAGGAGCAACTCATGTAGATTCATGGGTAGATATTGAAGGAGGTTTCGGTACATTCTTTACGTATTCAGGTTTGGCAAAAAGAATGCTTCCCAACACGCCGTTTTGGGTAGATGGAGATACACAGAAAATTTCAGCAAACGGAACCTTTCTGGGAACCCACATTTTAACGCCGAGCGAAGGAGTTTCAGTACAAATTAATGCTTACAACTTTCCGGTTTGGGGAATGTTGGAAAAACTATCCACCTCTTTATTGGCGGGTGTTCCATCCATTGTGAAACCTTCTCCGTTTGGTTCTTATTTAACGAATGCCGTCTTTCAGGATATGATTGAAAGCGGAATCCTTCCTGAAGGAGCGGTTCAGCTGGTTTGCGGCGATCCGGGAAATATTCTGGATTATGTTCAGGATGGAGATTCTGTGCTGTTTACAGGTTCTGCAAATACAGGAAGAAAATTAAAATCTTTACCGTCAATTGCAGGAAATGCTGTTCGTTTCAATATGGAAGCAGATTCTTTGAACTGTTCAATTCTTGGATTGGATGCAAAACCTGGAACTCCCGAGTTTGATTTATTCATTAAGGAAGTACGTAACGAAATGACGACGAAAGCCGGACAAAAATGTACAGCGATCCGTAGAATCATCGTTCCTGAAAACTTAATCGGAGACGTTCAGAATGCTTTGTCCAAAGCTTTAGACCAGACAAAAATCGGAAACCCGTTGAGTAGGGAAACAAGAATGGGTTCTTTGGTGGGAAAACAGCAGCATGATGAAGTTGTAAGAAAAATAAATTTATTAAAAGCTGAAACAGAACTGGTTTACGACGGAAAGCACGAATTGGTAGATGCCGATTACGAAAACGGAGCATTTATGAGTCCGAAACTCTTCCTGAATGATAAACCTTTTGAAAAAAATATCTCTCACGATGTCGAAGCATTTGGTCCGGTTTCTACATTAATGCCTTACAAAGATGCGGAAGAAGCGGCGGCGTTGGCAAAAAGAGGAAAAGGAAGTTTGGTAGGTTCCATCGTTTCCCATGATAATAATTTCGTTGCCGAAACGTCCTGGAAAATGGCTTCACAGCACGGAAGAATCTTTGTTTTGAACAGAGACAGCGCGAAAGAAAGTACGGGTCACGGTTCTCCGCTTCCGACTTTAATGCACGGCGGTCCCGGAAGAGCAGGAGGAGGAGAGGAAATGGGTGGCTTGAACGGTCTTCATTTCTTCCTTCAGAAAACAGCTATTCAGGGTTCTCCGGATATTTTAACAGCCATTACAAAGATTTATCAGCAGGGAGCTGAGAAAAAATATTCAGATAAACATCCATTCCAGAAATATTTTGAAGAAGTTGAGGTGGGAGATTCTCTGGAAACTGCAGGAAGAACGGTTACCGATGCAGATATCGTGAATTTCTCAAATGTTTCGTGGGATCATTTCTACGCACACACCGATGCAACGAGCTTAACAGGAACTATATTTGATAAAACCGTTGCTCATGGCTATTTCATTCTTTCAGCAGCGGCAGGATTATTTGTTTCAGGGAAAAAAGGACCGGTTATCGCAAATTACGGACTGGAAAACTGTTCGTTCTTCAAGCCGGTTTATGCAGGAGATACCATTACGGTGTATTTAACGGCGAAAGAAAAAATCAATCGTGGCGTAAAAGGAAGAAACATTCCTTCCGGAGTAGTAAAATGGCTGGTTGAGGTCGTGAATCAAAGAGATGAAATCGTTTGTGTTGCGACCATTTTAACTTTGGTGGCAAAACAGTCTCCTTTTATTGATTTAAACTTAAAAAATATTCAGAAAATGCTGAATGGATTAACAGAATCTACTCAGCCAAGCTGGGGTAAAATGTCTCCTCAGCAAATGATTGAACATTTGGAGCATGGGGTTTTGGTAAGTCTTGGCGAACCGGAAGCAGACAAATGTTTCACTCCTGAAGAGCAATTGGAAAAATGGCAGGATTCTTTGTATAATCACCGAAAAATGCCAAAAGATTTCCCTGCGCCGTTTTTAGAGGATGACGAAAAACTATTGGAGTTAAGACATAAAAATCTTGAAGCTGCTAAACAGTCTTTCATTGATAACTTAAAAAGATTTGTGATTTATTATAAAGAAAATCCACAGGCAGAACACATGAATTTTGTCTTTGGAAAATTAAATAAAGAAATGTGGGAACTGATGCACAAGAAGCATTTTACACATCATTTTGAGCAGTTTGGATTGATTTAAATTCAGAAGATGATATAAGGCAGCATTCTCTAACGAATTGCTGCTTTTTAATTGTATAACTATTTGATTAAATTGTTTTTAAATGATTTTATTGCTAACTTTAGGATGCGAAATCCGAAAAGCATAAAGAGTAGGAACAATCATTAAAACTAAATCATTATGAAAAACTTAAAAAAACTGTCAAGACCAGAGTTGAGAGCCATTGAAGGATCTGGTCCAAACTGGTCTTGTACACCAACTTCGTGTCCTAAAGGAAGCTGCTGTATTCCCGGAAGCTGGCCGAGTACTCCAAGAGCGTGCGTTATTTGTGCAGATTCTTAGTCGTACAAATAAATTTCATGTATCATTTTACTTAACCTGTTTCGGTTAAAATAATTCTAAACACCCTTTCAGCTTGTGTTGAAAGGGTGTTTTATAATTTTATGTTAAAAAACTTATGGATAGTTATGTCTTTATTTTTATTCCTTATTTTAAGGCTTAAAATTAAATCATAAAAGGAATGAACGAAAACTGGCTACAGAAATATGAAGAAGTAAAAAATGTTCTCATATGTCCGACGGATTTGGAAACTTATTTTACGTCTGATGAAATTGCAGGGCAGCCATTGGAAACGATGGAAATCGGAAATGTTTCCCTTCCTTCCGGAAAAATAGTGGTGAGAGATCCGCTTGTGAATCTGAATGCCAATCAATCACCTTATTTTATTCAGGCTCCGTAAGGAAATTTTCCGGTAACGGTTGCCGTGGTAAAATCTGAAGATTGGGGAGATAGATATGCTGTTGTAAAAGTTGAATTTGCAAAAGAAAAGCCTATTATTTACAGGGAAGCTTTAGTAGGAATTGAGGAATTGGAGGATGTAAGTGAAGATGATTTCTTTGGTTTTGAGGTAGATGCGGGACTAGGCTGTATTGCTGATGCGGAAGTGCTTCCTTTTGTGGATAAATTTTTTGATGAAGCAGATATTGATAATGTTTACGACGATTATTTTGCCGATTTATTTGAGCAAAGCTATCAGGAAAATCCTAAAAACCAGAGAGATGAAGGAGATTGGATCAACTGGAAGGTTCCGAATACAGAATACCGGATTCCTATGTTTGCAAGTGGTTTTGGCGATGGTATTTATCCTGTTTATTTTGCCTATGATGCAAATGGAAATATTTGTGGATTGTACATTCAGTTCATTGATGTTGAATTGGCCTTAAGCGAAGATGGAGATGAGGATGATGTAGATTAAAAAGATCAGCCAGATAATTTTTTTCTTAAAAACCAAATATGACGAAAACTTTTGCTGAGGAAGTAGTAGAGTTTAATCGAAACTTACATTACTCCGGAAATCTTCCCGATGATTTTCAGGTTTTAAACCCATATCTTGATAATCCTGAAACCATGATTGTCATGGAAAAGTTTTATCAGAAATATTACAATGACAGCCATCAAAGGAAATTTTTAATCGGAATTAACCCAAGTCGTCACGGAGCCGGAGTTACAGGCGTTCCATTTACCGATACCAAACGTCTGAATGCGGTTTGCGGAATTAAAATGGAATCTGCTCATACCCATGAAGTTTCTTCGGTCTTTATGTATGATATGATTGGGCAGTATGGTGGAGCAGAAGAATTTTATAAAGAGGTTTATATCAATTCTCCGTTTCCTTTGGCGATTGTAAGAAAATCGAAAGGCAGCTGGATCAATGCCAATTATTATGATGATAAAGAGCTTTTTAAAGATGTAAAAGACTTCATGATTGATTCTTTAAAAAAGCATATCACCCTAAATCTCGACACTTCAGAAGTTTTTATTTTGGGTAAAAAAAATGCAGATTTTATTTCAAAATTAAATAAGGAAGCCAATTTATTCGAAAAAATGACGGTTTTGGAACATCCGAGATACATTCAGCAGTATAAATCCAAAGAGAAACAATTGTATATCGATAAATATATTCTCACACTGAAAAATTAAAACTCTCTGAATTTCTCAGAGAGTTTTTAGAACGGTGATATTAAATATCGCCAGAACGAGGGAAAATATGATAATCCCCCGATCTCTCAGGGGATATCATCACAATATTATGCTTTAAAATCTTTCACGGTACAATCGCTTATCCTAATGAATTTCATGGTTATTAGTTCTTACTTTAATAATAAGCGTATTACTTTTTAATAATTTTATAAGATTCTCTGGAAGACTTTACCGTATAAACACCTTTCGGAAGGTCTGAAATGTCTGTTTCATTGATTCCTTTTTGGGTTTCAATTGTTTTTACCAATTGTCCGGCCTGGCTGTATACCTCAAACTTAGTATTTTCGTCAGTCTTTATGGTTAGTGGACCGTTAGTCGGGTTAGGATAAATTCCTGAATCTTTTTTTGATGGTTTTACTTCATTGGCGGCTAATACAAGTCCGGTATCTTTCACCCATGTGAAGGCATCAAGAGCTAGATATTGAAAATTTCCGCCGGCAGTAATTTGTAGCTGATCGATAACGATGTTGCTATAATTCTGTCCGTTAAGGTTAGTCATATCGATTAAAGTATATCCGTTTGTAGTAGCCATAGAACTAACAAAACCTGTAGTTTTTGTCTGAGTAAATTTTGTAATTCCGGATAACTTTCCTGTAATAGTAAGTGTACCTGTAACACCCTGTGTAAGATTGGATGCAGCTACATAGATCCAAAATCTGTTTACTTTAAACAAGTTGGATGTAGTCTTGATGCTGAAAGACGTTCCGGCTGACTGGTTACCACTTCCTGAATTGTCGATATACCTGTTATCGATTGAAGTTCCGTTCCATCCCGTTCCAGGATAGGCAGCCTGAATATCATAGGTGTTTACATGTGACAGGATGTTGAAAATCACCCCGTTATCTGTAAAGCTTGCACTAGCATTAGATTCTGTTTCAAACTGTTCTGTACTGGTTTGTCCAAAAGAAAAGATTGAAGTAAAAAAAACACATAGGGTAAAAAGTATAGTACTTTTCATGATTTTAAATTTTAAGGTTATGATTATTGTCTGGAAGGAAAAATCCCTACCGTACAGATAATATAGTTAAGTCCTAAATAAGGAGGCATATTATTGATAGGCAAATTCTGACCTGTAAAAGTTACTGAAGCCGAATTGATTACCGTATCTGGGGCATTGTCTACAAAACTCGGAACGGCGATAAAATCTCTTCCTGCCTGTGTTCCGGAAACAGCAATTGAAGAAGATGAAGATGGGGTAGAACTCGTTGCATTCGATTTAGAAACTCTTAGCTGGCTCATCATTGATGGCAGGTTTGAGCTTAGAAGAGTGGTCTGAGGATTTCCTGCAGCTTCTCCCAAAACAACGCTTTTTCCTGTATTTGATGTTCCTGCACCAATTGGTGCGCGCCCATTAAGGTTTGGTAAGGCGAATGTTGTTCTTCCGTCACCTCCATAAGTAGTACCCAGAATAGCAAAAAGTGCCTGATTTTGATTAATGTTTAATAATGCGCCATTGCACAACATATATCCTCTTGGTGCAAAATTTCCTGCAAATAATTTGATGGTTCCTATTAATTCTTCGTCCATGATTATTGTATTTGGTTGTTAGTATTTTTAAAATTATGGTCTTGATGGATAAATTCCCTCTACACAGATAATGTAGTTGATTCCTACATAAGGGGGCATGTTGTTAACAGGTAAATTCTGCCCTATATAAACAACAGACTGTGGATATATTACCGTATCGGGAGCCGTATCTACAAAACTCGGAACAGCTATGAAATCTCTTCCTGCCTGTGTACCGCTTACGGCAAGCGATGTTGTAGACGTTGGTACAGCCGTTGTTGCATTAGCCGAAGATACTTTCAATTGGCTTGCAAAACTTGGCATATTGGAAGAAAGGATTGTATTTGTTGGAGTTCCATCCTCCTCACCCAGATCATAATATTGTCCTGTAGTAGACTGTCCTGTACCAATCGGAACACGTCCGTTAAGATTAGGTAAAGCAAATGTATTAATACCATCACCTCCATAGGTTGTTCCTAAAATTGAGAAAAGCGCAGTGTTTTGAGCAATACTTAGTAAAGCACCATTGCAGAACATGTAGCCTCTAGGTGCAAAATTGCCTGCGAATACTTTGATTACGCCCATTAATTCGTCGTCCATGATAATATAATTTTCAGTTTTTTTAAATTCCTACTCTGTTCATGGCTTTTCGGATACCGCCAAAAAATCTTTAAAAACTTATGTCTGATTGACATGTCAAAGTAACGACAATAGAATAATTCACAGTAGAGTAGAAAATACCAAATTTAAGATTACGTATTTCTACGTAATGAGAATTGTAAAAAATATTCAGGGCATAAATATTTGAATAAAACAATCATTAAAATTTCTGTAATTAGTATTTTTGTAGAAATCCAATTAAAACTAAAAATGAACGAATTTGTAGTATCAGAACTAAAGAACAATATTGCCGAAATTACATTCGGAACACCCAAAAGCAATTCTCTTCCGGGAGCAATTCTTGAAAAATTAGCACAGACTATTTTAGATGAAGGAGCAAAAGAAGAGGTAAAAGTCATTCTTGTAAAAAGTGAAGGGGAAAAAGCTTTCTGTGCGGGAGCAAGTTTCGATGAACTTCTGGAAATTGAAGAACTGGAAAAATCAACAAAATTTTTCGGAGGTTTCGCCAAAGTTCTGAATGCCATGAGAAACTGTGGTAAAATAGTTGTGGTAAGAGTTCAAGGGAAAACAACCGGCGGTGGAGTAGGAATTGCCTGTGGAGCAGATTATTGTTTCGCTACAAAAGATTCGGCATTAGCTTTAACGGAAATCAATCTGGGAATCGGACCTTTCGTGATCGGACCTTATGTGGAAAGAAAAATCGGAAAGTCTCAGTTTTCAGCCATGGCGATTGATGCAGATTTCAGATCGGCAGAATGGGCAGAACAGCACAATATCTATCATTCGGTTTCAGAAACTATTGAAGAAATGGATACCAAGCTGGAAAAATTCCTTCAGACTCTGGCTTCAAGAAGCAGCGATGCTTTAGCTTTAATTAAAAAGGTTTCATGGGAAGGAACAGATCATTTTAACGAACTGATGCCTGCAAGAATTCATATGAGTGCCAGTTTAATACTGGAAGACTCGGCTAAGAAAAACATCGGAGCCATTAAAGAGAGATTAAGAGCAAAATAATCATAAAGCCGTTGAGAAATCAGCGGCTTTTTTTGAAATAAATTCTAAATTTCCCAGAAAAATATTTTGCAGATTCAAAATAAATAATAACTTTGTAATTCAAAGTTCTTTTTATGGAATCAAAAAACTATCACGAAGACTTATCACACATTCGCTCTATGATGGAGCGTTCTTCCAGATTTATTTCTTTGAGCGGGTTGTCCGGAGTTGTTGCGGGATTAGCGGCAATTATAGGAGCAGTGTATGTCTATTTTGTTTTTCAGAGAGAGGGAATTGATTATTTTGATGGGGAAAGAAATATTTTCGGACCATCATTAGTGAAAGAACTTGTCATCATCGGCATTGTTATTTTAGGAGTTGCATTGCTCAGTGGTTATATTTTCACAGCCAATAAAAGCAAAAAGAAAGGTTTGAAGATTTGGGACGCAACAACTAAAAGACTTTTGGTTACCTTTGCAGTTCCTTTGGTAACGGGAGGTTTCTTTTGTCTGGCGCTTCTTTATCATCATCTTTTTGTGTTTATTGCTCCGGCAACACTGCTGTTCTACGGACTGGCTTTAGTAAGTGCGGAACGATACACGTTAACAGATATAAAATATTTAGGCTATTGCCAGATTGTTTTAGGATTAATTTCTTTGTTCTTTTTAGGATGGGGATTGGTTTTCTGGACAATCGGATTTGGAGCTTTGCATATCGTGTATGGATTGATAATGCATAAGAAATACAAATAGAATTGTGAAAAAATGGAGGATATTTTTAATCATTATTTTTGCAATGGTCATCTGCAGAACTTATGTATTTTGGATATTTTTCTCTTACAACACAATTAAAGAAAGAACGGTTTTAGATATTGCCAACGAGAAACTGAAAAATCGGTTAAAGGAAACTGCAAGTAATACATCTGTAGAAGATCTCATTCAGAATTCTTTGAAAGAAACAGCTTCTACCCTGAGTTTTTCATTTGATAAATGTGATCATGAAACGGATAAATTAGTAGAAACCAAAAAAGCAAACTGTATCGGTTATTCGGCATTTTTAGCTTCTGTTATTCAATTCAAATTGAAGCAGAGCGGACTGCAAAATGATTGGAAGGTTCATCATAACGTTGGAGAAATTTATTTAATGAATGAAAATATCAACAGACATTTTAATTCTGAATTTTTCAGAGATCATGATTTTGTAACCGTTGAAAATGTAAAGACAAAGGAAATAATCGGTGTTGATGCAACAGTGTATGATTATTTCAGAATAGACAGGATAAAATTAAAATGATAAATATAAATCAACTCAATAAAGAATTCGAAAGCCGTGTAAGATTGGGCATTATGTCTGTTCTCATGGTAAACGACTGGGTTGATTTCTCAGAAATGAAAAGCCTGCTGGAAATTACGGACGGAAATCTTGCCAGTCACAGCAACGCGCTGGAAAAAGCAGCATATATAGAAGTGAAGAAAGAATTTGTAGGCAAGAAACCCAAAACATCATATCGGGTAACCCAAAGTGGAAGAGAAGCCTTTACAGAGCATCTTAATGCTTTGGAAAAATTACTCGGAAAATAGAGATTAATTTTTTTATTTTTAAACTTTGAAATACAAAGTACTTTTAATAATTTAAAATAGAAATTATGACTTTAGAAAAACAAAAAACAACCATCATTTTCGCAGTTCCTGCATTATTGATGCTTACGGCATTTTTTGCCAATCTTTTTGCAGAAGGCTGGAACTGGTCTCCTTCCGATTTCATTATTGCCGGAGCTTTACTTTTCGGAACCGCATTCTTTATTGATCTGGTTATTCGATCGAAAAAAGCTTTGACTTATAAACTGATGATCTGCTTTGCGATTTTATTAGTCCTGGCTTTAGTCTGGATCGAATTGGCAGTCGGGCTTTTCGAAACTCCTTTTGCGGGAAGCTAATGTTGTAAAAAAACTAAAACATAAATGAACAGGAAAACATTTTTAAAAAAGATCTTTCAGCTTTCTGTAATAGGAGCATTTCCTCTTCTCTATTCATGGCAGATCGAACCGTTTTGGCTTGAGTTTGTAGAACGGAAACTTCCGATTAAAAATTTACCCCAAAATCTTGAAGGAAAAATACTGATGCAGATTTCTGATCTCCACGTTGGAACCCGCTTCGACTGGAATTTCATTATCGATTCTTTTCAGAAAGCTAAAAAATACAATCCCGACTTTGTGGTGTATACAGGAGATTTTGTTAATCATGGAGGAGCTAAAGAAACGGAAGACCTTAAAAAAGTGATGAAACACGCTGTGTTGGGAAATCTGGCAACATTCGGTATCCTGGGAAATCACGATTACGGAAAAGACTGGCAGGATCTTCAGTCGTCCGACAATATCTGCAATATTCTGGAAAGCTTCGGAATCACAATGCTGAATAATGCGCAACAGGAAAGCAACGGACTGAATTTTATCGGTTTTGAAGATTTATGGTCGCCCAATTTTGCACCGCAGAAAGTGATGATAGATTATGATCCTTCCAAGGCAAATATTATTCTCTGCCATAATCCCGATGCCTGTGATAAAGATATCTGGAATGGTTATCAGGGTTGGATTCTGAGCGGACATACGCATGGAGGACAATGCAGAATTCCCGGAGTCATTACGCCTCTGCTTCCCGTGAAAAACAGAAAGTATATTTCCGGAGAAGTTGATCTTGAAGATGGAAGAATGCTTTATATCAATCGTGCTTTGGGCCATTCTTTTCAGGTTCGCTTTATGGTGCGTCCGGAAATTACGGTTTTTACACTCATAAATGATGAAAAGTAAATATAACAACATTGCATTGATTTATTTCTCTGCAAGTTGGTTAATCGGAATTTTAATTATAGCAGGCATGATATTTAAAATTAGTGATGATCTTGTTGTGACTTTGATTTTTTTATCAGCAATGAATCTGATTATTAATCTATTTTCAATGATTTTGCTGTTTGCTTTTATATTTATTTTTCCTGAAAACCGTGTTCAATTTAAAAATTCTTTGGTATTGATGATGTTTAATTTTCCAATCATCTTTTTTCTATACGTAGCCATATCATTAACTTAAAATAACATAATATGAATGAAAAAACAATCATAACAATTGGAAAAACTCTGTTTTGGCTTTCTTTCGGACTGGGAAATATTTGTCTTTTCGGATATATTTTCACAAAAAGTAACAGTTTCATAGAAGGAGGACTTCTGTTATTAGGATGGGGATTCTATATTAATCTTATAGCAGTTTTAATCCTAATTGTTTATGGAATTTTTGATAAATCGAAGCTGAATGTTTGCTTAAAATCGGCAGGTATAATGTTACTCAATATACCGTTTGCAATGATTTACATAGTAATTGGAATGAGTGTAATAACAATTTAAAATATAAACTATGAAAAAAATACGCGTCAAATTTCTTCTTTTCGTTTACAATAAAACCCAGAAACTGTACAGAACCTATTTCAAGAAAAAGAAAAGGCAGTGGCAGTTTACAGAAAAACAACTGCTGGAGTTTCAGGAAGATTCTCTGGGCAGAAAATTGGGAGAATTTTATAAAAAACATGGTTTCACGATGATTCCCAAAATGGAAAATCACGATGTTCATCATCTTATTACAGGATGCGGAACCAATTTTGAGTACGAAATCGCCATGCAGTTTCTCCTGTTAGGAAACGGAAAACTCAACGCCCATCTTTTGGCAGCGATTGTTTTGGGAAGCCTCATTTTACCGGAATATTACAAACTCTACATCAAAGCCTACAAAAAAGGACAAAATATGCGTCCGTTTTACCAGTGGGATTTTGAAGCTTTGCTCTGGCAGAATTTTGAGCATCTGAAAGATTTCATTCAACAGAAGAATACCGCTGTTTTATATTAATTATGGAAAGGGTAAAATTTAGTCCCGTCGGAAAAGGTCTGTTTCTGATTTCGTGGCTGCTTGGAACCATCATCTTATTGGCATTCTGGATCTCCGGATCTTGGTTTTTTGTCTGGCTCGGATTTTATTATGTCGTTATTGCCGTTGTTATCAACATGATTGTTTTCTGTTCCGAATTGCTGACTTTTTTAACCGATGTTTCAGATAAAAAATCTCACGGAAACTCAGCTTTGCTGATTTTGTTGAATATTCCGATCGCCGTTCTTTACTTTTTTATTTTCACCAACATTTAAACTAACCTATGAAAACACATCACTATATATTTCTTACGACCCTGCTTTTTGTTATTGTATTTTATGATCAGAATGTAGGTCTCAATCTCGGAATTATCGGAATTATTTATGCTGTGCTTACTTTCTTCAGAACATCTGAACGAAACCGAACCAAAACGTTTATTTTTCTTTTCGTAACGAGCATTGTTTCGAGTGCTGCGTTTGCGTGGTACGGAGATTTTCCGTCCTTTCTGGCGGTTGTCAGTTCACTGTTATTGTTAGGATACAGATCCCGAAACCGCAGGATGAAAATCCTTTTGCTGGTTCCGGTTTTTGTGACGAACTGCTTTACAGAGTTTTTCAGAATCCTGAATTTCGATGCATGGCTTCCCAAAAGAAACGTTTCCGGTTTGTGGCAGAAAACACTGGCTTTTGTCATAATTCCTTTAATTCTGATCTCCGTTTTCTTCGGAATTTATTCTGCAGGAAGCGATCATTTTGCCAATTTATTCACCAATGTGGAGCTTGATGTCAATTTCTGGCAATTGTTGGCGATGATCTTTTTAGGCTTTTTTATCGCATTCAATTACTGGAATTTCGCTGTTGAACGGTTTATTTACAAAAGCAACAGATTGCTTGATAATCATTTCGGGGAGAAAGATAAAATTCAGAAAGCCACCTATTCTTTTCTTGATCTGGATGCAGAAAGAATGAGCGGCGTAATTTCTTTATTTGCGCTGAATATTCTGCTCGTCTTTTTCATCATCACTTACAATTATGAACAGTTTTACGAGTCAATAAAAAGTCCTGTAAAACTCTCCGAAGAAACGCATGAAAGGGTTAATGCAGTCATTCTGTCCATCATCATGTCGATTCTGGTGATCATGTTTTACTTTAAATCGAATTTCAATTTTGATCCGAAAGCCGGATTGATGAAAATGTTAGCCAAAGTCTGGATTTTCCTGAATGCCGTTCTCGTTATTTCTGCCATGGTGAAAAACTCAGAATACATCATCAATTATGGGTTTACCTACAAAAGACTGGGTGTTTATGCATTTTTGATATTGGCTTTAATTGGTTTATTCAACACTTTTATTAAAATTCAGAAGCAAAAAAGAAATGCTTTCCTTTTCAACACCATGGCTTGGTATATTTACGGAGTAATCCTCGTTTGCAGCTACATCAATTGGGGCGGAATCATTACTTCTGAAAATAGGAAACGTAAAGACTTTGCTTTAAACTACCATAAAACTCAAATTAATTTCAGCGAAAAACAATTATTAAAATATGCGGAAGAGAAACATGATAATGCTTTAAAATCCGAAATTTTAAATTTAGAAAGAGTGAAATTCCAACAAAATGAAACATTTCTTTCTAAAGTTCTGTATTATCAGAATTTGAAATAAGTTGATCGCTGTTCATACCTCACAGGTTTCAAAAACCTGTGAGGTTTT
>OGQD01001023.1_pt1 | contig 19252 bp, 15 predicted proteins | sample 1553091 | NCBI WGS metagenome assembly OGQD01 (sample SAMEA2580290, study PRJEB22360) | human gut metagenome | biome: human gut; feature: human-associated habitat; material: faeces | place: Denmark | collected 2008/2010
GCTTCGCCCTGCCACCTGGCCCCCCTCCCCCGGCTACCGCCCGATCCTCGATGCCGCCGCGCAGATCGCCGGACAGCCGTGCCTGGACAGCTTCGAGCAGAACAGTGCCCTGACGGTCGCCCGCCTGCGGGACATCTCCACAGCCGGCGCCCTTTGCGACGGCACGGCGCAGGCCTGGTTGCCCGGTTCGCTGGACGAATTGGACGACTTGCTTCAGCGCCATCCGCAGGCGCGGCTGATCGCCGGCGGCACCGACCTGGCGCTTGAAGCGACGCAGAACCTCAAAGCGTTCACGGCGCTCATCCACCTCGATCGCGTCGACGAACTGCAACGCCTGGAACGCCATGCCGACCACCTGCTGATCGGTGCCGCGCGCCCCTATGCCGATTGCCTCGCTGCACTGGACGAATTCCCTGGCGTGAGCGCCTTGCTGGAACGCCTCGGCTCCCTGCAGATCCGCCAGCGCGGCACCCTGGGCGGCAATATCGCCAACGCCTCGCCCATCGGCGACATGCCGCCGGTATTGCTGGCCCTGGATGCGACATTGCGCCTGCGCCAGTCGGGAGCCGTGCGCGAGGTGCCTGTCGATGGATTCTTCACCGGCTATCGCAAGACCGTCCTGCAGCCCGGCGAGTACATCGAAGCGGTGCTGATCCCGCGCCTGGGCAGCCACCAGCGGTTCCGTGTCGACAAGGTGTCCAAACGCCGCGACGACGACATTTCCGCCGTGTGCATGGCGCTGCGACTGGACCTCGATGACAACGCCATCGTCACCGACGTGCGCCTCGCCTTCGGCGGCATGGCGGCCACGCCCCTGCGCGGCCTGCGGACCGAAGCGGCGCTGCGCGGCAAGCCATTCGACACAGCGGCCGTCGTTGCGGCGCAGGCCGCGATCCCGGAGGATTTCCAGCCCATCGACGACCTGCGCGCCAGCGCCGCCTATCGCCTGAAGGTGGCGCAGAACCTGCTGCAGCGCGCACTACTGGAATGGTCCGACAATGCCGCGGAGGTGCGCCATGCGTAGCCTGCCACCGCTGGCCAGCAATGGCGTCGCGGTCGCCATCCACAGCGCGGGCCAGCCCCGCGAACACGACAGCGCAGCGCTGCACGTCAGCGGCGCCGCGCGCTACGTGGACGACCTGAAAGAGCCGCGCGACCTGCTGCACGCCGCCGTCGGCGTCACGGAAATTGCCTGCGGCGCCGTTCTTTCCCTCGACCTCGACGCGGTACGAAGCGCCCCCGGCGTAGTGGCCGTGCTGACCCTGGACGATGTGCCCGGCCACACCGACATCGGCCCGGTGTTCCCCGGCGACCCGTTGCTGGCCGGCGAGCGGGTGAAGTACCACGGGCAAGCACTGTTCGCCGTCGCGGCGCACAGCCTGATCCAGGCACGCCGGGCGGTACGCCTAGCGAAGGTCGAATACGCGCAGGAAGACCCGCTGATCGATCCGCTCAAGGCAAAGGCCGAGGAACGCTTCGTACGCCCACCGCACCACATGCGCCGGGGCGATGTGCAAACGGCGCTGGAGAAAGCCCCGCACGTGCTGGAAGCCCGCCAGTTCATCGGCGGCCAGGAGCATTTCTACCTCGAAGGCCAGGCTTCGCTGGCGCTGCCCGGCGACGACGGCGGCGTGCTGGTGCACACCTCCAGCCAGCACCCCAGCGAAGTACAGAAACTGGTGGCCGAAGTGCTGGCGATCCCGTTGGCCAAGGTCACCGTGGAAGTGCGGCGCATGGGCGGCGGCTTCGGCGGCAAGGAAACCCAGGCCGCGCCCTTCGCCTGCCTCGCCGCGCTGCTCGCCCGCAAGACCGGGCAAGCCGTGAAGCTGCGCCTGCCACGCGCCGACGACATGCGCCTGACCGGCAAGCGCCACCCCTTTCACAACCGCTACCGCGTCGGCTTCGACGAAGAAGGCCGGCTGCTCGCCGCGCAGCTGGAAGTGGTGGGCGACTGCGGCCATTCGCCGGACCTCTCCGACGCCATCGTCGACCGCGCGATGTTCCACGCCGACAACGCCTACTTCATCCCCGACGTGGCCATCTCCGGCTACCGCAGCTTCACCAACATCGTCTCGCACACCGCCTTCCGCGGCTTCGGCGGGCCGCAGGGGATGATGGTCATCGAGCGCGCCATGGACGACATCGCCCGCGCGGTGGGCAAGGACCCGCTCGATGTGCGCAAGCTCAACCTCTACGGAGGAATGGGGCGCGAGCTGACGCCCTACCACCAGAAGGTCGAGCACAACCTGCTGGGCGAGCTGATCGCGCGCCTGGAAACGAGCAGCGACTACGCCGCGCGCCGCTCGGCGATCCATGACTTCAACACGCGGAGCCCAGTGCTGAAGAAAGGCCTCGCCCTGACACCGGTGAAATTCGGCATCTCCTTCACCGCGCAGCACCTGAACCAGGCCGGCGCGCTGATCCACCTCTACACCGACGGCAGCATCCAGCTGAACCACGGCGGCACCGAGATGGGCCAGGGCCTGAACACCAAGGTCGCGCAGATTGTCGCCGAGGAATTCCAGGTGCCGCTGGACCGCGTGGTGATCACCGCCACGCGCACCGACAAGGTGCCCAACACCTCGCCCACTGCCGCTTCCAGCGGCACCGATCTCAATGGCATGGCTGCCCGCGATGCGGCGCGGACGCTGAAGAAACGGCTGGTCGACTTCCTTGCCGAACGCGACGAGGTGAAGCCGCAGGAAGTACGTTTCGAACACGGCGGCATAACGGTGGGAACCCGGCATCTGGGCTTCGTCGAGGTCATCCAGGCTGCCTACTTCGCGCGCATCCAGCTTTCCGCCACCGGTTTCTACCGCACGCCGAAAATCTTCTACGACCGCGAGAAGGGCCAGGGCCATCCGTTCTTCTACTTCGCCTACGGCGCGGCGGTGTCCGAGGTGGAAGTGGACACGCTGACCGGCGAGTACCGCGTACTGCGCGTGGACATCCTCCATGACGTCGGCCGCAGCGTTAACCCGGCCATCGACATCGGCCAGATCGAGGGTGGCTTCATCCAGGGCATGGGCTGGCTGACCACCGAGGAACTGCGCTGGGACGATGCGGGCAAGCTGCTCACGGTGGGGCCGGCGACCTACAAGATTCCGGCGGTGAGCGACACGCCGGAGGACTTCCGCGTGGCACTGTTCGAGCGCCCCAACGAGGAGGACAGCGTGTACTTGTCCAAGGCCGTGGGCGAGCCGCCGTTCATGCTGGCGATCTCGGTGTGGTCGGCGCTGCGCGACGCCATCGCCAGCCTCGCGGATTATCGCCTGAGCCCCGACCTGGATACACCGGCGACACCAGAGCGGGTACTCTGGGCCTGCGAGGCGATGCGCCAGGAGAACCGAGCATGACCCGAACCTGGATGGACGCCGTCGCCGGCCTGCGCGACAGCGCCGAGGGCTACGTGCTGATCACCGTGATCGGCGTGCAGGGCTCCACGCCCCGCGAGTCCGGCAGCAAGATGCTGGTCACCGCCGGGGAAATCTTCGACACCATCGGCGGCGGTCACCTGGAGTTCGCTGCCATCGAGCACGCCCGCCAGTTGCTGCTGGCCGGCAAGGATCGCCAGGCGCTGGAACACTTTCCCCTCGGCGCGCGGCTGGGCCAGTGCTGCGGTGGGCGCGCCAGCCTGCTGTTCGAGTGTTTTGCCGCGCGTGGGCCCCAGGTCGTGCTGTTCGGCGCGGGGCACGTCGGCCGCGCCCTCGCGCCATTGCTGGCAGGTTTGCCGTTGCGCCTGGAATGGGTGGACAGCCGCGCCGCGGAACTACCCAAGGCCGTCCCTGACGGCGTGCGCATGCGCCTGCTGGAGGAACCCGAGGACGCCGTGCACGAAGCGCCGCCGGGCAGCTACTTCCTGGTCATGACCCACAACCATCCACTGGATTACGCCATTGCCGAAGCCGTGCTCAAGCGCGGCGACGCCGGCTTTCTCGGCATGATCGGCTCGCGCACCAAGGCGCGGCGCTTCCAGATGAGGCTGGAGCAGCAAGGTTATCCACCGCAGGTGATCGAGCAGATGCATTGCCCCATCGGTCTTGGCGAAGTGCCCGGCAAACGCCCGCTGGAAGTGGCCATCTCGGTCGCCGCCCAGGTCATCGCCCGTTATCACCAGGACGCCCCTGCCCGGCAGACGCGCGAAGGCGTGGAATGGGCCGCGCTATGTAGCGAAGGTGCGTGCGGCGACACGCCAGCGGACGCAAAAACCTGACCAGTGGGACAACAGTTTTTCCCGCTGCCGCCGATACACTCAACGACCCCGTCTCTTCGCCCGCCGCCCGGCGGGCGTTTCGTTGTGCGTCCGGAGGAAAACAAGAAAATGCGCCTGCGAAGTATCCAGACCCAGCTCATCCTCAGCATGGGCGCCGCCCTGCTCATCAGCCTGCTCATCGTCCTGGGCCTCTATGCCGTGCTGGTCAACCGCCTGAGCGAGCGCTACCTGCTCGAACAGGCGCTGCCCGCGAGCATCCAGGCGATTGCCAATGACTTCGAGAAGCGCCTCACCGGCCCCATCACCGCAGCGGCCGGCATCGCCGACAACACCCTGGTGCAGGACTGGCTGGCCGCCGGCGAAAGCCCCGCGCAACTGGCCGAGTTCACCCGCTATCTGGGCGGCATCCGCGCCTCGCAGAAGGCCTTCTCCGCGCTGATCACCTCCAACGCCAGCGGCGCCTACTACAGCGACAAGGGCAAGGAACGCACGCTGAGCCGCAGCGAGCCGAAGGACAGCTGGTACTTCCAGTTCATCGACAGCGGCAAGCCGCGCATGTGGAACATCGACACCGACGGCAGCACCGGCGAACTGGCGCTGTTCATCGACCAGCGTGTGGAGCGCGACGGCAAGCTGCTCGGCATCGCCGGCCTGGGCCTGGAGATGCGCGAACTGTCGACGCTGATCAGCGATTTCCGCTTCGGCCAGTCCGGCCGCGTGTACCTGGTGAAGAACGACGGCCAGGTACAGATCCATCCCGACGCCACGCTGCCCAAAGGGCGCAGCCTGGGCGACCTGATCGGGCCCGGCGCGGCGAGCGCACTGCTCGGCCAGCAGGGTTTCCACAGCGCTCGCTTCGAACGCAACGGCGAGGCCTACCTCGCCGCCAGCCTGCCGCTGCATGACCTGGGCTGGACCCTGGTGAGCGAAGTGCCGGAGGCGGAAATCTATGCCGACGCCCGCGAGGCGCTGGCCTTCTCCGGCCTCGCCGGAGCAGTGGTCGCCCTGCTCTGCCTGGCGCTGGTGGTACTCATGGCGCGCAGCCTCGCCAGGCCGATCCGCCAGGTGACCAGTGCGCTGCTGGAGATCGGCGGTGGCGGTGGTGACCTCACCCGCCGCCTGGACGACAGCCGCGCGGACGAACTGGGCGACCTGGCGCGCGGCTTCAACCGCTTCCTCGAAGGCCAGCGCGCGCTGATCAGTGCCGTGCTTGGCACCAGCCAGCAACTGCTGCGCACCGTCGGCGAAGTGGCGCAGGTGGTGGACAACACCGCCGACCGTGCCGGCCGCCAGCAGGAAATGACCGACATGGTCGCCACGGCAGTGAACGAGATGGGCAGCACGGTGCAGGAAATCGCCCGAAACGCCGAGCAGGCGGCCAGCGCATCGCAGCAGGCGCGCGACGAAGCCGGCGAAGCGCGGCGGGTGGTCGGCGGCTCGCTGCAGGTCGGCCAGCGCATGTCCGGGGAGATCGGCGAGGCGGCCGGCGCGGTCGGCGAACTGGCCGGGCAGGTGGCGAGCATCGACCAGGTGCTGGCAGTGATCCGCGGCGTCTCCGAGCAGACCAACCTGCTTGCCCTCAACGCCGCCATCGAGGCGGCGCGCGCCGGCGAACTGGGCCGTGGCTTCGCCGTGGTCGCCGATGAGGTACGCACGCTGGCCAGCCGCACCCAGGGCTCCACCGACGAAATCCTCACGATCATCCAGCGCCTGAAGGGCGGCGCGGAGGCCGCAGTGCGCTCGATGCAATCCAGCCAGCAGACCACTGGGCAGAGCCTGGCGGCCAGCGAACAGGCCGGCGCTTCCCTGGGCGCCATCGCCGACCAGGTGGAGCGCATCAGCGACATCAACCACCAGGTCGCCACGGCCACCGAGGAGCAGTCGGCGGTGACCGAGGAGATCAACCGCAACGTGCAGGGCATCGCCGATCTCGCCCACGCCACCACCCGCGAAGTGCAGCATGGCCGCGAGCAATGCCGCGAGCTGCGAACCCTGGCCGACGACCTGGCGCGGCAGATGGCGCAATTCCGTCTTTGAAGGCACTGGCGCCGGCCATGCGCCGGCGCCTTTTCCCCAGAGTTACCCACAGATTTTCAAAGAGAAGCGGCAGGCTTTCCGCCATGGCTGGCGGTGGATGACGGCCGATAAACTCACGATGTGTCTCAACGACGAGACACCTTGCCCACACGTTGCCCACAGATTGTCCAGAGAGTTGCCCCCAACCTGTCGGGTGCCGTCCGCCCATCCAGCCAAAAGCCCGGACCCAGGCCCCGCAAGCCCTGCATCAATCCAGTGAATAATTTACCGAATGGTCAGGAGTGATCCCGAGCGGCGTTTCCGGCGCAATTCATCCACATCTTTTCCACAGCTTGTTCATATTTTGCTCAACAGGCCGGCGACGAATTGCTCAGAAAATGAGCGATGCCCTGCAGCCTCCGGACGGCGCAGGCAGGAGCCGACCTGCCACAGGTTATCCACAGGTGGTTCCACGGGATTTGGGGAGAAGAATCAGGCGTCCAGCAAGCGCGCCCGGATACGACCGCGGCTGAGGTCACCGAGCAGCTTCTGCAACGGCTCGATCTGGGTGGTCGGCAGGACCGCCGTCACCTGCACGCCCTCCCCACCGAAGGTTTCGTCCTCGATGCTGGCACCGAGCGCAAGGACTCGCGCCTTGAACAACGCATGCTCGGCGAAGGTGCAATCGAAGGCCAGCCGGCTGCTGGGCACCAGTTCGACCCGCTCGGCGTCCTGCAGGCATTTCGCTGCGCAGCCCCCATAGGCGCGAGCCAGGCCGCCGGTACCGAGCTTGATGCCGCCGAACCAGCGGCTGACCACGACGACCACACGGTCCATGTCCTGCCCTTCGATGGCCACCAGCATGGGCCGGCCGGCGGTACCGCCGGGCTCACCGTCGTCGCTGAAGCGGTACTGGTTGCCCAGCTTCCACGCCCAGCAGTTGTGCCCGGCACTGGCGTCCCGGTGCGCGGCGAGGAAGGCCTGGGCCTCGGCCTCGCTGGCAATAGGTGCGGCCACGCACTGGAAGCGGCTCTTGCGGATGTCTTCTTCGTAGCGGGCGAGGCCGGCCAGGGTGAAACTCATGCCGAGGTCGACGGCGGCGTCAGCCCGCAACCCTTGAGGATGATGCGGATGAGGTTGTCGCTGGCGTCGCTGAAGTCCTGTTTGGACATGCGCTTGCGACCGGTGACGAAGCCGATCTGGGTGGCGAAGTCGGCGTAGTGCTGGGTGCTGCTCCAGATCAGGAAGATCAGGTGCACCGGGTCCACGGCGTCCATCTTGCCGGCCTCGATCCAGGCCTGGAACACGGCGGCGCGGCCGGCGAACCAGGTGCGGTAGTCCTGGCTGAAGTGTTCGGAGAGGCATTCGCCACCACTGATGATCTCCATGGCGAAGACCCGCGAGGCCTGCGGGTAGCGGCGGGAGAATTCCATCTTGGCGCGGATATAGGTGGCCAGGGCCACCGCGGGGTCATCATCCACGGTGAGCTGGTTGAAGGTGCTGTCCCACAGTTCGAGGATGTTGCTCAGCACCGCTACGTACAGCCCCAGCTTGTTGCTGAAGTAGTAGTGCAGGTTGGCCTTGGGCAGGCCGACGCGCTGGGCGATGGTGTTCATGCTGGTGCCCTTGAAGCCGTGGCGAGCGAACTCCTCCTCGGCGGCGGCGAGGATGGCTTCCTCGTTCTTCTGGCGAATGCGGCCGGCGGGCTTTTCGCCGTTGGGTGCGGTATGGGCGGGTACCTGGAGGGTCATGCGGGATATCCGTGCATTGAGCGGTGGCGCTGCATGGATAACCCAGGCGGGTAGCGGGATTCAAGCGCAACAAGGAAAAAGCTGGGAACCGGCCTGCGGGCAGCGGCCGGTTCCAGCCTTGAGACAGCAATGCCCCCGGCACAGACCGGAGGCACTGTGGTTAGCGGGTTGTGCCAGTGGTGCCGGAAGAGCTGTGGTGCCCGCCGCCACCATGGTTGCCGATGGCAGCACCGACGGCGACGATGGCGGCGCCGATACCGACGGCAGCACCTACCGACATATTGCCGTAGAGCGGACGAGCAAGACCCAGCCCCGCGCAACCGTCCGGAACCGGCACAACCGCGACACCGCGCTGCTTGGCATCCTGATCATCCTGGCGCGCCTGCTCAGCCGCCGCCTGGTCATCCTGCTTGCCGCCGCCCCACAACGGTTGGCATTCGGTCGTGGCGACCACAGCCTTTTCTTCCCGCGCTGGCTCCTCGGGAGCTGCTGGCTGCGTGTGCGTTACCACGTCCTGGTAGAAGCCGCCCGCGTGCGTCCTGTCGTGGAGCTCAGTGGGAGGAATGCTCGGATGCCCGAGCGGCGCTGCCAGCACGGGGGTGCATATGCTCGCGACGATGGTCGCGATCAACAGTTTCTTCATGGCTCACATCTCCTTGGTGAAGCTAAAGAGAGACAAAGCTAGAGCAGCGCAGCGCCTCGACCAATTGGGGCGCAGCTGTTCGGAATGTCGGCAATTTCCGAAGTTTTTGCGGGACAATCTACGAAAGGTGCAGCGGCGGCATCAGAAAGAACCACCCCGCCAGGCGGCGGGGTGAGTCGTGACATCAGAAGTGGTACTTGACCAGTGCGCTGACGGTGTTCTGGTCGGTGGTGAAGAACTGCGAGTCCTTGATGCCGTACTTGTCGGACCAGTAGTCGTACTCGATACCGACGTACAGGTGCTTGGCCTCGTAACCCATGGCCTTGCCCAGGTCGTACTTCACCTGCGGGTTGAAGTGCAGGTTGGCGTGGTAATCCGACTGGTTGCGGCGGCTGGAGCTGGCGTCCTTGTTGTTCACGACCCAGTCCATGAAGCCGTCGAACAGGATGTCGGAGTTGCCCACCGGGAAGGTGATGGCCCAGGCCGGGGTGATCTGCCAGGCGCCGGACGGCACGCGGTTGCCGTCGGGCTTGCGGTAGTAGAAGTTCAGCTGGAAGTAATCGAAGCCCGGCAGCGCCAGGTCGAAGCCCGGGCCGAGCAGGTAGGACTCGACGTCGCCTTCGCCGAACTCGTAGGTGCTGGCCAGCAGCACGTCCTTGATCGGGCCGAAGGACAGGTCGGTGCCGGTGATCTTGCCGAACGACAGGCGCGGGCTGAACTCGCCGTAGTAGGTGTTCTTGCCGTTGGTGGCGCTTTCCTTGCCGTTGTAGTTGATCTGGTCGACGAAGAACCAGATGTCACCCCAGGTCCAGGCGCTCGCGCTCTCGAAGGTGAAGGTCTGCTGGATCGGCGGGTCTACCTTGAAGTTCTTGCCCCACAGGTAGGTCAGGCTTTCGTTGTGCCAGATCAGCGGGCCGTCATTGGATGCCGGAGCCGGGGTCAGGTCTTCACCGCCAGCCATGGCCTGCCCGGCCGCGAGCAGCCCGCCGGCGAGCAGCAGGGATGCGAGAGTGCGAGTCATGCGTTGCTCCTAATCAGTGCAGTCGTGTTGCGTTTTTTAATTGTCGGTGGAACCTGTCCGGTCGGTCAGGCCTGGCGAGGAAAAGCAAGATTGGAGCCAATCCTGACCAGATGTTCCATTTTTATGACGAACCCCTCGGGATCCGCTCCTTTGGCAGAGAAGACGCAGGTGCACGGGCCGGGCCATTTCTTGACCAACAGGACAACTTCGCCTGGTTCAAGGGCATCGCGCCATCGGCAAGCACAGGAATGGCAACTACTAACCGGTAGATTGGATACATGGGAAACCTGTGTTGAAACGAATCAACACAAATTATGTATACAAGTCTCTTGTGGGAAATCTACCCAACAGCCCTCGGTGCACACCACGCGTTTTTCCGGGCGCGGATGATGCCAGACAAGAGCATCGACTACACCTGTCAGGTTGACTCGGGCCGCCGGGCGGTCTCGCTTTGCGCCGCCGCCGAGGGCACTGGACACTGCGGTTTCCCGGCACAGCCAGGCGCCGTGCTTGAGGCTCCAGGGCTGGCCTGCCAGACTTTGGCCATCAGCGACACTTTCCAAAGATGTACCGATGAAAGGACAACCCCCCGAGCTACAACGCCTGATTCCGGTGCTCGACCGCCTGCCGCGGCCAGTCTACGCGCGTGCCGAGCGTCTACGCGCGGGCTCCTGGACCAGCCGGCACCACCACGCGTGGGTGCAGCTGTCCTATGCCATCACCGGCGTACTGGGTGTACACACGGCCGAAGGCAGCTTCTTTGCCCCGCCGCAGCGGGCCATCTGGATTCCGGCCTTCCTTGACCATGAGGTGGTGACCTCGACCCAGGCGGAAATGCGCAGCCTGTACATCCGCGACGACGCCTGCCGTTGGGCGCCGGACCGCTGCCGGGTGCTGGAGGTGACGCCGCTGGCGCGCGAGCTGGTCAAGAGCTTCTGCGAGCTGCCGGTGGATTATCCACAGGGCGACAGTGCCGAATCGCGGCTGGTGGAAGTGCTCCTGGACCAGCTGCGCCACCTGCCGGAGGTCGCCTTCTCCCTGCCGATGCCACAGGAGGGACGGCTGCTGCAGTTGTGCCAGACGCTGATCGACCACCCCACCGACAGCCATACCCTGGGTGACTGGGCGCAGCGCATCGGTACGTCGGAGAAGACCTTGTCGCGGCTGTTCCAGCGCGAGACCGGCATGACCTTCCGCCTGTGGCGCCAGCGCCAGCGCCTGCTCGCCTCCCTCGGCTCGCTGGAGGCCGGCAACAGTGTCACGGCGGCGGCGCTGGACTGCGGGTACGACTCCACCTCGGCCTATATCGCGTCGTTCAAGGGACTGTTCGGGTTTACGCCGGGGGATTTGTTCCGCCAGCGGTAGGCCGTGCTGGCGGGTACCGATTGCGGACGAAGTCCGCTCCCGCCCAAAGCCTGACCCCGCGTGGGAGCGGAGTCCGTCCGCGATTGGCTGAGCCCCCCAGACGAAGCTGAAGCGCCCTTCTACAGGCGCCCACCTATCGGCGGATTTCCGCTCAACATCCCCGCCAATCGGCGCCGCTTCGCCTGCCGTCGCCACCCCATAAATAGACAAGACCCTAGTGCCACGCGGCTTTCTGGCCTTGGCACGGTGCCTGCTATCGCCCTCGGCACTGCGCCGCCCTCGCGGCGCGCCGGCGTGACGTAACCCGTAGTCCGCACGCCTGACGACAACAACGACAAGAGGAATACCCATGGATAGCGCAAGCGCCGTCTCCGCTTCTGCCGCACCCCGCACGACTTCCCAGCGCATCAAGTCGATCTTCAGTGGCTCGGTCGGCAATCTGGTCGAGTGGTACGACTGGTACGTCTACGCCGCCTTCTCGCTGTACTTCGCCAAGGCATTCTTCCCCCAGGGCGACATGACCGCCCAGCTGCTGAACACCGCCGCGATCTTCGCCGTGGGCTTCCTGATGCGCCCGATCGGCGGCTGGCTGATGGGTATCTATGCCGACCGCAAGGGCCGCAAGGCCGCCCTGCTGGCCTCGGTCCTGCTGATGTGCTTCGGCTCGCTGATCATCGCCCTGACCCCCAGCTATGAAACCATCGGCGTCGGCGCACCGATCCTGCTGGTGCTCGCGCGCCTGCTGCAGGGCCTGTCGGTCGGCGGCGAATACGGCACTTCCGCAACCTACCTGAGCGAGATGGCCAACAAGGAGCAGCGCGGCTTCTTCTCCAGCTTCCAGTACGTGACCCTGATCTCCGGCCAGCTCATCGCCCTGGCGGTACTGATCGTGCTGCAGCAGACCCTGACCGTCGAGCAGTTGGAAAGCTGGGGCTGGCGTATTCCGTTCTTCATCGGCGCGCTGTGCGCGGTCGTAGCCATGTTCCTGCGTCGCGGCATGGAAGAGACCGAATCCTTCAGCACCAAGAAGGACGAGCCCAAGGAAAGCCTGATCCGCACCCTGTTCCGCCATCCCAAGGAAGTCCTGACCGTGGTCGGCCTGACCATGGGCGGTACGCTGGCCTTCTACACCTACACCACGTACATGCAGAAGTACCTGGTGAACACCGTGGGCATGAGCAAGAACGACTCGACCATGATCTCGGCGGCCACGCTGTTCCTGTTCATGCTGCTGCAGCCCATCGTCGGCGCGCTGTCGGACAAGATCGGCCGTCGCCCGATCCTGATCGCCTTCGGCGTGCTGGGCACCGTGTTCACCTACCCGATCCTCAGCACCCTGCACACCATCGACACCTGGTGGGGCGCGTTCTTCCTGATCATGGCCGCGCTGGTCATCGTCAGCGGCTACACCTCGATCAACGCCGTGGTGAAGGCCGAGCTGTTCCCCACCGAGATCCGCGCCCTGGGCGTGGGCCTGCCGTACGCGCTGACCGTGTCCATCTTCGGCGGCACCGCCGAGTACGTGGCGCTGTGGTTCAAGAGCATCGGCATGGAGAGCGGCTTCTACTGGTACGTCACCGCGTGCATCGCCTGTTCGCTGCTGGTCTACGTAACCATGAAGGACACCCAGAAGCACTCGAAGATCACCACCGACTGATTGGGCTCCTTGCCCAGGCCCCGGCGCACACTCTCCGGGGCTTTTTATCCACAAGGCCCGGCATACGCCGGGCCTTGTCGTTTCTGCGGTGACCCGCGACGCTGCGCTATCCTCGCCAGCGTCACGATCGCGTAGGCATTTCCATGAACCTCTCTCCCTTTCCTGTCGGCACGTTGAGCGCCCGCGGCCTGCGCGGCGCGCTCAGCGGGCCCTTCGATCTCGACCTGGAACCCGGCCACTGCACGGTCCTCAGCGGCCCGTCGGGCATCGGCAAGAGCCTGCTGCTGCGCATGCTCGCCGATCTCGACCCGAACCAGGGCGCGATCAGCCTCGGCGGGGTGAACCGCGAGAGCCAGCCGGCCCATGTCTGGCGGCGGTGGGTGACCTACGTACCGGCCGAATCCGGCTGGTGGGAAGACGACGTCGCCGCGCACTTCACCGATCTCGACGGCGTAAGCCGGCTGCTCCCGCAGCTCAATCTCGATCCCGCGAGGCTGCAGGCCCAGGTCGCGCACCTGTCCACCGGCGAGCGACAGCGCCTGGCGCTATTGCGCGCACTGGTGCAACGCCCGCACTTCCTGCTGCTGGACGAACCCACCGCCGCGCTGGACCCGGACAATCGCGAACAGGTCGAACGCCTGTTGCTGGCGGTCAAGGCGCAAGGCATGGGCCTGCTGGTGGTGACCCACGATGCCGACCAGGCGCAACGTCTCGGCGAGCGGCAACTGCACCTGGACCACGACGGACTGACGGAGCGACACCCATGACACCGCTGCAATTGAGCGTGCCGGAACTGGCCCTGGCGGCGCTGCTGATCCTTGCGGCGGCGGCGCTGTCCTGGGCGCTGCGCCTGGGCCTGCAACGCACGCTGCTGGTTTCCGCTGCACGCCTGGTGGTGCAGTTGGTACTGGTCGGTCTGTTCCTGCGCCAGGTATTTGCGCTGTCTTCGCCCTGGCTGACGGCGCTGGTGGTCGCCGTCATGCTGGGCGCGGCGACCTTCGAGGTCGGCTCGCGGCAGCGTCGGCGACTGACCGGCTTCTGGCACCTGGGCATCGGCGGCGGCGCGGTCGGTATCGCCACCCTGGGCATCGCCCTGTTCGCCCTCGCCGGCAGCCTGCGCCCGACGCCCTGGTACGACGCGCGCCACGCCATTCCGCTGGTGGGTATCATCCTCGGCACGGCGATGAACGCCGCCAGCCTGGCGCTGAACCAGGTGTTCGCCAGCGTCACCCGCGAGCGGGCGGCCATCGAAGCGCGCCTGGCCCTGGGCGCCGACCGCCATACCGCGCTCAGCGGGCTGATTCGCCGCGCGCTCTACACCGGGCTGATTCCCACCCTGAACCAGATGGCTGCCGCCGGTATCATCACCCTTCCGGGCATCATGACCGGTCAGATCCTCGCCGGCATGGACCCACTGGACGCCGCGCGCTACCAGATCCTGCTGATGTTCCTGCTCGCCGGCGCCGGATTCATCGCCGCGCTGGGCGCGGTGTACCTGTCGCTGTGGCGGCTCACCGACCCGCGCGAGCGCCTGCGCCTGGATCGCCTGCGTGCCGACGATTGAGCGGCGCTGGCGTATGCTGGGCAACCTTCCCCCGCCACAGGAGCCTGCCATGACCACCCCGAAATCCGCCCTGATCATCGGCGCCTCGCGCGGCCTGGGCCTGGGCCTGGTGCGCGAGCTGCTGGACCGCGGCTGGGACGTCACCGCCACCGTGCGCGACGCCGCCCATCCCGGCGAACTGGCCGCACTGCCGGTGCGCGTCGAGTCGCTGCTGCTGGACGACGTGCACTCCCAGGACCGCCTCGCCGAAGCCCTGGCCGGCACACGCTTCGATCTCATCTACATCAACGCCGGCATCTACGGCCCGCCGCACCAGTCGGCCATCGACGCCAATCTCGCCGATGTCGGCCAGCTGTTCATGGTCAACGCCATCGCCCCGCTGCGCCTGGCCGAACGCCTGCTGCCGCGCCTGGACGGCGACAACGGCGTGCTGGCCTTCATGACCTCCGAACTGGGCAGCGTCGCCGGCAATGAATCCGGCGGCATGGCGCTGTACCGCGCGAGCAAGGCGGCGCTCAATTCGCTGACCCGCAGCTTCGTCGCCGAACTGGGCGAAACCGGCATCACCGTGCTCAACCTGCATCCGGGCTGGGTGCGCACCGACATGGGCGGCGAGTCCGCGCCGCTGGAGGTGCCGACCAGCGTGAAAGGCCTTGCCGACCAGGTCGAAGGCCACGCCGGCCGTGGCGGCCAGTTCTACCTGGACTACCAGGGAACGACGATCGACTGGTGACGACGGCATTCGAGCCCGTTACTATGAGCGTTCTCTTGACCCCCATGTCAGGTTCTGCGAGCTAGAGCCAGGCAAGGCGGCGGTTGGCGAGAAAGCGCAGTTGACTCCAGTCAATGAGTATTTCTCGACAATCGCCAACGCCGCATGGCCGACGCGCAGCGAACCGCTAGGGTGCGAGGGAACCTGGATCAGCAGACAGGGTGAACACTGAGCTGGCTTCCCATGAACCCATGGAGCCGGCTCGAACGAACGGCTCCGTCCGTTTGGAGAATTCATCCATGTCTTCCCCGCGTCTCTGGCTGCGCAACCCGCTGGCCATCTTCACCGCTAATGATCAGGACGCCCGTGGCGGCATCGTCGTCCAGGACGGCCGCATCGTCGAACTGGTCGCTGCCGGCCAGCAGCCTTCGGCCCCCATCCAGCAGACCTTCGACGCCAGCCAGCACGTGCTGACGCCCGGCCTGATCAACACCCACCACCACTTCTACCAGACCCTTACCCGCGCCTGGGCGCCGGTGGTGAACCAGCCGCTGTTCCCCTGGCTGAAGACGCTCTACCCGGTATGGGCGCGCCTGACCCCTGACCAGCTCGGCGTGGCCACCAAGGTCGCCCTGGCCGAACTGCTGCTCTCGGGCTGCACCACCGCCGCCGACCACCACTACCTGTTCCCCGACGGCCTCGAGCAGGCCATCGACGTGCAGGCCGGCGTGGTCCAGGAACTGGGCATGCGCGCCATGCTCACCCGCGGCTCCATGAGCCTGGGCGAAGCCGACGGCGGCCTGCCGCCGCAACAGACCGTGCAGAGCGCCGAGGCCATCCTCGACGACAGCCAGCGGCTGATCCGCGAGTACCACCAGCGCGGCGAAGGCGCCCAGGTGCAGATCGCCCTGGCACCCTGCTCGCCCTTCTCGGTCACCCCGGAAATTATGCGCGCCAGCGCCGAACTGGCCGAGCGCGAAGACGTGCGCCTGCACACCCACCTCGCCGAAACTCTGGATGAAGAGGACTTCTGCCTGCAGCGCTTCGGCCAGCGCACCGTGGATTACCTGGACAGCGTCGGCTGGCTCGGCCCGCGCACCTGGCTGGCCCACGGCATCCACTTCAACGATGAGGAAATCCAGCGCCTGGGCGCCGCCGGCACCGGCGTCTGCCACTGCCCCAGCTCGAACATGCGCCTGGCCTCGGGCATCTGCCCGACCGTGGCGCTGGAAGCCGCCGGCGCGCCGGTGGGCATCGGCGTGGACGGCTCGGCCTCCAACGACGCCTCCAACATGATCCTCGAAGCCCGCCAGGCCCTGTACATCCAGCGCCTGCGCTACGGCGCCGAGCAGATCACCCCGGAGCGCGCGCTGGGCTGGGCGACCAAGGGCTCGGCCAAGCTGATCGGCCGCAGCGACATCGGCGAGCTGGCCGTGGGCAAGCAGGCGGACCTGGCGCTGTTCAAGCTCGACGAACTGCGCTTCTCCGGCAGCCACGACCCGCTCTCCGCGCTACTGCTGTGCGGCGCCGACAAGGCCGACCGGATCATGATCGGCGGCACCTGGCGCGTCGTCGACGGTGAGGTCGAAGGCCTCGACCTCAAGCGCCTGATCGCCGACCACACCCAGGCGGCGCGCAAGCTGCTCGGTACGCTGTAAATACCTTCCGCGCCCATACGAGCGGAGCCCCTCACCCTAACCCTCTCCCGCAAGCGGGAGAGGGGACCGTTCGGTGCAGGGAGAACCTCCAGCGTCAGCCGGCACAATCTGCCCCCTCTCCCTATGGGAGAGGGTTGGGGTGAGGGCAAGCCCCGAGCGAATATCGGCTCGCCTGTAATCCGCTCTACCCAGCCTGCCGACAAGCTTCCTGACCGAAGACCATCACGTGGCTCCGGATGCCATTCCAGCCGGCACGTTTTGTCATCGAAAAATCGCTACAACCCGCGCCACACAAGGGCTGCGCACTACCGCCCGTCGCCATCCAAACAGCCGCGATGAGCGGTCATTCAGTGAAAACCCCTCTAGATCAAGGGTCTATCCCTTGCGACGGGAATATGCCGTCAGTTTGACATCACCCATTGGCACTCTAGTTTTAAGTCGCCGGGCCGAATTCCTGCTCAAGAGGTTGTCAGCAGCCGTTTGGCCCGGTCACCGGCGCCCGGCAATGGAGTGCACGTCAATGCGCGATTCACAGTTGGACCCTCTGGCGGTTCAAGGAGCCGGCCAGGATTGGCCGCGGCGCCTCATCATCCAGACCCTGCCCTGGGCGGTGGTCGCCGTGCTCTGCGCGGTCGGCGTGCCGTTCTGGTGGATGCTGCCGGTGGGCTGGATCTCCAGCCTGGTGCTGAGCAGCCTGCTGTGCGGCACCGGCAAGGCCGCCGCCGAGGCGCAGGCAGTCAAGCTGCACAGCGACGAGTTGCCTCAGTGGCGCCCGCTGCAGGAAGCCGTGGAAGGCCACCTGGCCCAGCTCAACGGCCATACCCACCAGATCGACAGCCTCCTGCACCAGGCGATCCGGCAACTGACCGACAGCTTCCACGCCCTCGCCGATCGCATCGACACCCAGCGCGGCCTGTCCCACTCGCTGATCGAGCGCTACGACGGCCGCGGCCACATGGACGGCGACATCGATTTCCAGCGTTTCATCCACGCCACCCAGGAAACCCTCGGGCTGTTCGTCGAAGCCACCCTGGAGACCAGCCGCACCTCACAGCAACTGGTGGAGCGCATGGACCGCGTGACGCACAAGATCGCCGAGATCCTGCAATCCACCCAGGACATGGACGCCATCGCCAAGCAGACCAACCTGCTGGCCCTCAACGCCGCCATCGAAGCCGCCCGCGCCGGCGAAAGCGGCCGCGGTTTCGCCGTGGTAGCCGACGAGGTACGCGCGTTGTCCACCCGTTCCACGCACTTCTCCCAGGCCATCCGCGAGCACGTCGACGTGGTCTACCACGAGATCAAGGACGCCGAGGGCGCCATCAGCCAGTTGGCCGACAAGGACATGACCTTCGCCCTGGATTCACGCCAGAAGATCCAACACATGCTCGACGATCTCGACGCCATGAATCAGCACACCGTGAAGGTAGTGCAGGAGCTGGACCGCATCTCCCTGGAAGTGGGCGACGGCGTCAACGCCGCGGTCACCGCCCTGCAGTTCCAGGACATGAGCAGCCAACTGCTCGGCCAGGTCGGCAAGCACAGCGCGCGCCTCGGCGCCCTCGCCGTCGGCCTCGGCGCGCTGGATGGTCGCGAACCCGGCGAGTGGGGCGAGCGCCTGCGTGGCGAAGTCGCCGAACTTGGCCGCCCCATGAGCAACCCCGTCGCCCAGACCAGCCTCAGCGCTGGCGAGGTCGAACTGTTCTGAACTGAAGGCAAGGCAGGAGTCCCGACATGCTGCAGTCCGTCTTCGAATACCTCGCCAACCTCGCCCTCATCGGCTGAGCCCCACCCACCATTTCCGCGCGCCGGGATGGCGCGAGTTCCGCGCGCCTGGCGACAAGCAACGCATTGCACCCAAGGAGAATCAACGCAATGGGAAAACAGATTCTGATCGTCGATGACTCGGCCTCGATCCGGCAGATGCTGAGCTTCACGCTCAAGTCCGCCGGCTACGAAGTGGACGAGGCCGTGGACGGCAAGGACGGCCTGGGCAAGGCCCAGCGCAAGACCTACAACCTGGTCTTCACCGACCAGAACATGCCCAACATGGACGGCCTGACGCTGATCCGCAGCCTGCGCGACATGGCCGGCTACCGCAGCACGCCGATCCTGATGCTCACCACCGAGTCCAGCGACGCCATGAAACAGCAGGGCAAGAGCGCCGGCGCCACCGGCTGGCTGGTCAAGCCGTTCGACCCGCCGAAACTGCTGGAAGTGACCCGCAAGGTCCTGCCCTAGGGGAACCCTGAATGGCTACCGGTATGGAGCAATTCCTCCAGGTCTTCTTCGAGGAAACCGACGAACACCTGGCGACCCTCGAACTCCTGCTGATCGGGCTCGACCTCGATCAGCCGGACGCCGAGACGCTCAATGGCATCTTCCGTGCGGCGCACTCGATCAAGGGCTCCAGCGGCATGTTCGGCTTCGACGACCTGACCGCCGTGACCCACGAGCTGGAGACGCTGCTCGACCGCATCCGTTGCGGGCAGACTGCCTTGCACGTGGACATGATCGGCGCCTTTCTCGAAGCCCGCGACGTATTGCAGCGCCTGCTCGACGCACACCGCAGCCAGGTACCCGATCCGGACGTGCCCGTCGCCGCCACCGTGGAGCGCCTGCGCGCCTGGCTGGCAGCACCGGCTGCAGCCA
>OGQD01001031.1_pt1 | contig 19101 bp, 13 predicted proteins | sample 1553091 | NCBI WGS metagenome assembly OGQD01 (sample SAMEA2580290, study PRJEB22360) | human gut metagenome | biome: human gut; feature: human-associated habitat; material: faeces | place: Denmark | collected 2008/2010
GTCAGTCGGCCCCCCCCGCGGGCCCCCCGGGCGCGCCCCCCCCCGCCGACGTGGACAGCCTCACCGCCTGGCACGGCGGGCGCATCGTTTTCGACGACACGCCGCTCTCCGAAGTCGTCGCCGAACTGCGCCGCCACGGCCCGCTGCCGGTCACGCTCGACAGCGCCGCCGCGCAGCTACGCATCTCCGGCCAGTTCGACCTCGACAACCGCGAGCGCCTGATCGCCCTGCTCCCGCACTTCGCCCCGGTGCGCCTGACCTACCGCAGCGACGGCTCGGTCGCCATCAGCCGCCTGGCCGGACACGGCCGGGACAGGGCGAGGATGCCGCGGGCCGGGCCCCCCCCGCCCCCCTGCCGGAACGAGCCGGAGAACGCTGACCCGGCACCCGTTCCGGAAAAGAATTTCCGCCCCAAGGTATACATCGCAGCCCCCTGAAACGGCATACGAAAAGAAAGCCATTCTCGTTACCGTAAAAAGGACACTCGATGAAATTCACCCGCAAGCACGCCGCCCCGCGTCGGCATCAAGCGGCCAAGGCCGCTGACGGCGCGCCCGCGCCCAACGCCACACCCAACCGCGCCCCGACCCGCCTCGCCATTCTCGTCGCCGCCCTGCTCGGCAGCAGCATCGCCCTCGCCCAAAGCGCCGCACTCGACCTCGACCTGCCCGCCCAACCGCTCGACAAGGCGCTCAACGCCCTGGCCCGGCAAAGCGGCGCGCAGATCGTCTTCGTCACCGGCCTTGCCGCCGGCAAGCAGGCCCCGGCGGTACACGGACGGCTCACCGTCGGCGAAGCGCTGCACCGCCTGCTCACTGGCAGCGGGCTGGAACTCTCCAGGGACAGCGCCGGTGCCTATATCCTGCATAGCGGCCCGCCCCACTCGCTGCCCGACCTCTCCGCACAACAAATCCCCGCCGGCAAGGACAAAGTACTGCCAAGCCTCGTCGTCACCAGCAAGCGCACGCGCGACGAAATCGGCAAGGACAACGTGTACGAGAAGAACGTCACCAACGTCTATGCCGACCGCAAGCAGCTTCAGCAAATCAAGGCCACCAATCCCGGCGACGTCTTCAAGGGCATGAACGGCGTCTACAGCATGGACACCCGCAGCAGCCAGGCTATCACGCCCAATATCCGGGGCATCAGCGGTGAAGGCCGCACCCCGCTGACCATCGACGGCACCGAGCAATCGACCAACGTCTGGCTGCATCAGTATGGTGCCGGCAACCGCAGCTATGCCGACCCGGCGCTGTTTCGCAGCATTGAAGTCGAAAAAGGGCCGTCCCTTTCCCGGGGGGTCAAAAGCGGCGTTGGCGGCGCGGTGAGCATCCGTACCATCGAGGCGGACGATCTCATCCCCGAAGGCGAAAATTGGGGCGTCGAAATCAATCTCAAAGCCGCCAGCAACACCAAACAGCCGCGCAACGACCCCAACTCGTATTACGGCAAGGATTACCGGGACATCCCCGGTGCCGTCAGAATCAACGTCAACGAAGTCTATTTCGGCGACCAGAACCCGCGTAACAAGGGCAGCAGCAATCTGCTCAACTCCGACGATCTTTCCGGCATGATCGCCATCGCCGGGCGCAATGAATTCACCGATTTCCTCGCTTCCTACAGCAAGCGCGAGCAAGGCAACTACTACGCCGGTAAAAAGAATGCCAGCCGGTACTCGGGGCACGACCCCTATGACAAAAGCAGCACCGACATCCATTTCCCCAACCTGACCAAGCTCTACTATGGCGGCGACGAAGTATTCAACACCGACAGCGAAGTCGAAACCACGCTGCTGAAAAACAACTGGTATCTGCCCAACCAGCAGAAAATCGGCCTTCAGTTCATGCGCACCGACATGACCTTCGGTGAAACCACGCCCGGCAATACCCTGCTCAACTGGGCGCTGCGGGAAGGGTTTGAACAAAGCAACCCCGGCTACGACTGGTCGACCTACCCGCGCATGGTGAGCGAACGGCCACGCTCGGAAATGCGGATCGACAGCTACAAACTCAGCTACGACCTCAAGCCCGCAGGCTCGGACTGGCTGAATCTGGAAACCAGCCTCTGGCAGACCAAGACCACCGGCCTGCGCTACCAGACCGGCGCCCATCCCTACGGCCTCAACATCAAGGAAGGCACGCAGGCATACCGGAACCTGGAAGCCTACGACACCTGGAAGAAAGACCCGAACATGGCGTGGATTTTCAACGACCCAATCATGGGGCCGATGTTTGAAGCCTATGGCGTACACGACGGCACCATCGTCGGGGCGGGCCGACAATGGACCAAGCATGACCGCACCGGCTTCGAGTTCAGCAACCTGATGCGCCTGACGGACAAGCTGCAAATGACCTTCGGTGGCAGTTGGCAGAAAGAAAAACTCGACGACAAGGTGGAAGAAAGCGTCAAGGCGATGCCGATGTTCGGCGGTCTGGCCGGCGTGCACAAAACGACCGATCTGCTCGGGCCACGCAGCGGCGAGCGCAAGGAATGGTCGGCCATGATGAACCTGGCCTGGCAGCCGACCAGCTGGCTGACGCTGACCGCCGGCACCCGCTACATGCGTTATGAAGGCAAGGATGTCGGGCTGGCCAAGCTGCGCCGCCAGAAAAATGCGTTCAATGCAGCGGCACAGCGTATTGCGGGGCTGGCGCTGAAATATCAGACGCTGATGACGTCGGATGTCAAGGCCGAGTACGACCGTCTGCAGCAAGAAGTGATTGCTGCGAGCAATGCCATCGACTGGAGCGCCCCTGGCATTTTCACGAGCCTGGATATGTATTCCTATTCAACGAGCGGTGGATGGGAAGCTTACACGAACCAATATGTGCCGACAGACCCCCAGCTCAGGGCAAGTGCGCAGCGTTTCCTCGATTTTCTCAGCGAGCACAATGCCAACCCTTTCTTACGTATAGCCAATATTCACTTCTCAGGCGCACAAGCACAGGAAGTGGCATTGGCATCTGTGATAAATGGCGGTGTTCTGGCTGATCCTGGTGGTGGCTGCCTCTATAGTCAGTCGAGCCCAAACTGCGCCGCCTATGCAACAGGCAACTACTTGGTAAGCAATGTGCTCGTACCCAGCAAAGACGGCAAGTACGATTCATCGCAGAACCCCTTTGCCAACGGCGAACTGGATGCCACCGAAATGGTGGACGACCCCGACAACCCCGGCACCCTCGTCGCCAAATACCAGCACAATGTGTTCGGCGAAGTGGCTTACGAAAAGCTCGATGCCGGCAAGACCTGGGAAATGCCGGAAGATCAGTCCGGCGAGGCTTTCAGCCCAGTTCTGAGTGCCACCGCCAGGATCACCCCCTTCGGCACCGTCTTTGCGCGCTACGCCCAGACAACCCGCTTCCCCAGTCTGCACGAATTGACCTCCACCTCCAGTTGGGCCGGCACCGAAGGCAACTTTGCCGTCAATGGCGCCAGCAAGCCGGAGCGCAATACCAACTGGGAAATCGGCTACGCCCATGACCTGCGCCAGTTCTTCCCCAAAATGCAACTGGCGGACGTGCGTTTCAGCTATTTCAACACCGAGATCAAAAATTTCATCGACCGAACCTGGGACCTGGAAACCATCCAGTTCGACAAGAAAAAAACCAGCGGCCTCGAACTGCAATCCCGCTTCGACAGCGGGCGCTTCTTCGGCAGCCTGGGCGCAACCTACCGCTTGAAGCAGGAAACCTGCGACAAGGATTACGCCTCCGCCATGGATCCCTATTACAACCGCATCCCCACCTGCATGACGGGCGGCTTCAACGGCACCTACAGCGGCAACAGCCTGCAACCCAAATACAGTATCGACCTGCTGCTCGGCACCCGCCTGCTCAGCAACAAGCTGGAACTGGGCTGGCGCAGCGTCTATCACGCCGGGGCGGAAAATAAGGAACTGGACAAACTGCTCGCCTCGCAAGCCGGTGCAGGCTTCACGACCTGGCTACCCAAGGACATGTGGTACAGAAGCCAGGGCATGAGTTCGTTCTTCTGGAAATCGGTGCTCCTGCACGACATCTACGCCCGCTTCGACCTGAGCAAGGACGTGACTCTGAACCTGAACGTCAGCAACCTCACCGACGAGTACTACCTCGACCCGATGTCCAAGGTGCTGCTCCCTGCCCCCGGCAGGACGGTTTCGGCGGGGGTGACGGTGAAGTTCTGAGGGCAAGCCCCTTGCCAGATGGCAGGGGGCACAGACCGACCAAAACAGGTCAAAAAAATGCCGGAACCGCTGCGCAGCGGTTCCGGCATTTTTGTGCGAGAAAGGAAAACCTACGCCTGCGGGCCGATAACGCCTTCCAGCGTCGGTGCCGTCAACACGGTATCAATCCAGCTTTCCAGTTCAGCCTGCGTCGCTTCCGCCAGCCGCGCTTCGGCCCAGGCCGGCAGAGAACCAAAGCGCAGGCGCAACAGACGGCGGAGCATGGCACTCCCGCCTTCCTGTCGGCCTTCTTGCCGACCTTGCAGCCGTCCTTGCTGACGTAACTGCATGCCCCACTCGTCGATTCGTTCAGCCAGCATGGTGTCGATCTCCTGTAAATCCTTGAATTCTTCGATAGTTTGGCCCGGATTCAGTTTCTTGAAAATGGCCCGGTTGAAAAAAACGACGAAGGCGCGGCGCAGGCTGTCGTAGGCCGGGCTTTTGAGGTGGCTGACCAAGGCGGTGGTGGCTGCGCGCAGGGCATGCGGGTCAGGGGCGCTGGTTTCGAGGCGGATGAGGAGCGCCAGCAGGTTGTCCGACAGGCGATGGAGTTCTTCTGCCGGTACGCGGCCTTCATCGAGCAGGTGGTAGCGGAATTTTGGCTGCCAGCGGGCGAGGCTGCCGGGGGCGGCGATCAGATCGGCAATTTCCTGCGTGGCCTGCCAGCGCGGCTGGCCGTTGTAGAGCACCAGCGGGAAAACCGGCGGCAGTTTGTCGCCGGGGCTGATCTGCTTGCCCTTGAGCAAATCCTGATAGAGCAGGCAGACGTAGGTAAGCACGCGCAGGGCCATCCACGGATCGGTACGGCTCTGGAATTCGATCAGCAGATAAAGATAGAGCCATTCCTGCGTGCCGTCCGGCAGGTTCAGGCGCACGCGCCAGATGATGTCGTCGCTGCGCTGTTGCAGTGCTTCGCCGATGTACTGACCGTTGGGTTTTTCCAGGGTGGAAAAGTCGATGTGCTCGACCCACGCCTCATGAACGAAGCCGCGCAGCAGGCTTTCGACCATCGGCGGGTAGGAAAAGAGTTGCTTGTAGAGGCCGTCGTAAGGGGTGGGCATGGCGTGATCGCGGCGGGGGAATGGCCGAGATAATGCCACATAAATAATATTCAATGACAAAAACGTTTTTCATCGAGTATCATCAAACAAACACAAGGCTGCACAAAACGAAGCCCCGCGCTCGGCGGGACAGGCATGGGGCGTGCGCAGACAGGTATCCAACCCCCACAACGGGTACAAAAAAAGCACCCGAAGGTGCCTCGATCTTCAACCGCCGTTTTTAGCCGTTGGTCTTGCCGCGTGTGCAACTGGCGCGCCCGGAGCGATTCGAACGCCCGACCCCTTGGTTCGTAGCCAAGTACTCTATCCAACTGAGCTACGGGCGCGCTGTGCAACACTGTTTCTGAATGGCGCGCCCGGAGCGATTCGAACGCCCGACCCCTTGGTTCGTAGCCAAGTACTCTATCCAACTGAGCTACGGGCGCGCTGTCAGAGCCGCGCATTATACGGAGGCAAGGGCGGATTGCAAGCGTTTTCGCCCTTACCGCCGCTTACAGGCGCAGCAGGCGGGAGAAGAAACTGCTCAGCCCGCCCAGTCTCTTGCTCTGGAATTCGACGGCGTATTCCTTGTCCTGCACCAGGATGTGATTGATCAGCCAATCCTTCAGGAAATTGATCATGTCCAGCGACACCGGGCCGCCTGCCTCGATCGAGAGACGCTCGTTGCGAACGCGTTCGATGAAACGGTCGTGCTGCTGCTTGTGCGCATCGAATTTGCTGTAACCATGGCTGCGCATGAAGGTTTCTTCGGCGGTGAAATGCGTCACCGTGTAGCGCTCCAGTTCGTCCAGCGTATCCAGGAGGGCTGCGCCCTTTTCGCGCTTGATTACTTCATCCCACATGGCATTGATGATGTCGAACAGCACTTTGTGCTGCTCGTCGATTTCCTCCAGGCCAATGCTGTAAGCAGGATTCCAATCAATCAAATGTTGTGTCACGTACGTATATCTCCAGGTAGTTACGATCTGATTTGGGCGTGAAACACCTCAAGTCACGAAGCGCATAGAGAGATCCAGCGCTTTCACGTCCTTGGTCAGCGCGCCGACGGAAATTCGATCCACGCCGGTTTCCGCAATGGCGCGCAGGGTTGGCAAGGTCACATTGCCGGAAGCCTCCAGTACGGCGCGGCCAGCGTTCAAATGCACGGCTTCACGCAAGGCTTCCAGCGTGAAGTTATCCAGCAGGATCATGTCTGCCCCGGCAGCCAGCGCTTCCTGCAATTCGCTCAGGTTTTCCACTTCGACCTGAATGAACTTGCAGCGCCCGCCTGTCTGCGCCGCGATCGTGCGCGCCGCCGCCATCGCCTGCGCAATGCCGCCGGCGACATGGATGTGGTTTTCCTTGATCAGAATGGCATCCCATAGCGCCAGACGGTGATTTCCACCGCCCCCCGCGCGCACCGCGTATTTTTGCGCGATGCGCAGCCCCGGCAGGGTTTTGCGGGTATCCACGACCTGCGCCCGCGTGCCTGCAATGGCATCCGCGTAAATACGGGTCTTGCTCGCCACCGCAGAAAGCAGTTGCAGAAAATTCAGCGCGCTGCGTTCCGCCGTCAGCAAGGCGCGCGCATCGCCTTGCAGCGTGCACAGAACCTGCCCGGCCTCGATACGCCCGCCTTCTTCTGCCGACCACGACACGCGTGCTTCCGGGTCCAGGCGCAGCACGCAGGCATCGAACCAATCCCGACCGCACAAGACCCCGGCCTCCCGGGCCGCCACTGTCGCCCGCATGATCCGCGCCGCCGGAACCAACGCCGCGGTCAGATCCCCTGCCCCCACATCCTCCGCCAGCGCGGCCGCCACATTACGGGTGATCTCTTCGGCAAGCGGGTAATCGAATTCGACAGCCATGACGCATTTCCATTAACAAACGGGCCACATTGTAAGGGGCTGACGCAAAAATAAAATACCGAGAGTACGGTAAAAGCGGCATGTTTCTGAGCCTGCGCGTCATTCCCGTCAGTTCGGTCTGCCGGCATCGTGGCGCAGCATGGCTCGACAGTCCGAATTCCACCTTGGCGGTGAAGGCTTTTGAATTCATGCGATTGCCTTGCGGTAGCCCAGGCCAAGGACTCCCGATCAGGACGGGATCGCTTCGATACCGATCCGGAACGGTGAGACGATTGCCGCCAGTTCACCGGAGATGCTGCGGATACGATCCGCCGTACCCCGCGTATGCCGGGCGGCGTTGTCCGCCTCATCGAGCAGGCTGTCGATGGTGGCGACCTGCTCGACGATCTCGGCACTGGAACCTTGCCCGATATCGACCAGGCGGATGATCTCGCTCACCGCCTCGATCACCTGCGCCGCCGAGCATTCGATGCTCTCGATCGCCTCGCCGGCAGAACGCGCCAGCGCCGTACTCTGCGCCATCTCGTCGCCGACCCGCTGCATCAACCCGGTCGATTCCTGCGACGCATCCTGAATGCGCCCGATGCGCAGTTGTATCCTTTCCGTCGCGCTCGCCGAACGCTCGGCCAGTTTGCGCACCTCATCGGCCACGACGGCGAATCCACGCCCGCTTTCGCCGGCGCGCGCCGCCTCGATGGCGGCATTGAGCGCCAGCAGATTGGTCTGATCGGCAATCTGGCGGATCTCGGACACGACACTGCCGATCTCGCCGACTTCCTCGGCCAGCGCGAACACCTGTCCCGACGCGCCCTCGATGTGCCCGGCCAGTTCGCCGATGCGGTTGGCCGTCTCGCGGATCACCGCGCTGCGCAGGGTTGCCGTCTGGCTCGATTCGCGGGTGATCTCGCCGGCCTGGCGCGACTCGCTGTCGATTTCCAGAATACGCCCCTGGATCGAACGCACGGCCTGCTGGATGCGCTTGGAGGAATCGGCCCCTTCGGAAGCGATCTTGGCCACCATCTGCGCCGAGGCATGCATCTCGGCGGTGGCGCTCTCGTTGTTGCGGATCATGAGGACGATGGCGCCCAGCCTGCTCTGCAAGGTATCGAGCAAGGCATTGAAGGCACGCACCGACTGGCCGATCTCGTCGGCGCGCACCACCGGCACCCGGCGGGTGAAATCGAGTGCCGCGGCAATTTCCACCATGGTTCCCTCCATCGTGCGCAAGGGGCGCACGATGTTGTGGTAAAGGCGGACCGTGAGGGCGATGAGGATGAGCAAGGTCAGCCCGCCAGCCAGAAGCATCACGCGCAGGGTCTGCTCCAGCCCCTGCTGCACGGCGCGTACCGAACCGTCCATGCTGCGCCGGCGTTCGACGTTCAGGGTATTGAGCACTTGCTGCAACTCATTCTGGTAACCCGCCACATTGGCGAACAGGCCGGCTTCCGCCAGCACGCGCTGCCCGGCCTTGGCGAGTGCGACGATTTCTCCGCTCGCCGCTTCGTATTCGGCGAAGCTCTGGCTGGCCTGGGCCACCAGACCAGACTCGGCAGTCGAGGAAACGTGCGTGGCCAGCATCGCCAGCCGCGTCTTCAACTCGGTGCGCTGTGCCTGCAGGGTCTCCTCGATGCGTGCAACATCCTGCGTACCCGGTGCCAGCACCAGTTCGACCAGTTCGAGCTCCACCTGTTTCAGGCCCGCTCCCAGGTCGGCCACGATCAGGGCCGCCGGAACCGCCTCCTGGGTGAGAGCATGGATCAGTGCCGCATTGCGCCGGAAGTGACGCTCGCCGACGCCGCCGATGGTAACCAGCACGGCAATAGTGATGATGATGAAGAGGATGAGGTTGTGTCGGATATTCATGGGCAATCCCGTGCGCTGGAGTGAGAACCCGGCGCTGGCGAAACCATGCTGACCGGGGCCGGCATCCGGCGGAACCGCACAACAAGTGTGCCGCAAACAACGCGTCCCTCCGCCAGGACATGCCAGTGCCTACGCATTCAGCCACGGGCAGATGAAAATCTGATGACAACCACGGTAGGTGCAGGGCAGAACAGGCCCATCGCACGAAGGCCAGTGACTGACTGAAAGATGGAAAAACCCACCATCAAGGTGCGAAGCCGCAAAGATTTCGCAAAAGGGAAAGGGGGTAGCAGCGATGAGGCGTTTTGCCCGGATGCCGCCTGTACGGCGGGAGGCATCGAGGCGAATGAGGTTGAGCGTGAGTTGCTTGCCGTCGACAGGAAATTTATAGCGACAGACCCAACGCCTGCCGAGCCTCGTGGCCACCAAGCGCAAGCCGGGATGCTCTGGTAGAGTGATGCGCTGTCCAGCCTCTGAGAGCTTGGCGGTCCGTACATCGAAAGTGATGCGACACCTTTGGCGCAGGTTTTTGATTACCGCAGAATACCCGGCGCGAGTTTACGAAAACCACGCCAAAAATTACGCCCAAATCTAAAGTGCGGACACCACCAACCGATAGGCGATCTACAGAACAGACTCAATGGAAATCAATAGCTTGAACACAGTTCCTCAGGAAGAACAAGCGCTTGTGGACGCAAAAAAAAGCAAGCACACTCCGATGATGCAGCAGTACCTCGGGCTGAAATCGCAGCATCCGGACACGCTGCTGTTTTACCGCATGGGCGATTTCTATGAATTGTTCATGGACGATGCCGAAAAAGCGGCGCGTTTGCTCGACATCACGCTGACCACACGCGGGCAGTCGGCGGGGGTTCCGGTGAAGATGGCGGGGGTGCCGTTTCATTCGCTGGAGCCTTATCTGGCGCGGCTGGTGAAGATGGGCGAGTCGGCGGTGATCTGCGAACAGATAGGCGACCCGGCCACCAGCAAGGGGCCGGTGGAGCGGGCGGTGTCGCGTATCGTGACGCCGGGAACGCTGACCGACGCGGCGCTGATCGACGACAAACAGGACGTGTGGCTGCTGGCCATCGCCGTGCAGCGCGGCACGGCGGGGATTGCCCGGCTCAATCTGGCGAGCGGCGAATTCATCCTGCTCGAAATCGCGCCGGAGCAGATTGCGGCGACGCTGGAACGCATCCGCCCGGCGGAAATCCTGCATCCCGAAAGCTGGACGCCCAATTTCATCAGCAACGCGGCCTCTACGCGCCAGCCGGATTGGTATTTCGATGCCGATTCCGCCCGCCGCCAGTTGTGCGAACAATTTGCCGTGGCTTCGCTCGCCGGTTTTGGCGCGGAAGGTTTGAAGCCCGCGATTGCCGCAGCGGGCGCGCTTTTGCAGTACGCGCAGGCGACGCAATCGGGCAGATTGCCGCACCTGCGCGGCCTGACGGTGGAAATGGAAGCCGCCTACCTCGGCCTGGACCTTGCCACCCGGCGCAATCTGGAACTCACCGAAACCCTGCGCGGCCAGCCTGCGCCCACCCTCTTCTCCCTGCTCGACAACTGCATCACCAGCATGGGCACGCGGCTCTTGCGCCACACCCTGCACCACCCGCTGCGCGAGCGCTCGATTCCCGCTGCCCGGCACGCCGCCGTGGCGGCGCTGGCTGACGATTACGGCAAACTGGCCGGGGCCGTCCGCAAAACCTTGCGCGGCATGGCGGACCTGGAGCGCATCGCCGGGCGTATCGCGCTCAGGAACGCCCGGCCGCGCGATTTGTCCAGCCTGCGCGAATCGCTCGCGCGCCTGCCGGAATTGCGCGCGCCACTTGCTGACAAATTCGCGGACAACCTCGCAGACAACAACGCGCCGCTGCTGGCCCGGTATTTTGCCGAACTCGCCACGCCGGAAGAGGCGCTGGCGCTGCTCAAGCGCGCCATTGCCGCAGAACCCGGCGCCCAGGTGCGCGACGGCGGCGTGATCGCGCCGGGGTTCGACGCTGAACTCGATGAACTGCGCGCCATCAACGACAACTGCGGGGCTTTCCTCATCGACATGGAGGTGCGCGAGCGCGAGCGCACCGGCATCGCCAGCCTGAAAGTGGAATTCAACAAGGTGCACGGCTTTTACATCGAAGTCACGCACGCCAACACGGACAAGGTGCCGGACGATTACCGCCGCCGACAGACGCTGAAAAACGCCGAACGCTACATCACCCCGGAGCTGAAAACCTTCGAGGACAAGGCGCTGTCCGCCCAGGAGCGGGCGCTGGCGCGGGAGAAGATGCTCTACGACGGCATTCTCGATGCCCTCCTGCCCGCCGTGCCGGAAATACAGATCATTGCCCGCGCCGTGGCGCATCTCGATCTGCTCGCCGGTTTTGCCGAAACCGCCCGCCAGCGCGACTGGTGCCGGCCCACGTTCTGCGAGGAAATCTGCCTGCAGATCGAAGCCGGGCGGCACCCGGTGGTGGAAAACGAACTGGCGCACCAAGCGGAAAGTTTCATCGCCAACGACTGTCAATTGGCCGAGTTACGGCGACTGCTGCTCATCACCGGCCCCAACATGGGCGGCAAATCGACCTACATGCGGCAGGTGGCGCTGATCGCGCTGCTGGCTCACATCGGCAGCTTCGTGCCGGCCGCGAGTTGCGTGCTGGGGCCGCTGGATCGCATCTTCACCCGCATCGGCGCTTCCGACGACCTCGCCTCCGGGCGCTCCACCTTCATGGTCGAAATGACCGAAGCCGCCGCCATCCTGCACCACGCCAGCGCGCAAAGTCTGGTGCTGATGGACGAAATCGGGCGTGGCACCTCGACCTTCGACGGCATGGCGCTGGCGTTTGCCATCCTGCGCCATCTGATCGGCAAAAACCGCAGCCTGACGCTCTTTGCCACGCATTATTTCGAGTTGACCCGGCTGGCGCACGAATACCCGGAACTCGCCAACGTGCATCTGGGCGCTGTCGAACACAACGACCGCATCGTGTTCATGCACGCCGTGGAAGAAGGCCCGGCCAACCAGAGCTACGGCATCCAGGTCGCGGCACTCGCCGGCATCCCCGGCAGCGTCGTGCGCGCCGCGCGCAAACAACTGCGCGAATTCGAGCAGCGCGCCGTGTTCGACCCGCATCAGCCCGATCTTTTCGCTGCCCCCTGCATGAGAGAACCTGATCCCATCGAAGCGGAACCCGAGCCGGACCCCCTCCCCGCCCTGGAAAAACTCGCTGCCATCGACCCGGACACCCTCACACCGCGCGAGGCGCTGGACGCCCTCTATGCCTTGAAAGGCATGCTGGCGAATTAGATTCTTTCAAAAACCGAACGACCCACGCTGCAACGAGGCCAAACCATGAAAAAAACGCGGTTCTACATCGTCAACACCGGCGCGGGCGAGCGCGAAAACATCACTCTGAAAGGCTACCGCATTCTGCAGGCCGCCGATCTGGTCATCGCTTCCGAAGGGCAGCGCAAGCGCTTTGCGGCTGAACTTGCCGGCAAGGCAGTGATCGACGGCGGGCATCTGCTCTTTGGCGATCTGCGCGCGCGGCGCATCAGCCCGGAAGAAGCCACGCGGCAGGAAACCGCCATCCGCGAGCAGGTCGAGGCGGCGCACGCCAGCGGCCAGACCATCGTCGTGCTCGAATCCGGCGATGCCGCCCTGTTCAGCCCTTATCGTGGCTATCTGAGCGCCTTTCGCCACCTCGAACCTGAACTCGTCCCCGGCGTTTCCAGCTTCAACGCCGCCAATGCGGCGCTGGCGCAATCGCTCCTGCACCGGCAGGAGCAGCGTTTGCAACTGACCGGGCTGACGGCCTTCATGGAAGCCGACGGCAGCAACCTGCCCGACACCTGGGTGCTGTTCTGCATGGGCCTCGATCTGCCGCGGCTGATCGAGAAAATCCGCACCCTCTATCCCGCCGATACCGAAGCCGCCCTCGTCATCAACGCAGGCTATCCCGACTGCGAGGTCATCCGCAGCCGCGTGGGTGAACTGGATCGTCTGGCGGAGCGCGAAATCGCCTTTCCCTATTGCCTGATCTACATCGGCCTGGAAGCGTCCTGAACGGCGGCGCGACTTCAGGCCCGCGCTTCAAGCCGCCGGCCCGTCCGCTAACTCGTCCGCCAGCACCGCGACCAGCCGGGCGGCCGGCAATTCCCTGGCCAGCGGCGCGCCCTGACCCGCCCAATGGGCGGCGAATTCATGATTGCCCTGCCCGACGGCCGCCGCGCTCAACTGCTTGGCCGCGTCGTAGGCCACCGGATAATCCGCAGGCGGCGGACTGCCCGCCGCCTCGCCGGCGAGAATCAGACGGTTGACGATGCCGCGCGCCGGGCGGCCGGACACCACCCGCGTCAGCCGGGTATGCGCTGCCCGCCCGCTCTTGAGATTGGCCCGGTAGCCTGCGCTGGCCGCCGATTCCGGACACAGGACGAAAGCCGTCCCAAGCTGCGCGGCGGCGGCCCCCAGGTCCAGGGCGGCCTTGATGCCCCGGCCATCCATGATGCCGCCCGCGGCGATCACCGGCAGGCGGGTGCGCTGCGCGAGCAGGCGCACCAGTACCGACGCGCTCAGACGCTCGTCCGGAGCATCCGGGTCGAACATGCCGCGATGGCCGCCTGCCTCGATCCCCTGCGCGACGATAGCGTCGACGCCGGCTGCCTCGATCAGATGCGCCTCGTCCAAGCTGGTCGCGCTCGCCAGCGTATAGATGCCGGCTTCGCGCAGCGCCCGGAGTTGATCGGCCCCCGGCAGCCCGAAGTGGAAGCTGACCACCGCCGGCCGCAATTCGAGCAGCAATTCCAGCAGCGGCGCGTTTCCGACGAAGGTTTCGCCGATCTCCTCGAGCGCGGCAGGCGGCACGGCCCCCACCTCGGCGAACAAGGGCGCGAGGTGCGCCAGCCAGGCCGCTTCCCGCGCCGGATCGCGCCGGGCCGGCGCGTGGCAGAACACATTGACGTTGAACGGCCGCGCCGTCAGGGCACGGGTTTCCTCGATGGCCGCGCGCGCCTGGGCGACGGTGCCGGCCCCGATCCCCAGTGAGCCAAGCCCTCCGGCATTGGACACCGCGGCCGCCAGCCGGGGCGTGGAAACGCCCGCCATCGGCGCCTGGATGATGGGATGGCGAAGCCCGAGCCGGGCCAGAAACTGCCGGGATGCGTTCATGGTTTTGCCTTGCCGTAGCGGCGGATCTTGATGAATGGGGGAATTTTATCTCCGGGAATACAGTCTGACCGATGGAATGCAAGCTTCTTTCGCCGAACACATGCCCCGGCGCTCCAGCCATGCTGGACAAGCGCCCTGCCCGCGTTACAGTACGCATTGCACGATCCGAATCGCACAACCTTCGCGGAGCCTTCCCCATGAATCAAACCACCGCCCCCCCTTCCATCCTCATCGTCGGCGCATCGCGCGGCATTGGCCTCGGCTTGGTGCGCGAATATCTGTCCCGCGGGTGGCGGGTCATCGCCACCGAGCGGAAGCCTTCTCCCGATTCCGCGCTGGGCCGTCTGGCGCAGGCGTCGGCGGGCGCGTTGCGCGTCGAGGCCATCGACATCGACCGGCCGGAACAGATCGCCGCCTTGTCCGAACGCCTGCGAGGCGCGGCGCTGGACGTGCTGCTCGTCAATGCCGGCGTGATCGACAACGCCCCCCAACTGCCCATCGGCCAGATCGGCACCGAGGAATTCACGCGGCTGATGGTCACCAATGCCCTGAGTCCGCTGCGCGTCATCGAAACGCTGGCCGCGCAAGTCAAGCCGCAGGGCACCATCGCCGCCATGTCGTCGGGGCTGGGCAGCATCGCCAACAATGCCGACGGCGGTTCCGAGCTGTACCGCGCCAGCAAGGCGGCGCTGAACATGCTGCTGCGCAGCTATGCCGCCCGCGCCGGCGGCGAGCGCACCGTGCTGGCCTTGATGCCGGGCTGGGTGCGCACCGACATGGGCGGCCCGAAAGCCCCGGTGACGGTCGAGCAAAGCGCGCGGGGTCTGGCCGATACCATCGCCCGGCACGCGGGCCAGCGCGGGATGGCATTCGTCGATTATCAAAACGCGCCCATCGCCTGGTGATACCGTCAGTACCCCGCGCCAGCGGGTATTTCCATCCACTTCAGGGAAAGGAAGCAACATGAGCAAACCCAAACTCCACATCGTCATCGCCAGCACGCGACCGGGCCGGGTCGGGCCGACGATCGCCAGGTGGTTCCATGCAGCCGCCGTCGCGCATGGCGGCTTCGATGCCGAACTGGTGGATCTGGCGGAATTCAATCTGCCGGTCTACGACGAACCCAATCATCCCAAGATGCAGAAATACGAGCATGCGCACACGAAGCGCTGGAGCGCCAGCGTCGGCGCGGCGGACGCCTTTGTTTTCGTGATCCCCGAATACAACTTCAACGCGCCGCCCGCCCTGATAAACGCGCTGAACTACGTGTACACCGAATGGAACTACAAGCCGGCCAGTTTCGTGAGCTACGGTTTCGTTTCGGGCGGCCTGCGCTCGGTGGAATCCGTCAAGCCGCTGCTGGCGGCGCTCAAGATCGTGCCGCTCGTGGAGCAGGTGGTGGTTCCCGTGTTCACGCAGAACATCAAGGAAGGCGAATTCGTGCCCGGCGAACTGCACAGCCAGTCGGCGACGCAGACCCTGGATGAACTGCTGCGCTGGAGCGCCGCGCTCTCCACCCTGCGCGGGTAGCGGCCCCGAAAACTCGCGCCTGTCCGGTTTCCGGTTTTGTGGCAGGCGTGAGCACCGCAGGCGCTGAAAAATCGGGGACGCCCGCTTCGGTTTCCTCGATTTTCAACGCGGCCTGCGCGAAAAACATTAATAGGCAAAATTGAGCCTTTTATGGTTAAATATCGACATATAAGGCAAAAATCCGCCGATTAAATCAAACCAGAAACCACCGTGACCACCACCCACCAGACCCCCGAGGAAATGGAAGCCGGCCTGGGCGAGAAGCTCAAGGCGCTGCGCCTTTCCAGGAATCTCGACCAGAAGACGGTCGCCGAACGCGCGGGCGTCAGCGTGCGCGCCTTGCGCAGTCTCGAAGCCGGGCAAGGCTCGACGATCCGCACCCTGGTCTGCGTGCTGCGCGCCCTGGGGCGGCAGACCTGGCTGGACACGATCGCCCCGGTCGCCAGCATCAACCCGCTCACGCTGACCCGCGAAGCGCAGCCGCGGCAACGTGCTTCGCGCCCCCGGCGCACCGGGAGCGGCACATGAAGCTTGCCCACCCCGCTGCCCACCTCGCGGCGCGCCGCGAATTGCACCATAAACCGCACCACGAATCACACCATAAACCGCCCCAGGAATAAGCACAGCATGGCCACTCCCCGGAAAACCCGCCCCTACCAGCACGTCCGCGCGGTGGAAGTGCATCTGTGGGGAAAACACATCGGCTCCGTCGCGCTCGACCCGGCCTATGGCTATTACGTGTTCGCCTACACGCCGGCCTGCGCGAGCCTCGGCATCGAGCCGTCGCCGCTGCATATGCCGATCGCGGCCAACCAGCCCTGGCTGTTCACCGATCTTCCCGAAGCCACCTACAAGCGCCTGCCCGCGATGTTGAGCGATGCGCTGCCGGACGATTTCGGCAACGCGCTCATCAACCGCTACATGGCCGACCAGGGTATCGCCGCGCCGGACATTTCTTCCCTCGACCGCCTGGCCTACATGAACACCCGAGCCATGGGCGCGCTGACCTTCAAGCCTGCGCGCGGCCCGGCCCGGCACAAGCCCACGGCCATCGAACTGAGCGCCCTGGTCGAGCAGGCCCGGCGCGCCGTGCACGGCATCGTGGACGACGACGCGCACGCCAATGCGGCGCTGCGCGGCATCATCGACGTCGGCACCAGCGCCGGCGGCGCGCGCGCCAAGGCCGTCATCGCCCTGCATCCGCGGACCGGCGAGATCCGCTCCGGCCAGCTGGACGCGCCCGAAGGCTTCGAGCACTGGCTGCTCAAGTTCGACGGCATGGGAACGGATCAGGAACTCGGCAGCACGCAGCACTATGGCCGCATCGAGTACGCCTATCACCTGATGGCCCGCGCCGCCGGCATCCGCATGACCGATTGCCGTCTGCTGGAAGAAAACGGTCGGGCGCATTTCATGACCAAACGCTTCGACCGCGCCGGACAGAGCGACCGCCACCACCTGCAAACGCTGTGCGCGATGGCCCACGTCGATTACAAAAAGAAGGGAACCAACGCCTACGCCCAGTTCTTTTCCACCATCAGCCAGCTCGAACTGCCCTACGAGGACATGGAAGAAGCCTTCCGGCGCATGGTGTTCAACGTGATGGGCCGCAACTGCGACGACCACAGCAAGAACTTCTCCTTCCTGCTGCGCCAGGGCAGCCCGGCCTGGGAACTGGCCCCGGCCTACGACGTCACCTTCGCCCACAACCCGCGCGGCGAATGGACGAATCAGCACCTGATGTCGGTGAACGGCAAGTTCAGGGATTTCGAAATCGCGGACCTGCTGGCCGAATCCCGGCGCTTCGGCATCGGCACCGCGCCGCGGGTGATCGACGAAGTGCGCGCGGCCATCCGGGCATGGCGCGGATTCGCGCAGCAAGCCGGGCTTCCGGAAATGCAGATGCAGGAAATCGAAAGACAGTTCCTGCTGCTCGGCTAATTCAACGCGCTTCCGAGCGCAGCCGATGCACGGCCCGCGCCAGTTCCGCCACCGACAGCGGCGCGCTGCCCTCCGCCTTGTTGCTCAGGGTGACGAAGGCGTTATGGCCCGCGCCGACCGTGCCGGCAATGACGCGGGCCAGGGCGGCGCGGGTTTCGAGATCGGGATCGGCCAGCCGGTCGTAGGGCGCGTACTGCCGGCGCGCCTTTTCATAGCCGAAAGCGCCGTGCAGCGGATTGAGGTTCCAGCGGCAGACCAGCGGCCCCGGCCACAGCGCGCGCAGGATGGGCAACTGCTCGGCGATGCGCGGCATCTTGGCGTGCAGGCCCATGCAGTAGGTCGCGTCGGTGTCGCGCAGCGCCGCGGCGAAGTCCGGCGTCAGCCATTGCGGATCGCGCACTTCCACCGCCGCAACGCCGTCGGGAGCTGCTTTCCGCAGATCGGGCAGCGCCGCCAGCAGAGCGTGCAGACGGGCGGTCAGTTCAGGCATCCGCCCGAGCCAGGCGGCCGGCAGCGGGCTGATCTGGAACACCAGCGCGCCGAGTTTTTCGCCCAGGCCGGCCAGCGCGGGTTCGACGAATTCGCGCACGGCCGGCGCGGCGGCGAGGAAGTCCGGATTCGGCTGGCGGCCACGGCCCGCCTCGTCGCGCAGCAGCGCGTCCGTCACCCGGTTCGGCGCCTTGACCACAAAACGGAAATCCTCCGGCACCTGCGCCGCGTAAGCGGCGTACTGGGCAGCGGTCAGCGGCCGGTAAAAGCTGCGGTCGAGGCCGACCGCGCGCAGCAGCGGGTGCTGCGCGTAGGCCAGCAAACCGTGGCGGGAGAGCACGGTATCCGGGTAATCGCGCTGCCAGACCAGCCCGGCCCAGCCAGGATAATTCCACGACGAGGTGCCGAAACGCAGCCCGGCCGGCAAGGCGGCGGCGAGTTCGCGCAGCGCCGGATCGGGCGGTGCTGCTTCGACGGCGGGCGGCGGAACCGGCGCGGGATCGGAAAACAAGGCGTTCTGCATGGGCAATGGCTGGCCGGGGGACCTCTATAATCCCGGGAATTGTATAAGCCGCGTCCCTTGCCGTCATGGTCTTTCACGCCGATCTGCACATCCATTCCAAACACTCCCGCGCCACCAGCCGCGACCTCGATCTGGAGCATCTCGCCTGGTGGGCGGCGCGCAAAGGCATCGCGGTGGTCGCTACCGGCGACTGCGTGCATCCGGTCTGGCTGGCCGAAATGAAGGACAAGCTGGTGGCCGACGGCGGCGGTCTGTTCGCGCTGCGCCCGGAAATCGAGGCCGAAGTGCTCAAGACCCTGCCGCCGGCTTGCCGGCAGCCGGTGCGTTTCATGCTGTCGACCGAAATCTCGACCATCTACAAGAAGGGTGAGCGCACGCGCAAGGTGCACCACGTGGTCTATGCGCCCGATTTCGCCACCGCCGACCGGCTGGGCGCCCACCCCCGCCGGGACCGCAACAACACATCAGCCGGT
>OGQD01001032.1_pt1 | contig 19101 bp, 12 predicted proteins | sample 1553091 | NCBI WGS metagenome assembly OGQD01 (sample SAMEA2580290, study PRJEB22360) | human gut metagenome | biome: human gut; feature: human-associated habitat; material: faeces | place: Denmark | collected 2008/2010
GCCAAAGGCTCGCCGAAACTTTTATCAATGGATTATTTAAATTTAATCTTTACCTCAACCTTGATTTATTCCTTTTCTTTCAAAATTCCTTTTAAAACCTTCAGCTTTCCGTCAATAGGCTGATCGATTTTCAATCCTAAAATTTCTGCAACTAGAGGATAAACGTTGATATTCTGAAATTCATCGATCACCAAATTATTTTTGAATTCCGGTCCCCACGCAAAGAATGTGGCTTTCATTTCAGGAACTATCTGCGGATTATAGCCGTGCTTTCCAACCGATGATTTTTTTCCTTTTTCCAAAAATATTTTGGGAGCATTGGGAATCAATAAAATCTGTCCGATTCTTTTATACCGGTCATCTTTTGTTGAAAAATGAAGATATTTGGGGAGTTTTTTATCCAGATAGACTTCATAATCTTCTGTTTTGTTAGCTTTTAATTCTTTATAAACCCTTTTAACCTCATCTGGATTTTTAACGTAAACCCTCAATAAAGTCTGCGAATTGTAAAAATCAAATCTTTCTTTATTAAAAAGCATTGCGGGAATTTCTAACGGACTTCCTCCATCCACTTTTATCATTCCGTGATCCGAAACAAAGACAAAGTTTACATTTTGTAATCCTAAATCATGAACTTTCTGAACAAGTTCGCCAATAGCTCCATCCACCAGATGAACAGCATCTTCCGTCTCTCTGGAATCCGGACCGAAATGATGTCCGCTTGCATCAACTTCAGGAAAATACAATGAAATGAAATGTGGTCTTTTTTCCATTGGCAGCTTTAGCCATTCGATTACTTTGTCCACTTTTTCAGATGGTGAGAATTTTTCGTGGTAATGATAATAATAAGTGGGTCTGTTTCCTCCTGCATTGCTTGCAGAACCTACCCACATTAACGAAGCGGAAAGCATTCCCTGTTTTTCAGCGAGTCCCCAAAGCGGCGTTCCGCCGTACCAATTTCCGTCTTCAGCATTTTTTTTATCGCTCATGGCGTAACTTTCCTTCTTTTGGTAATCGTAGAAATAATTATCGATCAGTCCGTGATGAGAGGGATACAATCCGGTAATCAATGTCCAGTGATTGGGAAATGTAATGCTTGGATAACTGGGAATCATCGCTTTTGCCTGAATTCCTTCATTGGAATATTTCAACAGATTTTCTGCATTATATTTTTTAGCATAATCGTAACGAAACCCATCTGTAGAAATCATGATGACATAAGGTTTTGTCTGAGCTTCAGCCGTATTGTAACGATCAGCAATTACAACCTCTTCTATATCAGTGCTTTCTTTTTGGGCGAAAACTGTCAGTGAAAAAATTAACAGTAAAAATTGAAGGCTTTTCTTCATGATTTATATTTTCTGCAAAATTAGGGTCTAGAATCCTGAAAGAAAAGATTCTCCGGTTAAAAAAAGATTAAAAGCATTTTTTAGAATGAGTGTAAATAAAGAATATTTATATTTGGATAAAATATCAAATATTGGAATTTTTAGTGGATATTTTAGGAAATTTTGTTCGCTGGATATTTATTTACCACTGCGATTCTGAAAGAATGAACGAGAAATACAGTTCTCATCCTAAATCTGAGGGATTAAAAAATACTTTAGCAGGAATTATATTCATTGTTTCCGCCACAATTATCATTTTATATTTTTCATAAAAAAAGACCACCTTTCAGTGGTCTCCGTTTATTCTTTGATTAACTGTTCAAAAGATGTTGAACCATCTTTCAACGTAATTTCCAGATAATAATTTCCGGATTTCAAGTCGGAAATATTCACTTCTTTTCCATCAGCTTTTATGGTTTTTACCTTTCTTCCGGTAGATTCGAAAACATCAATATTTTTTATTTTATCGGCATCTTTGAAATTAATGGTTTCTTTTGCAGGATTTGGATAAAGAACTACTTTTTTACTTTGTGCAGCGACTTCTCCGGTTGCTAAAACAGCTCCCATCGTAAGAGAAGCGTAGCCTCTGTTTGAAGAATGGTAAGCTATTCCCGTTCCTCCTGCAGTTCTTGCATAGAAAATATTAATGGTTCCCGCAGAATTAGGAATGGCAAAGTCTCCAGTTCCTCCGGCAAGAGATCTTGTAGCCACTACTGTTCTTGTACTTCCCGAAACGGTGTTTGAAACCTGAGTCCAATCCTGCGTAGCATCTGCAGAAGGTGAGGAAAATCCTACGAATGTATAATCTCTGTTTGAAGATGAATTGAAAATAAATCCATCTGATCCGTTTGCCATTCCGCTTGATCCGAAACCGATTCCGAGCATTGAATTGCTGTCTCCGGTTAAAGTAAGCGTAGCGGTAGTTGCATTCGTGTCTAATTTCACCGTCATTGCAGCAGCCGATAAATTTACTGTACCCGACGAAAACTGCGCTCCTACAGAAATTGCAAGAGCCATTGATAATGTGAGTAAAACTTTTTTCATATTTTAATTTTTAAGTAGATTAATTATTTCTTTATTGTTCGTCTGTAAAGCATATTCGAAGGGAGTCATTCCCTGCGCATCTTTCAGGGTTTTGTCGGCTTTGTATTTCAGCAGTAATTCAGTTAATTCTTTATTTCCGAATTTTACTGCCCAAAATAGAGGGGTCGATCCTGTAGCATCCGCAATATTAGGATCTGCTTTTTTCTCTAAAATATAGGTTACCAGATCTTTGTTATATTTTACGGAAAGCCCCGACAACGCAGTTCCTTCACGGCTTTTATAATTTACATCTTTCACATTGTCCATCAAAAATTTGGCAACGTCTACATTTCCTCTGTAGCAAGCCAGAATTAAAGGAGAAAAACCGCTTTCATTAGTTTGGTTAATGATGTCCGGATTCTGTTTCATCATATCCTTCACTTCAGCAACTGTACCGCTTCTTGCCACATCAAAAATAGATTTTGCTTTTTCCTGAGCAGTTGCCAAAGTAAAACTGAGAAACATTCCTAACAATAAAATTAATTTTCTCATTGTTTTGTAAGAACATAATTGTATTGAACATTCACGTTTTCAGCAATCTTTTTAGATACCATTTTCGGAATGGTTACTTTATGATCTGCGGTCTTGGCAACAAATCCTCCCGACATATAAATTTTCCCGTCTTTGGCATAAATGGTTGCCGCAGAATTGTACGCCTTCTCTACTCCATGAAAATTTAATTTTCCCTGAACGGTATATTTTTGTGGCGTTGCGGATAATTTGGATTTATCAAAATTCAGAATTTTTCCGGTGAAGGTTGCTTTTGGATATTTTGCGGTTTCGGCATAGCTTTCATTGAAGTGCTCTTCCATTAATTTTGTTTTGAAATGAAAGTTTTTCACGACAGAAACTGATGCAAAATCTCCTGTATTAGCATTGATTACCGCGACATTATTGTCGTCCTGTGCAAAAACATCTTCAAATAGAGGTACAGATGCTTCAAACGTTACTTTCCCTGTTTTAGCCATATACTTTTGCGCAAAAGCAAAATTGGTAAAGAATAACGCTGTAATAAGTAAAACTAGCTTTTTCATTTTAAATTTTTAGTTTTCGAGAAGCCCGTCGGCTTTCCATTTCGTGATGATAGTAATTTGTGAAGGCGATAAACTTCCGCCTTGAGGCATTTTCAGAGGGTCTCCGTTGGCGCGGCTTATTCTGTTGATGACATTATCGATATTTGCTTTCACCTGAGAATAGTTTGAAAGAGCCTGAACTCCCGGTGAATGACAACTGACACAATTGGCATCAATAATGGGCTTTACGTCTTTATTGTAAGTTACCACTTCCGCAATCGGAGTATTATCCGAGATTTCCTCATATGTTCTGCTTTCACAAGCCGTTAATACCACTGCTGATGAAATGATGTACATAAACTTTTTCATACTTTAAAATACTCTGTAAAGATTAAACCCAAAGAAAACCTGCCCTTTTTCCCATTTTCCGGCTGCATTGGTTAAATAACCGATGTCTGAATTCAGTTGGGAATTGGTGAACAAAAGCTGGAACACGTGTCCCCCGGTTTCTATATCCATTCCTAAAGAAAGCGGATTTTTATAGAAACTGTGATTGTCGAAATTCACAAAATATTCTGCATTAATAGAAACTCTTTTGGAGATTTTATAACGTCCTCCCAAACCTGCAAGAAACTGGTTTTTATCTTCAATAGTAGGTTCGTAAAGATTTTTGTGAACGTATGACGGTGTTAACTGAAGAGAAAATTTATCGCTGAATCTTCTGGAAATTAAAGCTTGTGTAAGGTAAGAAAGTCTGTCCCCAAACTGAAGATGCGGATAATTATCTTTACTGAGATCTGTATTTACTGCCAAAACATTGTAGCCTACAACGTCTACGGGAGAGTTTTCGCTCTGTTTTACGAGCTTATATTTTACTCCGCCTTCGAAAGTTTTAAGGTTGGTTTCTCTGGAAAGGCTTACTGAAATTCCGTCTGTAACGCCATAGATTACACCGAGTTTTGTAGAAGCGTCATCCAGTCCGAAGAAGTCTTTAAATCCTTTGCTTACATCGCCGAAGCGGTGTGCCACAACAATATACCATTCATTCTTTGCGGGAAGTTTGGTAGATTGCCCGGTCACAATTTGTAATGCTTTAAAAGCGGGCTGGGAAACGTCGGTGTTTTTGGTCTGAATGGTATCAATATCTTTCAGCAGATCTTCCTGTGCAAAGGAAAAAACTGAAGCAAACATTGACAAAAATAAGAGAGTTTTTGTCATACACATTTATTTAAATTAGTATAACAAACTTATCGACTTATCGACTTACAATTGTGTGATAAAAGTCACCGACTGAATTGTTTTTATCAATGAAAATGTTAAAATAATTAAATATCATTTATTAGCCTTGACTAACATTTTCATTTACAGGTATTTTTATGCCTTCTTTGGTCTGAACAATTTCGCCTTCGTTTTCAATTTTTTTAAGAACACGGCTTACTACTTCTCTTGAAGTTCCCAAACTGTTTGCAATTTCTCTGTGGGTAAGTTTGATGGGATTGTTTCCGGTTGCTGAAATCTGCTGTTTTACATAGTTTAAAACTCTTTTATCCAATCTGTGGAAAACCGCATCATTTACCATATTCATGACGTCTATAAATCTTTTATCATATTCAGAATAGAAAAGTCTGTTGATTTCAGGGAATTTAATGAGCCACTCATGGACAACGGATACAGGGAACAGCAATACTTCGGAATCTTCTTCCGTAACGGCATAAATGCGGCTTGTGTAATCTGTAAAAATTGAAGAAAATGTCATGAGACAGCTGTCATTAGAACGGATATAGTAATAAATCAGTTCACGACCGTCATTCAGGCTGAAAACCCTGATGGAACCTTTAATAAGAAACGGGACAAATTTATTTTTCTGTCCTTCTCTTACGATCTCGGTTTTTGCTTTAATTTCTGTAACAACAGCGTGCTTATCCAGCTCTTTTAAAAAATCATTTCCTAAAAAGCCAAATTTGTTAATAATAAACTGATTATTGATCATATTCTTTATATCCTTTCTAAAAACAAATTTAAAAAAATATCAATACAATAATGAAGATAATTATTGAATTATTATGTCTTCCTCATTTATAAAAAAAGCTGCTCCACATTTGTGAAACAGCTTTCTTTATTTTTTAGAGTAAATCTTAAGCGTTTACGTTGTTTCCTCCTAATACGAAAGGTTCAACTTCTTTGATTTCTCCGAATTGCTGCTCGTAGTTAGCAATGTTTTGCTGAAGAGCAGAAAGTACTCTTTTTGCGTGAAGTGGAGCAAGAATAACTCTTGATCTTACTTTTGCTTGCTGTACTCCCGGCATTAACTGGATGAAATCTACTACAAACTCAGATGGAGAGTGGTTTACCAAAGCTAAATTAGCATAGATACCAGCTGCTACCATTTCGTTTAATTCGATGTTGATGTTTCCGTCTTGTGGATTTTGATTGTTGTCCATTGTTATAAAATATTTTTTTATTCGAAATTTTGAGGTTGTGAAAATATAAAAATAAATTCAAACCTCAAATTTCCGAATCATTATTTTTAGTTAAGATCTTCGAATTCTTTTTTAGAACCTACGATCACATTTTGGTATTCTTTAAGACCCGTACCTGCAGGAATTCTGTGTCCTACAATTACATTTTCTTTAAGACCGTTAAGATCATCTACTTTACCAGCAACTGCTGCTTCGTTAAGAACCTTAGTTGTTTCCTGGAATGATGCTGCAGACATGAATGACTTCGTCTGAAGAGCTGCTCTTGTAATACCCTGCAATACAGGCGTTGCTGTAGCCGGTAAAGCTTCTCTTACCTGAACTAAAGCCTGATCTTCACGCTTCAGCTTAGAATTCTCATCTCTTAATTCTCTTGCAGTAATCATCTGACCCGGCTGGAATACTTTAGAATCTCCTGCATCTACTACTACTTTAAGACCGAATACTCTGTTGTTTTCTTCCAAGAAGTCATATTTATGCTCAAGAGCACCTTCAAGGAACTGAGTATCACCTCCATCAACGATAGATACTTTTGTCATCATCTGTCTTACGATGATTTCGAAGTGCTTGTCGTCGATTTTTACCCCCTGTAGACGGTAAACTTCCTGAATTTCGTTTACTAAATATTCCTGAACTGCAGTTGGACCTTTGATTCTTAAGATATCGTCCGGAGTAATGGAACCGTCAGAAAGTGGCGAACCTGCTCTTACGAAGTCATTCTCCTGTACCAAAATCTGGTTGGATAATTTAACCAGATAAATTTTTCTTTCTCCAGTTTTAGCTTCAACGATCAATTCTCGGTTACCTCTCTTGATTTTTCCGTAAGAAACTACCCCATCGATTTCTGTAACCACCGCCGGGTTTGAAGGGTTTCTTGCTTCGAATAATTCGGTAACTCTCGGAAGACCTCCGGTGATATCCCCTGCTTTTGCAGATTTTCTCGGGATTTTGATTAAGACTTTACCAGCCTTAATTTTTTCACCATCGTTTACCATTAAGTGGGCTCCTACCGGTAAGTTGTACGCTTTCTGTTCAACTCCTTTAGAATCTACCACCTTCAAGGTAGGTACGGCTTTCTTATTTCTGGATTCGGAGATTACTTTCTCTTCAAATCCTGTCTGTTCGTCAATCTCCAGTTGGAATGAAACCCCTTGGATGATGTCTTCATATTCTACCTTACCGGCAGTTTCTGCAATGATAACCGCGTTATACGGATCCCACTTACAGATTACATCGCCTTTCTTCACTTTATCACCTGGTTTTACAGATAATATGGAACCATAAGGTACGTTAGCTACCATTAACGGAGTTCTGGACTCGTTATCAGCAACTAATCTGAATTCTGTTGAACGGGAAACTACAACTTCAGCAGTGTTACCGTTTTCATCTTCAGAAGTAATTGTTCTTACCTCATCCATTTCAACGATACCGTCTCTTCTTGCAACGATTGATGGGTTTTCTGATACGTTTCCTGCAGTACCCCCTTGGTGGAAGGTTCTCAACGTAAGCTGAGTTCCCGGTTCCCCGATGGACTGCGCTGCAATTACACCTACTGCTTCACCCATGTGGATCATCTTCCCTGTTGCTAAGTTTCTACCGTAGCATTTCGCACAGATTCCTTTTTTAGCTTCACAAGTAAGTGGTGAACGAACTTCAACTGCTTCTAATCCTGCTTCTTCGATTCTCTTCGCTAACGCCTCACTGATTACCTGATCTGCTTCAGCAATTAATTCATCACTTTCAGGATCATAAATATTATGTAAAGAAACTCTACCTAAGATTCTTTCAGAGATTCTTTCAACGATCTCATCATTTTTCTTAAGTGCAGTAACTTCTGTTCCTCTTAAAGTTCCACAGTCGTCTTCTGTAACGATAACGTCCTGTGCAACGTCTACCAATCTTCTCGTTAAGTAACCTGCATCGGCAGTCTTAAGAGCGGTATCCGCAAGACCTTTACGGGCACCGTGGGTAGAGATAAAGTATTCTAGGATGGAAAGACCTTCTTTAAAGTTAGCAAGAATCGGGTTTTCGATGATCTCCGCTCCGGTAGAACCGGCTTTCTGCGGTTTTGCCATCAAACCTCTCATCCCTGATAACTGACGGATCTGTTCCTTAGAACCCCTCGCTCCGGAGTCAAGCATCATATATACAGAGTTGAAACCTCCCTGATCGGTTTTCATTCTGCCCATAATCATCTCCGTAAGGTTTGCGTTGGTTGTAGTCCAAACGTCGATTACCTGGTTATAACGTTCTGTATCTGTAATAAGACCCATGTTATAGTTGGCTCTAATTTCATCTACTGTTCCGATAGAATCTGCAATCATCTGCTTTTTCTCAACAGGAACCACAATATCTCCTAATGAGAAGGAAAGACCTCCTTTGAATGCGTTTGAATATCCTAAGTCTTTCATTGCATCCAGGAACTTCACAGTTGTAGGGAAATCTGTATCTGCAAGAATTTTACCGATAACGTTTCTCAATGATTTCTTCGTTAAAAGCTCATTGATATATCCTACCTGCTTTGGTACAATCTGGTTGAATAAGATTCTACCTACCGTAGTTTCGATTAATCTTGTTACGATTTCTCCGTTTTCTTTAACCGGAAGTCTACATCTTACTTTAGCATTTAAAGATACTCTTCCTTCCGCATAAGCGATTTCTGCTTCTTCAGGAGAATAGAATGCCAAACCTTCACCTTTTACTTTCATATCTTCTGTAGAACTCAATTCTTTGGTCATGAAATAAAGACCAAGAACCATGTCCTGAGAAGGTACTGTAATTGGAGAACCGTTTGCAGGGTTCAAAATGTTTTGAGAACCTAACATCAATAACTGAGCTTCAAGGATCGCTTCAGGACCTAACGGTAAGTGTACCGCCATCTGGTCACCATCGAAATCGGCGTTGAATGCTGTTGTTACCAACGGGTGAAGCTGGATTGCCTTACCTTCGATCATCTTAGGCTGGAAAGCCTGAATACCCAGTCTGTGAAGTGTAGGTGCTCTGTTCAGTAGAACAGGGTGACCTTTCATCACGTTTTCAAGGATATCATACACTACCGGCTCTTTTCTGTCGATGATTCTCTTTGCAGATTTTACTGTTTTTACAATTCCTCTTTCAATCAGTTTTCTGATGATGAACGGTTTGTACAATTCCGCAGCCATATCTTTAGGAATACCACACTCGTGAAGCTGCAAGTTCGGGCCTACAACAATTACGGAACGCGCAGAGTAATCTACCCTTTTTCCTAATAAGTTCTGACGGAAACGACCCTGCTTCCCTTTCAATGAATCTGAAAGTGATTTCAATGGTCTGTTTGATTCAGATTTTACGGCTGAAGATTTTCTTGTATTATCGAATAGTGAATCTACAGATTCCTGAAGCATACGCTTCTCGTTTCTCAAGATTACTTCAGGAGCTTTGATCTCCAATAATCTCTTCAAACGGTTGTTTCTGATGATTACTCTTCTGTAAAGGTCATTTAAATCGGAAGTAGCGAAACGTCCACCATCCAACGGAACCAATGGTCTTAGTTCTGGCGGAATAACCGGAAGTACACGCATGATCATCCACTCAGGCTTATTGATCATTCTTGTATTGGCACCTCTTAATGCTTCTACAACGTTCAATCTTTTTAAAGCCTCAGTTCTTCTTTGTTTTGAACCTTCGTTGTGTGCTTTGTGTCTCAGGTCGAAAGACAATGCATCAAGGTCGATTCTTTTTAGTAATTCTTCAACCGCTTCCGCACCCATCTTAGCGATGAATTTGTTCGGATCGGAATCATCAAGATACTGGTTCTCAATCGGAAGAGTTTCCATGATATCAAGGTACTCTTCTTCAGTTAAGAATTCCATATTTTCGAAATCAGAGCCGTCTAATTTTTTAGCAATACCCTGCTGAATCACTACATATCTTTCGTAGTAGATGATCATATCCAATTTCTTGGAAGGAATTCCTAAAAGGTAACCGATTTTGTTCGGTAAAGAACGGAAATACCAGATGTGCGCAATTGGAACTACCAGATTGATATGCCCGATTCTCTCTCTACGTACTTTTTTCTCTGTAACTTCTACTCCACAACGGTCACAAACGATCCCTTTGTAACGAATTCTCTTGTATTTACCACAAGCACATTCGTAATCCTTTACAGGACCGAAGATTTTTTCACAGAACAAACCGTCTCTTTCAGGCTTATGCGTTCTGTAGTTAATAGTTTCCGGCTTAAGAACCTCCCCTCTCGATTCCTGAAGAATAGATTCCGGTGAAGCTAAACCGATGGTTATTTTATTAAATCTACTTGATTTATTTTTATTTGACATTTGTTAGATTTTAAATTTTAGATTTTAGATTTTAGATTAATTTCCGAATGTTTCCATTCAGCATTTATAATTTAAAATTTAAAATTATTCCTCTAGTCTTACGTCTAATCCAAGACCTTGTAGCTCGTGAAGTAGTACATTGAATGATTCCGGAATACCTGGTTCAGGCATTGATTCACCTTTTGCAATAGCTTCGTAAGTTTTCGCTCTACCAATAACGTCATCCGACTTCACGGTAAGGATCTCTCTCAGGATATTTGATGCACCGAATGCTTCAAGTGCCCAAACCTCCATCTCTCCGAATCTCTGACCTCCGAACTGAGCTTTACCTCCTAACGGCTGCTGAGTAATCAATGAGTAAGGACCGATAGAACGTGCGTGCATTTTATCATCAACCATGTGACCTAATTTCAACATATAGATTACCCCTACTGTTGCAGCCTGAGTAAATCTTTCTCCGGTACCCCCATCATAAAGGTAAGTGTGACCGAATTTAGGAAGACCCGCTTTCTCAGTATATTCAGTAATCTGGTCTAAGCTAGCTCCGTCGAAGATTGGCGTCGCGAACTTCAATCCTAATTTCTGACCAGCCCATCCAAGAACTGTTTCATAGATCTGACCGATGTTCATACGCGAAGGTACCCCAAGTGGATTCAATACGATATCTACCGGTGTTCCGTCTTCAAGGAATGGCATATCTTCTTCACGAACGATTCTCGAAACGATACCTTTGTTACCGTGACGACCCGCCATTTTATCTCCTACATTCAGTTTACGTTTCTTAGCGATGTACACTTTAGCCAACTTCATGATCCCTGCAGGTAATTCGTCTCCGATTGAAATTGCAAATTTCTCACGGTTTTTAACCCCTTGAATATCGTTGTACTTGATTTTGTAATTGTGAATTAACTGTTTGATTAATTCGTTTTTATCGTTATCAACTGTCCAGTCTGAACCGCTAACGTTTACATAATCTTCAACTGAAGTTAATAATTTATGAGTGAACTTCACGCCTTTACCGATGATTTCCTCATCAAGGTCGTTTTTAACTCCCTGAGAAGTTTTACCGCTTACAAGCGTGTTTAATTTTTCAATTAAAGTGTTTCTCAAATCATCAAACTTAGCCTTGTAAGTGTTTTCAATTTCTTCAAGCTTAAGTTTTTCTTCAGTTCTTTTCTTTTTATCTTTAATGTTTCTAGAGAACAATTTCTTGTCGATCACAACACCTCTTAATGAAGAATCTGCTTTTAACGAAGCATCTTTTACATCACCAGCTTTGTCACCGAAGATTGCTCTAAGAAGTTTTTCTTCAGGAGTCGGGTCAGATTCACCTTTTGGAGTAATTTTACCAATCATGATATCTCCAGGCTTCACTTCAGCACCGATTCTGATCATCCCATTCTCGTCAAGATCTTTAGTAGCTTCTTCAGAAACGTTTGGAATATCTGCTGTAAGCTCCTCCATACCTAATTTGGTATCACGAACTTCCAAAGAATATTCATCTACGTGGATTGAAGTAAACCAGTCTTCACGAACTACTTTTTCGTTGATTACGATCGCATCCTCGAAGTTGTATCCTTTCCAAGGCATGAACGCAACCACTAAGTTTCTACCAAGAGCCAATTCTCCTTTTTCAGTAGCATAACCGTCGCAAAGTACCTGTCCTTTTTCCACTACATCACCTACTCTTACATTTGGTCTCAGGGTAATGGTAGTACTCTGGTTGGTTTTTCTGAACTTAGTTAAGTTATATGTTTTAGTAGCAGACTCGAATTGTACTAAATCTTCGTCTTCGCTTCTTTCATATTTAATAACGATTCTGTCGGCATCTACATACTCTACAGTACCTGTACCTTCAGCGTTAATTAAGATTCTTGAATCTCTTGCAACCTGCTGCTCAAGCCCTGTACCTACAATCGGAGCCTGTGGCTTCAACAATGGAACTGCCTGACGCATCATGTTCGATCCCATCAACGCACGGTTCGCATCATCATGCTCCAAGAAAGGAATTAATGAAGCGGAGATACCAGAGATCTGGTTTGGTGCAACGTCGATAAGGTCTACCTGAGATGGCTCAACTACCGGATAGTCACCATCTAATCTTGCAATAATTCTGTCTGTTTCGAATTCACCGTTGTCGCTCAATTCAACGTTTGCCTGAGCAATTACTTTAGATTCTTCGTCTTCAGCATTTAAGTAGATAGGATCTGCATTAAGATCAATCTTGCTGTCTGCTACTTTTCTGTACGGAGTTTCGATGAAACCTAATCTGTTGATTTTCGCATAAATACCTAAAGATGAAATCAAACCGATGTTTGGTCCTTCCGGAGTTTCAATCGGACAAATTCTTCCGTAGTGGGTATGGTGAACGTCTCGAACCTCGAAACCTGCTCTTTCTCTTGATAAACCTCCAGGTCCCAGTGCAGAAAGTCTACGCTTGTGCGTGATTTCTGATAGCGGGTTGGTTTGGTCCATGAACTGAGAAAGCTGGTTGGTCCCAAAGAACGAGTTAATTACTGATGTTAAAGTTTTCGCGTTAACAAGATCAAGCGGAGTAAAGATTTCGTTATCTCTAACGTTCATTCTTTCCTTGATTGTTCTTGCAATTCTTGAAAGACCTACCCCGAACTGTCCTGCTAATTGCTCACCAACCGTTTTAATTCTTCTGTTGGATAAGTGGTCGATATCATCAACCTCAGCTTTAGAGTTTACAAGCTCGATTAAGTGTCTTACAATAGCAATGATATCCTCTTTCGTAAGAACTTCAGTTGTCGTAGGAATGTTCAGCCCTAATTTTTTGTTTAGTCTGTAACGTCCCACTTCACCAAGAGAGTATCTTTGCTCAGAGAAGAATAATTTTTCAATGATTCCTCTTGCTGTTTCCTCATCTGGCGGATCTGCGTTTCTTAACTGACGATAGATGTACTCTACTGCTTCTTTTTCAGAGTTAGTAGGGTCTTTCTGTAATGTATTCTGGATGATAGAGAACTCGTTGCTGTTTTCTTTGTGAATCAAAATAGATTTCACACCCGCATCAAGAATAAGATCCAAGTGTTCTTTTTCAAGAATCGTTTCTCTGTCTAAGATGATTTCGTTTCTTTCGATAGAAACAACCTCACCTGTATCTTCGTCTACGAAATCCTCGAACCAAGTGTTCAATACTCTCGCAGCCAATGTTCTTCCTTCTACTTTTTTAAGGGCAGCTTTAGAAACTTTCACTTCTTCAGCAAGGTCGAAGATCTGAAGGATATCCTTATCAGACTCATAACCGATCGCTCTTAATAAAGTGGTTAATGGTAATTTTTTCTTACGGTCGATATACGCGTACATTACGCTATTGATATCGGTCGTAAATTCCATCCAAGATCCTTTGAAAGGGATAATTCTTGAATAGTACAGTTTGGTTCCGTTTGCGTGGTACGTCTGTCCGAAGAATACACCCGGTGAACGGTGTAACTGGGTAACGATAACCCTTTCAGCACCATTGATGATGAAAGATCCACTAGGCGTCATATAAGGAACCGGACCTAAGTATACATCCTGAACCACAGTCTGGAAATCCTCGTGTTCAGGGTCTGTACAATACAATTTAAGTCTTGCTTTAAGAGGAACGGAATACGTTAAACCTCTTTCCACACACTCATCGATTGAATAACGTGGAGAATCTACCAGATAATCCAAAAATTCCAATACGAATTGGTTTCTAGAATCGGTAATCGGGAAATTTTCCTGAAAAGTCTTGTAAAGACCTTCATTTTTTCTATCTTCAGGAAGCGTATCAAGCTGAAAAAACTCACTGAAAGACTCGATCTGGATATCCAGGAAGTCCGGAGTGATGATTTTTCCTTTCGCTGAAGAGAAATTTACTCTCTGATTTCCCCTAGTTGTAGGTGTTGTTTTACTCATAAAACTTTTAAGAAAGGTTAAAAAATATTTTGATTCATTAAAAAATATCAGAAAAAAGAATTTGAGAGGAGAAAGCTGTAAAAGACCTTATAATGTTGGCGCTATTAGAAACAGTCTTATATTTTTTTCTCTTGATTCTCAGAATCTTATTCCTAACTGCAACACTGGTATATCTTTTCACAGCGTAATGCAAAATATTTTTATTACTTTTGAGGCAGATACCGCCGTAATATCTATACACACGAAATCCCTTTCATTATAATGAAAGAGGTGATATTCAATATTTTATAGATTTACAAACAATTATTCGCGCCAAAAGAGACTGCAAATTTACAACATTTTATTTTTATATACAAATAAAACAACTTCATTCTGAAGATGTTAATTATTTTATTCTCCATCCGGAAGATCATATTCATTACATAAGATTTTTCTTTTTACAGATTTTTCAAACAAAAAGGTCATCCAAAAATATGGATGACCCGCCCTTAATAAAAAAAACTCAATCTTAAAATTAATTACAATAACCTAAGATTTAGCTGTATTTTGATGCTGAACAGATATCATTGAAAGTGACTTTACAGCCTATAAAATTCAAAAATACTGTTATAATCTATATTTAATGATAGAAACCGAAAATAATCTGATGTTTTTTAATAGCAATACTTATTATATAAAGTTAGTTAAAAAATATCAATAAAACATTTATTTTCAGATATTTAAAAACATAAGTCATTCTTGCGAATGACTTATGTGTAGAAACGATTTATTTATTGAAATTACCTCACAATAACTTTGTATGATTTTACAGTCGTTTTTGTTTCTACTTTTATGATATACATTCCCGCAGGTAAAGAAGAAGTACCGATTTCGGCATTTCCTGAAAATTTACCTGAGCTGATTAATTGTCCCTGAGCTGAAAACAAAGTGTAAACACCTTCTTCATCAGATTTCACATTTAAATTTTCACCCGCCTTTACAGGATTAGGATATACTTTTACATCATTGGCAACCGTTTTTACTTCTCCTGCCGAAACTTTAGCTATTATACCACTATTTTTAGCGAAAGAAGAATATGGTGAAAGAGGAGAATTAGGAGAACCTTTCGCAACAAGATCCGTATCTACAACCGCCTGAATTCCATCTGCATCCGCATCATTTATTCTCGAAATAAATCCTTCTCCAAGATCATCCAGATTATCTTTTCCGATGGTATAAAGATCGAAGTCTACATTATTGGATTTAAGATCTACAAAATCCGGCTTATCGTCTCCATCTGTATTTTTTAAAGGATATTTCATGATTCCTGAATCCGGAGATGTTTCCAGAATATCTGCAATTCCGTTATTTCCTGTTGCAACGCCGCCGTCGATAATCCCGTTGTGATCTGCATCGATCTGATCAATCACCGAAGTTGGAATTCCAGATTCAAATAAATCTAAAATACCGTCGTTATCAGAATCAAGATCAAGGTAACTTGAAATTCCGTCTCCCAGTTCAGCAATTACCAGTTTGTTTCCGTCTACGTCATCATCTTCAAATTTTCCGTTTGCGTTAAGATCCTCCCATGCATCAGGAATACCGTCATTGTCAGAATCATTATCGCAAGCATCTGCAACGCCATCTCCATCGCTGTCTATAGCAGAAGATTTATCATTTACCACAGAACATCCTTCTGCACAATCCGGAATACCGTTTCCGTTGTTATCAATACTGTCGTTTCCGTTCGGACATTTATCGTTACAGTTCGGAACACCATCCTGATCGTCATCAAGCTGAACAAATGCATTATAAATGTAGTATTGCTGCGCCAGAGTGATTCCTATTCCCGGATTGATCTCAATTTTCATCCTGTCAAAAGCTTTTGTTGCCGTAAAACCTACGTAAAACTGATTGGAAGCCGAAGTAATAAACTGTCCACTGAATAATCCACCGGAAGTTCTGGATTCTGTTACTGTTGTCCCTTTATAGAAAGTAATGGTGATATAATCTAATGCATTTATCGTGAATAAATTGGCACTTTTCGTTAAGGTAAAACCTCCGAAAGTTCCGGCAGGATATTCTCCTGTATTGCTTTTAACCGTTAACCTAACTGTGGGAATTAGTAAATTGATCGGAGATAAATTTACCGTTGCAAAGTTATTGGTGTTGTTATCTACTACGTTTCCTGTGTTGGTAATATTGGTTAATCCTAAAATTGTTCCCGAAGCTCCCGTCCATGAAGCTCCCTGTACAATTTCTCCCAGTCTTGAAGTTCCTGAAGTCTGGATATATTCATTACAATCGCAGCCTTGAGGCTCTTCAAAGGCATAAAACACTTTTAAAGCTCCGAAATTCACTCCTACAGTCTGAGTGATTTTTAGTCTTACTTCATTAAAAGGCTTGGTTGTATTGAGGGAAATTTTCTGTTTATTGGAGCCGAATCTTAATACTTTGATATTAATCAGTCCGCCTCCATCAAATAAGTTTTTAGAATCCTGCAGCTGCCCGAATAAATAGGTCTCAATCGTAATATTTTTCAAGAATTCAGCGCTTAGCAATTTCCCCTGATCATCCGGTTCAATAACGAACCCTGCTTTATTTCCTGCTGGATAAACCTGGTTTTTATCTAAAACACCTACAGAGTATGAACCTAACAAACCAGCCGGTAAAACGATGGAGCCGTAAGAACTTTTATCTCCGTCACCGATCTTTGCTCTGTCATTTACATAAGAAAGCGGTGCTAAAAAGCTGCTGCTTCCGGAAACATTTCCGTCTACACCGTTTCCTGCAATAATATCATCACAGATGCCATTATTATCTACAGGAACTTTAGTCGGATCAAAAGCAAATGCATAATAAATATTCAGGGCACTGAATAGAGAAAGAGCATTAACCTGATACAGTCTTACTTCATCAAAATTTTTAGTAGTTTTAAAATGAAGGAAAATTCTTGTTTTTGTTCCTCCGAATGCCGGAACAGACAATAAAGTAGTATTATTTGAAGATTCCTGAAGAACTCCTGCTTTATAGGTACTGATTCTTAAATTGCTTAAAAGACTTGCCGTAAAAACGCTGGTTCCTAAATCTACATTAAAACCTGTAATGTATCCTGCAGGATAGGTTGTATTTGTATTTTTAATAGAAACTCCGTTTCCGCTTACCAAAGTGGTAAAGCTTCCCATACTGACGCTGTTATCCAAATTGGCATCAATAAGAGGATTTATGCTTCCGCTGTAACAAGCCAGACATATCCCGTTTGCATTCAGTGGTTTTGCTTCCACCCCCATTCCCCGAATCGGGGTGTAACCCTGTCCGAAAATCTTCACAGACAGCAGAAACAGCATGAGAAAAGCTGTAATTTTCGCAAATAATTTTTTTGTCATTTTTAATTGATTTTAAGTTTGTGTATTTTTTTTAAAATTGTTGCCATGCATAAACTCCTGCGGAAATTCTGCATCCGTAAAAGTTTCCTGTATTTCCTGATTTGCCATAAACAATGGTTCCTTCATTACTTGCATTACAGTCTGAAGTTACAGGAACACCGGTTGCTTTAATTAAAATTCCTTTACTGATTTCAAGATCAGGAATATTGGTTCCGTTTGGAGTCATATTCACTCCGACGTCTGTAATTGCGGTTCCAATCGAGCCCTGTCCGGAAAAAGCATGGCTAGTATTTGCATAAACGGTCTGGTTGGCTATGGTTGCACTGGCACTATTCCCGAAGGCAATTGCACCGGCTGCTCCACTTGCAACATTGGCATTTCCAAATGCGTAATTATTGCTCGTTACATTATTTCCTGTCCCAAAAGCAAAACCTCCGGAATTCACATTGGAATTTCCAATATTAATTCCACTGACATTAGTTCCTGATGTTCCGTTATTATTTCCCAAAACAATGGCATTCGCTCCTGTTGCAAAATTGTTGTTTCCTATTATTTTTGCTCCACTTAAGGCGCTATTTGTAGCTCCGATTGCCACTCCCGGAAAATTAGCCGCCTGTGCAGCAACGGTATTTTCTCTTCCTAAAGCGATGTTTGATGATGTATTGTTTGATAATGTATTGTTTGATCCCCATGAAACCGATGCATAAGGCGAGGAAGCATTAGAATTTCCGCCTCTCAGATTTCCATTAACATCAAGAATTGCTTTTACCGTATTGTTTGTTGCTAAAACTAAGCTCTGACTATCTGTTGTTCCTAAAAAGTTACCGGAAGAGACTGCAGTTCCCAAACTTGCCGCAGTAGCTGTTGTTCCTGAATTTCCAGTAATTTTCCAGCCGGAAGGCTGTGGCTGATTTACCTGAATCCATACAGATCCATCAAAATAATAATACCCTGCATTAACCACATTAACCGTCTGAGCCGCCGGAGCAGTATCGGCAGCGGTCACATACACCAAAGCGCCTGTCTGAGCCGTCGTATAACTTTTTGAACGAAGCTGATCTCCTGTAAGCCTCGGCGCAATAATTCCGTCAAGCTTACTTGAAACTGAAGGCGAACCGACTACATCCAAAGTTGCCTGCCCCAGATTAGTATTAATACCTACCTGCGCGTTTACCATGCATCCAAAAATTGCCAGTGCTGACAATCCGAATAATTTGTTTTTCATTTTAGAATATTTGTAGTTTTTTTTAAGAATAAATGAAATGAATCTTCAGGTACAAAGATGAACCTGACAATATAATAGCTAATCAATAATGTATTAGCTAATTTATTGTTTGTTTTTTCCTGAAAAATTTAGAATTGTTAAAAGAAGCTGGATTTAAAGATAAAAACTTAGCTTTTTTATTAATCCGAATGAGTATAATGCCGTAAAGCATAATTGGGACGTAAATCCCTAAAAGAAAATAATTTGTATCCAAAGTTGTGTGTGTTTTTGAGATTACAAATATACTACATTTTCAATTAAAATATTATTTATCATTAAATAATTTAAA